>Ga0207687_10000013_pt1 | contig 299826 bp, 273 predicted proteins | sample KBSM54metaG_FD_184399 | JGI IMG/M metagenome (GOLD analysis project Ga0207687, IMG submission 184399) | Miscanthus rhizosphere microbial communities from Kellogg Biological Station, Michigan, USA - KBS M5-4 metaG (SPAdes) (version 2) | ecosystem: Host-associated > Plants > Roots > Rhizosphere... | reverse complement strand
GGACGTGATCGCGACGCCGCGGGCGGTGATCGAGGTCGAGCGCCAGTACGAGCGCCCGCGGGGAATTCTCTGGGATCACCTGCAGCCGCCGCAAATCCGGGAGATACCCATACTCGAACGTATGGGCTATGCGTGACGACTACGGCAACCCAGATCCCGACTGGCTGAAGATCGACTGGCGGCAGCACCTGCACCGGGTGCAGCTGCCGGGCGCTGAAGTCAACTACGCCGAGATCGGCGAAGGCGAGCCGATCGTCTTCATCCACGGCATCTCCGGCTCCTGGCAGAACTGGCTCGAAAACCTGCCCCACTTCGGCCGCGACCACCGCGCGATCGCCCTCGACCTGCCCGGCTTCGGCGCCAGCCCAATGCCGTCCTGGCCGATCGACATGCCCGCCTACGGCCGTCTCCTGCATGACTTCTGCGAGAAGCTCGGGCTGGACGAGGAGGTGACGCTGGTCGGCAACTCGATGGGCGGCCTGGTCGCCGCTGAGGCGGTGCTGGGCGAGCCGGGCCGCTTCAACCGGCTGGTCCTCGTCTCGGCGGCGGGCTTCATCAACACCTGGCTGCCTCACCAGCGCGGCGTGGCGACCTCGCGCGCCTGGGAGCGCTTCGGCGCCAATGTAGGCGCCCTCAGCCGCTTCACCGTCACCCACAGGCTCGCCCGCTGGATCAACTTCCGCTTCGTCATCCGCTACCCGAGCCGCCTGCGCAAGGAGCTGCTCTGGGAGCAGGTCAACGCCGGCGTCCCCTGCCCCGGCTTCACCGATGCCCTCACGGCGATCATCGAATACGACGCCCGCGATCGCCTCGAAGACATCCAGATCCCGACGATGATCGTCTGGGGCTTCGAGGACTGGGTGATCTCAGCCGCGGCAGCGCTGAGCTATCACCGGCGCATCCCCCAGTCGCGCCTCGAGATCTTCGAGCACACCGGCCACGTGCCGCAGATGGAGCGGCCGGAACGGTTCAATGGCGTGGTCGACGACTTCATCTCGGCCAGCCGCGACCCGCAGCTGACCAACGACTAGAAGCTTTCTAGGCGGTGACCGCCCCGCGAGAGGCGGATGAAACGGTTGCGGCGTACTTGCCCATCACGCCGCGGCCGAAGGGAGATTGGGGTGACTCGTAAGCCCCGACGCGCTTGGCGATCTCCTCGTCGGGGAGATCGACGTCGATGCGGCGGTTGTCGATGTCGACGGTCACCCGGTCGCCCTCCCGGATCGCTGCGATCGGGCCGCCCCTTGCCGCCTCAGGGGCGACGTGGCCGACCATCAGGCCGCGAGTGGCGCCGGAGAAGCGGCCGTCGGTGATCATCGCCACGCTCTCGCCCAGGCCCTCGCCGACGATCGCTGCGGTCACCTGCAGCATCTCGCGCATGCCGGGCCCCCCGACCGGTCCCTCGTTGCGGATCACGACGATGTCGCCAGGGTTGATCTGCTGGTCCTTGACCGCGCGGAAGCACTCCTCTTCGGACTCGAAGACGCGGGCGGGGCCCGCCTGCTGGGTCCGCTCGGTGCCGGCGAGCTTGACCACCGCCCCTTCGGGCGCGAGGTTTCCCTTGAGGATCGCCAGGCCGCCCTCGGGACTCTTCGGATCGTCGAGCGGGCGCACGACTTCCTGCCCGGGCGCTTCGGTCGCCTCCGCGGCGACCTCGCCGATCGTCTTGCCGGCGACCGTGAGCGCGTCCCCGTGCAGCGCGCCCGCATCGGCGAGGCGCTTGAGGATCACCGGCACGCCGCCGGCGGCGAAGAGGTCGGTGGCGACGAAGCGCCCGCCCGGCTTGAGGTCGGCAAAAAGAGGCGTCGCGCGGGAGATTCGCTCGAAGTCGTCGATCGCCAGCTCGATGCCGAGCTCGTTTGCGAGCGCGATCAGGTGCAGGACAGCGTTGGTCGAGCCACCCGAGGCGCAGACGCAGGCGATCGCGTTCTCCAGCGAGTCGCGGGTGATCACCTTGCTCGGGGTGATGTCGTCGACGAGGACTTTGAGGACCAGCTCGCCGATCCGCTCCGCGACCGTGCCCTTGCCCTCGTCTTCGGCCGGCACCATCGCCGAGCCGCCGGCGCTGATCCCCAGCGCCTCGAAGGCACAGGCCATCGTGTTGGCGGTGAACTGGCCGCCGCATGCGCCGGCGCCGGGACTGGCAACGCCCTCGAGCTCGTTCAGTTCCTCGTCGCTCATGTCGCCGGCGTTGTGAGCGCCGATCGCCTCGAAGATGTCGAGGATCGTCACGTCGCGTCCGTGCCAGTGGCCGGGTGCGATCGAGCCGCCATAGAGCAGCACCGACGGAACGTCGAGCCGGGCCAGGGCCATCGCGCAGCCGGGGATGGTCTTGTCGCATGCACAGAGCGCGACGATCGCATCGAACTGGTACCCGCGGGCCATCAGCTCGATCGAGTCGGCGATCACCTCGCGGCTGACCAGAGAGGCCTTCATCCCCTGGGTTCCCATCGTCACCCCGTCGGAGACGGCGACGGTGTTGAACTCCATCGGCGTGCCGCCCGCGGCGCGCACCCCCGCCTTGACGTGCTCGGCGAGCCCGCGCAGGTGGAAGTTGCAGGGCATCGCCTCGGTCCAGGTGTTGGCGATGCCGATCGTCGGCCTGCTCAGCGCGTCGTCATCGAAGCCGATGCCCTTCATGTACGCGCGGGCATGCGCCCGGTCGGGCCCATCGAAGACGACGCTCGAGCGTGGACGAGGGAGATTGGCGGTCGTGGCGCCGTTGGAGCTCATGGCCGGAATCTACCGGGCCTGGTTGAACGGTTGCCCGGGCGATAGCCCCGGTAATGCTTCAACGAAGCCCGAAGACGTCGACGGGGCCGGGGCCGGCGCCGATCTCGCGCAGCCCTTGGGCCACGGCGCTCGCGGCGACCCGCCGCGCTTTGCGGGCGGCCTCGAGCGGCGTTTCGCCGAGAGCCAGGCAGGCCGCGAGCGTCGAGGAGTGGGTACAGCCCGAGCCGTGCGCGGCTCCGTCGGGATGCCGCTCGCCGGGGATCTCGGCCGATTCGCGCCCGTCGAAGAAGAGATCGACGATCCGCTCGCTGTGACCGCCGGTGACGACCACGGCGCGCGGCCCGAGGGCGAGGACCTCCCGTGCCAGGTCCTCCTGCGAATCCTGCGGGCCGGCGCCGGCCAGGGCGCACGCCTCGGGGATGTTCGGCGTGACCACCGAGGCGAGTGGCAGCAAGCGCTCGACCAGGGCCGCCCGAGCGTCCTCGTCGAGCAGCACGGCGCCGCTCTCGGCGACCATCACCGGATCGACGACGACCGGCGCCTCGCCGGCGAAACGCAGCGCCTCGACTACGGCGTCGACCGTCTCGGCGGTGCCCAGCATGCCGATCTTGACCGCGTCGATGCCGATGTCCTCGGCAACGGCCGCGACCTGGGCGACGATCATCTCCGCCGAGACCGCCTCGACCGCCTCGACGCCAACTGTGCTCTGGGCGGTGATCGCGGTGATCGCGGTCATGCCGTGCACCCCGCAACGGGCAAAGGCCTTGAGGTCGGCCTGGATGCCGGCCCCGCCTCCAGAGTCCGAGCCGGCGATCGACAGCACGGTGGGTATGCGCTCTGCATCCATTTCGAGCAGCCTAGACACCGGGCGCCGCCAGCAGCGTGCGCGAGTAGACGCCCACGAGGGAGCAGGAGAGGTAGCCGAGCGCCTCGAGGGTCGCGAGCGCGGAGGCCGCTTCGGCGCCGGTCAAGTCGAGTGCCTCGGCGATCGCATCGCAGGTCGCCTCGCCTTGTTCGACCGCGCCCAGCACGGCGCGCAGCTCAGCCTCGACCGGCGGGCCCGCTCGTTCAGGCCTGGGCGCGCCGGGCCCCAACATCGCGTCGAGGACGTCCTGTGCGTCGCGGACCACGCAGGCACCGCCGGAGAGGAGGTCATTGGTGCCAGCGGACCCACGTGAGGTGACGGGACCGGGCACCGCGCCCAGGTCCCTGCCGAGGTCAGCGGCGAGGTCCGCTGTGATCAGCGAGCCCGAACGCCGCGCCGCTTCGACGACGACGGTCATCCCGGCCATCGCCGCCATGATCCGGTTGCGCGCCGGAAAGGTCCAGCGCCAAACACCCGTCCCGGGCGGCAGCTCGGAGAGAACCAGGCCGCGTTCGCAGATCCGCCGCCAGAGCGAGCGATGCGAGCTCGGATATGCGATGTCGACCCCGCAACCGAGGACGGCGACGGTCGTGCCGCCCTCGAGCGCGCCGCGGTGGGCACAGGCGTCGATCCCAAAGGCGAGGCCGCTGACGACGATCAGGCCCGCGGCGGCGAGCTCCCTGCCCAGCTCGCGAGCGACCCCGCGACCGTAGGCACTGGCTCGCCTGGCACCGACGACCGTCACCGCACCGTCTGGATCCAACCGCTCCAGAAGGGCGGGATCGCCGCGGCCGATCAGAGCCCAGGGCGCATCTGCGGCATCGTGCAGGCCGCTCGGGAAGCGCGGGTCGTGGCGGCAGCAGGCCCAGCACTGGGCAGCGAGCAGGCCGGCTCTCAGCTGCTGCTCGGGCATGGCCTCGACCTGCGCCAGCACCTGCGCCGCGACCTTGGGTGCAGCGGCATCGGCCAGGTCCTCGTTGGAGAGGCGCAGGAGCTCGGGCGAGCGCGAGCCGGGCGCGCCGGTGGCGACCCGCTCGATGTAAGGGGCCAGGTGAGCGAGCAGGCGCGAGCGCCGCAGGCAATCGGGACAGGCAGTGGGCTCCTTCACTCCGCATCCCTCCGGCGCAGCTGCAGGGCCTGCGCCATCTGCTCCCTGCCGATCTCCTCTTCGCCGGCGAGATCGGCGACGGTGCGGGCGAGGCGCAGGACCCGATCGTGAGCACGGCCACTGAGGCGGCGACGGGCGTAGGACTCCGCCAAGAGGGTCGCCGCCTCCTCGGCCAAGACCGATTCGCGCAGCTCAGAGGGGGTCATCTCGGCGTTGCAGCGCCCCGGCCCGAGGCGATTTTCCTGGCGCTCCCTCGCCGCCGTCACCCGCTCGCGCACAGCCGCCGATGACTCCCCGGGCGGGCCGGAGATCTCACCTGCCGTCGGCTGCCGGATGGCGGCCAGCACGTCGATCCGGTCGGCAAGCGCACCGCTGAGGCGGGCCTGGTAGCGCTGTGCCGCGAGCGGGGCGCAGGTGCACTCGGGGTCGCTCTCGCCCCGCCCGCACGGGCAAGGGTTCGCCGCGGCCACCAGCATGAAGCGGCAGGGCAGCCTTCGCCACGCCCCGGCCCGGGCAACCGAGACCCAACCTGTCTCCAGGGGCGTTCGCAGGGCCTCGAGCGCGTCGCGCCGGAACTCGCAAAGCTCATCGAGGAAGAGAACGCCCCGAGAGGCCAGCGTCGCCTCACCCGGACCCGGAGGGTTGCCGCCGCCGACAAGGCCGGCGGGGCTGATCGTGTGGTGCGGAGAGCGAAACGGCCGGCCTTGCGTCCCCTCAGCGCCCAGCCGCCCGCAGGCACTGGCGATCCGCGCGACCTCCAGCGCCTCGCTGGGTGCCATCGCCGGCAGGATCGAGGGGAGCCGGCTCGCCGCCAGCGACTTGCCGGCGCCGGGCGGCCCGACCATCAAGAGGCTGTGGCCGCCGGCCGCGGCAACCTCCAGCGCGTAGCGAAGGTGGCGCTGGCCGCGCAGGTCTGCGAGGTCCGGGCCCTCCCCCGGCAGGTCGGTGCCGAGGGACATCGGCTGCGGCACCGGCGGAGACCACTCCCCGCCGGCCAGTGCGGCAACCTGCTCCAGGCTGTCCAAGCCCACGACCTCGACGCCATCGACCAAGGCGGCCTCGGTTCCGTTCTCCGACGGTACGAGCAGCCGCTCGACCCCGCGCTCCCGGGCCGCCTCCGCGATCGCCAGCACGCCGGGAACCGCCCGCACCGACCCGTCGAGGGCAAGCTCGCCGGCCATCGCCACCGGCGCGAGACGCGCAAGGTCGAGCTGCTCAGAGGCAACGAGCAGCGCGACCGCGATCGCCAGGTCGAGCCCCGGCCCCGCCTTGCGCAGGCTCGCTGGCGCCAGGTTGGCGACGATCCGCCGCAGCGGGAACTCGAAGCCGCAGTTGACGATCGCGGCGCGGACACGCTCGCGCGCCTCGCGCACGGCGGTATCCGGCAGCCCGACCATGGAGAAAGCGGGCAAGCCCTTGTGGACGTCCACCTCGACCCGCACCGGCCGGGCCGAGATGCCGTCAAGGGTGAATGTCTGGGCCGTGGCGAGCACTGGCCGCGACGCTATGGAGGCCAAACCGACACGTGGCGCGCAGATCGAGCCAAAAGAGCGATGCCCCTCGCAACCAAGGCGCGCACCTCCGGAAACTCCCCCGCGGCACCCCTATCGTCGGCGCGGATGACCGCCCAGCGCCAGCGCCTCGGCCGCGCCGCCGAGGACCTCGTCGCGGCCCGCCTGGCGAGGGCCGGCTGGGAGATCGTCGAACGCAACGCCCGCACCCGCTACGGCGAGCTCGACGTCGTCGCCCTCGACGGCGAAACGCTGGTCTTCATCGAGGTCAAGGCCGGCCGCGAGAACGCGGCCTTCGGCCCGGAGCGCCCCGTCCTGGCCGTCGACCGTCGCAAGCAGCAACGGATCCGCCGCCTCGCCACCGCTTGGATGGCAGAAAACCGCAACGGGCTCCGTTACGACGAGATTCGCTTCGACGCGGTCGGCGTCACCTTCACCCGCGCCGGTCGCGTCACCGGCGTCGAGCACATCGAGGGCGCCTTCTAGCCCGCGAGCTCCAACTGGGAGTAGGCAACCGATTGAAAGGAGCGCCTGTGCAGCGGTGAGATGCCGATGCGCTCGATCGCCTCGCGGTGCTCGGGGGTCGAGTAGCCGACGTGCTCCTCGAAGCCCCAGCCCGGGTGCCGCTCGGCGGCGAGGCGCATGTAGCGGTCGCGAGTGACCTTGGCGATCACCGAGGCAGCGGCGATCGCGGCGCTGGTCCCGTCGCCTTCGATCACGGCACGGTGGGGCACGGTGCACTGGCGCAGCGAGAAGCCGTCGACCAGGCAGGTCGCCGCCGCATCCGGCCGCAGCCGTTCGAGCGCGCAGGAGAGCGCTTCGATGTTGGTCACGTGCAGGCCGCGGTCGTCGATGCCACGGGCGCTGCGGATGACGACGCTGACGCGCTCGGCCGCGCGCAGGACACATGGGAAGAGCTCGGCCCGCTTCTCCTCGTGCATCTGCTTGGAGTCGTGCAGGCCGGCGAGGGCGCGGCGGTCGCTGGGGGAGAGCGTCTCGTAGTCGATCAGGACGGCCGCGGCGACCAGCGGCCCCGCCAGGCAGCCCCGTCCCGCCTCATCTGCGCCGGCGACCAGGCGCGCGCCAAGGCCGCGATCGAAAGCGAAAAGGCGGCGCGTACGCGCCAGCCGCCTTTTGTGCAGCTTGCCCTTGGCCGGCTTAGAGGACGCCGATGCGGTCTGGCGGCCAGTAGGTGGCAAAGGCCTTGCCAATGATCCATCCCTTGGGGACCGGTCCCCAGAAGCGGCTGTCGTCGCTTTCGCCACGGTTGTCACCCATCATGAAGTAGTAGCCGGGTGGAATCTTGATCTGTTTGGGCAAATTGCAGGCGGGAGACGCGCCGCAGGGCCTGGCATAGGACTCTTCGGTCTTCTCGACTCCGTTGACGACCGGATGGCCGTTGCGGACGCTGAGGGTGTCGCCCGGGCCGGCGACGATCCGCTTGATGAAGTTCTGGCTCGACTCTTCGGCGGTCGGCTTGGGACAGGACATGCCGACGTTGACCGGCTCCTGGCCTTTGACCGTGACGCCGCATTCGGTGCCGGTGTCCGCGCCCTTGGGCGGGTGGAAGACGACGATGTCGCCCGGGCTGGGATCGCTGAAGTGGTAGAGGAAGCGGTTGACGAGCACCCGCTGGCCGACGTCGAGCGTTGGTTCCATCGACTGCGAGGGAATCTGGTACGGCTTGATCAGCCAAGCCTGGATCGCCAGGGCAAGGCCCAGGGCCAGCGCAACGATGACGACAAGCTCGATGAAGCCGCCGCCACGGGTCTTCGGCTTCGGAATCGAGAGTTTCAGGCCGAGCCCTCGCCGGAGTCGCCGGATTTCTCCTCCGGCGCCTCATCATCGGCCTTGTCAGCCGCGGCGTTGTCCTCGGTCTCCCCTGCCTCGGGCGCCTCTGCGTCCGCCTCGGCCGCCGTCTCACTCGTCGTCTCAGCCTCGGCCGCCGTCTCACTCGTCGCCTCAGTCTCGGCCGCCGTCTCACTCGTCGTCTCAGTTTCTGCGGCCGCCTCCTCGGGCGCCTCGGGCTGGACCTCGGCGTCTTCCTGCGCCTGGCTCACGCCATCGGCATCCGTCACCTCGGGCTCCGCCGCGGCGACCGGAGCCGAGATCAGCTCCTCGTCGATGCCCCAGCGCCGCTCGGCGACGCGGGCGGCCTTGCCGATGCGGCCACGCAGGTAGTAGAGCTTGGCCCGGCGCACGTCGCCGCGGGCCGCGATCTCCAATTTCTCGATCTTCGGCGAGTGCAGCGGAAAGGTTCGCTCGACGCCGACGCCGAAGGACTGCTTGCGGACTGTGAAGGTCTCACGCACGCCGGAGCCCTGCCGCTTGATCACGATCCCCTCGAATACCTGGGTCCGGCGGCGGTTGCCCTCGACCACTTGGAAGTGGACGCGCACGCGATCGCCAGGATCGAAGGAAGGCAGACCCTTCCTTACCTGACCGCGCTCGATGTCTTGGATGACGCTGCTCATGCGAAAAAAGACCGCCGGGCCCGGACCGGGCTCCGCGCGGTTGCGGAATGGTAGCTACTCCGGGTTTTTTTCGAACTGCTCTGCCCGGGCCCTGCTCTGCTCCAGCCGCCAGAGGCGGATCCGCTCGTGGTCGCCGGAGAGCAGGACCTCCGGCACTTCCCAGCCGCGGTACTGCGCCGGCCGGGTGTAGTGCGGGTACTCGGGCATGCCCTCGAGCAGCTGGCTGAAGGACTCCTCGACCGCGCTCTGCGCGTGCCCGAGCGCCCCGGGCAGCTTGCGCATCACCACGTCGGCGAGGACCATCGCCGGCAGCTCTCCGCCCGCCAGCACGTAGCGGCCAATCGAGACCTCGTCGTCGGCGAAGTGCTCGTGCACCCGCTCGTCAAAGCCCTCGTAGCGCCCGCAGAGCACCGCCAGGTGCGGCTCCTTGGTCAGCTCGTCGGCGAGCTCGTCGTCGAGCAGCCGCCCCGTCGGTGTCAGCAGGATCTTGCGCGGGTTCTCTCCCCGCTGGTAAGCCGCCTGCAGCGCTGCGTCTACCACGTCGACCCGTAGCACCATCCCGGCCCCGCCCCCGTACGGCGCGTCGTCCACCTGGCCCGCGCCCAGGGGCGTCGAGTCGCGGTAATTGACCAAGCGCAGCTCGTTGCCTTCGCCTAGCGCGTTCTGCACCGAGCGCTGCGACTGGAACCAGTCGAACGCCTCCGGAAACAGGGTGAAGATGTCGAGCTTCACGGCGGGGGTCGCCGCTCAGTCGAGGATGTCGACGATCACCCGCCGGTCGAGCCGCACGGCGGCGGCTTTGGCGATGGTGCGGATCGCGTTGGCGACGCGGCCGCCCTTGCCGATCACGCGGCCGAGATCGTCCTCGGCGACGCTGATCTCGTAGACGAGGTCGCCTTCCTCTTCGAGCTCCTCGACCACTACGGCGGAGGGGTCCTCGACCAGCGAGCGGACGAGGAACTCCAGGAGCTCCGTCACGGCTAGGAACCCGAGGCCGGGATGCCCTTGGTCCGCAGCAGCGTGGCCACGGTCTCCGAAGGCTGGGCGCCGTGCTCGATCCAGTGACGGGCACGGGCCTCGTCGAGCTCGATCGTCGAGGGCTCGGTCTGCGGGTTGTACTGGCCGATCGTCTCGATCGTGCGACCGTCGCGCGGGGAGCGCTTGTCGGCGACGACGATGCGCCAGATCGGGTTCTTCTTCGACCCGACTCGCCTAAGTCTGATTCGGACGGCCATGAGCGGCGGAAGGTTACCGCCTCCGCACCTTCGGGCGAGGTGCGCCCCCCATCATCGAGGCGAGCTGCTGCTGGTCGGGCGCCTTGCCGGAGGCGACGTGGCGCATCAGCTTGCGCATCTGGTCGAACTGCTTGATCAGCTGGTTGACGTTCTGGGGCCGGACCCCGGACCCGTTGGCGATTCGCTTGCGCCGCGAGCCCTTGATGATCGCGGGATTGGCCCGCTCCTCAGGCGTCATCGAGAGGATGATCGCCTCGACCGGGTCGAGCTGGCTCTCGTCGACGTCGGCGTTCTTCAGCTGCTTCATCGCCCCCATCCCGGGCAGCATCCCGAGGATGCCGCTGAGCGGGCCCATTTTTCGCACCTGGCGCATCTGCTGGAGCATGTCCTCGAGCGTGAACTGGTTGCGCCGCAGTTTCTGCTCGAGGTCGAGTGCCTGCTTCTCGTCGATCTGCTGCTCGGCTTTCTCGATCAGGCTGAGCACGTCGCCCATGCCGAGGATGCGCGAGGCCATGCGGTCGGGGTGGAAGCGGTCGAAAGCCTCGAGCTTCTCGCCGGTGGAGGCGAAGAGGATCGGCTTGCCGGTAACCGCCTTGACCGAGAGCGCGGCGCCGCCGCGGGCGTCGCCGTCCAGCTTCGACATCACGACGCCGTCGAACTCCGCCGCCTCGGCGAAGGACTCTGCGACGCCAACCGCGTCCTGGCCGGTCATCGCGTCGACCACGAGCAGCACGTCGTGGGGCTGGATCCGCTTGCGGATCCTGGCCAGCTCCTCCATCAGGTCGGTGTCGACGTGGAGGCGGCCGGCGGTGTCGACGATCAACACGTCGCGGCGCTCCGCCTTGGCCTGGTCGAGCGCCCAGGCGGCGATCTCGACCGGGTCAGCGTCGGTGCCTTTCTCGTAGACGTGGGCACCGACGCGGCCGCCGACGGTGACGAGCTGGTCGACCGCGGCGGGTCGGTAGACGTCGCAGGCGGCGAGGGCGACGTCCTTCTTGCCGTTCTCGCGCAGGTAGCGGGCCAGCTTGGCGCAGGCGGTCGTCTTGCCCGAGCCCTGCAGGCCTGCCATCAGGATCACGGTCGGGCCGCTGTTGGCGAAGGCGAGCTCTGAGCCGACGCCGCCCATCAGCCCGGTCAGCTCCTCGTTGACGATCTTGACCACCTGCTGGCCGGGATCGAGGCTGCCCATCACGTCGGCGCCAAGGCAGCGCTCCTTCAGCGTCTTGGTGAAGGATTTGACGACTTTGAAGTTGACGTCGGCCTCGAGCAGGGCGAGACGGATCTCGCGCATCGCCGCATCGACGTCGGACTCGCTCAGCTTGCCGCGCGAGCGGACATCGGAGAGCGTCGCCTGTAGCCGGTCTGAGAGCTGGTCGAACACTGAGCTTGAGCTTACGCGGTGAGTTCGCAGTTACTGGCGGTTATCGAGGAGAAAACACGAAGTCAGCCCCCGGAGAGGAGGGCGTTGGCGAAGTCGGTGGGGTCGAAGGGGCGCAGGTCCTCGAGCGTCTCGCCGGTGCCGATCAGCTTGACCGGGATCTGCAGCTCGTCGGCGATCGCGAGCACGATGCCGCCCTTGGCGGTGCCGTCGAGCTTGGTCAGGACCACCCCGTCGACCTCAACCGCCTCGGCGAAGACCTTGGCCTGGCGCAGGCCGTTCTGGCCCGTGGTGGCGTCGATCGAGAGCAGCGTCTCGTGCGGGGCGCCGGGCAGCTGCTTGCCGATCACGCGGCGCACCTTGGCCAGCTCGTCCATCAGGTTGTCCTGCGTATGCAGGCGCCCGGCGGTGTCGACGATGACGACGTCGGCGCCGCGGGAACGGGCGGCTTCCACCGCGTCGAAGGCAACCGCGCCGGGGTCGGCGCCCTCCTCGGAGCGAACCAGTTCTGCGCCAGCGCGGTTGGCCCACTCGGCGAGCTGCTCGGCGGCGGCGGCGCGGTAGGTGTCGCCTGCGGCCAAAATCACAGAGAGGCCGAGCTCCTTCGAGAGATGCCAGGCGATCTTGCCGATCGTCGTTGTCTTGCCGGTGCCGTTGACGCCGACCATCAGCAGGACCGCCGGCTCGCCCGTGAGGTCGATCGGGGCGCGGGCGGTGCCGGCCACCTCGGCGAGCAGCTCGATCAGGCGCGCCTGCACCGCCTCGCCGTCGGCGGCGACGGCACCGGACTCGACCTCGTGCTCGAGCCGCTCGACCACCTTTGCCGTGGTGGGGGCACCAGCGTCGGCGAGGATCAGCGCCTCCTCCAGCCGCTCCCAGGTCTCCTCGTCGATGCGCTCGAAGAAGCTGGACGAGAGCTCCTCGGTGAGCGCCCTGCGGCTCTTGGAGAGGCTCTCGCGAAAGCGGCGGAAGACGCCGCGGCGCTGCTCCTCGGGTTCAGGCGCCGCTGAGGCGTTCGCGTTCGCGCGCGAACCGAGGTCGAGTATCTCCTGCCAGCTGGTTGCCATCGACCGGGGAGGCTATCCCGGCGGCGGCCCGGAGCTCCTCCACGGCCCCCTCGATGTGATGGCCGATGCGGTCGACGTCGCCGAGCGCCTCGCTGTCGCCGAGCAGGCCGAAGCCAATCGCGCCGTTGTAGGAGATGATCGCGATCGCCAGCGCGTGGCGGTGGGCGAGGAAGCCGACCGGGTAGACCTCGACCAGCTCGCGGCCGCGCACGTAGAAGGGGATTTGCGGGCCCGGGAAGTTGGTCACCAGCAGGTTGAAGAGCCGGGTCGAAAAGTTGATCGCCGCGGTCGGGCCGAGCAGCAGCGGCGGGGCGAAATCGCGGAACCAGTCGTTGAGCCCCCAGATCGCCTCGGCGCCGAGCGGCTGCTTGGAGGACTTGAGCGCGTCCATCGCCGCCGAGACGAATCCCAGGCGCTCGACCGGATCAGCGATACCGACCGGCAGCGGGCCGCGCATCGCGGTCAGTTTGTTGCCGAGCTCCCCGTGCTCGTTTTCCATGCGGATCGAGACCGGCACCAGCGCCTGCAGCTCGACCCCGTCGGTCTCGAGGCCGCGCTCGAGCATCCAGCTGCGCATCGCCCCAGCGGTGACGGCGAGCGTGACGTCGTTGACGGTGGCGCCGAGCGCGTTCTTGATCGTTTTGAACTCTTCGAGGTCGCAACGAGCGCCGTAGAAGCAGCGCCGCGCGGAGATCTCGACGTTGAGCGGCACCTTGGGTGCCGGCCTTGCCAGGTTCCAGGTCACCTCCCAGAGGCCGGCGAAGCCGTCGAAGGCGCGCTTGCGGGCGCGGGCAGGGTTGCGGAAGGCGGCGGAGAGCCAACGGCCCGCGCGCACGAAGGCATGGCCGAAGCCGCGCACGGCCTCGCGGGCCAGGCCGAGGCGCGAGGGCGCCCGCTTCGGCTCCCAGGGGGCCGGCTCCGGAACCGGCTCGGTGGTCGGCTCGACGTCGAAGAGCAACACGCCGATGTCGACGGCGGAGATCCCGTCGGCCATCGCGTGGTGGGTCTTGTAGACGATCGCGAAACGTTCGTTCTCCATGCCCTCGACCAGGCACAGTTCCCAGAGTGGGCGCGAGCGGTCGAGCGGCGGCGCGAAGGTCTCGGCGACGGCCTCGCGGAACTGCTCTTCGCTGCCCGGCGCCGCCAGCTTCCTGCGGCTGACGTGCTCGTGCACGTCGAACTCGGCGTGGTCGACCCAAAAGGGACGGCCGAGCCCGAGCGGCGGGTAGGAGAGGCGCTGGCGCAGGCGCGGCAGCAGGTGCAGGCGGCTGCGGATGCTGGCGATGAACTCCTCGTGCTCGGGCGGCTCGCCCTCGCAGACCAGCACGGCGCCGATCGCCATGTGCCCGTTGCCCTTCTCGTTCGCCAGGAACGAGGTGTCGAACGAGGTCAGCCTGTCCATGTGGCGCTGTCCCACGGTCCCTCCTTTCCTTCCCCGCGAACAGCGTAGCGTGGGGCCGCGCCCAGGAACGTTCTGTTTCCTTTAAGCAGGAAGGCGCTCGGGTCAGGCGGCTTCGCTGCCGGCGCGCGGGGGCGCGGCGGGGGGCTGCTCGCCGATAAGGCCGGGAGCAGAACGGTCCTCGGCGTCCGTCTCGTCCTCTTGGGCGACGCCGGCGAAGGGTGGCGGCGCGAAGGCTTCCGCCCCGTCCTCCCCCTCCTCGACTTCGCGCGGCAGGCGGCGGGAGACCACCTTGGTGACGCCGTCGCCACCCATGCTGACGCCGTAGAGCACGTCGGCGGCGTCCATCGTCCGTTTCTGGTGGGTGACGATGACGAACTGGGCGCGGTCGGAGAAGCGGCGGATCAGCTGCAGAAAGCGGTCGATGTTGGCGTCGTCGAGAGCGGCCTCGACCTCGTCGAGGATGTAGAAGGGGCACGGCCTGGCGAGGAAGACGGCGAAGACGAAGCCGATCGCGACCAGCGACTTCTCGCCGCCGGAGAGCAGCGAGAGCTTGCGGGTCGACTTGCCGGCCGGCGTGACTTCGATCTCTACGCCGAACTCCTCGCGCTGTTCCTCGCCCTCCTCGCCATCCTCCGCTGCCTCGGCCCCCTCGGTGGCCTCGGCCTCAGCCTCGGGCGCGGGACGCAGCGTGACCCGCCGCAGGCGCCCGTGCCCGCCGGGGAAGAGGTGCTCGATCATCTCCTCGAAGTTCTTGGCGGTCGCCTCGAAGGTCTCCTCAAAGGAACGCTCGATCTCACGGTCGATGTCGCGGATCAGCGCCTCGAGCTCGCGCATGCCGCGCTCGGTGTCCTCGCGCTGGGCCTGCAGGGTCTCGACGTGCTCGCGCGCCTCCTCGTACTCCTGCTCGGCCAGCGGGTTGACGGGGCCGATCTGGGCGCGGCGGCGCTCGAGGCGCCCCAGCCGGCGGTCGATCTCCGCCCGCTCCTCCTCGCCCAGCGCCGCGGTCGCCGGCTCGACCTCTTCGCCCAGGCGCTCGGCGATCGAGGCGAGCTCCTTGGCGGCCTCGGCGCGGCGGTCGCCGAGGTGGGCGGCCTCGACCTCGACTTCGGTGAGACGGTCCGAGGCGGCCTTCATCTCCGCCTGCAGCTCGTACTCGCGCTGCGAGCAGGCGCGCATCTCCTCGGCGATCTCGTCCCCGTCGCCCTCGTCGCCGACCACCAGCCGCTCGGTGCGCTCGACCCGGTTGCGAATTGCGGTCTCAGCGGAGGCGGCCGCTTTGGCCGCGGCACGAACGTCGTCGAGCAGTTGCTCGCCGCCCGCGAGCCGCTTGCGCAGGACCTCACGGGCGCGCTCGCCGAGCAGGCCCTCCGCCCGGCGGGCGTGGCGGATCGCCCGTTCGGCCCCGCCCCGAACCGCGCCCAGCGCGGTCTCGCGAGCCGCCTCGCTGGCATCGGCCAGACGGGCGCGGCCGAGACCCTCGGCGGCGCCGCGGATGCCGGCGTCGATCTCGTCGAGCTCCTGCTCGAGCTTGCGGGCACGCTCGCCCGGGGCGGCCTCGGAACCGCTGACGTCCAGCGTCAGCGGGCCGAGCTCGTTGCGGAGCGTCTCGAGCCGGGCGGAGATCTCGCTCTCGCGGTCGCCGAGCCCGGTCGCCCGGATCGCGATCCGCTGTTGCTCGCCGCGCAGCTTGGTCAGGACTCCCCAGGCCTGAGTCCGCTCGCGGTCGCGGGCGGCGAAACGCTCCTCGGCGGCACGGCGCTTCTCGCTGACGACACTCAGCTGCTCCTCCAGCGCCGAGCGCTGGGCGCGCGCCTCGGCCGCCGCCTTCTCCGCCGCCGCGGCCCGGTCGGCGCCGAAGCGCAGTTCCTCGGCGACGATCTGGCCGCGCAGGCCAAGTTCCTCGCGCTCGATCCGCGCCCCCAGCTCCGCCGCCTGCGCCTGGCGCTTCAGCGGCCGCAGCCGCGCCCGCGCCTCGCGCTCGAGGTCGAGGGCGCGGTCGAGGTTGTCGCGGGCGGCGCGCAGCTTCAGCTCCGCCCGGCGGCGGCGCTTGCGGTGCTTGCCGAGGCCGGCGGCCTCCTCGATCAAGAGGCGCCGCTCGCGCGGTTTCGAGTGGATGATCGACTCGACCCGGCCCTGGCTGATCACCGAATGCATCTCACGGCCCAGGTTTGTGTCGGAGAGCACCTCGGTCACGTCGACGAGGCGGCAGCGGGCGCCGTTGAGACGGTAGCCGCCCTCGCCGCCGCGGTCGAGCGTGCGCTGCACAGCGATCTCGGAGAGCTCGGTCGCGGCGCGGCCTTCGGAGTTGTCGATCGTCACCTCGACTTCGGCCTGCCGGCGCTGGCCGATGCCCTTGCCGCCGGCCGAGATCACGTCCTGCATCGAGGCGCCGCGGATCGCACCGGGGCTCTGCTCGCCCAGGGCCCAGAGCACGGCGTCGGTGATGTTCGACTTGCCGGAGCCGTTGGGGCCGACGATGACGCTGACACCCGGCGAGAACTCAAGCCTCTCCCGCTCGGGGAACGACTTGAAGCCCTTCATCTCGATCGATCTCAGGTACATGCGATGTCCTCAGCCGGTGATTCCGGAACCCTCAGGCGACAAGCCTCGCGGGCGAGTCGGACGCGACAGGCAGGCACTTAATCCCCAAATTGCTGCAACGCTTGCTCGGCCGCGGCCTGCTCGGCCGCCTTCTTGCTCCGCCCCTCCCCCTCGCCGACCCGCTCGGAGTCGACGATCGCCGCCACCTCGAACTTGCGCCGGTGCGGCGGCCCCGATTCGCCGGTCACTTCGTAGCTTACGCGCAGCCTCCGCCGCGCCAGCATCTCCTGGAGGGCGGACTTGAAGTCGACGCGGGTCTCGGCGGCGTGCTCGATGCGGGGCCCGAAAGCGCCGCGCACCGCCGCCGCCGTACGCTCGAAACCAAAGGCGAGGAAGCAGGCGCCGATCAGCGCCTCGGTCGCCTCCGGCAGCGGCCGCTCGCCGCTGAGCAGGACCTCGGCGGGGATGCCGACCGGCATGTCGCCGGGCTCGTTGCCGCGCAGCATCTCCGGCACGCCCAGCTCGCGGCCGACCTCGGCACAGGAGACGCCGGAGACCGCCTGGTTGTGGATCTTGGTCAGGCCGCCGGCGTCGACCCCGGGGAAGCGCTCGATCAGGGTCCGGGCGACGGCGAGAGCGAGAACGCTGTCACCCAGGTAGGCAAAGCGCTCATACGATTCCGCCCGCACCTCGGTCCAGGAGGAGTGCGTCAGCGCCTGGCGGCGCAAATCGTCCGGAAGCTCGGCGACCAGCTCGGCGAGGGTCTCCTCGCTCACGCGGCGGGAGCGTGCTCCAGCACGAAGTCGACCGCGTCGCCGACAGTCGCGATCTTGGCCGCCTGCTCCTCGGATACCGAGACCCCATAGGTGTCCTCGAGCTCCATCACCAGCTCGTAGAGGTCGAGCGAGTCGGCGTCGAGATCCTCCTTGAAGCGGCTTCCGTCGCCGATCTTGGCGGCGTCCAGCTCGAGCTCCTCGGCGAGGTGGTCGCGGACGAGGGTGAGAACTTCCTCGCGGGTCACGAACCGTTTCCTATCACGCCCCGTCCCCCTCGGCGCGACCGGCGAGCTCGCCGCGGCCCGCACCTCCCTCGCGCAGCAGCGCCGCGGTGCGCCCGACGGCGTCGACCTCGGCGCAGCGGGCGGCGAGGCGGATCGCGCTGGCGATGCCCTCGGCGCCGGAGCTGCCGTGGCCGGCCACGGCGATGCCGCGCAGGCCGAGCAGGATCGCGCCGCCGGTCGTGTCGGGATGCAGCTCGCGCCGCAGCCCTCCCAGGGCCGGTTTCATCAGCAGGCCGCCCGCGGCCGCGAGCGGATTGGCGCGGGCGGCGTCGCGAATCGCGCCGATCACCGCCTTCGCCGTGCCCTCCATCAGCTTCAGCGCCACATTGCCGGTGAAGCCGTCGGTGACGACGACGTCGGCCGCCCCGCCGGGCAGGTCGCGGCCCTCGACGTTGCCGACGAACTCGATTCCCCTCGCAGCCGAGAGAACCTCGTTGGCCGCGACCACTTCCTCGCGGCCCTTGCCGGCCTCCTCGCCGACCGAGAGCAAGCCGACCCGCGGCCGCTCGACGCCGAGCACGGCCTCGCTGAAAGCGGCGCCGAGGAAGGCGAACTGGACCAGGTGCTGGGCGCGCACCTCGACGTTGGCGCCGACGTCGAGGAAGAGGACCTGCTTGCCGGGAACCGGCAGCTGCACCGCCAGCGCCGGGCGCTGCACGCCCTTGATCCGGCGCAGGCCGAAGGTCGCCGCCGCCATCGTCGCGCCGGTCGAGCCGACGCTGACCAGGGCCGCGGATCGTCCCGCAGCCACATCGGCTGCCGCCCGCACAACCGAGGCGCCCTCCTTGGCGCGTACGGCGCGCACAGCATCCTCGTCATTGGCGATCCACTCCGCGGTCGGTACGACCTCGATGCCGGGGGCGCCGTCGAGACCGAGTTCCGCGGCCGGCCCGAAAACCCGCACGCCGATCCCATATGCCGCCGCGAGCTTCGCGCCCTCGGCGAGCACGGCGAAGCCCTGCTCGGCCCCGAAGCCATCCAGGGCGACGGTGACGCCCTCAGGCACGGCTACTCAGCGTCTGGAGGAGCGGCCGTCGCCGGGTCGGCGATCGTGTGCTTGATCACCTCGCGACCCGCGTAAGTGCCGCAGGTCGGGCAGACCCGGTGCGGCAACCTGGGGCTGTGACAGCGCGGGCAGCGGTTGAGCCGCGCCTTGCCAGCTTTGTGCTGGGCACGGCGCTTGTCCCGGCGCGCACTGGAAGTTCTCTTCTTTGGGACGGCCATCGGTCGCGGGATGGTAGCGGGTGCGGGCTAATCCAGCTTCAGCTCGCGCAGCTTGGCCCAGCGAGGGTCAGCGCCGGCGTCGTGTTCGTGGTCCGCGGGGTCGGCGTCGTTGAGCGACTCGCCGCAGGTGGGACAGAGGCCGGCGCAGTCGGGGCGGCAGAGGAACTGGGCCGGAATCGCGAGCACGGCGGCATCGTGGCCCCAGCGGCCGAGCTCGAGCTCGTCGTCGCTGGCGTAGGGGCTGGTCAGCTCCTCGTCCTCGGTGTTTTCCTGAAAGACCTCGCGGGCGTCGACCTCGGTCTCCAGTGCGGCGCCTTCCAGGCAGCGCATGCAGGGTCCCTCGATTCGCAACGGAAAGCGCAGGCGAAAAGCGTAGCCGTTGCTGGGCCGCGAGACGTCGAGGCGCGCCGTCACCGTCTCCGGCACAACCGCGTAGGTCTGCGCAGCCAGCTCGAGCGGCTCGAGGCGGACCGGCAGCTCGAGACGGCGGCCCTCGCCATGCGCAAGGGACAGTCGGGCAAGATCAACGATGTTCGACGCTGGTGTCACGGGCGCTCCTCCGCTTCGGCCGGCCTTACGATGACCCTCTCGAACGAGATTACGCAATGGGTCAATTCGACTGGACACCCGAGGCCTACCTGGAGCGGATCCGCGCCCAGGTGCCGCACTATGACGAGCTGCAGGAGCAGGCAATTGCCGCCGTCCCCTTCTCGCCCGAGCGGGTGCTGGAGCTCGGCATGGGCACCGGCGAGACGACCCGCCGCCTGATCGAGGCCCACCCGGATGCCTGGGTGATTGGCCTCGACTCGAGCCCCGACATGGTCTTCCGCGCCCGCAAGGACTACGACGACGTCCAGCTGGCTCGCATGGAGGACCCCCTCCCCGACGGCCCCTGGGACCTGGTCCTAGCCGTCCTCTCCACGAGCGAGTTGAGCGACGACCAGCTTCAAGCCCTCTGCCGCCGCGTCCGCGAGCACTCCCGCTCGTTCGTAATCGCCGATCGCTTCAGCCCCGAGAAGCTCAGGGCCCTGCTCGGCTGGACCGAAGGCAAAGTGACCTGGCAGTCGGAAGATCTAGCCGTAGTAGCCGCGGAATACTGAAGGGCGCGGGGTGCGACCCCTAGCCCGCTATTCCTGCGGCTGCTCGTCTAGATCAGGAACCGGCTGCTGTTCCTCGTCCCTGCCAGCCAGTCGATCCCGCCCCCGCTGGACAGCCGCGAGGAACTTCTGAAGGTTGACCTCGAGCGTGTTGAGGATCTCGTCGGCGTAGTCCTCGGCGCCGAGGCGGATCTCACGCTCGCGGGCGCGGGCGTCCTCGACGATCTCGTCGGCGGCGCGCTCGGCCTGCTTGGTGACCTCCTCGTCGGAGATCAGGCGGGCCTGCTGCTCGCGAGCCTCGCGCACGATGCGCTCGGCCTCGCGCTTTGCCTCGGCCAGCATCTCCTGGCGCTCCTTGACGATCCAGCGCGCCTGCTTGATCTCCTCGGGGATCGTCGCCCGCATCTGGTCGAGCAGGTCGTAGATCTCCTCGCGATCGACGCGCACCTGGTCGGTGAGGGGCACCGGCCGGGCGTTGTGCACCACATCGTCGAGCTTGTCTATTAGAACGAGAACGTCCATCAGAGGTTCGTAAGCCTACGTGTCAGAGGCATCTTCGGTGAAGAAGCGGTTATTTCCTCGGCTTTTTGCAAGCTCTCGCCCACGTAGCCCCGGTGGAAAAAGCCTACCTGTCGCCCAGGCGTTCCGCCATCGCGGCCGCGACGGGGGCCGGAACCAGGTCGGAAACGTCGCCGCCGAAGGTGGCCATTTCCTTCACCCCGGTCGAGGAAAGGAAGCTGTATTGCGGCGAAGCGATCATGTAGATGCTCTCGATCCCGGGGTCGAGCTTGCGGTTCAGCTGGGCCATCTCGAACTCGTACTCGAAGTCCGAGATCGCCCGCAGGCCCTTGACGATCGCCCGCGCGCCGGATTCCCGGGCGAACTCGACAAGCAGGTTGGAGAAGATCCTCGCCTCGACGTTGCCGAGGCTGGCGGTCGCTTCTTCGATCAGCTCCTGCCGCTCCTCGGCGGTGAAGAGGGTCTTGTCCTTGCGCATCGGGTTGTTGACCACCCCCACCACAACGCGCTCGAAGACCTGCGAGCTGCGGGTGATGATGTCGATGTGGCCGTTGGTGACCGGGTCATAGCTCCCCGGGCAGACGACGGTGCCGTTGCGTTCCGGGGCATTCCCGGCGCCCGCGAAGACCATCAGGAGCCGTTTCCGTAGATCGAGACGTCCGCGGCGCCGTAGCGGCGCTGGCGCAGGCGGGGCAGCGAGTCGATGCGCAACGGGCGGCGCGCGCCGCTCTCGACTATCGCCCGCCCCCCCTCGGCGAGGAGGCGGGGAAGCTGTGTATCGAGTTCCTGGCCCACGCGGTCGGCGAGTCTATAAGGGGCGTCGACGAAGACGAGGTCAAAGATGGACTTCTCCTCCCCGCTTTGCCGGCTCGCCAACCAGCGGGTGACGTCGGCGCGCACGAGCTCGGCCCGCTCGGCCAGGCCGAGGCGCTCGACGTTGCCGAGCGCGGCACGGGTGTCGCGGTCGACCAGGGTGGCGTGGGCAGCACCGCGCGAGAGTGCCTCGATCGCCAGGGCGCCGGTGCCGCAGTAGAGGTCGAGCACGCGGGCGTCGGCTACCCGCTCGCCGAGGACCGAGAAGATCGCCTCGCGGGCGCGGTCCGAGGTCGGCCGCACCTTCCAGCCCTGTGGGGCGACCAGCTTCTGGCCGCCAAGCTCTCCCCCGACCACGCGCATCGCCTATAGGGGTATCGGATCGGAGGCGCCGGCGCCAAAGCGGCGCCGGGCCCCCTCGAGCAGGGGACCGAGCTCGGGGACGTCGAGCGAGCCGTGCTCGCGCAGGAGGTTGAGCACCTCTTCGCGCGCCGCCTCGAGCACGGCGCTGTCCTCGGGCAGCTCCGCGACGGCAAAGCGCGGCAGGCCGTGCTGGCGGGTGCCGAGCACCTCGCCCTCGCCGCGCAGGCTGAGGTCGACCTCGGCGAGGCGGAAGCCGTCGCTCTCGCGCTCCACCGCCTTCAGCCGCCGCCGGGCGAACTCGCCGGCGTCTTCGGGGAAGAGCAAGCAGCAGGACTCGTGCTGGCCGCGGCCGACCCGGCCGCGCAGCTGGTGCAGCTGGGAGACGCCGTAGCGCTCGGCGCCCTCGATCACCATCACGGTCGCGTTGGGGACGTCGATGCCGACCTCGATCACCGTCGTCGCCACCAGCACGTCGGTTTCGCCGGCGGCAAATGCCTCCATCGCCGCCGCCTTGTCCGCCGAGCGCATCTGGCCGTGGATGACGCCGACGCGGAAGTCGCGCAGCTCCCCCGCCGCGAGCCGCTCCGCCTCGACCTCGGCGGCGCGTCCCTGCAGCTTGTCGGACTGCTCGACCAGCGGGCAGACCACGAACGCCTGGCGCCCCTCGCGCAGCTGCCCGCGGATGAACTCATAAGCCCCGGCGCGCTCGTCCTCGTTGACGATCCGCGTGCTGACCGGCTTGCGACCGGAGGGCAGCTCATGCAGGGCGGTCGTGTCAAGGTCGCCGTAGGCGGTGAGCGAGAGGGTGCGCGGGATCGGCGTCGCGGTCATGTGGAGGACGTGGGGCGCCATCCCCTCGACGCCCTTGGCGTCGAGGGCGCGGCGCTGGGCGACGCCGAAGCGGTGCTGCTCGTCGACCACCGAGAGGCCGAGGCGGGCGAAGCGCACGTCTGGCTCGATCAAGGCGTGGGTGCCGACGAGGAGGCCGAGCTCACCCGTCGCCAGCCGCTCCAGCGCTTCGCGGCGGCGGGCCGCGGGGGTGGCGCCGGTGAGCAGCGCGAAGGGCGTCGCCTCCTCCGCGAGCAGGCGGCCCAAGGTGATGGCGTGCTGCTCGGCCAGGGTCTCGGTCGGCGCCATCAGCACCGCCTGGAAGCCCGCTTCGAGCGCGCGCAGCATCGAGTAGAGGGCGACCACGGTCTTGCCCGAGCCGACCTCCCCCATCAGCAGCCGCTGCATCGGCTCGCCCGAGTCGAGGTCGGCGTCGATCTGCTCGAAGGCGCGCCGCTGGTCGCGGGTCGGGGCGAAAGGCAGCGAGCCCAGCCAGCGCTCGACCGCCTCCCCCCTGCGGCCGAGCCGCGGCGCGGGCCGCGAGGCGCGGTGCGCACGCTTGCGCGTCGCCAGGATCGCCTGGTAGAGGAAGAGCTCTTCGAAGCGCAGGCGCTCGCGCCCCGCTTCGACTTCCTCGATCGCCTCCGGGAAGTGCACGGCCTTGACCGCGTCGGCTGCCGCAGCGAGGCGGTGGCGGGTGCGAAGGCCCGCCGGCAGCGGCTCGAGCACGTTGCCCACCCAGCGAATCGCCTGCTCCATCCACTGCCGCAAGCGCTGCGCTTTCAGCTGCTCGGTGCCGGGGTGGACCGGCAACAGCCCTTCGCTCGGGTCGCCGCCGAACTCGTATTCGGAGACGGTGAAGCCGCGCTTGCCGACCGTGCCGGTCAGCAGCAGCCGCGTCCCCTCGGTCAGTTTCGGCGCCAGCCAGGGCTGGTTGAACCAGGTCGCCCTGAGGCTGCCGCTTTCGTCGCCGACCTTGGCGCTGAGGATCGAGAGGCCGCGGCGGCGGAAGGGACGGCCGGCACTTGCCAGCACCTCGACCGCGATCGTCGCCTGCTGTTTCGGCTCGAGGCTGGCGACGGCGACGACCTGGCGGTCGCGGTGGCGGTGCGGAAAGCGGGTGAGCAGGTCGCCGACGGTGGCGATCCCCGCCTCCGCCGCGGTCTCCGCCAGTCTCGGCCCGACGCCCTCAAGCGCCCGCAGCGAGACGTCGAGGGCACTGGGCCGGGGCCAGTGCACGGGGGCGTCGCGCAGTTCCGCCGCGGTCAGCTCGGCGGTGCCCGCGAAGGAGCGCACTAGCGGCCTGCCCAGCGAGCGGGCCGGCGCACTACTGGGCGGCGAGCAGCCACCACCAGCTCGGCTGGCCGCCGTCGTGGGTCTCGAACTCGACCCCGCCGGGGACGTGAGGGTCGATCTCGCCGAGGGGGATCGGCGCGTCCTGGCCGCCGATCACGGTGACGATCTCGGCGTCCTCCGCGAGCTGTTCGATCGTCGCCGCCAGGGTCGAGCCGGCACCGCCCCAGGCGACGATCTCGCCAGCGACGAAGCCGACCGCGTCGCCCTTGCGGAAACGGCCGGAGGCGTCGTCGCGCGCCGCCGGGGCGACGCCTCCGTCGGCGATCGTCGCCAGGGCCTCGCCGAGCCGCTCGGCGTTCTCCGCCGCCGCCGCATCGGGATCGAGCTCGACCAGGGCCAAGAGGCTTTTCTGCAGCGAGGTGGCCGCAACCACCCGGGCCGGCTTCTCGGAGAGCTTGCAGGCCTCTTCCGCCGCCATCACCACGTTGGAGGAGGAGGGGAAGACGAGCACTTCGGAGGCCGCGACCTCGTGGATGCCGGCCAGCAGCTCGTAAGTGGAGGGGTTGAGGGTCTCGCCGCCGGGCACCACGTGCGCGCCAAGCTCCTCGAACAGCCGCTGCAGCCCGTCCCCGGCGGCGACGGCGAGGGCGCCGGTGCGGGCGCCGTCGAGGCGGGCCATGCGCTCGGCGATCTGCTCGCGCATGTCGGCGACGTCGAGGTTGGTCACCTCGCCCGTGCCCTCGAAGAGCGCGACCGCGGCCTCGGGCTCGTCTGTGTGGACGTGGACCTTGAGCGTCGCCTCGTCTCCGACGACGAGGACCGAGTCCCCCAACCCCTCCAGCCGGGGCAGGAAGTCGCGGCTGTTGAGGCCGCTGCCGGCGACGATGAAGTTGGTGCAGTAGCGAAAGCGGCTGTCCTCGTGATGTGGCTGGCTCAGCCGGGGCGCCTCGTGGTGCGAGACCTCGGGCACGGTCTCGTCGTCGCCGCGCAGGCCGGCGACGACGCCGGCCAGGATCAGGACCAGGCCGTAGCCGCCGGCGTCGACGACCCCTGACTCGCGCAGCACGTCGAGCTGCTCGGGGGTGCGCTCGACCGCGCGCTGGCCGTCCTCTATCGCGCGCTCGAGGATCTCGGCCAGCACCGCGTCCTGCATCTCGTCCGGCACGCCCTGCGGCAATCGCTGCTTCTCGGCGTCGAGGTGGGCGAGCTGGCGGGCGATCGAGTGGGCCATCTCGCGAAAGACGGTCAGCATCGTGCCCTCCGCCGGCTCGCGCACGGAGTCATAGGCGGCATCGGCCGCGCTGGCGAAGGCCGAGGCGACGAGGACTGGGTCGATCAGCTCGCCAGGGCGGCTGGCCAGCTCCTCGGCGGCGCCGCGGACGATCTGGCTGAGGATCACGCCGGAGTTGCCGCGGGCGCCCATCAGCGCCGCCCGGGCCAGCGCCTGGACGAGCTGGGTGCGGCCGACCTCGTCGACCTCGAGACCGTCGAGGTGATCGAGCTCCTCCATCACGGCACGCATGGTCATCGCCATGTTGTCGCCCGTGTCGCCATCGGCGACCGGGAATACGTTGAGGTCGTTTACCTCCTGGCGCCGAGCCTCCAAGTGAGCGTAGGCGGAGCTGACGACGCGCCGGAAGCGCACGATGCTGGGATCAGGCATCAGGCCGAAATCTAGCTGGCAGGGCCGGATGTTCCTCACAGAGTCCAGCGGGCGAGTTCGCTACGGTGCGACGCTCGATGAGACGCTTTGCCACATGGTGCACCGGGCACCGCAAGACAGTCATCTTCAGCTGGCTCGGGGCCCTGATCGTGATCGGGATGATCTCCGGCTCGGTCGGCTCCGACTTCACCGAAGAATTCAAGCTGCCCTCCTCGGACTCGCAGGAAGCCTTCGAGCTGCTCGAAGACAAGTTCCCGCAGCAGTCGGGAGTGACCGCGGAAATCGTCTACAAGGCCCCGGCCGGGGCGGATTCGCCAGCGGTGAAGAAGAAGATGGAGGCCGTCTTCGGGGAAGCGGCCAAGCTGCCGCACGTCAGCGAAGTCGCCAGCCCCTACAAGTCGGGCGGAGCGGCTGCGATCAGCAAGGACGGGGAAATCGCCTACGCCACCGTCCAGTACGACGTCAGCACCGACAAGCTGGAAAAGGACGACATCAAGAAGCTGGTCTCGATCGGCTCGGCCGCCAGCGGCGAAGGCTTGACGGTGGCGGTTGGCGGCGCCCCGGTCGAGGAAGTTCGCGGCGAAGAAGAAGGTGACTCCTCGTTCGCGATCGGCCTGCTCGCCGCGGTCGTGATCCTGCTGATCACCTTCGGCTCGGCGGTGGCGATGGGCCTGCCGCTGATCACCGCGCTCTTCGCGCTCGGCGTCGGCCTCAGCCTGGTCACGCTCGGCACCCACGTCTTCGACACCGCCGAGTTCGCGCCACAGCTGGCGGCGATGATCGGGCTCGGCGTCGGCATCGACTACGCGCTCTTCATCCTCACCCGTTTCCGCAACGGGCTCGATGAGGGGCTCGAGCCGCGCGACGCGGCGATCGCCGCGGTGGACACCGCGGGACGCGCCGTGCTCTTCGCCGGCATCACGGTGATCATCTCGCTGATGGGGATGCTGCTGCTCGGCATCAGCTTCCTCTATGGCGTCGCGATGGCGGCGGCGGTCGCGGTGCTGTTCACGATGATCGCGGCGCTGACCCTGCTGCCGGCGCTGTTGACGATCGCCGGCCGGCGGGTCGACAGGCTGCGCATCCCCGGGCTCGGCAAGCGCGAGCCGTCGACCGCCGAAGACACGAAGTGGTTCCGCTGGAGCCGCGAGATCCAGAAGCGGCCCGTGGCGGCGGCGCTGCTCTCGGGCGGCCTGCTGATCGTGCTCTGCATCCCCACCCTCTCGCTGCGGCTCGGCTCCAACGACGCCGGAACCGACCCAGCCGGGTCGAGCACGCGCGAAGCCTATGACCTGCTCGCCGAAGGCTTTGGCGCCGGCTACAACGGGCCCTTCGTGATGGCCGCAGCGCTGCCGCAAAAGGGCAACGACGAATCGCTGGTTCTCCTGCGCAAGGCCGTGGAGAACGAAGAAGGCGTGGCGAAAACGACCTCGATCACGCTCAACCCGGCCGAAAATACCGGCGTCTTCCAGGTCTACCCGACCACTTCGCCGCAGAGCGAGGACACGACCAAGCTGCTCGACCACATCCGCGGTGACGTGATCCCGCCGATCGAGCAGCAGACCGGGGCGCAGCTTCACGTCGGCGGTATCACCGCCATCTTCGAGGACTTCGGCGACGCGATCTCCGAAAAGCTGCCGCTCTTCATCGGCGTCGTCATCCTGCTCTCGGCGCTGCTGCTGATGACCGTCTTCCGCTCGGTCGTGGTGCCGCTGAAGGCGGTCGTGATGAACCTGCTCAGCATCGGCGCCGCCTTCGGCCTGATCGTCGCCGTCTTCCAGTGGGGCTGGGGCGCCAGCATCATCGGCGTCGACGGCACCGGCCCGATCATCTCGTTCTTCCCGATCTTCCTCTTCTCGATCGTCTTCGGGCTCTCGATGGACTACGAGGTCTTCCTGATGTCGCGCATCCACGAGGAGTGGGAGCACAAGCGGGACGCCAGCCTCGCCGTCACCCGCGGCCTCGCCCTCACAGGCCGCGTGATCACCGCGGCGGCGGCGATCATGATCACCGTCTTCGCCTCCTTCATGCTCGGCGATGACCGCATCATCAAGCTCTTCGGCCTCGGCCTCGCCGCCGCCGTCTTCATCGACGCCGTGATCATCCGCTCGGTCCTCGTCCCCGCCCTGATGCAGCTCTTCGGTCGTCGCGCGTGGTGGCTGCCCGAGTGGCTGGACCGGATCCTGCCGAAGCTGCACGTGGAGCCCGCCGAGGGCGATCCGAGTCCTACGGGCGAGCACCCCGTTGTCGTGTCGGCCGACTGAGTAGCTCCAAGGAGCTTGGGGAGGACGTTCGCGTGAGTGCGTAGCCTGGACTCACCGGGCCCCCACCTCTAGGTCAAAGCGAGTTACGCCGCCTTGGTGACCTTGTTGGCCTTGAGGCAGCGCGTGCAGACGTAGGTTCGAAGCTTGCTGCCGTTCTCGACGATCCGCACCTTTTGCAGGTTCGGGTCGAAGCGACGCTTGGTCGCGACCATCGAGTGGCTGCGGGACTGGCCGAACGCCGGTCCCTTGCCGCAGCTGTGGCATACCTTGGCCATCGGGTCGGGGATGGTACCGATCTCAGAAGATTGGCGGCAGCTCTTGCCACCGCTTGGGCCTAGGCGTCGCGGACCGCCCAGTTGTAGGGGTTGATCGCTTGTTTGGCCAGCGCCATGCGGGCGACGGTGAGGGCGGCGTTGCGGCCCTGGTCGCGCTTGCCGCCGCCGGCGCGGGCGAGGGCCTGCTCCATCGTGTCGCAGGTGATCACCCCGAAGGCGCAGGGGACGCCGGTTTCGAGCTGGACGTCCTGGATGCCGCGGGCGGCCTCGGCGCAGACGAAGTCGTAATGGTCGGTCTCGCCGCGGATGACGACGCCGAGGCAGGCGACGCCGGAGTAGCGGCCGCTGGTCGCGTGCAGCTTGGCGGCGAAGGGCAGCTCGTAGGCGCCGGGGACCGATACCTCGCTGACCGAGGCGGCGGGCACGCCGGCCAGCTCGAAGCCTTCGCGGGCGCCAGCCAGCAGCCGTTCGGCCAGGTCCTCGTAGAAGCGGCCGACGCAAACGGCGAACTGGCGGCCGGAGAGCGCCTCGCGCTCCTCCTCGCCGAAGCTCTCGAGGAAGACGCCGGACTCAGCCACCCGCGGCCTCGCTCTCGGCGTCGCGTTCGTCCTCGTCGCGGATCATCTCCTCGTCGAGGGCGAGCCCTTGGTGGTGCAGCGAGTGGCCCATCTTGTCGCGCTTGGCGCGCAGGTAGGCCTCGTTGTGCTCGTTGGGCGCCGATTCGATCGGGACCTGCTCGCTGACCGAGAGGCCGTAGCCCTCGAGCCCGACGATCTTCTTCGGGTTGTTGGTGAGGATGCGAATGCTGGTCAGGCCGAGGTCGCCGAGGATCTGGGCGCCGATGCCGTAGTCGCGCAGGTCGGCCGGCAGGCCGAGCTTGAGGTTGGCCTCGACCGTGTCGGCGCCCTCCTCCTGCAGCTTGTAGGCCTTGAGCTTGTTGAGCAGGCCGATGCCGCGGCCCTCCTGGGAGAGGTAGAGCAGGACGCCGCGCCCCTCGCGCTCGATCTGGGTCAGCGCCGCGATCAGCTGCTCGCCGCAGTCGCAGCGCATGCTGTGGAAGACGTCGCCGGTGAGGCACTCGCTGTGGACGCGGACGAGCACGTCCTCGACCCCGTCGACGTCGCCCTTGACCATCGCCACGTGGTGCTTGTCGTCAACCAGGGAGCGGTAGCCGACCGCGGTGAAGTCGCCGAACTCGGTCGGCAGCGCGGTCGAGACGACGCGCTCGACCAGCTTCTCCTCGGTGCGCCGGCGGTAGGCGATCAGGTCGGCGACCGTGATCATCTTCAGGCCGTGCCGCTCGCAGTAGGGCACGAGGTCTGGGACGCGAGCCATCGTCCCGTCGTCGTTCATCACCTCGCAGATCACGCCGGCGGGAGTGAGGCCGGCGAGGCGGGCGAGGTCGACGCTGGCCTCGGTGTGGCCGGTGCGCTCGAGCACGCCGCCGTCCTTGGCGCGCAGCGGGAACATGTGGCCGGGGACGACGATCTCGCTGGGGCCGGAGTCGGGATCGATCGCGACCTGGATCGTGTGGGCGCGGTCGTGGGCCGAGATGCCGGTGCTGACCCCCCCGGCGGCCTCGATCGTCACCGTGAAGGCGGTCTGCAGCGGCGCCTCGTTCTTCGCCGCCATCAGCTTCAGGCCGAGCTTCTCGCAGCGCTCCGCGGTCAGGGCGAGGCAGATCAGGCCGCGCGCCTCCTTGGCCATGAAGTTGACCGCCTCCGGCGTGGCGAACTGCGCCGCCATCACCAGGTCGCCCTCGTTCTCGCGGTCCTCGCCGTCGCAGACGACGACCATGCGGCCGGCGCGGATCTCCTCGATGCCTTCCTCGATCGTCGAGAACGGGCTCCCCCCCGCCCTGGCACCCGCTCCGTCTGTCCGTTGCGTCTCGGTCATCTCGCTCATGAGTCTCCTTCCGCGGCGAATGGTTTCATCAATCGCTCGACGTACTTGGCAACCACGTCACACTCGACGTTCAGCTCGTCCCCGGCGGTGGCTTCTCCCAGGGTCGTCCGCTCCAGCGTCTCGGGGATCAGCGACACCTCAACCCAGTCCGGGCCGAGGGCCGAGACCGTGAGGCTGACGCCGCTGAGGCAGATCGATCCCTTCTCGACCGCGTAGCGGACCAGGTCCGGGCCGAGAGCGACGCGAAGGCGGCGGGCAAAGCCGTCCTCCTCGATCGAGGCGACCGTGCCGACCCCGTCGGCGTGGCCCTGGACGATGTGCCCGCCGAGCCGCTCGGAGGCCTTCATCGCCAGCTCCAGGTTGACGCGAGCACCCTTGGCAAGGGCGCCCAGAGCGGTGACCCTGAGTGTCTGGTTCATCGCCTCGGCAGCGAAGCCGCCGGCGTCGACGCTTGTCGCGGTCAGGCAGACGCCGTTGACCGCGACCGAGTCCCCCTCGCCGATCTCTCCGGCGAGGCGGGTGGCGATGCGGAGGCGAGCACCTTCGTCGCCGCTCTCCAGCGCCTCCACCGTGCCGAGATCTCCAACCAGGCCGGTGAACATCACCACTCCCGAAAGCGGGCCGTGATCAGGACGTCATCGCCGACGGACTCGATGGAGTGGGACAAGGCGTTGCGGCGCGCGGGGCCCGCCGCGACTGCGGGGGGGCCTGCGGGCGGGGGCTGCGCCTCCGTTCTCGGCCCCCCCGCATCCGCGCCACCCCCGCGAGCAACGTCTGGCCCCGCGCCCAGGAGGATTGGGGCGACGAAGGTTCTTGCTTCGTCCAGCTGGTCGGTGGCCTGGAAGGCTGCGGCAAGGGCCGAACCGCCCTCGAGGAAGAGGCTTGTGATGTTGCGCCGGCCAAGCCCGGCAAGAGTGGCCTCGATCCCGTCGGCGACGAGGATTTCGGCCCCTGCGTCCCGCAGCGCCGATGCGTCGGCTTCAGGTGCGACAACCACGAGGACCGGGGACTGATCGAGGGTCTGGAGGAGTTGCGAGCTGAGGGGCAGCCTTGCCTGGCGGTCGAAGACCACGCGCAAGGGTTGCCGGGCGCCGGGGACGCGGGCGGTTAGGAGGGGGTCGTCGGCGAGCACCGTGCCGATGCCGGCGGCGATCGCGTCGGATTCGGCGCGCCAGCGGTGGACGAGCTCGCGGCTGCGCTCGCTAGAGATCCAGGGGGAGTCGCCGGGAGGCGTCGAGGTGCGGCCGTCGAGTGACATCGCCAGCTTCAGCGTCACCATGGGCAGGCCGGTGCGGGCATGCTTGCGAAAGGGCTGGTTGAGCAGGCGCGCCGCGCTCGCCTCCTCGCCCGCCGCGAACTCGACCGCCACTCCCCCGTCGCGCAGGATGCCGGGACCGCGACCGGCCGCCTTCTCGCTGGGATCGTCGGAGGCGATCACCACCCGCGCGATTCCCGCCTCGAGGATCGCCTCGACGCAGGGCGGCTGCCTGCCCTCGTGGGCACAGGGCTCGAGCGTCACGTACATCGTCGCCCCGCGCGAGTCGTTGCCCCGCGCCGCGCAGTCGGCCAGTGCCGCCCGCTCGGCGTGCAGGTCGCCCAGCCTGGCGTGGAAGCCCTCGCCGATCGGCTCGCCATCGCGCACGACGAGCGCGCCGACGAGCGGATTCGGGCTGACTCGCCCGCGGCCGCCCTCGGCAAGCTCCAGCGCCCTGCGCATGTGGGCCTGGTCCGTGCCTGTGAGCTGGGAATTCATTCGACCGATTGACTGGTCAATCAACCCATCGTAACGCTCCCGTGACGGTGTTCTGTGATCTTCCTCGCTCCGAGCGCCCGGATACCCTGACCGCTCGCCATGAAGCTGATCGTCCAGATCCCCTGCCTCAACGAGGAATCGACCCTGCCGGCGACGATCGCCGACATCCCACGCCAGATCCCCGGCGTGGACGCGGTCGAGCTGCTCGTCATCGACGACGGCTCGACCGACCGCACGGTCGAGGTCGCGCGCGAGCAGGGGGTCGAGCACATCGTGCGGCTGACCAACAACAAGGGCCTCGCCGCCGGCTTTCAGGCGGGCCTCGACGCCTGCCTGAAGCTGGGCGCCGACGCGATCGTCAACACCGACGCGGACAACCAGTACAGCGGCGCCGACATCCCCAAGCTGCTCGCGCCGATCCTCGCCGGCGAGGCCGACATGGTCGTCGGCGACCGCCAGGTCGCCGGGATCGACCACTTCTCGGGCTCGAAGAAGCGGCTGCAGGGCCTCGGCAGCTGGGTCGTGCGGCGCCTTTCCGGGACCGAGATCGCCGACACCACCTCGGGCTTCCGCGCCTACAACCGCGAGGCGGCGCTCGGCCTGCTCGTCGTCGACAACTTCACCTACACGCTGGAGAGCCTGATCCAGGCGGGCAAGATGCTGGTCGCCGTCGACCAGGTCGAGGTCGCAACCAACCCGCAGACGCGCGAGTCGCGCCTCTTCGGCTCGACCGGCTCCTACGTGCGGCGCAACGCGCTCTCGATCCTGCGCATCTACGCCCGCTACGAGCCGCTGCGCGTCTTCGCCACCGCCGGCCTCGCGGTCGGAGTCCTCGCCCTCGTCGCCTGGCTGCCGTTTTTGCTCGACTGGATCCTCAACGGCGACAGCACAGGCCACGTCCAGTCGCTGATCCTCGGGGCGGTGCTCTTCATCGCCGCCGTGCAGCTCGTCGCCCTCGGCGTGATCGGCGACCTGCTCGCCGGGCAGCGGGTGATGACCCAGCGCGTCTTCGAGCGGGTGCGGCGCGTCGAGCTGGCGCTCGACGTCCCACCTTCGCATTACGAGCCCGGCGCCCGCCGTTGACCGGCCGCCTGCGGCAGGCGCTGGGCGCCCGCAGAACCCCAAGCGGCAATGGCTCGGCCACCGCTGACTACGGCAAGACCGCCAGCTTCCTCGCGATTGGCGTCGGCCTCACCGGCGTCATCACCTACGTCTACTTCTTCATCGCCTCGCACGTGCTCTCCAAGGGCGACTACGGGCAGATCACGGTGCTCTGGTCGGCGGTCTTCATCACGATCTCGACCCTCTACCGGCCGGTCGAACAGCTGCTCTCGCGCCACATCTCCGAACACCTGGCCAAGGGCGAGGAGATCGCTGGCACCGTGCGCAACTCGACCCTGATCCAGCTCGGCCTGGCGATGCTCTTCGCCGTCCTCGCCCTCGCCTTCCGCGGGCCACTGCAGGACGACCTGCTGGAGGGCAACGAAACGCTCTACTGGGTCTTCTTCGGCGCCGTCCTCTTCTACGCCGCGAGCTACTTCGCCCGCGGTTTCCTCGCCGGCCAGAAGCGTTTCGGCCTCTTCACCGCGATGATCCTCTCGGAGTCGTGCTTCCGAACGATCTTCGCCGTCCTCGTCGCCGTTGGCCTGCTCAGCGGCCAGTCCTGGGTCGCGATCGGCATCGTCGCCGCCCCCTCGCTCTCACTCCTCACCGTGCCCGTTGCGTTCGCCCTCAGCGCCAGGCGGAAAGCGGGCAGGCCCGGACGCGAAGTGGAGGCAACGAAGCCGGCGGAGGGAGAGGGCACGGATTCCGCCGTTTCGGTGGCGAGCGGGACCGGCTTCGCCGCGGCCGTGCTGGTGATCATGTTCAGCGAACAGGCCTTCCTAAACGCCGGGCCGCTGGTGGTGCGCGCTCTCGACGGGGCCTCGGCCGCCGGCTTCATCTTCAACGTGCTGATGCTGGCGCGGGCGCCCCTGCAGCTATTCCAGGCGGTCTCGACCAGCATCCTCCCCCACCTCACCGCCCTGCACACGAGCGATGACCCCGAGAGTGAGCACGAGTTCCACAAGTCGGTGCGGATGGTGCTGCTCGGCCTCGCCGGCTTTACCGCGGTGATGGCGCTGGCGATCCTCGTCGCCGGCCCGAAGCTGATGGAAATCGCCTTCAGCGGCAAGTTCAGCTACGACCGCGCCGGCTTGCTCTTGGTCGCGGCCGGGACCGGCCTCTACCTCTCCTCGGTGACCGTCAACCAGGCCTGCGTCGCCCAGGGCCAGGTGCGCCGCGCCGCCCTGCGCTGGATCGCCTGTGCCGCGCTGTTCATCGCCTGGAATTTCGTGCCGCTCGTCAGCGACGAGTTCCGCCGCGTCGAGATCGGCTTCAGCCTCGCCGCCGCGGCGCTGCTGGCCATGCTGTACCTGATCTACCGCCACCCGCATGAACGGGCCGAGGACGTGCCAAAGCCGGGCTCGCCCGAGGAGCTCGAGGCGGGGCTGGCGATGATCGACGAGAACGTCTAGAGCGGTTCAATAGGGTCCGTCGATGGGTGGACACGACGCCGAGCTGATCCTCGTCGCCGGTGCCCTGCTCGCGGCCGGCATCCTCGGCGCCCTGCTCGCCGACCGGATTCGCATTCCCGGCCTGCTGCTCTTCCTCGGGCTCGGCATGCTGGCCGGCTCGGAGGGAGTCGGCGGAATCGAGTTCGACAACGTCGAGCTGGCCCGCACCCTGGGCACGATCGCCCTCGTCCTGATCCTCTTCGAGGGCGGCCTGACCGCGGGCTGGTCGGAGATCCGGCCGGTGCTCGGCACCGCCGCCTCGATGGCGACGATCGGCACCGCGGTCACCGCCTGCACGGCGGGACTCGCCGCCCACTGGATCTTCGGCCTCAGCGTGCTCAAAGGGATGATCGTCGGCGCCGCGATCGCCGCCACCGACTCGGCCGCGATCTTCGCCGTGCTGCGCCGCTCGACCCTGAAAAAGCGCCTGGCGCGCTCGCTCGAGGGCGAGTCGGGGATGAACGACCCGGTCGCGCTGCTGCTCGTGATCGGCTTCATCGAATGGATCCAGGACCCGGGCTTCGGCTTCGCCGACATGGTCGGCCTACTGGCGCTCAAACTGGCGATCGGCGCCGTCGTCGGCGTGGCGCTGGGCTGGCTCGCCACCCGCGCGCTCGACCGGGCGCAGCTGCCGACCGACGGCATCTACCCGGTGGCGACGATCGCGATCGCCGCAATCGCCTTCGGCTTCGCCGAGGTCGCGCACGGCTCTGGCTTCCTCGCCGTCTACCTGACCGCGCTGGCGCTCGGCTCGGCCCGGATCCCGGCGCGGCGCACGATCGTCGCCTTCCACGAGGGCGTCGGCTGGGTCGCCCAGATCGGCCTCTTCATCCTGCTCGGCCTGCTCGTCTTCCCCAGCTCGCTCGACGACGTCGCGCTCGAGAGCCTGGCGCTTTCGGCGGTGCTGATCGTGCTCGCCCGCCCGTTCGCCGCCTTCGTCGCGACCGCCTTCTCGCCGCTCGAAGTGCGCGAGCGGGCGATGCTCGGCTGGGCCGGCCTGCGCGGGGCGACGCCGATCTGGCTCGCCACCTTTCCGGTCGTCGCCGGGGTCGGCGACGGCCAGCAGCTCTTCGCGATCGTCTTCTTCGTCGTCCTCACCTCGACCCTGGTCCAGGGCGCCAGCTTCGAGCCGCTGGCGACCCGGCTCGGCCTCACGACCGACGAGCCGGCACTGCCACGGCGGCTGCTCGAGTCGGGGCGAATCCGCCGCATGGGCGGCGACGTGATCGCCTACCGGCTGCGCCCGGGCGCAGCCGCGGCGGGGCACCTGGTGCGTGAACTGGGGCTGCCGCGCGAGGCCCTGGTCAACGTGATCGTCCGCGACGGGCACGCGATCCCGCCGCGCGGCTCGACCGAGGTCCGCGAGGGCGATGAGCTCCACGTCCTCGTCCGCGGCGAGCTGCGCCCCCAGGTGGAGGAGTTGACCCGGACCTGGCAGGAGGGCCCGGTCGGCACGCCGCCGCCACCGAGGCTGCCGCCGCGCGGGGCGCCGCAGGTCTTCTCGGTTGGCCCGGCGGGTGAGATCGCCGATCCCTCGTCGCCAACCGAGCTCAACGGCATCGCCGTCATCTCCGTACTGCGCAGCCGCCGCGATCGCTCGAGCGCGCTGGTGGCGCTTGCCGATGGGCGCTATGGGCTGATCACCGAAACCGCGGTGGCAGTCGGCGACCGCCGCGCCCTGGCTAGCTGGTGCGAGCGCCGGGCCCTGCGAGTTGGCCCGGACGAACCGGCGGAGCAAGCCTGGTGGCAGGAGGCGATCGGCGCCCTGATCGCGCGCGGCTAGGCCGCTCCAGCCGCGGCGGCGATCTCGGCGTAGGCCGCGGCGGGATCGGCGGCGCCGAAGACGGCGGAGCCGGCGACGAAGAGCGAGGCGCCGGCCGTGGCGACCGAGCCGGCGGTCGCGGCGTCGATGCCGCCGTCGACCTCGATCTTGGCCTCGCCCACGAGGGGCATGAGACGGGAGACCTTGCCGGGCGAGCCGGGGATGAAGGCCTGGCCACCCCAGCCGGGGTTGACGGTCATGCAGAGGACGATGTCGGCGAGGTCGCGCAGCTCAGCGACCGCCTCGACCGGAGTGCCAGGGTTGATCGCGACGCCGGCGAGGCAGCCGAGCTCGCGGATCGCCGCGAGGGTGCGGTTGGCGTGCGCCGAGGCCTCGGCGTGGAAGGTGATCGAGTCCGCACCCGCCTCGGCGAAGGCCTCGATCTGGCGCTCGGGCCGCTCGATCATCAGGTGGACATCGATCGCGCCGCCGGCGGCGTGGACCTCGTCGGCAATCGAGCCCGCGACCAGCGGCCCGATCGTGACCGGAGGGACGAAGTGTCCGTCCATCACGTCGACGTGGACCACCCTCGCTCCCGCCTGCAGCACCTCGTCAACCTTGGCGCCGAGCCGCGAGAAATCCGCCGAGAGAATCGACGGCGCAACCCGCGGCGAGGCGATGATCTCCCTCATCCGCTCGCTCATACCGGCCTCAGCATCGATCCGCCGCACATCTGGCAGGTCATGTCCTCCGTCGTGCTCATGCGGACGATCGTTTGGTGTTCGCCGCAGTCAGGGCACTGCGAGACGAGCTCGTAGCGGCGCAGGCAGTACACACAGCGAAAGCGGCCGGGGAGCTGCGTCGGGCGCAGCCACGGCTCGCCGCAGCCGGGACAGGAAGCCCTGCGCATGACATCGCTCTCCCCTTTGGCGGGCTCAGTCATCGCCACCATCATCGCGTTTCCACCGGCCGATGAAAAAGCCGGTCGTGCGGTCGCGGTCGGGACGAAGCTGGAGGCGGTACTCGGCGTCGCCGAGGAGGGAGTTCTCGCGCTCGCTGATCGTGCAGGTCGCGTAGACCAGCGTGCCGCCCGGCTTGAGCGCCGCCCGGGCTCGCTCGAGCAGTTGCGCCTGAATCTCGACCAGCCGCTCGATCGTCGCCGGCGACTTGCGCCAGCGCGCGTCCGGGCGCGAGGCGAGCGCGCCAAGGTCCGAACAGGGGGCGTCGAGCAGAACCCGGTCGAAGCCGACCATGCCGGGCTCGGTGGCGTCGGCCTCGATCACGCTGACGCTGCGCAGGCCGAGGCGGCGCGCCTGCTCAACCACTTCGCCGGCGCGGCGAGGATCGCTCTCGACCGAGAAAACCTCTCCGCGGTCGCCCATGCGCGCGGCGATCTGGCCCGTCTTGATGCCCGGGCCGGCGCAGAGGTCGAGCACGTGCTCTCCGGGCTGCGGGTCGAGCACCTCGACCACCGCGGCCGAGCCGCGGCTCTGCGGCGTCAGCTCACCGGCCTCGACCAGCTCCGGCACCAGGTCGCCGGTAGGCCCCTCGACCACGATCATCTCCGGTACCGCCAGTGGCCAATTCGCTGCGGTGCGCTTTTCCCCGACCATGGGTGGATAAGGCACAGCGGAACGGGCGGGGGTGGCGGAGGCGGCGGGATGGGCGGCGACGCCCGAGGCGCGGAGGCGCTCGAGGACGCTCTCGGGGCCGGTGCGGAGGGTGTTGACGCGGTAGGCGTTCTCCGGTGGCTCGTTGCAGGCGGCGAGCAGCGCGCGGGCGTCGCCGGCACCGAGCTCGCGCCACCACATCTGCGCCAGCCAGAGCGGCGCGGAGTGGGCGATCGCGGCGCTCTCGGGGGTGGAATCGTCGCCGAGCAGGGTCTCGAGCAGCTCGTCGCGCTCGCGTCCCGCGCGGCGCAGGACCGCATTGACCAGGCCCGCGGCGTGTGCCGCCCGCGCCCGCTTGGCCAGCTCCACCGCCTGGTCGACCGCGGCGTGATCCGGGGTCGCGTCGGCGAAGAGCAACTCGTAGGTGCCGAGGCGCAGGGCGGCGAGCACGGGAGGATCGAGGTGGCGCAGCGGCCGTTCGGCGAGCCGTTCGAGGCCAGCGTCTATCGTGCCGCGGCGCTGCACCGTGCCGTAAGCGAGTCGCTGCGCCTGGGCCCGCTCGCGCCCGTCCAGGCCTGCCTCGTCGGCCCTGGCGCGGAAGGCGCGCTCGGTGTGAGCGCCATCCTCGAAGGTTTCCCTGACCACGCCGAAGGCGAGCCGGCGGGCCGGCGAGATCGCGCTCACTGCATCGCCCCCGCGCCGCTCACAGCTTTGGCAGCGAGTGGCCGCGCAGGTAGGCATCGGCGGCCATCGGCTTGCCTCCTGGCGGCTGCACCACCTCGAGCCGCAGGGCACCGCGGCCGCAGCCGAGCAGCAACGCCCCCCACTCGGCCTTCACCTCTCCAGTTTTGACGCCGACGTCGACGGCGCGGGCGCGGCGCACGCCAAGCCGCTCGCCGCCGCAAACCTCCAGGTAGGCGCCGACGTGCGGCGTCAGCGCCCGCACCGTGCGCGCCAGCTCGGCGGCCGGCCGGGACGGGTCGAGGCGGCGCTCCTCCGGGGCGATCTTCTCGGCGTAGGTGGCCGCCCCCTCGTCCTGGTCGGAGAACTCGATTCCTCCCCCTTCCAGCCGTCCGAACGCCCGCACCAGCAGCTCGCCGCCAAGGGCCGCCAGCTTCGCCGAGAGCGACTCGAAATCTTCCTCTGGCCCGATCGGCAGCTCCTCGCACAGCGCCACGGGGCCCGCGTCGAGGCCGGCGGTCACCCGCATCACGCAGACACCCGTGCGCTCCTCGCCCGCCATGATCGCCCGCTCGATCGGCGCCGCCCCGCGCCAGCGGGGCAGCAGCGACGGGTGCACGTTGAGCATCGGCCACTCGGAGAGCAGCGGCTCGCGGATCAGCTGCCCGAAGGCGCAGACGGCAGTGGCCTCGGGCTGGGCGGCGCGGATTCGCTCGAGCGCGGAGTCTTCATTGGCGTTGGCGGCCTGCAGCAGCTCGATGCCCAGCTCGCGGGCGACGTCTGCCGCCGGCGGGGACTGCATGCGCCGGCCGCGTCCCTTGGGCCGGTCGGGCGGGGTGACGACGAGCTGCGGGCGGTGGGGCGAGCCGGCGAGTGCGCGCAGCACCACAGCGGCGAACTCAGACGTGCCGAAGTAGACGGTCCTCACGTCAAGCGTCAGCCGGTGAGCGCGTCATCGACGCGGTGACTTCCGGATGTTCGAATCCGTGGCGATTGGCGCGCTCACGCTGTGCTCTTGGGCTCGCGGTGCTCGCCCTCGGCCGCTTCCTCCTCGGAGAGCGGCGGGCTGTAGCTGCCGCCCTCGCGCAGCGCCCGCAGCGCGGCCTTGCGCTGGGCCCGCGGCGCCCGGTCGAGGATCAGCACGCCGTCGAGGTGGTCGAGCTCGTGCTGGAGCACGCGCGCCTCCAGGCCCGAGGCCTCGATCCGGATCGGCTCGCCGTCGACGTCGAGGCCGCTGAAGCGGGCGTGCAGGGGGCGCTCGACGTCCATCGAGACGCGCGGCAGGCTGAGGCAGCCCTCCTCGGCGACGACGACCTCGCCGGAGAGCCACTCGATCTCGGGATTGACCAGCGCGGTCGGCTCGCTGTCGGGCCCGGCCTGGAAGACGAGCAGGCGGCGCAGCACGCCGAGCTGAGTGGCAGCGAGACCCACGCCGAGGCCATCGCGCATGATCCCGACCATGCGCTCGACCTCGGCCCGCAGCCCGGGGCCGAACTCGCGCACCGGTGAGGCCTTGCTCTTCAGCACGGGGTCGCCGAACTTGACCACGTGCGCCAGCGCCGCTTCGCGCCGCTCCATCAGCTCCGCTTCGAGCTGGCTCTCCTCGCGCTCGCCCGTGCTCGTCTCAGCTTCCTCGGCCACGATTCAATTCTATGGACCGACCCGCTTTGGGCTGCCTTCGCCTTTTTCCATGACATAGCACCGATAAAGGCGCGAAGTCAGCGCGTCACTGCGGGTCGACGTCGACCGAGACGGCCACGTCGCGCAGGACACGGTCGGCACCGAGGCGCTCGACCGTGCGGCGCACGGCGGCGACGGTGCGGTCGCGCTCGCTCGCCTTGAGCAGGAGGCGGCGGCGATGGCGGTTGCGGACGCGGAACATCGGCGCCGGCCCGAGCAGCTCGGTGTCATCGGGGATTTCCGCGGCGAGCCCCTCAGCGAGCAGGGTGGCGGCGCGGTCGAGCCGCGCCTCGGCCTCCGCCTTGAGCACGATCCGGGTCAGGTGCGAGAAGGGCGGGTAGCGCAGTGCCCGCCGCCGCTCGACCTCCTCGGCGAGGAAGGCGGGGGCGTCGTGCCCGGCCGCGTGGGCGATGCTGGGCGCGCTCGGGGCCAGGGTCTGGACGATCACCTCGCCGCCGGCGGCGCCGCGGCCGCTGCGGCCGGCGAGCTGGGTCACCATCGCGAAGGTTCGCTCGGCGGCGCGGAAGTCGGGAAAGCGCAGGGTGGCGTCGGCGTCGAGGATCGCGCTCAGGGTCACCTCGGGGAAGTCGTGGCCCTTGGCGACCATCTGGGTGCCGACGAGGACGCCGCTCTCGGCCTCGCCGAAGGCGGCGAGAATGCGGGCGTGGGCGCCTCGCCCCGCCGTCGTGTCGGCGTCAAGCCTGAAGACCGGCATCGGCGCCAGGCGCTCGGCCAGCAGCGCCTCGACCTGCTCGGTGCCGACGCCCGAGCGCGAGAGCGTGGTCGAATCGCAGGCAGCGCAGGCCTCCGGCAGCGTTTCGGCGTGGGCGCAGTGGTGGCAGACGAGTCGGCCGGTGTGGCGGTGGACGATCAGCGAGACGTCGCAGTTGGGACAGCCCCAGTGGTGCCCGCAGGAACGGCAGGTGAGCCAGGGGGCGAAGCCGCGGCGGTTGACCATCACGATCGCCTTCGCCCCGGCGGCGCGCACTCCCTCCAGCGCCGCCCAGGCCTGCGGGTGCAGGGCGCCGGAGCGCGGGTCGGCCTCGCGCATGTCGAGCACCCGCACCGGCGGCAGCGGCTGGCCGTCGACGCGGCGGGGAAGCTCCAGCCGCGGCAGCTCGAGCCAGGACTCTGGCCTGGGCGTCGCGGTCCCGGCGAGCAGCACCGCACCGCATTCGCCGGCGCGCTGGCGGGCGACCGCGCGGGCGTCGTAACAGGGGTCCCCCTCCTGCTTGTAGGAGGGGTCGTGCTCCTCGTCGATCACGACCAGGCCGAGGTCGCGCAGCGGCGCGAAGACCGCCGAGCGGGGCCCGACGCAGACGCTCGCCTCGCCGCTGCGCAGGCGCCGCCACTCGTCGTACCGCTCGCCGTCGGAGAGGGCGGAGTGAAGGACGGCGAAGCGGTCGCCGAGCCGGGCGCGGAAGCGCGCCACCGCCTGCGGCGCCAGCCCGATCTCGGGAACGAGCACGATTGCCCCCTTGCCCCGCGCCAGCGCCGCCTCGACGGCGGCGAGGTAGACCTCGGTCTTGCCCGAGCCGGTCACCCCGTGCAGCAGCTGCTCGCGCGGCGCCCCGGCTTCTCCGTCGAGCGCGGCGATGACGCTCTTCACCGCCGCCTCCTGCTCGGGCAGCAGCTGCGGGCGACCGGCAACGGCACCGACGTCGGGGTGCTCGGCGCGGCGGCGCACCAGCGAGCTGCGGGTCGCAATCAGGCCGCGCTCCTCGAGCCGGCGCAGCACCGAGCGGTCGGCACCGACGGCGGCGGCGAGGGCGGGTGCCGAGGCCTCCCCGCTTCGCAGCGCCTCCAGCACCGCGCGCTGCTTGACGCCGAGCCTCTCTCCCCCGCTCAGCGCCTCCTCGCCGGCGGCGGTGATCGCCGCCCGCAGCTCGCGCCGCGCCCGCACTCGCTGCCCGGCCGCGCCGGTCCCCGGCGGCAGCACGAGCTGCAGCCCCCGCGAGGGGGTCGAGCAGTACTCCTCGGCGATCCAGAGGCCAAGCCGGACCAGCTCGGCGGGCGCCCCCGCCTCGAGCGCTTCAATCGGCTCGGCCAGCCGCTCCGGCGGCAGCGAGGAGCCCTCGGCGAGGTCGACGACAACACCGAGCAGGCGCTGCCGCCCAAAGGGGACCTTGACCACGCTGCCGACCTCCAGGCCCGCCATCTCCGCCGGCAAGCGGTAGTCGAAGGGACCGCGCAGGGCGCGCGCGGTGGTGAGCGGCTCTACCTTGGCTATCGACATCAGATGGCGGAGTCCATGGTCGCGTGCGACTGGGGGCGCGCGCGACCAAGCAGGTCAAGGACGCAGGGCGCAGCCTTTGGTGGTGCCAAAGGCAAGCCCGAGGACGCAGAGACGCCCAGCGTCGGGCGCGTCATCCAGGCGTTCGTGGTCATGGGCTGCGCCATCTCACCCAAGGTATGGAGGGACGCGGACGGCGCGGTTATGCTGCGCGGCGATGGCGCTCAACCTCAGCCCGGGCGAGCAGGTGATCTTCCAGGGCCACCCCTCGTGGCGGGCGATCCTCGGCTTCTACCTGAAGGGCATCCTGGTCGCGGCGATCCTCGGCGTGCTCTTCAAGCTCTTCGGCGCCGGCAGCGGCACGGTCTTCCTCGTCGTCCTCGTGATCATCGCGCTGACCGTGCTGGCCGGCTTCGTCAAGCGCGTCGCCACCACCTACACGATCACCGACCGCCGCCTCAACATCAAACGCGGCATCGTCTCCCGCGAGGTCCAGGAGACCCGCCTCGAGCGGGTTCAGAACGTCAACTACAAACAGTCGGTCTACCAGCGCCTGATGCAGGTCGGCGACGTCGACTTCGACACGGCGGCGGGGGACGATTACAACTTCGTGTTCTACGGGGTCGCCGATCCCCAGCGGGTCGTGCACAGCGTGGATCAGGCGACCGGGTCGAACGTCGCCGGGTCGCATGGGCTGGGGGAACCCCAGCCGCCTGCTGCTGGTTGACCTAGGCGGAAGCGGGGTTCGGGTTAGGGGTTTCGCTTAACTTTTTCGGTGGAGACGCACCTGCTCACGCCTCAAGGAATTGCCGAAAAAGTACAAGACGCTCCACCCCTACCCGAACCCCGCTGACGGTCCCAAGGTCAACCAGGAGCAGGCGGCACAGGAAGCTCCAGGCAGGCCGAGTCGGCAGAAGCTCTCAACCGGCAGAGCAGATCCTCGTGCTCGATTGAGCTTGCGTGGAACCTGGCTCAGGACCCTGGGCGGGCGGTCGATGCCAGCGCCGAACCTGCCGGGATGGATCCGTTGGCAGCGGCCGGGGTAGGGGTGGAGCGTCTTGTACTTTTTTGGCAGCCGCTTGTGGCGCCAGCTAGGGCGTCTCCACCAAAAAAGTTAAGCGAAACCCCTGCCCCGGCCGCTGCCTACGCAGGCGCCGCCGCAGAATCGGCCGCCGCCTTCAAAGCGTCAGCCCGATCCGTCCGCTCCCAGGTGAAGGCATCGCCTTCCCTACCGAAGTGGCCGTAAGCAGACGTCTGGCTGAACACCGGCCGGTGCAGATCGAGGTATTTGCGGAACGCCCCCGGTCGCAGGTCGAACTCTGCTTCGACCAAACGCGAGATATGCGAGTCGGGCATCTTGCCGGTGCCGAAGGTCTCGACCATCAGTGAGATCGGGCGGGCGACGCCGATCGCGTAGGCGACCTGGACCTCGCAGCGCTGGGCGAGGCCGGCGGCGACGACGTTCTTGGCGACGTGGCGGGCGGCGTAAGCGGCCGAGCGGTCGACCTTTGACGGGTCCTTGCCGGAGAAGGCACCGCCGCCGTGGCGGGCCATGCCGCCGTAGGTGTCGACGATGATCTTGCGGCCGGTGAGGCCGGCGTCGCCGACCGGGCCGCCGATCACGAACTTGCCGGTCGGGTTGACGAGGAAGTGCTGGCGCAGCTCGCTCTCGTCGAAGAGCCCGCTCGCCTCGGCGCCCAGCACCGGCAGCACGACGCTCTCCCAGAGGTCCGGCTTGATCTTCGACTCCGACTCGACGCCCTCGGCGTGCTGGGTCGAGATCAGCAGCTTCTCCACCTTGACCGGGCGGCCGTCGGCGTAGCGGACCGTGACCTGGGTCTTGCCGTCGGGGCCGAGGTACTCGAGCGAGCCGTCCTTGCGCACCGCGGCGAGCCGCTCGGCGAGCCGGTGCGCGAGATGGATCGGCATCGGCATCAGCGCCTCGGTCTCATCGGTGGCGTAGCCGAACATCATCCCCTGGTCGCCGGCGCCGGCGATCAGGAGCTCGTCTTCCGCGGATTCGGTACGCGTCTCATAAGCCTTGTCGACGCCCTGGGCGATGTCGGGCGACTGCTTGTCGAGCGAGACCAGGACCGAGATGTGGTCGCAGTGGTAGCCGTAGTCGCCGTGGTCGTAGCCGATCCCGCGGATCGTCTCGCGGACCAGCTCGGGCACGTCGAGGTGGACGGCGGTCGAGATCTCACCGGAGACCACCGCCATGCCGGTGTTGACCAGCGTCTCGCAGGCCACGCGGCCCTCCGGGTCGCCCGCCATCACCGCGTCGAGCACGGCGTCGGAGATCGCGTCGGCGACCTTGTCGGGGTGGCCCTCGGTGACGGACTCGGACGTGAAGAGGTACTCGCCCTCGGCGAGTGGCTGGGTATCGCTCATGCGCAAAAGCGTAGTTGGTTATTTCGAGTAATGGCTGTCAACCTCCGCGACGGTTGCCCGAGTGCGGGACGAAGTCGATGACGAGCGGAACGCCCTCGAAGCCGTAGGTCTCGCGCAGGCGGTTCTCCAGGTGGTAGGCCCAGTCGCGGTTGATCAGCTTGCGGTCGTTGACCTGGATCGCGATCCGCGGCGGGCGCTCGCCGATCTGGGCCGCGTAGTAGAGGCGCAGGCGGCGGCCGCGCCGCGATGGCGGCGGCGTCTTTGCGACGACGTCGGCGACGAAGCGGTTGAGCTCCGGCGTCGGGATCCGCTCACCCGCCTTGTCGGCGAGCTGCAAGGCCTTGGGCAGGAGGTTGGCGACGTTGCGGCCGCGCGTCGCCGAGCAGGTGATCACGGCCGGCCGCAGGCGCAGCTTGCGCGCCGCCCGGGCGCGGGCATCGTCGACGTCGGTCTGGGTGACGTCCCACTTGTTGAGCGCCAGCAGGGTCGCGCAGCCGGCTTTCATCGCCATCTCCGCCACGCGCAGGTCCTCGGCGGTGATCCCGTCGGCGGCATCGCAGACGACCATGGCGACGTCGGCCCGCTCGACCGCGTGTTCGGAGCGCAGCTGGGCGTAGTAGTCGACCGTCCCCGCCACCTTGGAGCGCCGCCGCAGGCCGGCGGTGTCGACGAGCACGACGCGCCGCCCGTCGACCTCGACCTCGGTGTCGATCGCGTCGCGGGTGGTGCCGGCGCGCGGCGAGACGATCACCCGCTCGGATCCGAGGAAGGCGTTGACCAGGGAGGACTTGCCAGCGTTTGGGCGGCCGATCACGGCGACCCGCACCGCATCGCCGTCCTCGTCCGGGCGGGGACGCTCGCCAAGGGCCTCGACCACCCGGTCGAGCAGGTCGCCGCTGCCGAGCCCGTGCGCGGCCGAGACCGGCAGCGGCTCGCCGAGCCCCAGCTGGTTCAGCTCCGCGGTCAGGTGCTCGTCCTCGGGGCGGTCGAGCTTGTTGGCAACGACCAGCACCGGCACCTCCGCCCCGCGCAGGGTCTTGGCCAGCTCGGCGTCGCCTGCCCGCACCCCGGCGCGGGCGTCGACGACGAAGAGGACGACATCGGCCTCGGCGATCCCCATCCGCGCCTGGCGCTGGATGTCGCGCGCCAGCTCGGACTCGTCCTCGAGGTCGATGCCGCCGGTGTCGAGCAGCTCGAAGGCGAGGCCGTTCCACTCACAGCGCACCCGCTTGCGGTCCCGCGTCACCCCCGACTCGGCATGGGTGACCGCCTCGCGCCCCCCGGCGAGCCGGTTGACCAGCGTGCTCTTGCCGACGTTGGGAAAGCCGACGATGGCGACTATGGGAAGGCTCACGCCAAGCCCCGCTCGCGGGCGAGATCGACGAGCCGGGCGACGACCTCCTCCTGGGAGAGATCCGTCGTGTCGAGCTCGACCGCGTCGGCGGCGGGGCGCAGCGCGCTGTGCTCGCGGCTCTCGTCGCGGCGGTCGCGCTCCTCCTGGGCGGCGAGCACCGTGGCGGGGTCCTCGCCGGTTTGGGCGGCACGGCGGCGCGCCCGCTCCTCGGGCGAGGCGGTGAGGAAGACCTTGAGCGGCGAGTCGGGGCTGACCACGGTGCCGATGTCGCGGCCCTCGGCGACGTAGCGGCCGCCGGCGATCAGCTCGCGCTGGCGTCCGACCAGCGCCTCGCGCACGCCAGGGTGGACCGAGATCCGCGAGGAAGCCTCGCTGGCCCGCGGCTCGCGGATCGCCTCGCTGACGTCCTCGCCACCAAGCAGCACCCGCTCGCCAGCAAACTCGATCGAGAGCGCCGTGGCAAGCGCGGTGACAGCCTCCCCGTCGTCGACATCGGTGCCGTCGCGCAGCGCCGCCAAGGCCACGCAGCGGTACATCGCCCCGGAATCGAGGTAGGTGAAGCCGAGCGCGGCGGCAAGCGCGCGGGCAACGGTGGACTTGCCCGCTCCCGCGGGCCCATCGACGGCGATGACCATGGCGGCAAATCTAGAGACGGGCGGCGCCGGGGGCGTTCCCCGTCCAGCGCGACCCGCGGCGAGAGGCAGATCGTCGCGCCGCCGGGCCTAGAGCAGCGAGGCGAGATCCTTCTCGAAGCCCGGGTAGCTGACCGCCGCCGCGGCCATCCCCTCGACCGTTACGCCGTCGCGCGAGGCGAGCCCGGCGATCGCGCCGAGCATCGCGATGCGGTGGTCGCCGTGCGAGTCGATCGCGCCGCCGCGCAGCCCGCCGCTGCCGGCGATCCGCATGCCGTCCTCCAGCGGCTCGGCCTCGCCGCCCAGCGCCGCCAGCGCCTCGCAGGTGGTGGCGACGCGGTCGGACTCCTTGCGGCGCAGCTCGGCCGCGTCGCGGATCGTCGTCTCGCCCTCGGCGAAGCAGGCGGCTAGCGCGACCAGCGGCAGCTCGTCGATCGCCAGCGGGATCTCGTCGCCGCCGACCTCGGTGCCCCGCAGCTCCGAGGCGCGGGCGCGCATCGTGCCGACCGGCTCGCCGCCGCGTTCCCCCACCGGTTCGACCTCGACCTCGGCGCCCATCTGCGCCAGCACCGCCAGCAGGCCGGTCCGGGTCGGGTTCGTGCCGACCCTTTCCAGCGTCACCTCGCTGCCGGGCACGAGCAGGGCGGCGACGATGAAGAAGGCGGCCGAGGAGAAGTCGGCCGGGACCGCCAGCTCCCCCGCTTCAAGCCGCTTGCCCGGCCGCACCGAGATCCCTCCCCGCAGCCAGGCCACTTCGGCGCCGGCGGCGGCCAGCATCCGCTCGGTGTGGTCGCGGCTGCGCGCCGGCTCGCAGACCCAGGTCTCCCCCTCCGCCAGGAGGCCGGCGAAGAGCAGGCAGGACTTGACCTGGGCGCTGGCGATCGGCAGCTGGTGCTCGACGCCCTTCAGCGGCGCCGCCTCCACCTGCAGCGGCGGCAGGCGGCCGTCGCGGCAGCTGAGGCGGGCGCCCATCTCCGCCAGCGGCTTGGCGATGCGGTCGACCGGGCGCCGCCGGATCGACTCGTCGCCGTCGAGCGTCCAGGAACCGCTCGGCTGCCCGGCGAGCCAGCCCGGCAGGAGGCGCAGCAGGGTGCCGGCGTTGCCGACGTCGATCGTCGCCGCCTGCGCCCCGCGCAGGCCGACCCCGTGCACCCGCACCGCCGCCGCGGTGCCGTTGGAGCCGCCCCCTTCGACCGTGGCGCCAAGCGCCCGCACCGCGGCCAGGGTCGAGTTGGTGTCGGCGGAGTCGAGGTAGCCCTCGATCTCGGTCTGCCCGTCGCTCATCGCGGCGATCAGGGCGGCGCGGTGCGAGATCGACTTGTCGGCTGGCGGGCGCAGGCTGCCCTTCAGGGGGCCGGCCGGATCGAAGCGGGTCCCCATCAGTCGCCGTCGACCGCGCTGACCGTGTGGCCCAGCTCGCGCACCAGGACCGCAGCGCGCTTCGCCTGCTCATCTCCGGCGACCCAGAGCGAGACCGCGCCCGAGGTCATGTCGGGCGCCGGGTAGAGCGCCATGTCCTCGATGTTGACCCCGGCCTCGCCCAGCGCCAGCGCCAGCTCGGCGATCGTGCCGGGACGGTTGGCGACGACTACGCGCAGCTCGCGTAGCGGCCCACCGGCGAGTTCGGTCTCCAAGAGGCGGCGCCGGTCGGCGCCGGCGGCGCCGTGCCACTCGGCGACCGCCTCGCGCTCGCCGGAGCGGATCAGCGCCGCGGCCTCGCGCAGGCGATCGACGACGGCATCGACGGCCTCGGCGACGGCCTCGCTGTTGCTGGCGAAGATGTCACCCCAGATCGCCGGGTTGGCGCCAGCCACCCGGGTGGTGTCGCGGAAGCTCGGCCCCACCTCGGGCATCCGCTCGGAGTCGCGGGTCAGCTCGGCGACGGCCTGGCCGACCAGAACGTTGGCGACCACGTGCGGCAGGTGGCTGATCGTCGCCATCAGGCGATCATGCGCCTCGGCGTCGATTGCCTGCACCCGGGCGCCGAGCCCCGCGATCGTGCGCTGCAGGCGGTCGTAGAGGAGCCCGCTCGAGCGCGCCGATTTCGGCGTCAGGTACCAGCGGGCCCCCTCGAAGAGGTCAGCGCGGGCGTTTTCGACCCCGGAGGTCTCGGCGCCGGCGAGCGGGTGGCCGCCGATGAAGCGCTCGTCGGCGCCGAGCGCGGCAACGATGTCGCGCTTGGTCGAGCCGACGTCGGTCACCACCGTCTCCTCGCCGCAGGCATCGAGAGCGGCCCTGCAGAGATCGCCCAGGCCGGCGACCGGAGCGGCGCAGAAGACCACCTCGGCCCCCTCGCAAGCCTCGGCAACCGAGGCCGCGGCGGTGTCGATCACCCCGTCCTCGCTCGCCTTGGCCAGCGTCGCCGCGTCGGGATCGAACCCGACCACCCCCGCCTCGAGGCGCCGCCGCGCTGCCAACCCGATCGAGCCGCCGATCAGGCCGACGCCGAGGACGGCGATCCTCATTCGCCGCGCCGAGCCCTTGCCGCGGAGGCAAGCTGGTCGAGGATCGAGACGGTCGCCTCCCAGTCGAGACAGGGGTCGGTGATCGACTGGCCGTAGACCAGCTCGCCGCCGCCGAGATCCTGGCGGCCCTCGACCAGGAAGGACTCGAGCATCACTCCGGCGATCGCCGCGTTGCCGTCGGCGACCTGGTCGGCGATCTCGCCGGCGGCGAGCACCTGGCGGCCGGGGTCCTTGCCGCTGTTGTCGTGTGAGGCGTCGATCACCAGCCGCTCGGGCAGGCCGGCGCCGCGCAGCAGCTCGAGCGCGGAGGCAACGCCTTCCGCACGGTGGTTGGGAGCGCCGCGCCCGCCGCGCAGGATCACGTGGCCGTCGGGGTTGCCGCGGGTGTAGAGGATCGCCGGGGCGCCGGCGTCGTCGATGCCGGCGAAGGCGTGGGAGGCCGCGGCGGCGCGAACCGCGTCGACCGCGACCTGGACGTTGCCGTCGGTCCGGTTCTTGAAGCCGATCGGCATCGAGAGGCCGGAACCGAGCTGGCGGTGGGTCTGGCTCTCGGCGGTGCGGGCGCCGATCGCGCCCCAGGAGACGGCGTCGGCGATGTACTGGGGCGTGATCGGGTCGAGGAACTCGGTCCCGACCGGCAGGCCGTAGTCGAGCACCTCGAGCAGCAGCTGGCGCGCCATGCGCAGGCCGGTGTTGACGTCGAGCGAGCCGTCCAGGTGGGGGTCGTTGATCAGCCCCTTCCAGCCGGTCGTCGTCCGCGGCTTCTCGAAGTAGACCCGCATCGCGACCAGCAGGTCCGACTGCAGCCGCCGCGCCTGTTCGGCCAGGCGGCCCGCGTACTCGAGCGCCGCCGCCGGGTCGTGCACGCTGCAGGGACCGACCACCACGAGCACTCGGTCGTCGCTTCCGTCGAGCACGTTGCCGACTTCGCCGCGGCCGCGCACGACGGCGCTTTCGCGGTCCTCACCCAGCGGCAGGTCCTCGAGCAGCGACCCTGGCGAGACCAGCTCCTCGATGCGCTCGATGCGCTGGTCCCTGACCCTGTCTCTCGTCTCGCCCTTCATCCCGATCATCATTTTGCCTTCACCGTCCCTCACAAGTCGCCAGCCTACTTCCGGTCTCCGCGCGCGAACGCGGGCGAACAACTGAATCGACGCCCGGCCGGACACTTATTTCGGTGCGGCAGCGAGCCGCGAGGCCGGACGCCTAGCTAAATCGCCAGAAATAGGAGAAGCGCGCGGGAGCGAGCGCGGCGCCGGTGGCGCTGGGGGCACTCGTCGTGTCGGCTGATCGCTTCACCTTTCCTGACTTTGTAGCAGGTGAAGGCGGATCAGTCCACCGCTCGCTGCCGGCGTGCAGCCGCTAGGCGAGCAGCTCGCCCATCGCGGCGAGGAAGCGCTCGTTCTCCGCGGTCGTCCCGTAGGAGACGCGGATGTGGCCGGGGTCGCCGAGCGGGGTGCCGGGGCGGACCGCGATCCGGCGTTCGGCGAGGCCGGCGACGACCTCGCCCTCATCGGCGTCGCCGAGGTCGATCCAGGAGAAGTTGGCGTGGGTCTCAGCGGTAGCCAGGCCGAGCCCGCGCAGGCCCTCCTCCACCCTGACGCGCTCGACGATCGTGTTCTCGACCCGGCGGCTGACATCGTCCTGGTGCAGGATCGCCTCCGCCCCGGCCGCCTGGGCGAGGGCGTTGACGCTGAAGGGCTGTCGCACGGCATCAATCGCGGCGCGGAATTTCGGCGAGCCGATCGCGTAGCCGACCCGCAGCCCGGCCAGGCCGTAGCACTTGCTGAAGGTGCGCAAGACGACCAGGTTGGGAAGGCCGGCGAGCAGGTCGATCGTCGTGTCGGGATCGTCGTGGGCCTGGAACTCGACATAGGCCTCGTCGAGGATCACGGTCACGTGGCTCGGCAGCGCCGCGACGAACTCCCCCACCTCGGCGGCGGGAATGTGGGTGCCGGTCGGGTTGTTCGGGTTGCAGACGATGACCAGCTGCGTCGCCGCGGTCACCTCGGCCGCCATCGCGTCGAGGTCGTGCGCATCGTTCTCGTCGAGCGGCACGCGGATCTCCCGCGCCCCGGTCAGGGCCGGCAGGTAGGGGTACATCGAGAAGGCCGGCCAGGCATAGAGGATCTCGGCGCCGGGCTCGCAGAGGGCCTCGGCGGCGGCGAGCAGGATCTCGCAGGAGCCATTGCCGACCGCGATCCGGGCGGGCTCGGTGTCGTAACGCTCGGCGAGGCGGCGGCGCAGCAGCGTCGCGTCGGGGTCCGGGTAGCGGTTCATCGCCCCGGCGGCGGCGGCGATCGCCTCGACCACCTTCGGGTGCGGCGGCGCCGGCGACTCGTTAGACGCCAGCTGGGCGATCCCGGTCGCGGCCAGCGACTCGGGCGCCTGCCCGGTCGGCACGCCGGCCTGGTAGCCCGGCATGCGGGCGAGCTTCTCGGCAAAGGTGACGCTCAAGCGGCCAAGTTTGAAGCATTGCCAGGGTCATCGCCCGGGTAATGCTTCATCGAGCGATTTACTGGGCGGCGTGGAGGTCGGCGCGGAGCTCCTGGGTGGCACCTAAGTACACGTGCGCCGGGGTGTGGCTGGGGGGCGCGTAGTAATGGACCATGGTCCGGATCACGCGCGGCATCGCGCCGGGGACGTCGATCTCGCGGGCGCAGATCAGCGGCACAGTGTCGAGGCCAAGGCGGCGGGCGGCGACGGCCGGGAACTCGGCGTCGAGGTCGCCGGTGGTGGTGAAGAGGCAGCTGACCATCGTCTCGGCGCTGAGCTCGTTGCGATCGAGCAGCTCGCGCATCAATTCCTCGGTCGCGCCGACGATCGCCTCCGCCTCATTGGCCTCGGCCTGCACGGCTCCACGAACGGCGAAGAGGCGTTCTTCGCTCACCAAACCCACCTCACGACTCAGCATCTTCCCAGAGCCGGCCGATCTCAACCTGCTCGAGCCGCCGCGCGCCCCCCGCCGAAAGCGAACCCAGCTCGACTGAGCCGAAGCGGACGCGACGCAGCGCCACCACCTCGTTGTCAATCGCCTCGGCCATGCGCCGCACCTGGCGGTTGCGCCCCTCACGCAGGACGAGCTCGACCTCGCGCTCGCCGAGGCGCCGCACCCGGGCCGGCGCCGTCATCCCGTCCTCCAGCTCGACTCCCTTGGCCAGCCGCTCGAGATCCCGGTCCGAGGGCGGTCGCCGCAGCTCGGCCCGATAGGCCTTCTCGACTTCGTAGCGCGGATGGGTAAGCCGGTTGGCAAGCTCGCCGTCGTTGGTCAGCAGCAAGAGCCCAGTCGAGTCCGCGTCGAGCCGCCCCACCGGATAGAGCCGCGCGGTCGAGTCGACCAGCGAAACCACCGCCGGCCGCTTTCCCGGCTCCCGCGCCGTCGAGACCACCCCCGCCGGCTTGTTCACCGCCCAAACCTCCCGCGGCTCCGTCCCGACCAAGCCCCCGTCGACGCGAACCTCGTCGGCGTCGCCGACATCCCGCGCCGGATCCCTTACCACCTCCCCATTCACCGCGACCCTTCCGCCTTCCACGAGCTTCTCGGCGTTGCGGCGAGAGGCGACCCCTCCATGTGCGAGGAACTTCGCCAGCCTCATGCCGCGAGGAGGGCCGGGGGAGGTCCCGATGGAGCCTCCCCGCTGTTGCTCCAGCGGGACCTCCCCCGGCCCTCTCCCCACATCAGGGCTGCGATCGCTGATCCCCCGCCTTGAGCAGCCTCTCGCGCAGCTCCCGCTCATCCTCGGGCGTCGGATCGAACTGCGCGGGGTCGGGCAGGGCATCGAGGCCGTCGAGCCCGAAGAGCCGTTCGAAGAGCTCGGTGGTCTTGAAGATCGCCGCCCCGAACTGGGAGCGGCCGGTCTCCTCGATCAGGCCGCGCTCGGCCAGCGTCTGCACCGCCGACTCGGAGGTGACGCCGCGGATGCGGGCGACCTCGGGGCGGGTGACCGGCTGCAGGTAGGCGACGATCGCCAGCGTCTCGGCCTGGGCCTGGGTCAGCGGCGGGGTGCGGGGCTTGGCCAGCAGGCGCCGCGCCGCCGCCTCGCTGGCGGGGTCGCTGGCGAGGGCAAAGCCGCCCGAGACCTCGCGCAGGACGAGGCCGCGCTTGCCCTCGGCAAGGTCCTCGCCCAGCAGCCCGATTGCCTCCTCGACCTGGCCCTCGGTCGCCTCCGTCGCCTCCGCCAAGTCGCGGGCGCTGACCGGCTGCGGCGAGAGGAAGAGCAGCGCTTCGATGGTTCGGGACAGGTCGCTCACGCAGTCGTCTCCTTCTTGCGGATCTCGATCGGGCCAAAGGGCTTGCTCTGCTCCCAGGTCGCCTCGCCTTTGCGGTACATGTCGAGCAGGGCGAAGAGGGTTACCGCCTGGGTCAGCCGGTCCTCCTCGCCGAACTGCTCGTCGAAGTCGATGCTGGCCCGGCCGCGCAGCGCCTCGCGCAGGACCGCGAGGCGCTTCTGCAGCGAGACGGTCGGGCGGATGTGGTCGAGGTTGAGCTCGGGCGGCTCGGTCAGCAGGTCGCCGAGGGCGGCGCCGAGGCGCTCCGGCTCATAGACCGCGGTGGCCGCGTCGAGGGCGACCTTGCGCAGCTCCAGCGGCAGTGGCGCCGAGCGGTAGAGGTAGCCGCGCTCGGCCTCGAAGCGCTGCTCCAGGACCACCGCCGCGTCGCGGTAGCGGCGGTACTCGAGCAGCCGCGCCAGCAGCTCCTCGACCGCCTCCTCCGGCGTGACCTCCTCCAGGCCCTCCTCTTCGCCGGGCAGAAGCAGGCGTGACTTCAGCTCCAGCAGCGCCGCGATCAGGACGAGGAACTCGGTGGCGACGTCGAGCTCCAGCTCTTCTGACTGCTCCAGGTGCTCGACGTAGGCGACGACGACCTCGGCCAGCTCGACCTCGAGCAGGCTGACCTCCTCGCGCAGCACCACCGCCATCAGCAGGTCGAACGGACCGGCGAAGACGTCGAGGTCGAGATCCAGCTCGGCGACAGTCACATCGAGACCGTAACGCGCTGGAATGACGACCACCCGCCCACCCCCGGACGCGGAAGCGACTGAGCGTGCATATCTGATTCTTCGCGATGGAGCGAGAGCAGAGGAGGTGGGCGGAATTTATTTCGGGCCGAAGCCCATGCGCTCGCGCACCTCGGCGACGACCGGCGCGGCGATCGCGCGGGCCTTCTCGGCGCCGGCGGCCAGGGTCGCTTCCAGCGCCGCCTCGTCGCCGCGCAGCTCGGCGTAGCGCCCTCGAACCGGCGCCAGGTACTCGACCACGGCCTCGGCGACCGCCTGCTTGAAGTCACCGTAGCCAGCGCCCTCGAACTCCCGCTCGACCGCCTCCGGAGCGACCCCGCGGGCGACGGCGTAGATGTCGATCAGGTTGGTGATGCCGGCCTTCTCGGGCGCACGGCGAACGTCGCGGCCGGAGTCGGTGACCGCGCTGCCGAACTTCTTGCGGATCGTCTTCTCGTCGTCGAGGACGAGCACGGTGCCGCTCTCGGTGCCGCCCGTGGTCGACATCTTCCGCTCCGGCTCCTGCAGGTCCATGATCCGCGCCCCGACCTCGGGCACGATCAGCTCCGGCACGACCAGCGTCTCGCCGAAGCGCTCGTTGAAGCGGCGGGCGATCTCGCGCATCAGCTCGACGTGCTGGCGCTGGTCGTCGCCGACCGGCACCTCGGTCGCCCGGTAGGCGAGCACGTCGGCGGCCATCAGCACCGGGTAGTAGAAGAGCGCCGCGGAAGCGAGCTCGCGCTGCTTTCCCACCTTTTCCTTGAACTGGTGCATGCGGTTGAGGTCGCCGTGGGAGGTGACGGCGGAGAGCAGCCAGGTGAGCTCGCTGTGCTCGGGCACGTCGGACTGGCGGAAGAAGATGCAGCGCTCGGGATCGAGGCCCGCGGCGAGCAGGATCGCGGTCGTGTCGAGGCGGCGCTCGCGCAGCTCGGCCGGGTCGTAGGCGACCGAGATCGCGTGCAGGTCGACGATGCAGAAGATCGCCGGCTCGCCCCTGTCCTGCCCCTCGACGTACTGGCGTATCGCGCCGATGTAATTGCCCAGGTGCTTGCGGCCGGTGGGCTGGATCCCGGAGAAGACGATCGGTGCACTCACAGGGCCGCAGCCTAGTCGGGGCCCGGCTCTCAGGCGGACTCGGTGACCGGCTCTGGAGCGCAATCGGCGTCGGCTCCGTGCCCGCACTCGCCGGCTTGGGCCGAGCCCCTGCTTGGAACAGCTTCTCTTGTTCGCCTTGGGTTCTCGATCCCGAAGCCGGAAACGGCGCCGCCGACGATCATCAGCGCGCCGGCGATGGCGATGCCGAGGTGGAAGGCGGAGGTGGAGGCCCCGGCCGAAGCGGTGCTTACGCGGGCGGCCTGGGCCGGTGGCAGCTTGCCGGTTTTCGGCACCGCCAGCGGCTGCGCCTTGGCGTCGGCGATCGTCCTCTCCGCACGCGGGCCGAGCGGGCGATCACCGAGGTTGTCGTCCAGAGTCGAGCCGAAGAAGGCCGAGATCACCGCGCCGAGCACGGCGATCGCCAGCAGCCCGGCGACGCGGGAGACGCCGTTGTTGACGCCGGAGGCGATGCCCACGTGGCGTTCCTCGACCGAGTCGAGCACGGTCGCGGTCAGCGGCGCGACGGTGGCTGAGAGGCCGAGGCCGAAGACGAGGATCGCCGGCAGCACGTCGGTGGCATAGTCGGCGTGGGAGCCGATGCGCAGCATCAGCAGCAGGCCGAGGCCGCCGACGACCGGGCCGATCGTCATCGGCACCCTGGGGCCCGTTCCCGAGGCCATCTTCCCCCAGCGCGGCGAGAGGAAGAAGAGGATCAGCGAGACCGGCGTCGTCGCCAGGCCCGCCTCGAGCGGCGAGTAGCCGGCCACCTGCTGGAGGAAAAGGCCGACGAAGAAGAGACCGCCGATCAGGCCGGCGTAGGTGGAGAGCGTGGTCAGGTTGGCGACGGCGAAGTTGCGGATCCTGAACAGGCCGAGGTCGAGCATCGGGTGGCGGGCGCGCGCCTCGTGCAGGACGAAGAGGACGAAGCAGGCGATGCCGCCGATGAACGGGATCCAGACCGCGGGGTCTCCCCAGCCGCGGGTCGGCTGCTCGATCAGGGCGAAGACGGGACCGCCAAGCCCGGCGGCGGAGAGGGCGATACCGAGCCAGTCGATGCCGCGGAAGGCGTCGGGGTCGCGGCTCTCCTCGACCGAGTGCAGGGTGAGCGCGATCGTCGCCGCGATCAGCGGGAGGTTGACCCAGAAGATCGCCCGCCAGGAGGTGAGCCCAATCAGGGCGCCGCCGCCGGCCGGGCCGATCACCGTCGCGATCCCGGTCCAGGCGGTCCAGGTCCCCACCGCTTTTCCCCGCGCGGCACCCTCGAAGGTGGCGGCGACGATCGCCAGCGAGCCCGGCACGAGCAGCGCCCCGGTGATCCCCTGCAGGGCGCGGGCGGCGATCAGGACGCCGACCGAGGGAGCGACCGCACAGAGCACCGAGGTGACGCCGAAGCCGACCAGGCCGAAGACGAACATGCGCCGGCGGCCGAACTGGTCGCCGAGCGAGCCGCCGACGAGCAGCAGCGATACAAGGGTCAGCATGTAGGCCTCGACCACCCACTGCTGGCCCGCCAGCCCGGCGTCGAGCCCGTCGGCGATCGCCGGCAGCGCCACGTTGACCACGGTCGAGTCGAGGAAGACGACGGTCGAGCCGAGGATCGTCGCGATCAGGGTCAGGCGCTGGGCGCGGGACACGCGGTCGAGTCTACGCAGGGCATCGAACTGGACTTTCCGAAAGGGCGGGACCTCTGGGGCGCCTTCGCGCGTATCTCAGGTGTGAGCAAACGAAACAGAACCGCAAGCCGGCTTACCCGCGTTCTCCTCCTCTTCTCGCTGGCCGGGAGCGCAGTCGCGCCGTCTTCGCCCGCCAAGGATCTCGGGGCCGTCGGTCCCGCCCAGGGCGGGGTCGAACATCGCGACGGCGCCACCTACCGTTACGTCACGGTCAACCCCCAGGCCAAGCCGGCGCTGACGATCGTCGAGCGCATCGACACCGGCGACGGCACGATCGATCGCTGGTGGTACCTGCGCGGCAGCTACTTCATCCCCGCGGTCGCCTTCGACGGCAGCCCTGGCGGCCTTTCGGCCAACGGCAACGCGCTCGTCCTGGCCGGCTTCAGCCGCGCCTATCCGCCGCGCCGAACGAAGCTGGCGATTCTCGACACCGACGTCCACCTCCGCCATCCGATTCGGCCCGGCCAACGGCGCCCGCGCCACGCGATCCGCCGCCTCAGCCTGCCCGCCTATTTCGCCTTCCAGGCGATCTCGCCAAACGGCTCGAAGCTCTACCTGCGCCTCTACCGTCCGTTCAGCCGCCCGTCGGACGACTTCGCCCTGCGGCTCCTCGACGCTCGCAGCGCCAAGCTTGCGCCACGACCCCTGGCGGTGAGCGGCGACGCCCGCACACTGAGCGGCGTGCCGATCAGCAGCGCGTCGAGCACCGACGGGCGTTGGGCCTATGCCCTCTATGACGGCGATGAGCACCAGCCCTTCCTGCTCGCCCTGGACACGACCAGCGGCCGCGTCCTCCGGGTCGACCTGCCTGGCCTCGAGCGACTCGCTGCTTCTCTGCAGCCAAGTCGCGAGCACCTGGGGTTCCCCTACATGCTGAAGCTGCGCCTCGACTCGGCGGGTCGCAACCTCGCCGTGTACCCACGCTCCCTGGAGACGGGTCGCGTCACCCCACACACCGACCCGCTGCTCTCGGTGGACGTCGAGCGGCTGGCGAGCTGGCACAAGCCGGCGACCGCGACGGCATCGGGCTTCCTTTCCTTCACCACGACGCCGCGCCTGCCGGGCAACCTGGTCGAGCGGTCCGGTGTGATCGGCCGCTCCCTGGAAGGCCGCCCGATTCGCCTGCGCCAGTACGGCGACCCGCGCTTCCGCGGCCGCGTGCTCGTCATCGCCTGCATCCACGGCGACGAGTGCGCAGGGCGGAGCGTCGCGCCCCTGCGAGGCGGCTGTCCGGAGCCCAACGCGAACGTCTTCGTCCTCTCGAGCCTCAACCCGGACGGCAGCGCCGCGGCGAGCAGGCTGAACGGGCGCGGGGTCGACCTCAACCGCAACTTCCCCTCCCGGTGGCGGCCGCGCGGGCAGCCTGGAACGCCCGAATACTCCGGGCCCCGGCCCTTCTCCGAGCCCGAAACCCGCCTCGCCGCCCGCCTCGTCCGCAAGCTGCGCCCGCGGGTGACGATCTGGTTCCACCAGATCCGCCGCGGCGGGGCCTTTGTCCGCGCCTGGGGGCCGAGCGCGCCGGCGGGCCGCCTCTTTGCCCGCCTCGCCGGGATCCCCTTCCGCCTCATGCGCTGGCCCGCCGGCACCGGGCCGAACTGGCAGAACCATCGCTTTCCCGGCAGCGCCTCTTACGTGGTCGAGCTGCCGCGCGGAGCGCTCGCGCCGGGGCTCGAGGGGCGGCTCAACGATGCTCTCGACCGGATCGGCCGCTGGGAGGCGCGGGTGGGCGAAGATTGAGATGCTGGGCCGGAGAGGTGAGGCTTGGGCACTGAGGTCAACGAGCGAAAGCTCATCCGGGAAGCCCAGCGCGGCTCGCGCGACGCACTCGCCGCGCTCTACGCAGGGCATTGGGGCAACGCCCAGCGCGCCGCCTACCTGGTCGTGCACGATGCGGGGGCGGCCGAGGACATCGCCCAGGAGGCCTTCCTCGCCGCCGTCGACCGGCTCGACCGCTTCGACCGGCGCCGCCCGTTCGCGCCCTGGCTGCACCGGATCGTGGTCAACCGGGCGATCGACTGGGCGCGGCGCGAGGCGCTGCGCCGCAGCGCCGGCGACCCCGAGCAAAGCCCGGCGGAGGTGCAGGCCGGCGAGCCGGCGGCGGGTGAGCTGATGCCGGCGCTGGCCCAGCTGCCGCCCGAGCAGCGCGCGGTCGTGGTCCTGCGCTACCTGCTCGAGTACACGCCGGGCGAGATCGCCCGCATGCTCGGGCTGCCCAGGGGCACGGTCAACTCACGCCTTCGCCGCGGCCTCGACCGCCTGCGCGACCTAGTCGAGGTGGAGGGATGAACGAGGCAAGGCTGAGAGCGCTGCTGCGCGAGGAGCCGGTTCCGGGAGCGGCCGGGGCCGAGCGCCGCGGGCTGGAGCTGGTCGGTCGCGCGTACGCGGAACGCCACCCGCCACAACGGCCCGTCCTGCCGCGGCTGGCAATCGCGCTCGCCGTGGCCGCCCTGCTTGCGGCCCTCCTCCTCTCCCCAGCCGGCGCCGCCGTGCGCGATTGGGTCGGCGACGTCTTCACCGCCGGGGTCAAGAACGCCGAGCCGGCGCTGAGCGGCGTTCCCGGCGGGGGCGAGCTGCTGGTCCAGTCGCCGCGGGGCCCCTGGGTCGTTCGCCCCGACGGCTCGCGCCGCCTGCTCGGCGGCTACAGCGAAGCGACCTGGTCCCCGCACGGGCTGTACGTCGCCGCGGCGAGCGGGCGCAGCCTGAGCGCGATCGAGCCCAACGGCACCCCGCACTGGTCGATCACCGCCCCCGGCCGGGTCAGCGAGCCGCGCTGGTCGCCGTCGGGCTTCCGCATCGCCTACCGGGCGGGCAGGTCGCTGCGGGTGGAGCGGGCCGACGGGTCGGGAGGCAACCTCATCGCGACGAGGAGTGCCGCCGTGGCACCGGCCTGGTACCCGCCCGGCCCGCACCTGCTGGCCTACGTCGACGCCAGGCACCACCTGGTCCTCGCCGAAGCCGACAGCGGCAAGCGGGTCGATGCGACCAGCGCCTCTCCTGGAGTGCGCGGCCTGAGCTGGTCCCACGATGGCGGTGAGCTGCTCGAAGTCGCCGGGCGCGGGCTGTGGCTGCGGGATGTCGTTCCCGGCAAGCTCACGGGCCTCTTCCTCTCCGAGAGAGCTCGCCGCCTCGGGCTCCCCGGCAACGCCGTGCTCCGCGCCGCCGCTCTTGCCCCCCGGCGCCACACCGTCGCCGCCCTGCTGGAACGCCATTCCGCCGCCGGCCCGCGCAGCGAAGTGCTGCTTCTCGATCCAGCGGGTGGGCCACCACGTCGGCTCTTCGCCGTCTCGGGACGCCTAACCGAACTCGCATGGTCCCCCGACGGCCGCCGCCTCCTGCTCGCCTGGCCGGCCGCCGGCCAGTGGCTCTTCGTCCCGGTCGAGCGCGGTCTCCGCCTGCGGGCGATCGGGGATGTCTCCAGCGTCTTCTCACCGGGCCGCACCGAAGCCGGATTCCCCCGCATCGAGGGCTGGTGCTGTTAGCCCAGGCGGTCAGCCGCCCGGCTCGCGCAACTGCTCCGCTGGGGTGAAGAAGTTGCGATAGGCGAGCTGCGTGGCGACGAGAGCTGCGATCGAGACACTGCCCAGCAGCGTGTAGAGGAGGATCAGCTGCAGGCGTACGGCGTCGGTCGGTTCGGCGCCGGCCAGCAGCATGCCGACCATCGTGCCGGGGAAGAAGATCAGGCCGGTGGTCTTGGTCGAGTCGACCAGGGTGATCATCCCCGAGCGCAGGGCGCGCCGGACGGTCGGCTGCGCCGCTTCCTCGGCGCTTGCGCCGAGCGCCAGGGTGGCCTCGATCCGCGCCCGCGAGTCGGCCATCTCGTCGCCGAGCCGGTTGAGCGCGACCGCGGAGGCGGTCATCGCGTTGCCGATCACCATGCCGCCCACCGGGACCAGGTAGCGGGCGCTCGCTTCGAAGATGCCGAGGGCGACGACGAGGCCGAGCGTGCTCGCCCCGGCCGCCGCGAGCGCGATCAACAGCGGCCCAAAGGAATTGGGCACCCGCTTGGCGCGGCTGCGAGCGGTGAGCGCGCCGAAGAGCACCATCACCGCGAGCAGGGCGAAGACGAGCCAGAGCGTGTCGGCCTCGAAGATCAGCTTGATCGCGTAGCCGATCGCGGTCAGCTGCACGAAGGAGCGCACGGTGGCGATGCCGATGTCGCGCTCGAGGTCGGCCTTGCGCCAGAAGGAGATCGCGGCCGCGAGGGCGACCAGGGCGAGCGAGGCGGCGACCTCGCCGGGGGTGACCTGGATGGATGTGCTCACGGCCATCTCTTCCGCTGTGCGCTAGCGGCAAGCCGCAGGGAGAAGGAACGGCGGAGCGTCACGGCAGCACCTCCGCGGTGGGGCCCGACTCGGTCGCCCGCCCGCCGTCGAGGCGAACGACCCACTCCCCCAGCCGGCGTGCCTGCTCGGGGTCGTGGCTGACCAGCACCAGCGATATCTCCAGCTCGCGCCGCAGGTGGATTAGCGCGGCCTCGACCGCGTCGCGGCTGGCGTGGTCGAGCGCCGAGGTCGGCTCGTCCAGCAGGAGAACTGCGGGCTCCTGGGCGAGCGCCCGGCCCAGCATCGCCCGCTGCTGCTCGCCGACCGAGAGCTCGTCGACCCGCCTGCCCGCAAAGTCGGGGTCGAGCCCGGCCAGGCTGAGGCTGCGCTCGCAGTCGAGCGGCTTGCCGGCGAGGCGCGCGGCGTAAGCGAGGTTGTCGCGCACCGTGCCCTCGAGCAGGGCCGGCAGCTGCGGGACCAGGGAGACCTCGCGGCGCAGCTCCCGCACGTCGCGCTCGGCGAGCGGCCTGCCGTGAAAGGCGATCGAGCCGGACTCCGGGTCGGCGAGCCGGTTGAGCAGGCGCAGCAGCGTCGACTTGCCCGCCCCAGAGGGGCCGACGATCGCCGTCGCCCCCGTGGGCACCGCGGCGCTCACCGAGTCGAGCACCAGGCGGCCGCCGCGGCTGAGGCTGACGTCGTCCAATTCGAAGAGCACCCGCGCATGATCGCCCCGCCCGGCGCAAGGCGCCTTCCCGCCCGGCCGCGCAAGATGCCTCCCGGTCCGAAGATCCGCGTGGACCGGCTTGCGCCTGGCTGGAAGAATCGGGTAGATGAGGGTCGATGGCTAGAGCGATATGGAGCGGTTCGATCAGCTTCGGGCTGCTCAACGTGCCCGTCAAGCTGTACAGCGCGGTGGCCCGCCGAAGCATCGGCCTGCGCGAGATCCGCGAGTCCGACGGCGCCCGCATCCGCCACCGCCGCGTCGCCGAAGGGACCGACGAAGAGGTCCCCTACGAGAAGATCATCAAGGCCTTCGAGATCTCCAAAGACCAGTACGTCCCCCTGACCAAGGATGAGCTGGCCGCGCTGGCGCCGGAGAAGAGCCGCGCTATCGAGGTACGGGACTTCGTCGACCTCGAGGAGATCGACCCGATCTACTTCGACAGCCCCTACTACCTCGGCCCTGCCGACGGTGCCGAGCGGGCCTACTCCCTGTTGGCCCGGGCAATGGAGGACTCGGGCAAGATCGCCGTCGCCCGCTTCGTGCTCCGCAACAAGGAGCACCTGGCGGCGATCCGGCCCTCCGACGGGGTGCTGACGCTGACCACGATGCGCTTCGCCGACGAGGTCGTGCCCCCCTCCGAGCTCGACGACGTGCTGCCGGACAAACAGCCGAAGGTGGATAAGCGCGAGATCGAGATGGCCGGGCAGCTGATCGACTCGCTGACCCGCAGCTTCGACCCCGGCATCTACCGCGACGAGTACCGCGAGCAGCTGCTGGCGCTGATCGAACGCAAGGCCGAAGGCAAGGACGTTCTCGCCGCCCCCGAGGCCGCCGAGCCGGAGCCAACCAAGGCGCCGGACCTGATGGCGGCCCTGGAGCAGAGCATCGCCGAGGTGCAGGGCAAGCGCGACGGCAAGCCCGCCGAGAAACCGGCGAAGAAACCCGCCGCCAAGGCGAAAGCCAAAGCGAAAAAACCGGCCGCGAAAAAGAAATCCGGCTCGCGCGCCAAGGCGAAGTCCTCCAAGTAACCCGTGGCAGCCAGCCAGCAGGTCGAGGTCGACGGGCGTGAGCTGAAGCTCACCAACCTCGACAAGGTCCTCTACCCCGAGACCGGCTTCAGCAAGGGCGAGGTCGTCGACTACTACGCCAAGGTGGCGCCGGCGATCCTGCCCCACCTGCAGGGACGGGCGCTGACCCTGCGGCGCTTTCCCGAGGGGGTCGACGACAGCGATGCCGCCTTCTTCGAGAAGCGCTGCCCCAAGCACCGCCCGGAGTGGGTGAAGACGGCCGCGGTCGAAGCCGGCCCCCAGGCGGGGGTGATCGACTTCTGCGTCTGCGAAGACCGGCCGACGCTGGTCTGGATGGCGCAGCTGGCGGCGATCGAGCTGCACCCCTCGCTCTCGCTGGCGGAGACGCCCGACCAGCCCAGCGTGCTCGCCTTCGACCTCGATCCCGGCGCGCCCGCCGATGTCGTCGACTGCTGCAAGGTGGCGCTGCGGGTGCGAGAGCTCTTCGACCACTTCGGCCTGCAGTGCTTCCCCAAGACCTCGGGCTCGAAGGGCCTGCAGGTCTACGCGCCGCTGAACAACGAGGACGTCACCTATGAGGCCGACGGCGAGGATGGCGAGGGGACCAAACCGCTGGCCCGGGCGATCGCCCAGCTGCTCGAGAAGCAGACGCCGAAAGAGGTCGTCTCGAAAATGAAAAAGGTCGAGCGCAAAGGAAAGGTCTTCGTCGACTGGTCCCAGAACCACCGCCGCAAGACGACGATCGCGGTCTACTCGCTGCGCGCCCGCGAACGGCCGACGGTCTCTACCCCGGTCACCTGGGAAGAGGTCGAGCGCGCGGCGAAAAAGGAGGATGCCGGCTCGCTCGTCTTCGAGGCGAAGGACGTGCTGAAGCGAATCGAGCGCGACGGCGACCTCTTCGAGCCGGTCCTGAAGCTGAAGCAGGAGCTGCCGCGGCTCTAGGCGGCAGCGAGCCGCTCGGGTCGCGTCACCCGGGTCAGGACGGCTCGCGCCACATCTGGGTGACGTTCGGCCCGTCTTCGGGCAATTCGAACTCCCCGCAAACGGCAAAGCCCAGCCGTTCGTAGCGCGGGGTGTTGACCGGGTTGGAGGACTCCAGAAAGGCCGGCGCGCCCTCGGCGTCGATGCGCTCGAGGGTGGCCGCCAGCAGGCCCATCCCCAGCCCTTGGCCGCGATGGTCGGGATTGGTCCCGAGCAAGCTCAAGTAGTAGTGGGCCTCGCCGTGGGGATGAGCGGCTTCAAAGCGCTCGAACGTCTCCAGCACCCGGCCCGCGCCGTCCCCGAGCAGCTCCGCCAGCAGGCCCTCCAGGCGTTCCTCGTCCTCAGGTCGCAGCTCCGGCTCACCGGGCGGGATCCAGAGCGCCACGGCCGCGCACTCGCCGGTGAGCCACGCCGATTCGTAGCCGAGAGCCGCCTCCGCCACCAACCCCCAGACGGCTCGATGCTGCTCGAGCCGCCGCTCCGGGTCGGGGAACGCCCAGCTCCAGACCGGGTCCGCGTAGAAGGCCCGCGCCAGGGTCTCGACCGCGGCGGGCAGGTCGGCGGCCGTCGCCAGCCGGGCATCGACAGGGGCCGGGCGGTAGGGCTCGGCCATCGGCCTAGAGCGGCTGGCGGACGACCGGCCTGCGGGTCGCCTTGACCTCGTCGAGGCGCCGCACCGGGGTCGTGTAGGGAGCCTGCCTGGCGATCTCGGGGTCACCCTCGGCCTCGGCGAGGATCGCCTCGATCGCCTCGGCGAAGCCGTCGAGGCTCTCCTTGGTCTCGGTCTCGGTTGGCTCGATCATCAGCGCCTCCTCGACCAGCAGGGGGAAGTAAACGGTCGGCGGGTGGAAGCCGAAGTCGAGCAGGCGCTTGGCGAGGTCGAGCGTCGCCAGGCCAAGCTCCTTCTTCATCGGCTTGCCGGAGAGGACGAACTCGTGCATGCAGTGGCGGTCGAAGGCGATTGGCAGGCGCTCCCCGGCGCGGCCCGCGGCGAGGCGTGCCTTGAGGTAATTGGCGTTCAGAACCGCTGTCTCCGAGGCCTCGGCGAGGCCGTCGCCGCCGAGGCTGAGGATGTAGGCGTAGGAGCGGACGAAGACGCCGAAGTTGCCCTGGAAGCCGCGCAGGCGGCCGATCGACTTGGGCCGCTCGTGGTCGAGGCCGTAGGCGGGCCCGTGGCCGTTGTTCTCGAGGCGCACCACCTGCGGCCGCGGCAGGTAGGGCTCGATCCGCTCCGAGACGGCGATCGGGCCCGCGCCCGGCCCGCCGCCGCCGTGCGGCTGGCTGAAGGACTTGTGGAGGTTGACGTGGACGATGTCGAAGCCCATGTCGCCGGGGCGCGACTGTCCCATCACCGCGTTGAGGTTGGCGCCGTCGTAGTAGAGCGTGCCCCCTGCCTCATGGATCAGCGCCGCGATCTCGGCGATGTTCTCGTCGAAGAGGCCGAGCGTGTTGGGGTTGGTCAGCATCAGGCAGGCGACCTGGCCCGGGTCCTCGCCGATCTTCGCCCGCAGGTCGTCCATCTCGACCCCGCCGCGCTCGTTGGTCGCGACCTTGACCACCTCGAAGCCCGCCATCGTCACCGAGGCCGGATTGGTGCCGTGCGAGGTGTCGGGCGCCAGGACCTTGGTTCGCTCTTCGCCGCGGTCGGCGTGGTAGGCGCGGGTCAGCAGCAGGCCGGCGAGCTCGCCGTGGGAGCCGGCCGAGGGCTGCAGGCTGACGTGGGGCAGGCCGCAGATCTCCGAGAGTGACTCCTGCAGCAGCCACATCAGCTCCAGCGCGCCCTGCGCCCGCTTCGGATCCTGGGCGGGGTGCAGGCGGGCGTGCCCGGGCAGCGCCGCGACCCGCTCGTTGAGCCGCGGGTTGTGCTTCATCGTGCAGGAGCCGAGCGGGTAGAAGCCGCTGTCGAGGTCGAAGTTGCGGCGCGAGAGCTTGTTGTAGTGGCGGACGATCTCCGGCTCGGCGATCTCGGGCAGCCGCGGCGGCTCGGCGCGCAGCAGCCCGGATGGGATCAGCTCCGCGAGCGGCGTCTCGGGAACTTCCGCGTCGGGCAGGACCGCCGCGCGCCGTCCCGGCTTCGACTTCTCGTAGATCGTCCGCGCGCGTTCGGCCTGCATCGGGGTCTCGGTCAGCGCCATCACGCCACCTCCGTTGGCGTCTTTGTGGCGCTATCCGCCACTTTCTCGCCATTCTCCGCTTGAATCGCGGCGCCCAGGGCCTCGGCCAGCGCGTCGATCTGGGCCCTTGTGCGGCGCTCGGTGATCGCGACGAGCAGGCCGTCCTCGAACTCGGGGTACTCGCGCCCAAGTGGGTAGCCGGCGGCCATGCCACGCTCGGCGCAGCGGTCGAGCACACGGTCGACCGGGGCGTCCAAGCGAACGGCGAACTCGCGCGCGACCGGTGCGTCGTGCAGCAGCTCGACTCCCTCGACCGCGCCTACGCGCTCGCGCGCGTAGGCGGTGCGGCGCACCAGCAGCTCGCCCAGCTCGCGGAATCCCTCGCGGCCGAGCCAGGCGAGGTGGACCATTGCGCCGAGCGCGTTGAGCGCCTGCGCGGTGCAGATGTTGTGGGTCGCCTTCTCGCGGCGGATGTGCTGCTCGCGCGTCTGCAGGGCGAGAACGAAGCCGCGGCGGCCGTCGGCGTCGTCGGTTTCCCCCGCGATCCGTCCCGGCATGCGGCGGATCTGCTCCTCGGTCGCGCAGAAGAAGCCGAAGGAGGGGCCGCCGAAGTCGAGCCGGTTGCCGAGCGGCTGGCCCTCGCCGAGGGCGATGTCGGCACCCTGCTCGCCCGGCGGCTTCAGCACCCCGAGCGTCATCGGGTCACAGGCGACGACGAGCAGCGCGCCCTGCTCCTTCGCCGCGGCGCCGAGCTCCTCGACCCGCTCGATCGCGCCGAGGAAGTTGGGGCTCTGCAGGAAGACCGCAGCGGTCTCGCCGTCTACCGCGGCCGCGAGCGCCGCCGCGTCGGTCTCGCCTCCGTCCAGCCCGACCTCGACCACCTCGGCCCCGTAGCCGACCGAGTAGGTCTCCAGGGTCTCGCGGCTGTGCGGGTGCAGGCCGCGCGAGACGACGAAGCGCCCGCGCTTGGTCGCCGCCATCGCCAGGTAGGCGGCCGAGGCGACCGAGGAGGGGCCCTCGTAGAGGCCGGCGTTGGAGACCGGCAGGCCGGTCAGCTCCGACATCGCCGTCTGGAACTCGAACATCGCCTGCAGCCCGCCCTGGGAGATCTCCGGCTGGTAGGGCGTGTAGGGGGTGAGGAACTCCGAGCGCTGGGTGATCGCGTCGACGATCGCCGGCACGTAGTGGTCGTACATCCCCGCGCCGACGAAGCAGGCCTGTCGTTCCGCGTCCTCGTTGCGCGCCGCCAGCGCGGCCAGGCGCTCGAAGACCTCGGCCTCGCTCATCCCGTCCGGCAGCGCCAGCGGGCGGCCGAGGCGGAGCGGCTCGGGGATCTGGGCGAAGAGCTCGTCGACCGAGCCGGCGCCGATCGCGGCGAGCATCTCGGCCCGGTCCTCGGGCGTGGCAGACGTGTAGCGGCTCACCCGCTGAAGGCTACGGAAGCCGGGGGCCGGGAAGGCCTAGGAATTTTCCAGCAGCTTGCGGTATTCGCCAGCGTCGAGCAGCGCTCCGCGCTCCTCGGGGTGGGTCAGCTTGACCTTGACCAGCCAGCCGTCGCCGTAGGGATCCTCGTTGATCCTCTCCGGCGCGTCTTCAAGCGAGTCGTTGACCTCGACGATCTCCCCCGACATCGGCGCGATCACCTCCGAGACCGCCTTGACCGACTCGACCTCGGCGTACGAGGCGTCTTTGGAGACCGTCGCGCCGACCTCGGGCACGTCGCAGAAGACGACCTCGCCGAGGCTGTCCTGGGCGTACCAGGTGATCCCGAAGACGGCGTGCTCGTCCCCCTCCAGCCGCGCCCAGTCGTGCTGGTCGTGGTAGAGCAGGTCATCGGGGTAGCTCGCGTCAGCCAAGGTCATCCTTTCCGTCGGTAGAGGGGCTTGGAAGCTATCCGGGCCGGGCGGCGCTTGCCGCGCACGTCGATCTCGACCTCGCTGCCGGGCTCGGCCAGCTCGGGCCGCAGGTAGGCCATGCCGATGCCGACTTCAAGCGAGGGCGAGAAGGTGCCCGAGGTGACGACACCAACCCGCTCGTCGCCGGTCATGACGGGGTTGCCTTGGCGCGGGATGCCGGCGCCCTCGATCTTGAACGGCGCGAGCACCTCGGCGGTGCCCTCGCGGCGCGCCCGCGCCACGGCCTCCGCGCCGATGAAGCCGGTCGCCTCGGCGCAGCACCAGCCGAGCCCGGCCTCGATCGGGTTGCGCTCGGGGGTGAGGTCGTTGCCGTGGAGGTGGAAGCAGGCCTCGAGCCGCAGCGTGTCGCGGGCGCCGAGTCCGCAGGGGACGACGCCGGCGTCGAGCAGCTCGGCCCAGATCGCCGGGGCGGTCTCGGGGTCGATCAGCAGCTCGACCCCGTCCTCGCCGGTGTAGCCGGTGCCGCAGGCGAGGGCCGGCCGGCCGCCGATCCTCAGCGCCGCAACGCGCATCCGCGGCGGCAGCTCGAGTCGCAGCGCGGCGGTTACGATCGCGCGGGCGTGCGGGCCCTGGACGGCGAGCATCGCGTAGCGGTCGGCGACGTCGCGCACGGCGACGTCGAAGCCGCGGCTCCAGCGGCCGAGCCAGGCGAGGTCGGCGGCGTGATTGGCCGAGTTGGTGACGATCAGGTAGCGGTCGCCGCCGAGGCGGTAGGCGAAGAGGTCGTCGAGGACCCCGCCCTCCTCGTTGCAGAGGCAGGAGTACTGGGCGCCGCCGGTCTCGATCTTCGCCACGTCGTTGGAGAGGACCCGCTGCAGGAAGGCGAGCGCGCCGGGGCCCTCGACCTCGACCTCGCCCATGTGCGAGACGTCGAACATGCCCGCGTGGGTGCGCACGGCGGAGTGCTCCTCGCGGATGCCCTCGTAGGTGACCGGCATCTCCCAGCCCGCGAAGGGAACGAGCTTGGCGCCGAGCTCGGCGTGGCGCTCGTAGAGAGGTGTGCGTCGCAGGGTCTCCTCGCTCACGGCCGCAGCGTATTGGAGAGCCTGTGCCAAGCTCAGCGACGGAGATGGCCGCTCCCCCCGCCAGCGAGATCCGCCGCGCCTCCGCCGAGGACGCCGGTGCCGTCGCCCGGCTCCTGCACGACTTCAACAGCGAGTACGAGGATTTCACGCCGGGCGTGCCGGCCCTGGCCAAGCGCCTCGGCGAGCTGCTCGCGGCCGGGGAGATCGTCGTCCTCCTCGCCGAAGCCGAGCGCCCGCTCGGCTTCGCCCTCCTCCGCCTCCGCCCCTCCCTATGGGCCCAGGCCGAAGACGCCTACCTGGAAGAGCTGTACGTAATCCCGACGCGGCGCGGCGAAGGCATCGGCGGAGCGCTGCTGGACACCGCAATCGAGGTCGCGCGCGAACTGGGCGCCAATCATTTCGAGCTGACCACCGGCGAAGACGACACCCAAGCCCGTGCCCTCTACGAGAGCCGGGGCTTCACCAATCGCGAAGGAGCCCCGGACGGTCCCCGGATGCTCTATTACGAGATCGAGCTCTAGCTCATTCTTTGAGGAAGCCCGGGACGTCGATGTCGTCGTCCGAGACCCTCAATTTGCGGATGTCGGTGTCCTCGGCCGAGATCCGCGGGCGGCTCTCGTAGCGGCGCCGCACCCGCTGCGGCGAGCGGGCGAGCAGCTCGAAGCCTTCGAAGCCGGTGGCGATCACCGTGACGCGCACCTCGTCCTTCATCGATTCGTCGACGACCGAGCCGAAGATGATGTTGGCGTTGTCGTCGGCCTCTTGCTGGACCAGCTGTGCCGCCTCGTTGACCTCGAAGAGGCCGAGGTCGGCGGGGCCAGTGATGTTGAGCAGCATCCCGGTGGCACCCTTGATCGACTCCTCGATCAGGGGCGAGGTGATCGCGGCCTTGGCGGCGTCGAGGGCGCGGGCCTCGCCGGAGGCGGAGCCGACGCCCATCAGCGCCGAGCCGGCGTCGCGCATGATCGTGCGCACGTCGGCGAAGTCGAGGTTGATCAGGCCGGGGATCGTGATCAGGTCGGTGATGCCCTGCACGCCCTGGCGCAGGATGTCGTCGGCCTGGCGGAAAGCCTCGAGCACGCTGGTGCGGCGCTCGACCGCCTGGAGCAGCTTCTCGTTGGGGACGATGATCAGGGTGTCGACGTTGTTGCGCAGCTTCTCGATGCCCTCGAGCGCCTGCTGCATGCGCCGTTTGCCCTCGAACTCGAAGGGCTTGGTGACGGCGCCGACGGTGAGGGCGCCGATCTCTTCCTTGGCTATCTCGGCAATCACCGGGGCCGAGCCGGTGCCGGTGCCGCCGCCCTCGCCCGCGGTGACGAAGACCATGTCGGCGCCCTTCAGCGCCTCCTTGATCTCATCGCGGCTCTCCGCCGCCGCGCCGGCCCCCACCTCGGGGTTGCCGCCGGCGCCGAGGCCGCGGGTCAGCTCCTGGCCGATCGAGAGCTTGATGTCTGCATCACACGCCTGCAGCGCCTGCGCATCCGTGTTGACGGCGACGAACTCGACGCCGCGAATGCCGGCGTCGACCATGCGACTGACGGCGTTGGTTCCGCCGCCGCCGGCGCCGACCACCTTGATCACCGCGAGGTATGTGGATTCCATCTCCCGATTTCTCCAAGCCCAGTCCCCTTGGGGGCTGGATATGTCCCAATCCAGAGGACTGGGTGTTGAGTTGAGCCTTTGATCTGTCCGACGCTACAGCGATGCTTGAGAGTTGAAGCCTACGCTGTAACCGCGGAAATTGCGCTCAACGTAGGGTATCGGGCGGCCTCTGTCAAACCGCCGGGCGGCATCCTGCAATGGCGCTTCCTCAAGTGCTACTTGAAGGTTTTACCAACCTAACCCTGTGGTCGAGGGTTTAGGGCGAGGGCGGAAGTTCATGCCCAGAGCCATAAACGGCGGGGCGCCCGGGAGCACGCAGGTCTACATAATCGAGCGCGGTGATCTCGGGGTCGGCCAGGACGGTGGCAGCGGCCCGCCACTTGCGCTTGGCGTCCGCTGCGTTGCCAAAGCGCAGCTCGATCCCGGACGCGAGTTCGGCCTCCACCCCGCTTTCGCCGAAGCGAGTCGCGGCTACGTAGGGCCGCAGCGCCGCGGGAGCGGCGGCGAGGACGTGCACCTGTTCGAGCACCGAGCCCTGGACCCGGCCGCTCTTGGGCACCGAATCGATCGGCAGCTCGGCCAGGTGGACCTGGCCACCGGGCGGGAACCAGGCGAGCACGGTCCCATCGCTGGCGACGGCGACCGCTCCGTCACCGCTGCCGATCGCGGCGACCGGCTGGCTGGAGACGAGGTGCGGGGTCGCCGTCTCCTCGGCGAAAACCCTTTGGTAGAGGAAGGCGGCCGCGATCACCACGAGGATCGGGATCGCCGCCCGGTACAGCCACTTCACAGCGCCCAGCCCTCCGGCCACTCGACCTCTCCCAGCACCTGCACCTCGGGCTCGAGCACGACGCCTGTCTGGGCGTGCACCCGGCGGCGCCCCTCGGCCATCAGCGCAAGCACGTCCGCGGTGGCCGCGTGCCCGGTGTTCTCGACGAAGTTGGCGTGCTTCACGGCGAAGCGGGCTTCGCCGTGGGCTAGGCCACGGCAGCCGGCCGCCTCCAGCAGCTGGCCGGCGCTGCGCCCCTCCGCTCGCGGGTCCTCGGGGTTCTTGAAGGTCGAGCCGAAGGTCTTGATTCCGGAGGGCTGTGCTTCGCGGCGCTTGGCGCGCATCTCGTTGAGGCGGGCGCGGATCGCCGCGGGGTCATCCGGGCGCAGGTCGAAGGCGACGCGCGAGACGACCTCTCCCGCGCGCAGGTTGGAGTTGCGATAGGCGAAACCCAGCGAGCCAGGCTCGCGGCGCTCGCGGCCCTTCGCCGTGAAGACGTCGGCCCAGGCCAGCACCTCGGCGAGCTGGCCGCCGTAGGCGTTGGCGTTCATCCGCACGGCCCCCCCGGCGGTGCCGGGGATGTTGACGCCGAATTCGATCCCGGCGAGGCCCCAGCCCGCAGCCTTGGCCGAGGCCGATGGGAAGCGGGCGCCGCCGCCGCAGGTGATCCTCTCCCCCTCGCGCTCGATCGCCGCCAGCTCGCGGTCGAGCTTGAGCGCGAGCCCGCGAAAGCCCGCGTCGGCGACGAGCAGGTTGGAGCCCGAACCGATCACGCCGAGAGCGAGACCCTGGTCGGCGGCCCAGGCCAGCACCGCCAGCAGCTCTCCCTCGTTCCCTGGCCGGGCGAAGAAATCGGCGTTGCCGCCCGTGCGCACGGTGGTCAGGCGGGCGAGGGGAAAGTCTTTCTGCACTCCGGCGGGCTGGGCGCTCACCGTGGCTCCTGCCCGTCGCTGTCGCCGTCGACCAGCGCCTCGCCCAGCTTGAAGACGTCGCCGGCGCCGATCGTGACCAGGACCTGGTCCTCGATGCCGGCCGCCCGGTTGTGATCCAGAAGGCGAGCCATGGCGCTGGGGACCGCGCTCGCGTCGGGAAGCCAGAGCACCCGTCGTCCCCCCATTCGCTCCGCCGCTGCCTGCGCAACCCGCAGGCCGCTCACCCCCGCCAGCTCGCCGACCGGCTCCTCTCGCGCCGGGTAGACGTCGAGGACGGCCACTTCGTCGGCCAGCGCCAGCGCCGCCCCGAACTCCTCGCCGAAGGCCTTGGTGCGCGAGTAGAGGTGCGGCTGGAAGACGGCGACCAGGCGACCGGGACCTTGCTCGCGCAGGGCCGAGAGTGCCGCGCGCACCTCGGTTGGGTGGTGGGCATAGTCGTCATATACGCGCGTATCGCCGCGCCTGCCCTTGAGCTCGAGGCGCCGCTTGACGCCGGGGAAGCCGGCGAGGGCATCGGCGACCGCCTTGGGCTCGAACCCGGCCGCTGTCGCCGCGGAAACGGCGGCGCGGGCGTTGAGCAGGTTATGGTGGCCGGGAACCGCCAGCTCGATCTCCAGCTCGGAGTCCTCCGGCCGCACCACTGCTTGCGCCCCGGCTGTGAACTCGGCGAAAGCACCGCGCAGCTCCGCAAGCGACCCCCAGCGGTTGTGGTGGTCCATCTCGATGTTGGTGACGATCGCGATCTCGGGCTCGAGGCGCAGAAAGCTGCCATCGCTCTCGTCGGCCTCGGCGACGACCCACTCGCCCCCGCCCCAGCCGGCGTTGGCGGCCTCGCCGTCCGGGCCGAGCCCGGGCACCTCGCCGCCGATGAAGAAAGCGGGATCGGCGCCGAGGGCGCGCAGCGCCCAGGCCAGCATCGCCGTCGTGGTCGTCTTGCCGTGGGTGCCCGCGACGGCGATCAGGCGCTTCTCGGCGCAGAGCTCGGCCAGCAGGGCGCCGCGGTGGATCGGCTCGATGCCGCGCTCGCGGGCCAGCGCCAGCTCCGGGTTGCCCTCGCCGATCGCGGTCGAGACCACGACCTCCGCACCCTCCGGCAGGTTTGCCGCGTCGTGACCGACGGCCGGATCCAGGCCCGTGGCGCGCAGGCGCTCCATGTAAGAGGAGTCGCCACGGTCGCTGCCGGTGACGGTCGCGCCGAGCTCGGCGCAGACCAGCGCCAGCCCGCTCATGCCGGCCCCGCCGATGCCGATGAAGTGCAACCGCCTGTCAGCCCAACCGCTCACGTTCCGGTGCGCCTTTTCTTCCCCATGGGTGCATAGGGCGCACCGGAAGCGGTGGATGGGCCGGCGGCGGCGAGGACCTCGTCGGCGATGCGGCGGGCGGCGTCGGGCTTCGCCAGCGCGGCTGAGGCGCTCGCCATCGCGGTCAGTTTCGCCTGATCCTCGAACAGGGCCGCCACGTGCCCGGCGAGGGCCGCGGCGCTCAGGGCAGAATCCCCGATCGACTCCGCCGCCCCGGCATCGACCATCCAAGCCGCATTTGCCGCCTGGTGGTCCGCCGTGGCGTGGGGGTACGGCACGAGAATCGCGGGACGGCCCGCGGCGACGACCTCGAAGATCGAGCCGCCGGAGCGGGCAAGGACCAGGTCACAGGCGGCAAGAACGTCGCCGAGGTCGGGCTCGTAGGCAAGCAGGGTGTAGCGGTCCGCATGCGCGGCGGCTTCGAGCCGCCCCCGCAGCTCCTCGTAATCACGGCGGCCGGCGAGGTGGAGGACGTGGAAGTCGCGGCGGAACTCGGCGTCGGGCCCGCCCGGGCCCGCCTCGGCAAAGGCCTCGATGGCGGCGAGGTTGATCGAGCGGGCGCCCTGGCTGCCACCCATCACCAGCAGGCAGAGAACCCCCTCCGCGACTCCGAAGCGCTGCCGCGCCTCGTTCCGGCCGGCCCGCAGGACCGCCGCGGGCACGGGCCGTCCCGTCACCAGGTAGGGATCGCCCTCCCGTCCCGCGATCGGAAAGGAGAGGCAGACGCGGCGCGCCCTGCCAGCCAGCAGCCGGTTGGCGAGGCCGAGGTGGCTGTCGGCCTCGGTCAGCACCAGCGGCGTCCGCGTCAGCTGCGCGGCCAGGCCGGCGGGCCCGGCGACGTAGCCGCCCCCGCCCAGCACGACGTCGGCGCCGCGCTTTCGCAGGACGCCCCGCGCGGTCTTCACCGCCCCGGCGGCCAGGGCGACGGCGCGCGCCGCGCGCAGCGGGTTGCGGCGGTCGATCCCGCGTACCTCGATGAAATCGATCTCATAGCCAGCGGCCGGTACCAGCTCCGCCTCGATCCGCTCGCGGGTGCCGAGGAAGGAGACCTCCGCCCCGCTATCCCGAAGCTCGCCGGCGACGGCCATCGCCGGCACGACGTGACCGGCGGTTCCCCCCGCTGCCACTACGACTCTGGGCGCTCTTTCCACGGTTCGATCGGCTCCTTTTTGCGGCAGGCGAACGCCCGCCCTCGACGACGCGCAGTTTGCCAGCGCCGGAGGCGCGACCCGGGCGGGCCGCGGCGGTGGCGCGGCCACCGCGGGCGACGTTGAGGATCAGGCCGACGGCGAGCAGGGTCGTGAGCAGGCTGCTGTTGCCGTAGGAGACGAAGGGCAGCGGCACGCCGGTGAGCGGCGCCAGGCCCATCACGGCGAAGAGGTTGATCGTCGCCTGCACCACGATCATCGACGTCAGCCCGGCGACGAGCAGCTTGGTGTAGCGGTCGCGGGCTTTCTGGGCGACGCGCAGGCCGGCGTAGCCCAGCATCGCGAAGAGGCCGACGACACCGAGGATGCCCATCATCCCCAGCTCCTCGCCGATCACGGCCGAGATCATGTCGGTGTGCGCCTCCGGCAGGTAAAAAGCCTTCTGAACGCCGTTGCCGATGCCGACGCCGAAAAGGCCTCCGGAGCCGAGGGCGATCTTCGCCTGGGCCGCCTGAAAGCCCGCGCCAGCCGCTTCGGAGCCGGGATTGAGGAAGCCCGTGAGCCGGGCCATGCGGTAGGGCTCGACGATCGTCAGCAGCAGGGCGAGGCCGCCGAGGCAGAGGGCGATCTTGCCGAGGTCGGCGGGCCGGGCGCCGGAAGCGACCAGCAGCGCCCCGACCGAGAAGGCGATCACCATCGTCGTGCCCATGTCGGGCTCGGCCATGATCAGCAGGCAGGCGGTGCCGACGACGAGCAGGAAGGGCATCAGGCCCTGCAGCGAGCGCACCCGTTTCGGTTCGCGGGCGAGCAGGTCGGCGCCGTAGAGGACCAGCGCCACCTTGGCCAGCTCGGAGGGCTGGAACTGCAGCGAGCCCGGCCCGAGCCAGCGGCTGGCACCGTTGGCGCTGGTGCCGGCGACGAGGACGACGAGCAGGAGGAACATCGAGCCGACGAGCAGGGCCGGGGTGAGGCGGCGGATCGCGGTGAGCCCGTGGCGCGCTGCCAGGTGCATCGCGACCAGGCCGACCGCGCCGAACATCAGCGTGCGCTTCAGGTAGAAGGCGCTGTTGGCGAGGCTGCCGTCTTTCAGCACCTGGGTCGTCGAGCTGGCCGAGAAGACCATCACCGCCCCCAGGGCGAGCAGGCAGAGCGTCGCGGTCAGCAGGAGGTTGTACTCGGTCGAGTGGGCGAGGGCCCGCGAGCGCTTTTTCTTCTTCGACTTCGCTTTCGAGCCCTTGCCGAGCCTGGCGCCGAAGGCGCCGCGCCCGAGGCTGAGCGCGCGGGCGCTCACGCCAGCGCCCCGACGATCTGGCGGAAGCGCTCGCCGCGTTCTTCGAAGTTCTCGAAGGCGTCGAAGCTGGCGCAGGCGGGCGAGAGCAGCACCGTCTCGCCGGGTTGCGCGGCGGCGGCCGCCAGGCGCACCGCTTCTTCGAGGTCCTCGCAGAGGTGAAGCTCGACCCCGCTCGCGATCGCCGGCGCCAGCGCCTCGGCGAGGCGCCCGGCCGAGGCGCCGGTCAGGTAGCAGGCGACGCAGCGCTCGCGGACCGGGTCGACCAGCGGTGCGTAGGGCTCGCCCTTCTCGCTGCCGCCGAGGATCGCCCGCACGCCGCCCTCGAAGGCGCGCAGGCCGACGGTGGCGGAGGCGACGTTGGTCGCCTTCGAGTCGTTGACGAAGCGCACCCCGCCGAGATCGGCGACCTGCTCGAGCCGGTGCGGCACGCCGGCGAAGCTGCGCAGCCCCTCGCGCACCGCCTCGCGATCGATGCCCATCGAGAGCGCCGCGGCGGCGGCGGCCATCGCGTTGGCGGCGTTGTGCTCGCCGAACAGGCCCAGCTCATCGACGGCGAGCAGCGGCTCGCCGTCGTAGAAGATCGTCTCCTCGGCCAGCGCCACCTCGCAATCCGGCGCGGCGCCATGGCAGAAGGCGACCCGGCGGGCGCAACCGCCGAGATCGACGCCGGCCAGCTCCGGATCGTCGGCGTTGTAGACGGCGACGTCGTCGTTGCCCTGGTTGGCGAAGATCCGCAGCTTGGCAGCGAGGTAGTCCTCCAGCGTGCCGTGCCGGTCGAGGTGGTCGGGCGCCAGGTTGAGAAAGACCGCGCACTCGGGCGCAAAGGCGACGCTGTCCTCGAGCTGGAAGCTGGAGGCCTCGCAAATCACCGTAGCGTCGGGCTCGATCTCGCCGGCCAGCGCCGAGAGCGGCGTCCCCACGTTGCCCGCAACCGCCACCGGCTCGCCGGCAGTGCGGTAGATGTGCCCAAGCAGCTCAACCGTGGTGGTCTTGCCATTCGTCCCGGTCACGGCGACGAACCGGTTCGGCATCGCCCGCCAGGCCACCTCGAGCTCCCCCATCACATCGAGCCCCCGCTCCAGCGCCGCAGCGATCACCGGCGCCTCCCGCGGCACGCCCGGGCTCTTGACCACCGTCCGCACCCCCTCGAGGAGCGCCACTCCATCTGCATCCAGGGTGACTTCGACGCCAGCCCCTCGGAGTCCTTCTGCGCCATCCGGATGCGCCGAATCGACGGCGAGGACCTCTCCACCCCGAGCAGCGAGGTGGCGAGCGACGGCCTGGCCGGAGCGGGCCAGGCCCACGACCAAGAAGGCCCCCCCGGGGAGGGGTGGACGCAACTTCAGGGGTGAAAGGAGGCTCACACCTTCATCTTCGCTCCCGACGACGGCGAACCTCCACACTCGATCTTTTGCCCAGCCCGCGCCATCAGCGCGGGCTGGGCAGCAGACAGTGAGTCGCCCACCGGCTACTCACCTTGCTGCTCAAAGGCCACTGATACTCCATTGCTTGTCCACGTGTTCCCCAACCAGCTTGGCCCACGCGCTACCGAAGAGCCCCGCCTCGTGTTCTTCGGTTTTACTGATCGTCCACAGTTCGGTTAAGTCTTCGAACGGTTCGACTAAGTGTTTCACCAAGTGCGTTAACGCGAGGTTTTCGCAATCTTCCACCGCTAGCTTTCCGATTACCGGCACCGAGTTGCCGACTGGACAAGCATTGCCGGTTACGATCGTCGCCAGCGTTTCGCCTGCGTCGGGTAAGACAGCGACGACGTCGTCTTTGGTCCGGTCCGCTAATTCGTGTAAGACAGCTAATGCGTGGAGGAATTTGGTAACGATGAACCCTTCGCCGTCGGTCGGATCCTTCGGAGTACAACCCGGAGTCGGTACCCCGTTAAGGTCAGTCGTGCAACCGCTGAATAAGACTTTCGATTCTCTCTCTTCGCCAGGTCCTTTGCCGATCGCTCCCGTACCGAAGATCTTGGCATTTACCGCTTTTATTTCGGTGCATAAGAAGAAGACTTCGATATGCAGGATTTCGGAGGCGAGGACAAATATGCCATTGTCTTTTTCGAGTGCTAGCGTGGCGGGTAATTCTACTCCGGTTTTGACCGCACCGCCTGGCGTCACTAAGATTAACCATGTTCCTTCGGCCTGCGATCCAGTGACATTGAACGCCATTAGCCCGAAGACCACTGAACAAAGGCCGAGTAGTACGCGCTTCGTACGGGTCATAGCTTGATTCCTCCCTACTATTAGTTACGGCTCTTGACTCCTGACATAAGGCAGCAATGCCCGCCCCTTGACGACTTTGATGGTCTCACTCAGTTCAGTGGAGTCAAGCGGAATTCAAGTAGAGTTTTTTATCCTAGGCTTCCTTCGCTTTTTGAGCCATGTCGGGCCATTAAATTTTAAAAAGCGTCGACTTCAGATCATTGCCGGAGGGAAGCCGGCTGCCCATGGAGGAGTTCGGGCCAACGCGCTTTGAATGGAAGCCAGGCCGGATTCTGATTCTGTCCCCGCTGCGCGCTCGATGGACCGGAGAGTTGTTTAGCGAAAAGCTTCCTGGCGGGGAGGCGCAATCGGGCTAGCTGCCTTTGCCTTTCCCTTCTTGGCGCACTGCCCCACCAGCTTGGGACTGGGTGTCGTACACCTTGCCGCTTTGGGCATCGGCCGGCCGGGGCCACATCGAGCTCCCCCACCACGCCGGGCGAGCATCAATCGCTAGGTAGAACCGGCCCTTCTCCTGAAGGGCCCTTCATAGCGCGGACGGCGCCCGCCATAGCGGAGACCCTCGGCCGAACGGCGAGGCACGATTCGGTAGAGCCAACGCCCGGGCCGCGCCATTAACGCAAGCCCGGGCAACGTTTGCCTTATTAACGTCAATTACCCATTAGAGACTACTCATACTCCACTCCAGACCCGCGTGTGCCCCGCCGAGCTTAGCCCAAGCACTACCTAAGAGCGTCGCCGTATGTTCCGCGGTTTCGCTGACGGTGAACAGTTTAGTTAACGCTTCCAGCGGTTCTAGTAAGTGTTTAACCAAATGCACTAATGCCAAGCCTTCACAATCTTGCAGCGCGAGTTTGCCAATCACCGGAACCGAGGTACCGATTGGACATCCAGCCGGAAGTACGATCGTCGCAAGTACGCTCCCTTCATCGGGTTCGATAAGGAGAATGTCATCTTTAGCCCCGCTGGCTAACGCATGTAAAGCGAGTAAGCCGTGAAGTGCTTTCGTCACAATAAATTTTTTGCCGTCGATCGGGTCGGTTGGCGGACAATTTGGTTCTAAGACGTTGTTGATGAAGGTCTCGCATTCGCTGAATAAGATTTTCGAACCTTTCTCTACACCGACTTTTTCCCCGATGGCTCCCGAATTATAGATTATGGCATTTACCAGTTTAATTCCCGTACATAAGAATAAGATTTTGATTTTTAGGATTTCCGAGTGAAGGACGTAGTGTTCTTCACCTACTTTATTTTTATCTTTTTCGAGTTCGAGAATTGCCGGTAATTCGGTGCCGGTTTTTACTTGTTTTGAGGCATTTAAAATTAACCAGACTCCTTCAGCCTGCGCCCCAGTGGCGCTGAAGGCCATCAGGCCAAAGACCAAGACGCAAAGGCCGAGCAGTCCGAGCTTTATACGAGAGTCATTGCTTCTTTCCTCTCGCTGGTTCGGTGTACACGCGATAGTCCCATGCGACTTCGTAGAATGAAGCGAAGATCAAATGGAGTTTTTTATCCCGAAAATATTTCGCTCATCGCGCCCTTCAGAACTGTTCGACTTAAAAAACGAGGTTCATTTCTGTGGCGATAAGCAGCACCGTTTTGCACCCGCATGCGCTTCGGAGCTCTCGGACGCGGCCCAAAACGCGCTTAGAACTCTCCCTAGCGGCCCGATCGACTGCCCGTACAAGCATGAAGCCGGAGCGCACCGCGGCAATGATCCAGAAGCGGAGCATGATCTCTTGGTTCCGATCAGGCGATCATCTCGAAGTGGTGGTGCATGGGTCCATCAAGAAGACGCGGCGGCGGAAGGTCTTGAGGAGAAGATCTGGATCGCGACCGAGAGGGGCCCTTGGCGGCAATATCGAGAATTCATTAGAAAAAAGAAGATTAGAATCAAATGAATCCCAGGCCCCATGGTGAGCCTGGGATTCTGTTACCCCTAGCGCTTGACTGCCTGTATCAGAGGCTACTGAGACTCCATTGCATGCCTGCGTGTATTCCCCCCAACTTGGCCCAAGCACTGCCTAAGATCGTCACTACATGTTCGGGGGTGTTGCTGATAGCCCAGAGTTTAGTTAATGGTTCGAATATTGAAAGTAAGTGTTTAACCAAATGCGTTAACGCCAGTTTTTCACAATCTTGCAGTGCAAGTTCTCCGGATATTGCAACCGATGTGCCAATTGGACACGCGGGTGGAAAAACGGGCACCACAAGCGTTTGGCCTTCGTCGGGTAAGACCTTGATAATGTCGTCTTTGGCCCCGCCTGCTAATTCATGTAACGCAGCTAAGCCATGAAGCGGTTTGGTCACGATAAATCCTTTGCCGTCAGCAGGGTCGGTCGGTGGGCATTCAGGACTTAATACGCCGTTGAGGAATGTCTCGCACCCGCTGAATAAGATTTTCGATTCCTTCTCTTCGCCGGGTCCTTTGCCGATAGCTGCGGCACCGAAGATCTTTGCATTGACCAATTTGATATCGGTACATAAGAATAAGACTTTGATTTTAAGGATTTCTGTGTGGAGAACGTAATGTTCCAACCCTTCGGGGCCTTTATCTTTTTCAAGTTCAAGCGTCGCCGGTAATTCTTCTCCGGTTCTCACTACACCGCCAGGTGTAACTAAAATTAACCATTTTCCTTCGGCCTGTGCCCCAGAGGCATTAAGGGCCAATAGGCCAAGGACCGCGGCGCAGAGGCCCATGAGGCCGAGCTTCGTACGGGTCATATTTGATTCCTCCCACTTTAGTTACGGTTCTCGCTCCCCGACATAGGCAGCAGGAAGCCCACCGCCCTCGATCAGATCATGGTCTCACTCACTTCAGGGGAATCAAGCCGAAAGGAGGTGGAGTTTTTTATCCGTAGCTTCTTTGGCTCCTTGAGCCCGCTGGGGTCGTCGAACCTTAAAAAGTGTCGATGCCAGGACATGCCGGAGAACTCCCCTAGCGGCCGATCGACTGCTGGTACAGCGTGAAGCCGATGCCGGAGCACACCGCGGCGATGATCCAGAAGCGGAGCATGATCTTGGTCTCCGACCAGGCCATCATCTCGAAATGGTGGTGCAGGGGGGCCATCAGGAAGACGCGGCGGCGGAAGGTCTTGAAGGAGAAGACCTGGATTGCGACCGAGAGGGCCTCGATTACGAAGATGCCGCCGATGATTAGCAGGAGGACCTCGGTTTGGGTCATGACGGCGAGGGCGCCGATCGCGCCGCCGAGGCCAAGCGAGCCGGTGTCCCCCATGAATATGGATGCCGGGAAGGCGTTGAACCAAAGGAAGCCGATGCAGGCGCCGACCAGGCATGCGGAGAGCAGCGCCAGGTTCTGCTGCTCGTTGGTGACGAAGGAGATCGCCGTGTAGGCGAGCAGGACGATCGCGCAGGAGCCGGCCGCGAGGCCGTCGAGGCCGTCGGTGAGGTTGACGCCGTTGGATGTGCCGCCGATGACGAGGAAGACGAGCACGAAGTAGAGGACCGGGCCCAGGTCGAGGGTGGCATCGCCGATGCGAAAGTTGAGGATCGGCTCGAGCCCGACCGAGTGGCGGGCCACCCACCAGAGGCCGAGCGCGAGGAAGATCTGAAAGAGGATCTTCCAGCGGGCCGAGAGGCCGAGCGAGCGGCGCTTGACGATCTTGATGAAGTCGTCGGCGAAGCCGATCGCCGCGCAGCCCATCGCCACGCCAAAGACGGCCATGCTCTGCGCGTCGCGGTCGGAGAGGACGAGGTAGGGCACGCAGATCGAGGCGAAGATGATCAGCCCGCCCATCGTCGGCGTCCCCGCCTTGGCGTGGTGCTCCTGCGGCCCCTCCTCGCGGATGTGCTGGCCGAACTCCTTCACCCGCAGGAACTCGATGAACTTGGGGCCGAGGAAGATGCAGATCAGCATCGCCGCCATGCCGGCGATGAGGACTTCACCCATCGTCGGCTTCCTCCAGCAGCTCCCCCAGGGTCACAGCGACCGCCTCGAGGCCGGCCGAGCGCGATCCCTTGACCAGGATCGTGTCGCCTGGCTCGCCCTGGGCCGCCAGCCATTCGGCCGCCTCCTCGGGGGTCGCAACCAGCTCGTCCGGAGCGTACTCGCGGGCAGGCTCGCCAACCCCGATCACCAGGTCGATGCCCTCTGCGCGGGCGCTCTCGCCGATTTCGCGGTGGTACTCAGCTGCCCCCGGCCCGAGCTCACCCATCTCACCGAGAACCGCGATCCGCCGCTCCGCCTCCAGCGAGGCGAGGTGGCTGAGCGCAGCGCGCATCGAGATTGGGTTGGCGTTATAGCAGTCGTTCACCAGGACGATCCCATCGCCCATCTCGAGGCGCTCGCCCCGAAAGCTTGAGAAGCCTATGCTCGCAGCGCGGTCGGCCATATCCGCCAGCGGCGCGCCCAGCGCGACCCCTGCTGCGACCGCCGCCAGGGCGTTGGTCAGGTTGTGCTCCTCGGCGAAGGGGAAGTCGAAGCGCTGGGCGCCGGCAGGCGTCTCGATCAGGGCCTCGGTGACGCCGCCGTCGACCGTTCTCTCGGTGGCGAAGACGTCACCGCCGGGACCGAAGCGCAGCAATCGCGGTGCCTCGCCCAGGTGTGGCTCGAGCAGGCCGGCCTGCGCCGGGACGACCGCGGTCCCGCCAGGCGGCAGGGCCGCCAGCACCTCGGCCTTGGCCGCCGCGATCGCCTCGACCGAGCCGAGCAGCTCGATGTGGACCGGGCCGACGTTGGTGATCACCGCGACTTCGGGCTCGGCGATCCCCGCCAGCTCGGCGATCTGGCCGGCACCCCGCATCGCCATCTCCAGCACCAGCGTCTCGGTGTCGTCGGGAGCTTCGAGGACGGTCAGCGGCAGGCCGATCTCGGTATTGAGGTTCTCGCGGTTGGCGTGCACCCGGCCGGGCAGCAGCGCCCGGGCGATGTCCTTGACCGAGGTCTTGCCGACCGAACCGGTGACGCCGAGCACGCGCGCGCCAAGCTCGCGCCGCCAGGCACGAGCGAGGGCCTGCAGGGCAGCGAGTGGATCGTCCGCCACGAAGATCCAAACGCCCCCTCTCCCCTCGCTGACTTCGTACTTACTGTCGGATAGCGGGAGAAAAGTCGAACTCAGCGTCGAGTCGATGAGTACGCCCCAGGCGCCGGACTCGATCGCGGCCGGGGCGAACTCGCCGCCGTTGACGCGCTCGCCGCGCAGGCCGAAGAAGAGATCGCCGGGGCCGGTCTCGTTCGAGCCGATCGTGGCGCGAGCCGGCGAATCGGCCCCACCACGCGCGACGATCTCCGCCCCGCAGGCGGCGGCGATCTGCTCCCCGCTTAAGTTCAAAGCCGGCGCAGCTCCTCGCGCGCAACCTCGCGGTCGTCGAAGGGGACCTTGCGACCGCCCTCGAACTCCTGGCCCTGCTCGTGGCCCTTGCCGGCGATCACCACCGTGTCGCCGGCGCGCGCTTGGCGCAGCGCCAGAGCGATGGCAGCCCTGCGATCGGGCTCGACCTCGAAGCTGGCGCCGTTCTCGATCCCACTGACGACTTCGGTGATGATCGCTCCAGGGTCCTCGGAGCGCGGATTGTCAGAGGTGACGACCGCCAGGTCGGAGAGCAAAGCCCCCGCCCGCCCCATCTTCGGCCGCTTGTCCCGATCCCGGTCGCCCCCTGCGCCGAAGACCGAGATCACCCGCCCCTCGCTCAGCCGCCGCGCCGCCCGCAGCACGTTCTCCAGCGAGTCCGGCGTGTGCGCGTAGTCCACCAACACAGCGAAGTCCTGTCCCTCGTCGACCGGCTCGAAACGCCCCGGCACCCGCTCGGCGGCAGCCAGGCCAGCGGCAGCGGTCCCGGCGTCGACCCCGAGGGCCTGAGCCGCCGCAAGCGCCCCTAGAGCGTTTGCGACATTGAAATGACCGGGCAGGTGAGTGCTAACAGGCAAGTGGTCGACGATGAAACTTGCGCCCCCGCTGTCGAAGCTGACGTCACTCGCGGCGATGTCCGCTTCGCCGCCCTCCGCGGAAAAAGTCAGGCAGTCGAATTCGCCCGCGAGGCGACGCCCGTACTCGTCGTCGACGTTGACGATCGCCGTTCCCGGCCCCATCTCGAAGAGCAGCCGCTTCGCCCGGAAGTAGTCCTCCATATCCGCATGGAAGTCGAGGTGATCCTGGGTCAGGTTCGTGAACAGCGCCACCTCGAAATGAATCGAGTCCGCCCGGTGCAGCGCCAGCGCATGCGAGGACACCTCCATCACGCAGGCCTCATCACCCGCGTCCAGCATCCGCCGAAAGGTCTCCTGGAGGTCGATCGCCTCCGGCGTGGTCCGCTCGACCTCCTCCCCCGCCCCACCCACAACCTGTCGCACCGTCCCCAGCAGCCCCGTCCGAACCCCAGCCGCTTCGAGGGTCTCCCGAATCAAAAATGCCGTGGTCGTCTTCCCATTGGTCCCCGTGACCCCAACGACCCGCAACTCCCCACTCGGATCCCCATAAAACGCCGACGCCAAAGGCGCCATAGCCGCCCGCGCATCCCCCACCACCACCTGCGCCACATCCAAATCCAGCTCCCGCTCCACCACAAGCGCGACAGCCCCCGCCCCAACCGCAAGGCCGGCGAACTCATGCCCATCGACCTTCTCCCCCGGCACGCAAAAGAACAGCGTCCCGGGCCGAACTTTTCGGCTGTCGTAAGCCAACGAGCTCACATCCACCGAGTCGTCGCCCACAACTCGGGCCCCCGGAAGCTCTGCGGCAAGCGCTGCCAGTTTCACGCTGCGAAGTCTAGGAAGGGCATCGGGTGGCCCTGTCGGCGGCTTGTACTTTTTCGGCAATACCTAGCGGCGCCAGCCAACCGACTCTTCACCGAAAAAGTTGAGCCGACAGGGCCACCCGATGCCCTATTCCTGGGGTACACCGAGATAAGGCAACGCAAACGCCGCGATCTTGCCAAACGCCGGAGCCGCCACCGACCCGCCGTAGATTTCCCCCTGCGGCTCGTCCACGATCACCGAGACCAGCAGCTGCGGGTCCTGCGCCGGCGCAAACCCGATGAACGAAGCGATGTACTTCGTGTCCGAGTAGGTCCCGTTTTCGGCGACCTGGGCGGTGCCCGTCTTGCCCGCAAGCGTGTAGCCGGGCACGCTCACCTCGGACGCGGTGCCGCCGGCCTGCAGCACCCCCTCGAGCATTTCGCGCACCTGGGCGGCGACGCTGGCGTCGATCACCCGGTGGCCCTTCGGCTCGTGCACGGTTTCGTCGCCGATCTTCTCGATCAGCTGCGGGCGGCGGAGGATGCCGCCGTTGGCGATCGCCTGGTAGCCGGCCATCATCTGCATCGGCGTCACGCCGAGGCCCTGGCCGATCGGCAGGTTGCCCATGGTCGAGCCCGAGTATTCATCCAGCTTCGGCACCAGGCCCTGTTCCTCGGAGGGGTACTGGACGCCGGTCGGGCGGCCGAAGCCGAAACGGTCGATCCACTTGCTGAAGCGCGTCGCGCCCAGCTTGAGGCCGATCGTGGCGGCACCGACGTTGGAGGACTGGGCGAGGATCTGCGCCACCGTCAGCGTGATCGGCGGCCGAGCCTCGGCGTCTTCGATGATTCGGTCGGCGACGTGCAGCTGCGAGGGCAGGTAGAAGGACGTTTCAGGGGTCACTTCTTTTTCCTGCAGCGCGGCAGCGACCGTGAACGCCTTGAAGGTCGAGCCGGGCTCGTAGGTGAAGCCGGTGGCGCGGTTGAGCAGGTCTTCGGAGCTGGCGCTGGAGAGGTCGCTGAGGTCGACCGGCGGCCAGTTGGCCATCGCCAGGACCTGCGAGTTGCGCGGGTTCATCACGATCGCCGTGGCGCCCTTTGGAGCGTAGGTTTCGCCGACTTCGGCCAGCGTTTCCTCGGTCTTCTGCTCGATCGCCGGGTCGAGCGTGAGCTGGATGTTTTCGCCGTCCTCGGCTTCCTGCGCGGTTTCGAGGCGGATCGGTTCGCCGGTCGCGTCGGTGACGATGCGCCGTTCGCCGTCGGTGCCGTGCAGCACTTCTTCCTCGCCCATCTCGAGCCCGGTCAGGCCCTGGTTTTCGGAGCCGACGGCGCCGATCACCTGCGCTGCCAGCTCACCCTGGGGGTAGGTGCGGCGGCTGTCGGGGTCCTCGCCGATCCCCTGCAGCTCGAGCCGTTCGATCCGCTTGGCGGTAGGCAGGGGGACCTGTTTCGCCAGGACGGCGTAGGTCGTTTCCCCCGTCACCGCTCCGAGCACCTTGGCCTGGCTGAGCTTGAGGATCGGGGCGAGCTTTTCCGCGGCCAGGGCGGGCTTGGTCACTTCCGGCGGCACGGCGAAGACGGTCGCCGTGTCTTCGGAAGCGGCGAGGGCGTTGCCGCGACGATCGAGCACGCTGCCGCGCAGGCTGGGCAGCGGGATCGCTTCGGTCTGCTGGCTGATCGCCTCCGAAGCGAGCTTCGAGCCCTGCACCCCCTGCAGCCAGAAGGCGCGGGTGCCGATCACGACGAAGCAGAAGAGGAAGCCGGCGAAGAGGAGGCCGATCCTTCGCTCGATCACTTTCATCCAGGTGACCTCTAGTAACCCGATGCCGCCGACAGCCGCTGGGCGGCGATCGCCACGTCTTGCTTGGAGGCCTGCAGGTAGCCGATCTGGTCCGAGGAAGCGGCGGCGAGACCTTGGCCGGCAGCTTCGTGACGAATCCGGGCGGAGCCGTAGAGGTGGGAGACGCGGGCATTGAGCAGCGAGTTCTCGTCTTCGAGAGCGCCGATGTTGCGGTCGACGTGACCGGCGCTGGCGGAGAGACTGAGCGTGACCACGTTGATCGCGACGATGCCAGCGAGCAGCACGCCGAGCACGGCGATCCAGGCGCGGCCCCGGGTCATCCGCACCACCAGGCCCGAGTCGGGCAGCTGGCGCACCGCGGTCGCGGCGCCGGCGGCGATCGGGATCAGCTGGCCACCGGGGCGGCGCGCGGGGGCCTTGCGGGGAGCGGGGGCCTTACGAGCGGGAGCGGCGGTGGAAGTGGCATTGACCGGGCGCGGCTTGCGGCGCGGCGGTGCGACGGCGGGCGCCCCGCGTACGGTCGCCGCCTCCATCAGGCCACCGCCTCGCTGGACTCGGCGATCTTCACAGCCGCGCGCAGGTGGGCGGACTTGGCACGCGGGTTGGCGGCAACCTCGTCGGGCCCGGGCGCCACGGCGCGGCGGGTCAGCAGCTCCGCTTCGGGCTCGCGGCCACAAACGCAGACCGGCAGCTCAGGCGGGCAGACGCAGCCCTTGGCCCGCTCCGCCAGGAACCGCTTGACCGGGCGGTCCTCGAGCGAGTGGAAGGAGATCGCGGCGAAGCGGCCACCCGGGGCCAGCATGCCCCACGCCGTCGGCAGCGCGTCCTCGAGCGAATCGAGCTCGCCGTTGACGGCGATGCGGATCGCCTGGAAGGTTCGCTTGGCCGGGTGGCCGCCGCCGAAGCGGGCAGAGGCCGGCATCCCCGCTTTGATCGCGTCGACCAGCTCAGACGTCGTCGAAAGCGGCCGGCGGCGGACGATCTCGCGGGCGATTCCGCCGGCGTAGCGCTCCTCGCCGAAGCGGCGCAGCACCTGGGCCAGGCGGGACTCGGGCCACTCGTTGACGATGTCGGCGGCGCAGAGCTGCTGGCGGGTGTCCATGCGCATGTCGAGGGGGGCGTCGTAGGAATAGGAGAAGCCCCGCTCCCAGGCATCGACCTGCATCGAGGACATTCCGAGGTCCATATAGACCATGTCTGGATGCATGCCTTCGCCGTGAAGGGCCCGGAGACCTGCCGCAAAGTCGCTGGAAATGAAGCGGGTTTGACAGGGGGCCTCGGCCGCGAAGGCTTCGTAGCGGGCCAGCGCGCCGGGGTCGCGGTCGATGCAGACCAGCGTTCCCGAAGGTCCCAACCCCTCCGCCACGAGGCGCGCGTGCCCGCCGGCGCCGAAGGTGCAGTCGATCGCGAGCTCACCCGGGTGCGGGTCGAGCAGGGCGGTCAGCTCGGGTGCGAGGACGGGTTGGTGCTCGGCGGTCATGAAGAAAAGGGTTGCGCGCTCTGTGGACGGGCGTGCGGCTTGCGCTCTGTGAACTTGGAAGGCCATCTCACTCAGGCGCCCCATTTGCGGCCAGGCCCTCGGCGATCTCCGGGGCGGCGGCGTCGAGATCGGCCTCCTGCTTGGCCCAGGCCTCGGCGTTCCAGATCTCCAGGTACTCCCCCGCGCCGACGACGACGCAGGCGCCGTCTAGGCCGGCGTGCTCGATCAGCGGCTTGGGCACGCGGATGCGCCCGGCGGAGTCGAGCTTCTCGTCGAAGGAGCCGCCGTGGAAGCGGCGGCGAAGCTGGCGCGCGTCGCGGCCGAAGGGGCTGTGAGGCGAGAGGAAGCGGTCAGAGAGCTGCTCGAACTCGTCGGTCGTGTGGACCCAGACGCAGGGGTCGAAGCCCTTGGAGAGAACGATGCCATCAGCAAGGGAAGCCCGGAACCTGGAAGGGACGGTGAGGCGATCCTTCGAATCGAGACTGTGCTCGTAGAGGCCCCGAAATGCCACCGCCGGTTCCTTTCGTCGCGAGCTGTCGAGGTGGACCAGGAGAAGAGTTAGGACCGAGGTGATGAGGTGGGAGGAGCCTCACCACCCCGGTCCTTGGGCTTCAACTCGAGCGGCACAGTACCCCACTTTCTCCCACTTTGCAACACGACCCCACAATGCAATCCCATTTGCAGCCCCTGCGTTAGGTTGCGCCCGTGAGCGTGGAGCGAGCAAGCGAGCCGGCCCAGGCCGCCACGGAGACGCCGGACGACGCCAACGACCTGCGTGGCTTTCACTTCAGGCGGCTGCTGCACAAGCCGCTCACCTGGGCCCTGATCGGGGCGGAGGTGGCGCTCGTCGGCATCCTCCTCGCCGCCTACGTCAGCCCTGCGGCCGGCGGCGCGGGCGCGGTGGTGGCCTTCCTCGTGGACCTCTTGCTCGTCTTCGCGATCGCCGACCAGCGCGCCGAACGGGGCTTCTTCGAAACCTACGCAGCCGAGAACGGCCTGGAACTGGGCGGCCGCAGCGCCCTGCCGGAAACGACCCCGCTGCTGCGCAAGGGCGACGACCGCTACGCCGAGCGCAGCCTCTCCGGCCGGCTCGACGAGGGAGTCGGAGGCATCGAGGGCATTCTCGCCCTCTACACCTATGAGGAGGAGAGCACCGGCGCCGATGGTGACCGCGAGACCAACTATTACCGCTACACGGTCTGCCTGGTCCCGGTACCCGAGTGCGTCCCCCACGTCCCCGAGCTCTATTGCCGCCGCAAGTCCGGCCTGCGCTCGCTGGAGAAGCTCGAGGACGCCTTTCGCTCGACCGAGCGGGTCAAGCTCGAGAGCGAGGCGCTCGACGAGCGCTACGAGATCTTCACCGGCAAGGCGCAGGACCAGGTCTGGCTGCGCCGCCTCTTCTCCCCGACCTTCGTCGTCTGGCTCGGCGAGGAAGCGCCGCAGAAGTTCGCCTTTGAGCTGGTCGACGGCACCCTCTGCTGCTTCGTCAGCGGCCACAAGAAGTCGGCCGGCGAGCTGGACGCCATCCGCTCCGCCTCTTCCGCGGTCGCCAGGCGACTGCTCGAGGAGTCAGCCGAGACAAGCGGCGCCTCCTCCGCTCCCGGGCGGGCGCGCTAGTCATACCCGGCGATCTCGCACCCGCCCTCCCGCGTCCGGGGGCGCCTAAACAAACCCTGAAAGCAAAATGTCCGCGTTGGCGACCAGGGCGGCGGCGATCATCAGCAGGACCGAGGGCACGAGGACGAGGGCGATGACCAGCTGGATCTTGGGCGCGGCGCGGGCGGCGTGCTCCTCGACCAGGCGGCGCTGGTCACGGCGCAGGGCGCTCGACTGGCGGCGCAGCTGCTCGGCCAGCGGCGAGCCGTAGCGGCGCGATCGTTCGATCGATGCGCAGAGGGATGCCATCTCACTGCCAGGCGCACGAGCCCGAAGCGAACGCAATACCGCGCCGAGCGGCCGGCCGCAGGAGAGCTCGGCGGCCGTGACCCTGAGCTCGTCCGCCAGCGGTCCCGCGGCCGCGGCGGCGATCTCGGCGAAGCCGGCTGCCGGGCCTCGGCCCGTGGTCGCGTCGACCGCGAGCAGGTCGCAGGCATCGGGAAGCGCACCGCGCAAGCGACGGGCCCGCAGGCGGGCGCGCCGCTCGAGCAGGGCATCGGGTGCAAGGAAGCCCGCCACGGGGAATCCGAAGGCAACCAACAGCGAGATTCTCCCCGGCGCGGCTGGGGCAGCTGCCAGCGAGACCAGAGTTCCCGCAAGGCCACCGCAGGCCTTGGCGAGGAGCACAGCCGCCAGCGGCAGCCTCCCCTCGAGGCCGGCGCGACGGATCCGGGCCGGCAGGCCGAGCCGCAGCGCCGCTCCCGCCGCGCGGCGGTCGAGCACCCCGCCCCCGGGCAGGCCGGGGAGGGCGAGGCCGGCAAGCAGCTCACGCGCCGCGGCGGCCAGCAGGAGGGCAGCCAGGGCGGCGAGTGCGGCGGGCGGGCTCATTCGGCCACCCGGGCGAGGCGGCGAATCGCCAGAAAGCCGCAGAGCTGCAGCGCTCCCGCGAGGGCGAGCAGGACCGCCGCACCCGGCGCGCCCATCACTTTGGCCAGGAAGCCGGGCTGCAGCAGCTCGGCGAAGAGGGCGCCGCCGGTCGGCATCGCCACCACAAGCAGGCCGGTGAAGCGCGCCTGCGAGGTGGCCGCCCTCGCATCGTCGGCAGCCCGGTCGCGCTCGGCTGCCCCCTCGGCGAAGCGGCGAAGGAGGGCGGCAAGATCGCCGCCGGCCAGTCGCTGGCTGAGCAGGGCGGCGGCGAGGGCATCCACCCTGGCCGAGCGCAGGCGACGCCGCCAGGCAGCGATCGCACCCTCGGTCGGGGCGCCGAGCTCCAGCTCGGCGGCGAGGCGGGCCAGCTCCAGCGAAGCAGGCCCGTCGAGCGAAGACGCTGCGGCCGGCAGCGCCGCCCGCAGCGAGCCACCGGCGCTGAGCGAGTCGGCAACGGCCAGGGCGACTTCGGGCAGGGCGCGCTCGACCGCGCGGCGGTAGCGGCGGCGGCGCGCGGCGAGAACCCAGGCGCTCGCCGCCGGGCCGGCGACCGCGAGCGGCAGGGCGAGCCAGGGCCCGGCGACGAACCACCCCGCGGCAATCGCGGCGCCGGTGGCAAGAGCTGCCAGCCGGCGCCGCTCGACCGTCGAGGGCGAGTAGCCCTCGCGACCGGCCCGCCGCAATGGCTCCAGCGCCCACCGCAGCCAACGTGCCAGCGCCGGGCTTGCCAGCAGCGCCTCGCGCCCGGCGACGGCGACGAGAGCTCCGGCCGCCGCGCCGGCAAGCGGAACGACGAGGCCTCTCACAGCGCTCATCGCCCCAAGCCTGCCTCGAGCGAGCGCACAGCCGTCCGTCCCGCGACCCGGACGACCTCGCCAATCTCCGCCACCGCCCGCGAGCCGTCGGCACGGCGCTCGAGCTGGACGATCAGGTCGATGCCGCGTTGAACCTGCTCGGCAATCGCCTCGTGCGGCAGGCCGACGCCCGCCATCAGCGCCAGCGTCTCGAGCCGGGCCACCGCGTCCGCGGCGGAGTTGGCGTGCACGGTCGAGAGTGCCCCGTCATGGCCTGTGTTGAGCGCGGCCAGCAGGTCGAGCGCCTCGGCACCGCGAACCTCTCCGATCACGATCCGGTCAGGACGCATGCGCAGCGCGTTGCGGAGCAGGTCGCGGACCGTCACCTCGCCCCGGCCCTCGACGCTGGCCGGCCTGCTCTCCAGGCGCACCACGTGCCGCTGCTGCAGGCGCAGCTCGGCAGCGTCCTCGATCGTCACCACCCGCTCCGCTGCCCCGATGAAGCTGGAAAGCGCGTTCAGCAGCGTCGTCTTGCCAGAGCCGGTGCCGCCGCTGATCACGATGCTGCGCCGCCCTTCCACGGCCTCGCCGAGCAGCGCGCATTGCGCATCGCTCAGCGTGCCCAGCTTCACCAGTTGCGCCGGGCCGGGCCGCTCCGCCCCGAAGCGCCTGATCGAGACCGCTGGGCCGTCGACCGCAAGCGGCGGGATCACGACGTTGACCCGCGAGCCGTCGGCGAGCCGCGCATCGACCATCGGGTTGAGCTCGTCGATTCGCCGCCCCAGCGGGGCGAGGATGCGCTCGATCGCGTTGCGCAGCTCTTCCTCATCCGGGAAGCACACGTCGACCGCTTCGATTCGCCCGGCGCGCTCCACGTAGACGCTTTCGAACCCGTTGACCATCACCTCCTCGACCGCGGGATCGGCAAGCAGCTCCTCCAAGGGGCCGAGGCCAATCGTGTCGCGGACGATGCGGGCGGCCAGCTCCGCCCGCGTCTCCTCGCTGAGCAGCACCGCCTCCTCGCCGACAAGCGCGTCCACCTCCTCCGCCAGGCCCCTCGCCGGTGCCCGCCCAACCGCAGCCTCGTTCCGGCGGCGATCGATCAGGCGCAACCGCAGGCTGCCGGCAAGCTCAGCCAGGTGACGCTCTCCGGGCCGCACCTCAGCCCGCCACCAGCAGGGTCAGCTTGCGGGCGAAGCTTTCCGCCGCGATCAGGCGCAGGGCCTGCCGGCGCGTCAGCCCCAGGGTCGCCGCCGCTGTCCCGCCGGGGCCCGGCCCGTCGCTGCCGGGCCCGAGCCCAAGCAACGGCACCGCCATGGCCGCGACGTAGGTTCTGCCGGGACCCGCCGCCGTCGGTTCGGTGGTGACGACGACGTCCACCCGCGCTCCCCGCCCAGCCGCCCCGGTTGCCAGCAGCGCGTCCGCCCCGCTCACGGAGATCTCCACGGGCTGCCTGTGCGCGCCGATCGCCTCGGCCCGGCTGCGCCCAGGCGCCGGCGGGCGAAGCTGGCCGGCGAGCAGGTACGAACCCGCGGGCAGGGCGGCGGCGGGCACGAGCCCGATCGCTTCCGCCGGCGAGCGCAGCGCTCCGGCCGGCACGAACCTGGCCGGGACCCGCCTTGCCTCCAGGTCATCCGCCGCGACGCCCGGCTGCACCGGCTTGCCCGCTTGCAGCGGGCGGGTCGCGATGACGACGTCGCGCAACGGCCCGTAGCCGCCCGCCACCCTGCTGCCATAGCTGTCCGCGATGCCGGCGGCGAGGGCCGCAGCCACAAGCGCGAGCGCGAGGAAGCCGACAGCACGCGATCGCCTGCTCACGCCGCCAGCCCGTCCTCCGGCTCTACGAGCGGCAGCTCGAGCACGGCCAGGGTCCCCTGCTCAGAGCGGCGCAGGGCGAAGCGCCCGCCGTGGCCGGAGGCGACCCGCCGCACCACGCCGAGCCCGTGCCCGTGCCGCTCGCGCCCGGAGACGCGCGAGACCAGCGCCCCGGGACCGCCGCGTCGCGAGCGCTGCCGGCGAGCGCGACCCGAGTCGACCACGGCGATCCGCAGGCGCCCCTCGCGCACGCGGGCGGCGACCACGATCGACGGCCCGCCGTGCTCGATCGCGTTGACGATCAGGTTGTCGAGGGCTTGGCCAAGCGCGAGCCGGTCGCCCTTGACCAGGGCGCCGCCCGCGTTCCAGCGCAGGTCGAGGGAGGCGCCGGCAAGCCGCGCGCGGTCGTGCCAGCGAGCGACGGCGGCACGAGCCAGGGCCGTTGCGTCGACGGTGCCCCAGACCGATACCGGCGGCCCGCCGTTGATCTCGCGGTCGAGCCGTTCAAGCGCTGCCGCGGCAAGCTCGATCGGGTCCTCCCCGGCGCCCCGGTCGCCGAGGCGCGGAGCGCTGGCGAAGGCAACAGCCTGCAAGGGGCGGCGCAGCTCATGCAGCGCCACGTTGAGTGCGTTGCGCCGCCGCCCGGCGCGCAGTCCCTGGGCGGCGACCGCCGCCGCCATCGAAAGGACCAGCGGCCAGCCGGCGGCGATTTGCGCCAGCTCGGTCATCCCTCGAGCAACCGGTAGCCGTAGGCCCAGGCGTTGACGACGTAACGCCCGTCCTCCGGGTCGAGCTTGCGGCGCAGGCGGCTGGCATGCGAGTCCAGCGTTCTCGTCCGCGCCGGAGTCCGGTAACCCCAGACGGCTTCCAGCAGCTCGTCCTTCGAGAAGACCCGTGTCGGGTCGCTCGCGAGCACCCGCAACAGGCCGAACTCCTTGTTTGAGAGGTCCACCTCGCGATTGCCCACCCAGACCTTGCGCCGCGTCGCGTCGACGACCAGCTCGCCAACGCGGAGCGGGCCCTCGCGGCGGCCCCGCCCCCGCCGCAGCACCGCCGCGATGCGCGCCCGCAGCTCGGGATAGAAGAGGGGCTTGACGAGGAAGTCGTCGGCGCCGCTTTCCAGGCCCCGCACCCGATCGTCGCCCGAGCCGTGGCCGGTGAGCACGATCACCGGCAGGCTCGGGTCAAAGCGCGAGCCGACGCCGTCGGCGGCGCGAATCTCGCGCAGCACGTCGAGCCCTGAGGCGTCGGGCAGGGAGAGGTCGAGCAGGAGCAAGTCGGGATGGTTGAAACGACAGAGCCGCAGGGCGTCGGCGGCGTTGGGGGCGGGCAGGACGCCGAAGCAATCGGCGACGAGGTTGTCGCAGAGCAGCTCGAGTGTCGGCGCGTCGTCCTCGCAGACGACCAGGCTGGCGATCTCTTCTCGTTGGGGCAGCATGGCGGCGCTAAGCCGAGCGCGCTGCGATCTCTCCCCCCGCCCCAGCCGGCACCTCCAAGACGGCGCTGGCGCCCCTGCAAAATGCGAGCCGTTTCGGCGGCACCGCGAGCCGCGCCGCGACCGCCGCCCCCTCGCGGTCGAGGAAATAGAGGTCGAGCGCGAAGCGCATGCCGAAGGTGTGGACGGAGGAGCAGCGCGGGATCAGCAAGCCACCGCCCGCCTTCCCCCGGTCCAGCGCCGCCAGTCCCAGGAGCCGCACGCGAAACCCGCGGGCGAGGCGAACCTCGCGACCTGCGACCGTCACCGCTGGCAGGCAACTGAGACGCGGGGCGAGCTCGGGCGCGGGCATCTCTTCCCCAAGGGCCGAGGGCGAGCAATTCGCCCCCGCCCTTCCAGCCTCACGGTTGTCGCCGGCGGGGTGCAAACGCTCATTCAGGCAGGGCCCCGCGCAGGCATGGGACTACGATGATCGGCATGATCCAGCACCTGCTCTCACCGGGCTTGTGAGGGCGGACCGGCTTCAACTCATGGATAAGAAAACGACCCGCCGAGGGAACTACGAGTCTGGCTCCGATTACGTGCTCGAGTACGGGGAGCTCCGCTTCGCCTTCAACGAGGAGGACTTCGGGCAGCGGGTCGAGCAGGCGGCGGTCAAACTCGGTTTCGTCCACCAGGGCCTCAGCCAGGAGGAGCTCGACGACCTCCTCGACCTCGCCGTCAGCGGCGAGATCGCCGAGCCCAGCTCACGCCTCGGCGAGCACATCAACGAGAACTGGGACGACCTCGTCGGCCCCGCCAACCGCAGCCTCGTGCACTGGCTGCGCCGCCTCGTCTTCCGCGGCGCCTGGCTCGACCAGCGGGTCAAGGAGGGCGAGCTCGACATCGTCTTCGACGAGCGCACCCAGACCTTCGGCTATGTGCAGCCCGATCGCAGCTCCGAGCTGATCGAGCTGTCGAAGGAGCCGAGCTGGCGCCGCATCGCCTACCGGCGCTAGGCAGCCGATAGCCCCATGGAGGAAGCCTCGCGCTACTCGGCCGGCGGCGACCCGGGCCTGCGCGCAGCCGTCGAACGCCTCTACGCCGACCTCGGGCGCGACGATGCGGAGTGGGCCCCCGACACGGTTGCCGAGGACACCGCCTCCCTGGTGATCGGCTCCGACCCGGACGAGTGGTGGCAGGGTCACGCCGCGATCTGCGCCGCCTGGGCCAAGGCAAAGGCCGAACATGGCGGCACGGCGCTCTCGCCGGAGCGCCTTGCGATCAGCCGCCACGGAGACGTTGCTTGGGTCACCGACGAGCCGAGCTACGCGGTCGAAGGCGGGCGATCGCAGGGCTCGCTGCGCCTCACGATGGTCTTCGTTCGCGAGCCGGAGCGATGGCGGCTGGCGCACCTTCACGCCTCCGTGGCGGTGCCGAACAGTGCCCTGCTCGACTAGTCCGAATCGGGTACGGTGCGATCCTTGATCTCGCCCCAGAAGATCTCTCAGCACCTCGCTGACCTGGCCTTCGATGGCTGGCTGGTCTATGACTACCGGGGCCTCAACCCGGTGATGGGGCAGGTCTTCGGCGAATCGCTGTTCCTCACTCGGCGCGCATTCCTCCTCTTCACGCCCGACGACGGCCCCCGTATGTTGGTGAGCCGCGTCGACTACACCGAGTCGATGGAGCACCTGGACGGCATCGCGGTCGACACATACACGACCTGGCAGGACCTCGGCACCTGGCTCCAAGACCACATCTCGCCGCTGCGGGTCCTGGCCATGGAGTATTCGCCCAGCGGCGCCCTGCCGGCGATGTCATGGGTCGACGGCGGCACGCTTGACCTGATTCGAGCCCTTGGGACCGAAGTCGTCTCGTCCGCCGAGCTCTTCCAGCTTGCCGCGGCGGCCTGGAGCGAGGAGAACCTGCGCTCGCACGAGCGCGCTATGGGGCATGTGGTGGGGATAAAGGATGCGGCATTCGAGCTTGTGGCGACTCGGCTGGCTGCCGGCGAGCCATGCAACGAGAGCTCGACGCAGGCGTTCATCCTCGAGCAGTTCGCCGCTCACGACCTGGTCACCGACGAGCCGCCGATCGTAAGCGTCAACGCGAACAGCGGCGACCCGCACTACGCCCCGAGCCCGGAGGCCGGCGCCCCGATCGAAAAAGGCGACTGGCTCCTGATCGACCTCTGGGCGAAGGAGAAGGGCCCGGCCGGAATCTTCGCCGACATCACCTGGGTCGGCCAGATGGGGCCTACGGTCCCGGAGCGATACGCCGAGGTCTTCGCCGTGGTGGCCGCCGCGCGCAATGCGGTCATCGAGCGAGTGATCTCGGGGGGCCCGGCCCGCGGCTACGAGCTCGACCGTGTTGCACGCGACCTGATCTCCGATGCGGGATACGGCGAGGCCTTCGTGCACCGAACCGGGCACTCACTAAGCGCCGGGGACGCGGTCCACGGCCTCGGCGCGAACCTCGACGACTTCGAGACGCACGACACGCGCCCAATCGCGACGGGCCTCGGCTTCACGATCGAGCCCGGCGTCTACCTGCCCGAGTTCGGCGTGCGCTCAGAGGTCAACGTGCACATGTCTCCCACCGGCGCGACGGTGACGGCGCCGGTCCAGGCCCAGCCCCTGACCTTCGACTTCTAGCCCGCTGCACGGCGCTTGCGAAGCTCGTCGTCGAGGCGCCCGGAAAGGTCGTCGAACAACATCTCGAGCTCACCGGTCGCCTCCTGGCCCGCTAAGCACTCGCAGATGCCCGTGATCAGGGCGTTGATTCCCTCTACGAGCATCTTGGAGCTTGGCTGCTCGAGCGCCGACCAGCGGTGCTGCAGGCACCTGGCGAGCCAGCGGGCAGCGGTCGGGTACTCCTGGTAATAGCCGATTTTCTGGGTCATCTCAAGCGCCCGCTTAAGCAGGTCGATCGCCCGGTCGAGCCTGATCATCGTCGCCGCGTCGGCCTCGCTTTCCTCGTGCATCATGCAGAGCGCCTTGCCGAGTTGAAGGTGGGCGACCGTGAGCCCCAGCGGGTCGTCGAGGTGCTTGAGGTGGTTCAGTGCCTGGATCGCGTTGTACTCGAGGTCACGCACAAGGTCGAGACGGGCGGTGCCCTCTCGGGGCTCGAGCACGGCGCGCAGCTCGGTGTTCTCGCAGAGGTGGAGGTAGACCCAGGCTCGACCGCGATCGTCATCCAGCGCTTCGACGATCGGAAGCGCCTCGTCGAGATGGTTCTTGCCCACGGCAAGCAGCTCCAGCTTGCTTTGCGCGGTGCCCTCGAATCTGGTCTGGCGCGACATCACCGAGCCGATGTTGAGCAAGCAGTAGGCGCGAACGTAGTCGTCCCCCACCTGCTCGCCGAGCTCCGCGCCTTCCATACAGAGGCGGCTCCACTCGTTGAGGCACTCTTGGCGCATCAGGTCATCGCGCTCCTTGTCCTCCTGCAGCTCGAAGGTGATCGCCGCGTGTCGCTTCGCGTGGGCCACCAGCCGCAGCTCCACCTCACCTTTCTCACCTTCCAAGTCGCTGACCACGTCGCTGCATTCCGCCCTCGCCTGCTCGTAAAGGTGCTTCTGGCGGGGAGCATCGTGGGTGACGAAGCTGAGCTCCTTCAATGCCTCGGCAACCGCAACCCGCATGTACTGCCGGGTTGCGTCGTCGAGGTCGGCTTCGCCCAGCGATTCGCGCCCGAGGTCGATGATCTGGTTGAGGGTTTCCCGGCGATCGCTTTCCAATAGGCCCCCGTAGACAGCGAGGTGGGCCCACTCCCGCATCAGCAGCAGGCGCAGGGCGTGGCGCCTCGTCCTTTCGCCGCCGTGCACGCTGAGCGCTGCTTCCAGCAGCCTCACTCCCTGGTCGAGGCGATACTTCTCAAGCCCGCGGTTACTTTCATAGGCGGAAAACTCGACCAGGGCCCTGGCTTCGTTGAGGTTGGTGTCCCGGGCCAGCCCCGCGGCCAGCTCTCCCAAGCGCTCGAGGTTGTCCTTGCGGTGGGTGGCGCAACTGCGGCAGAGGTCGAGCAGCGCCCAGGCCTCGTCGAGCCTGGCCCCGTGGCGCCGGCGTTCGGCAACCAGGCCTGCCTCGTCGGCCTCCTCCTCCGGCGCGGACGCCATCGTCACAGCTCCGGATGGGAGCGGTATCCCCCTTGCCTCGGCATTCCTGACCACCCACTCGCGCAGCTCGAGGATCAGCTGCCATTCCGGTCCCCAACTGCGCTTCTTCGCACTGGGCCGCTTGCGCACTCCACTCTCACTCACCGGGTTGTCGGGACGGTAGATCTCGCCAGCGCGCCTCCTGATGTCCTTGAGGTCTTCCTCCTTCATCTCCGGCAGGGCGCGGAAGATCGCCAGGTTGAACCGGGTCGGGACCGAGAGATTCTGGTCAACCGGGGATTTGTCGGGATCCGCCGACATCAGGAACTCGATCAGGCCCTGGCGAAGGGTCGAGAGCGTGGCGGGACCGGACCGGTCGCCCATCAACTGAGGCAACACAGTTAGTGCGTCGAAGTCAATCTTATAAATGCCCCGCTTAATGACCCTTTCGATGTCTTTGACAATCGGGTCATTTCTTATCAGCTCCCACTTTTCTCCCATTTCGAGCCGGGGAGCCTAGCAGAGGAACAGTCACCAAAAGACTCTCGGCAAGCTCTCACTCCAACCCTTCGATCGCCTCTAGCCTGCGACGAAATCGAGTTCAAACGAGGGAGGGCATGGATGCTTGGGGTCAGAAACAACACCGTCGCGATTGCTGTCTTGTGCGCTGCCCTGGTCGGAAGTGGGTGCGCCCTGCAGGCCAGCGGTGGCAGTGGAGTCGCAGGAGTACTCGAGCGATTGAAGCCGCTCACCGAGAACTGCGACGGGCAGTTGAATGGCTACTTCGGAATCGACATGAGCGCCTCCGCGCGCGGTGACGCCCGCCTTCAGGAAATTCGCATAGCGGCGTTGAAGGAAGCCGCGGACCAAGTCGCGGCCTGCGGCGGGACGGCCAAGGTCGTCGCCTTCTCGGCGAGCGCGCCGGAGACGCTCACGCTAGGCGAGCAGGACTTTCCGGCCAGCTTCGGGACCGAGACGGCCCGCATGATCAAAGCCGATGCGATCGAGGGCGACCTAATCGGGGAAGTCGAAGACGGCCTGGCCACGGCTGCCAGCGAACTGCAGCCACACGGGACCGACATCCTGGCTCAGCTGACACTGGCAAAGCAGTACGAAGAACAGAGCGGAGAGGGAGATCTCTTCGTGCTGCTGGAGACCGATGGCATCGCCACCACCAAACCGGTGGACATGACCGCTCCGCAGTTCGATGCCAAAGCGGCGCGCGCCGCCGCCGAAACCGTATCGGTACCGAACCTCAGCGGAGCCACAGTGGACATCGCAGGTGTGGGGAAATCAACGGGAGAGCGGCAGCTCTCAACCGAAAAGGCAACCGCAATCGTCGAATTCTTTACCCAGGCCTGTGAACGCAGCGGCGCCGAGTGCCTGGTCACCAACGACTACCGGGCGGGGGGCTGACGTATGGCCAACTCATTGTCGAACAGCAACGGAAACGGTGTGCTCAGCGAGGACGGTGGGCCCGAGCTGACCGCCTTCATCCGCGCGGCGGACGAGGTCGAGGCGATGGCCTGCCCGGCTGGTGTCGACAAGTTCTGGCTCGAGCACGAGTACGAAGCCGGCGAAGAGGAGCAGCAGTCGGCCTACGAAAAAAAGGCGAAAAGCGAGGCGCGCAAGGCGGACAAGCGCTTTGCCGCGCTCGAGCATGTCGCCGAGAAGGCCGCGGAAGAGAGCGACGACAAGCACACGCACGCCGAAAAGGCGCGCAAGGCGCTGGAACGTGAAGAAGACGTCCTCGGCCCGCACGCGCGCCGAGCACCGGACGCGAAGCTGCTCAAGTGGGGCCGCTGGTTCCTGCTCCTCGGCGGCGACATCGTCGGGATCTCGGGCGCCGCCCTGCTCTTGGGCGAGGAGCCGCTCAACGCCTTCATGCAGGCGACCAGCGCCGCCGCGTCGGCGGTGACGCTGGGTGGCGTCGGGCGCGAGGTCCGCTTCGCGATGACCGCCCGCATTCGCAAGCGTGACCCGGCTGAGCTGACCGAGGCGGAGAGGCCTTACGCCGCCTGGTTCCGTGGCCCCGACGCGGCGGCGACGCTGATCAAGGTCATCGTCCTGGTCTGCACCGCAGGCATCTTCCTAATCGGGGGCGGCATCTTCGCGCTCCGCGATGCGGCCGAGGGCCTCGGCCCAGCGATCGCCTTCGGTTGCCTGGCGCTTGCCCTCGGCCTGGCCTCCTTCTACAACTCGTTCGACACCGCCGACGACATCGCCGAGCACCTAGACAGCAAAGCGCTGTGGGTGAAGAAGCTCGACCGGGTTGCCAAGGACGCGCGCGAAGACAGCCAGATCCAGCAGCGTGCCGCCGCCCACGCCGAGTCGACGTCGATCCACGCTGAGAACAAAGCTGCCGGGGAAGCGGCCGCCAAGGCGGTGCGCCGGGCCAAGTACGCGGCGCTCGGCAATAGCCCCGGCGTCGCCGGGCACGGCCGCGCACCAGTGCCCGGCACGAACGGCTCGGGCGCCAACCGGAGCGGCAATGACCGCAAGCCACCGCAGCCCAAACAGCGGCCGTCCAAACGCAAAGGGCCGTCCCGATGACCCCAGCGATCCTCTCGGGCGGGCTGCTGCCTGTGACGCTGCTCGATTCCGACCCGGCGCTGGCCCCGGTAGGGGCCCGCGCCGGGAGAGGCCCGCGCTATGCCGAACGGGTCACCGTTGGCAAGCCTGGGCGTTGCGCCGAGACCCCCTTCCTAGTCATCAGCCTCTTCGACAACTCGGCCAGCGTCACCGGCGGCAACGATCCCGTGGGACAGCGCTTCCTGGAGACGTTCATCGCGCTCGCCAGGGTCGGCGGCCGATGCCGCTGCGGCCGGGACCTCGCTGCAGCGATCCACTTCGACACGCCCACCTCCGGAGACCTCTCGCCCACGCCGGTCACGAAGGCTCACCGGGATGAGATAGCCGCAAGCCTCGCTATCCCCGCCGACGGCGCTGGGATCAGTTGCCTTGGCCCGAGCCTCATCGCCGCCCGGGAGATCGCCCTTCGCCACCTTCACTCCCACCGGGTCATCCTCGTCGCCCTTACCGACTTCGAGCTCTTCGACGACTACCTCGACGATCTCGCCGCCTTCCCGGCGGAGGTCCATGCCGTCGTCCTTCGCTCGGCACCGCCGCAACGACTGCTCGACGCGCCGGAGGTGACGGTCACCGCGATCGACCATGCGAGCCGCCCGGGAGCGGTCGCCCGCGTCCTCTTCAACGCGATGACGCGTGACCGCGCGGGCGCCAGGCCGCTGCCGGTCGACAAGCTTCTGCAACCGAACCGGAGGTCATGAATGAACTTCCCGTAAACCGTAAACGCGACCGGAAACGAATGGCTCCGCCCTGGAGCCGGCGTTACTGCCGCTCCAGGGCGGCAACCACAGTCAGCGAGCCGCTCGTGGCACGGCCGAGCCCGCCGTCGAAGACCTCTTTCGCCGTCTCGGCGTCATCGAGGCGAGTCAGCGAGTCGACCAGGAGGATGACGTCCTCGCCCTCCTCGGCGCGGCGGCGGGCCTGGGCGAGCGCGTCGCTGGCGTGGCGCGCCTGGGCGGCGACCACGAGCTCGGCTTCCGGCGCCTCGCGCTTCCAGTCGGCGAGCTCCTCCGGGCTCGGGTCGACGAGCAAGGCGATCGAGCCCTCGGCCAGCTCGGCGGCGATCTCGCGCAACAGCGCGGTGCAGGACGCGCGACCGTCGCCGTAGACAAGGGACTGGCGGCCCGGCGGCGGCGTCAGCAGGTCGCTGACCTGCAAGGTCTTGCTGCGGCGCCCGAAGCGACGGCGGCGCCGTTTGCGCTTGGGGGCCGGGGAATCCACCGGGGCTGGCGTCGCCACCGGCGCCGGCTCGGGCTCGGGCTCGGGCGCTGCCTCTGGGGCCTTCTCGCGCGCCGGGCGCTCCTCGCGAGCGGGGCGCTCTTTCCGGGCCGGGCGCTCCCTCTCGGGCGAGCGTCCCTCGCGGGGAGAACCCTCTGAGCGTCCCTCGCGGGGAGAACCCTCGCCGCGCTCGCGCGGGCGGCGATCGCGCCCGCCCCGCTCGCGGCGGGGACGCGGCGAGCGCTCTTTTGCCCCCGAGGGCGAGGACTTCTGCCGCGACGAACCGTTGTCGCCGTCGCTCAGCTTCTCGATCAGCTCCTCGCGGCGCAACATGCGGTAGCGCGGCACTTCCGCCTCGGCGGCGAGTGCGTGCAGCTCGGCGATGTGCTTGGACTCCAGCTCAGTCTTCGTCATAGGTGCAGCACCTTATTGGAGCGACTCGACGGGCGAGCCGGCGGGGTCGATGCCCGCAACGGCCGCCGCCGCGGGCCAGGCCTCAGCCGCCCGCTTGACCTCGCGACGCGACCAGCCCAGCTCGTCGCCCATCGCCGCGGCGACCTCTCGGGCCGAGGCGGCGTCGCGAAGCTGCGGCGCGGCGACCAGGCCGAGCCGTGTCCGGCGCAGCAGCACGTCGGCGACGCTGCGGGCCTGCTCGTAGCGCGCCGCGATCACCGCCTCGGCGAGCAGGTCGGGACGGCCCGGCACGATCGACTGCGCCAGCTTCGGCTGTTCGCGCGCCAGCGCCAGCACTTTGCGGGCGGCGTGCCCGTAGCGGAAGGCGAGCTGGGCCAGTGCCTCCTCCCCCACACCCTCTGGCGCCGCCAGGTCCTCCGGCCGCGCCTCCATCCCCAGCGGGATCTCGGCGGTGTGGCAGGAAGCCTCGCGGCCCTCGCGCTCGACCAGGCGGTCGACCGTCTGCTTGGCCATCCGCCGCCAGGTGGTCAGCTTGCCGCCGGTGATCGTCAGCATCCCCGAGGAGGTCTCATACAGCTCCGCCTTGCGCGAGATGTCGACCGACTTCTTCGGGTCGCCGGTGGCGATCAGCGGCCGCACCCCGGCGTAGGCGCCGACCAGGTCCCCCACGCCAAGCGAGATGCCGAAGAACTCGTTGGCGGCGTCGAGCAGGTAGGCGACGTCCTCCTCGCCGGGGCGCGGGTGGTCGATGTCGCCGTCGAAGTCGTTGTCGGTAGTGCCAATCAGGGTGCGGCCGTACCAGGGCAGCGCGAAGATCGCCCGCCCTTCTCCGGCCGGCAGGATGCAGGCGGCCGAGCCGGTCGAGAGCTTCTCGCGGTCGACCAGCACGTGGGTGCCGCGGCTGGGCGAGATCCGCGGCACGTCCTCCTCCTCGACCACCTCCTCGGGCCGAATCCGGTCGGCGAAGACGCCCGTGGCGTTGACGACGTTGTCGGCGCCAACCTCGATCCGCTGGCCGGAGGAGGCCTCGACGAAGGCGACGCCGTCGGCGCGGCCGTTGCGGCCCAGCACCTCGACCACCTCGGCGCCGTTCAGCATCACCGCGCCGAAGCGCTCGGCCTCGCCGAGCACGGTCAGGGTGAGGCGGACGTCGTCGGTCTGGCAGTCGTAGAAGAGATAGGCGTTCTTCGGGTCGCGCGGGCCCAGCGCCGGCACCATCTCCAGCACCTCGTCGCGGTCGATCGTGCGGTGGCGGTCGGGCGACCAGTAATAGCCCTCGTCGGCCTCCCTGGAGGAGCGCATCTCGCGGCGCGAGCGGCCGACCCGCGTCGTCGCCATCACGTCGTACATGTTGAGCCCGATGCCAAGCCCGCGCTGGCGTCGCTCGTCGGGGAAGGCGGGGACGAGGAAGGGCGTTGGGTAGACCAGGTGAGGCGCCAGCTGCACCATCAGCTGGCGCTCGAGCAGCGCCTCGCGGACGAGGCCGAGGTCGAGGTTCTGCAGGTAGCGCAGGCCGCCGTGGACCATCTTCGAGGAGCGGCTGGAGGTGCCTTCGGCGTAGTCGCCGCGCTCCAGCAGCGCCACCGAGTAGCCGCGCGAGGCGGCGTCGAGGGCGACCCCGGCGCCGGTGATGCCGCCGCCGATCACCACCACCTCGAAGCGCTGGCCGGCGATCGCCTCTATTGACGCGGCGCGGGAGAGCATCAGTCGAGGAACTCCGTGGTCTGCTCGACGGGGGGCCGCTCGGGCGCCTCCTTCTCCTGGCGCGGGTGGCCGAGGTGCAGGAGGCCGACGGTGCGCTCGTTGCTGGGCAGGCCGACGGCGCGCCGGCCAGCGGCCTCGCGCAGCAGGCCCGGCGTGCGCCAGTAACCCGCGTAGCCGCGGGCGTGGGCGCTGAGCAGGACGATGTAGGCGGCGACCGCGGTCGCGTGCAGGTCCTCCTCATTCTGGATTGGGTCGGCGCCGAGGGCGCAGGAGACGACGAGCAGGGTCGGCGCGCGGTCGAGCTTCGCCGCCCCCTCCGGGCCCGCCGCCGCCTTCATCCGCTCCAGTGCCACCGGGCCGACGACGCGAAAGCGCCAGGGCGCGGTCAGGTGATGGTTGGGCGCCCAGCGGGCGAGCTCGAGCAGCGCCAGGATCTCCTCGCGCGCCAGCGGCTCGGGCCCGTAGGCCTTGTGGGTGCGGCGCGTCCGGATCGCGGTCTCAACGTCCACGCAGGCAACATAACCCGTCGGCTACCACGCGAAGCGACGGCCCATCCACCAGGGCAGGCCGATCGCCAGCGCTGTGGCGGCGGCGCCGATGCCGGCCGGCAGCCAGGGCGAGGGGGTCGATCCGGAGGCGCTAACCGGGCTGGATTGCGCCGGGGGTGCCGATTCGAGGCTTTCGGGTTCGCTGCCCTCGGGCGCGGCGCCTTCCAGGGAGGGCGGTGCCGACGGGGTTCCTCCGCTGGGAGGCGGGACGGTTGGAATGCCGGGACCGGCGCCCGTACCGGTGGGCGGCGGGACGGATTCGATGCCCGGCGGGGGGCTGGTCCCGCCGGGGGCCGGAGGCGGCGCTGTTTCCGAAGGCGAGACGGTGGTCGGGGACGGCTCGCGCGGCGGGGCTTCGATCGGCATCGACTTGCCGGCGACCGCAACCAGAGCCTGGCTGGTGACCCAGGCCGGCGTCTGGTCGCTCGATGCCGAATAGCGGTAGTGGCCGTCGCTCGCCTGCCGGGCGGCGAGGTAGGCGAGCGCGCTCTTGCCGCCGGAGCTCGCCGAGGCGGGATCGGCGCCAACCGCGATCATGCCCTGCGCCGCCCAGGAGGTCGATTGCGAGTTGGCGCTGCCGCTGCCGCCGAGGACGAAGCCGCCGTCCGGGCGCTGGTGCTTGCGCAGGTAGGAGAGAGCGCTTTGGGACACCTTCGCCGTGGGCAGCGCCTGCATCACCGATCCGGTCACGTCGGCGTTGCTGGGCTGGCCCGGCACGTCTCCCCAGCCGCCATCGTCGTTCTGCACCTTCGCCAGCCAGGAGATCGTGGTTTCGAGGCCGCCGCTGGCCCCGGCCGCGCGCAGGGCGATGACGGCAAAGGAAGTGGTCCCGGGCCAGCCGGAGTAAGAGCCGTTGGCGGCACGATGGTCGAGCAGGTCGCCGACCAGGTCGCGGCCACCGAACGAGCGCGGGTCGAGCCCCGCCCCCTCGAGGGCGATGACCGTGCGGGCGAGATCGCCGGCGCTGCTCAGTTCGTCGAGGTGGCCGCGCAGGAAGTCGACCGGGCTGGCGCCGCCGCCGCTCACGTCAAGCGGATTGCGGCCCGCCGCCTCCAGCCCGAGCATCGCCCAGCCGGTCTGCGCCGCGCTGGAGTCGCTGCCCGGCGAGGAGCCGAAACCGCCGTCGCCGTTCTGGGCGGATTCGAGCCAGTTGGCGGCGCGGTCTACTTCGGGGCTGGCCGCCCGTGCGGGAGACGGCACCAGGGCGGGAAGGAACAGCAGCGCCAGCAGGACGCCGGTCGCGACGGCGGGCGTGCGCCACTGAAAGCGCTGGCGGAAGCGGACGAGCATCCGCACCATCGCCGGGCCGGCGAGCAGGGCGAAGGCTACGTTGCCGGCAACGTGGGCAACGTCGAAGGGAATCGCGCGCGCCTCGAGAGTGAGGAAGCGCTCGAGCGAGAGATCTCCGCCATAGGTCGCCATTAGCGAAAAGTTCAGCAACACACCGTAGGCGATCCCGGCAAAAGCGCATACCGCGGCGAGGGTGAGGCGACTCGCGTTGCGCCCGCCGATAGCGAGGACGGCGCCCATCACGCCGCACATCCCCCAACCCGCCATCTGCCACGGAGTCCAGGGGCCCTGGCCGAACCAGAAGTTGGAGACCAGCCCGGCGAGCGCCCCTACCGCGAAGCCGGGCGCCGGCCCCAACGCGTAGCCGGCGAAGACGACGATGTCAGTGGTCGGCTTGACATTGGGGAAGGCGGCGAAGGCGATCCGCCCGGCAATCGCGAGTGCGGCAAGCGCGGCAACCAAGGCGACGACCTGCGATGGCGGGCGCGAGCGCTCGTACCAAGCAAAGCCGCCGAGGAGGACCGCGGCAAGGATCAGGAAGCTGGTGAGCTGCCAGGACATCAGTCGTCCACCCCTTGCCGCAACGCCGCCGCCCCCTGCTCCGGCGTGATCACGCCGGGCAGATCGAGCACCCGGGCGACCTCAGTGGCGAAGTACCAGCCGCCGGAGAGCACCTCCCCCGTGGGACCGTCGGCGATCACGACGCCGTCGCCGAGGAGGACGACGCGCTCGGCGAACGCGGATGCGAACTCGACGTCATGAGTGGCGACGAGGAGGCCCGCACCGCGAGACGCAAGCTCGTGAATCAGCAATGCGAGATCGGCCTTACGCGCACGGTCCATGCCACGCGTTGGCTCGTCGAGAGCGACAAGCCCCGGCAGCTCGTCGCCGGCGACCATTCGGCCGGCCAGTGCGATCGCCAGCGCCAATCGCTGCCGCTCACCGCCTGACAGATCCCGCGGGTCGGCGTCGGTCGCATGCTCAAGCCCAACAGTTCGGAGCGCCGCAAGCCCTTCGCTCCCCGGAAGCTCATCGCCAACCCGCTCCCGGACCAGGTAGTCGCTCGGGTTCTGCGTCAGCAGGGCAATCCCAGCGGGTAGCTCGATCTTGCCGCGAACGGAATCAGTTAGGCCCGCGGCCGTCCTGAGCAGTGTGCTCTTGCCGGCGCCGTTCCTTCCCATCAGGGCTACTCGTTCGCCTCGCCGAACCTCCAAGTCCATCCCGCGGAGCACGTCGTTAGGAGAGTCGCCGCTGACCAGCTCGACCCATAGGTCTGTTACGTCGAGGGCTGGGGTCGAGGCGAGGCGAATCCCCTCCTCACTCAACTTTTTCGGTGGGGAGTGGGGTTGCTGACGCCGCGAGGTCAGTGACGAAAAAGTACAAGCCGTGAGGAGGGGATCCGTCCCGCCTCCAGCGGCAGCGCTCGTCGAGGCGAGGGTGCGGCGGGCGTCTCGGACGCCGACAGGGAGAGGGTCCAGGCCGATGAGGGAGAACAGCCGGGCCGCCGGGGTCTCCAAAGCCTCATCCGACTCCTGCGCCCAAGACAGGAAGTCGCGTGGGCTGCCGTCGTAGGCGATCGCGCCTGAGTCCATGGCGACGACGCGGTCGGCGGCGGCAAGGCAGCGCTCCAGGCGGTGCTCGGCGAGGAGGATCGTTACTCCCCACTCGGAATTGAGGCGGCGGAGGAGCCAGATGAGCTCGTCGCCAGCGACAGGATCGAGCTGGGAGGTGGGCTCGTCGAGAAGAACGAGTTGGGGGCGGGTGACGAGGGCGGCGGCCAGGGCTACGCGTTGGAGCTCTCCGCCCGAGAGGGTGTCGACGGCACGATCAAGGAGGTGCGGGATGGCTAGGGCCAGGGCGACCTCCTCCACGGCGCGGGCTCGGGAGGCCGGGGGGTCGCCGCGCATCTCGAGCGGAAGCTCGATCTCGGCAGAAACCGTGGTCGAGACCACCTGGGTCTCGGGATCCTGGGCGAGGTAGCCGACCACGGCGGCGAGCTCACCGGGGCCGGTGGCGATCGCGTCCAGGCCAGCGACCTCGACCTGGCCGGAGATCTCGCCGCCGTGGAAGTGCGGGACAAGGCCGCAGGCGGCGCGGAGGAGGGTCGACTTGCCGCAGGCGGAGCGACCGGCGAGAAGGGCGAAGTCGCCGCATTCGAGGGTGAGCGAGACGTCGCGCAGGGCCGGAGAGGCTGCCTCGGGATAGGCATAGGTGAGCCCCTCGATCGCCAGCGCCGACGCGACCCGTGGCTCCGTTTGCGTGCCTCCCCCGAGCTGCATCAACTTCTCACTCCAGCAGGTGTAGAAGTTGATGCAGCTCGGGGTGTGCGGGCGATGGTTCGACGGGGAGAGCGGCGAAGAGGAGCGAGGCCGCTAAAAGCGACGATCGCCGCAACGGCAAGAGTCGCGGCGCCGCTGCCGATCTCAGTGGTTGGGTATTCGCTGAAGGAATTGGCACCCAGGGCCTTGCCGGCGATCGCGACGGCGAGGACGAGGACGCCCGTAGCGTAGAAGCGCCGGTCATAGCGCGAGCGCCGCCGACCGCCCACGGGGCCGTAACGCTTTTTCGCTCGCATGGCGCCAAAACGCGTTACGGCCACCGCCGGATGGGTCGATTGCAGCGAGTACCCGCGCAGCTCCAGAGTCGCGGCGACGTCGACGGCGCGGTCGAGCGAGCCTGCGAGGAGGCGGCGCGCCAGTGGCGCCTTGCCAACCGGTGCCGCTCCCGGCCCGCGCAGGCGGGCGGCATCGCGGAGGCGGGCGGCGTCGGCCGCGGCGACGGGCACGAGGCGCGAGACCAGGGTCGCGGTCAGGGCCGAGCGCCCGGCGAGGGGGCGCAGCGCCCGCAGCACCCGGTCGGGGTCGACACAGGCCGAGTAGACCGCGAAGGCGACCATGACCACGGCGGCGCGGAGGCCGAGCACGGCACCGGCGGCGAGGGCCTCGGCGGTGACGTCGACCTGGCCGAAGACCGGCCACTCGCCCAGGCGAGCCCAAACTGTCGTTCCACGGCTGACGACGAGGGCGTTGACGACGACGATCAGCAGGGCCAGCGTCAGGCCCATCCAGAGCGCCGCCCGCACGGCCATCCAGGCGCCCGCGAGGCGACCGGCAAGGACGACGGCGATGCCGACGGCCAGCAGCACGAACGGGTTCGAGTAGAGGAAAGCGACCGCGACGAGGGCGCCGAGGTAGGTGACCGCAGCCGCAGGCGAGGCCAGCTGCAGCGGCTTCGGGCGCGGCGTGTACGCGAAGGGCGACCTCATCGCACCGGCAGCGCCGTCTCCTGTTTCCCATCGACGGCCACGGCGTAATGGTCGCGCAGGCTCGAAGCGTCGAGCAGTTGGGCAGCGGCGCGCACCGCAGCCTCCGTGCCGCCGGTGACGACCCAAACCGGTGGGTCTTCGAAGCGGCGCGTCGCCGCGACCAGGCCGGCGCCCGGGCCGAGCTCGACCGTATCCTCACCGCTTTCGTTGAGCCCAACCAACCGGTAGGCCGCCCCGTCGGGGCGAAAATCGGCGAAGACGCCGCTCGCCTGGGGCCCGCGCTCGATCTGGCCGGCGGCCGGATCTGTCCGCACTCTCGACCAGGGCCCGACCAGCACCCGGATCGAGTCGTCCGGCGGCCGGGACGGCACCGCGACGCCGGCGTCTTCCAGCCGCGCGTCGACCTCCCCACAGGCGGCACCCCCGCCCATACATTCGACCCCGACCGGGCGGGCCTTGCCTTCGTAACCGCCGAGAAACGGCTGTGGCCAAGCGCCGACCACGGCGGGCATGCGCATCGCCGCACTCCAGTCCCGGTAGTCCCACCAGATCGACTCGCCGCCGTGCAACGGGTAGTCGGCGGCGCCGACCGTCGACTCCACGCCGTTGACGTAGAAGAACCAGTCAAGCGAGCGATCGACGGACTCTTCGGCTTCCAGCCCATCGATCGATTGCACGAACCCCCCGCCATATCGGGTCGAGACATCGGCGTTGCGTTCCAGCGCCCGCATCACCGTGTCGGATTCGGTCACGTCGCCGACCTGGTGGTGAAGCATGGGCACGGTCCCGTAGTCCCGCGTCACCGTCAGGTCGACGCCCTCAACTTCATTGCCGGGACCGAGGCCGCAGCCGACAGCCGCGAGCGCCGAGAAAAGCAGCGCAATCGCGACCGCCGCCCGCGGGCCCGGCATTCGATCAGCCCCCGGAGCAAGCCCCGTTGAGGCAGACCGCGACCTGGTTGGACGGGATGTCCGTACCGTGGGTTGCGGTCAGCACACCGGGTGCCGAAAGCGTCACCTGAGTCGTCCCGTCAGCGCCCGTGGGGGCAGCGCCACCGGTCACCGAGACCCCGGCAGCCGGGCTCTTCTTCCCCTTGTCGTCGTAGGAGAAGACGGTGACCGTGAACGGCTTGTTCGGTTCAGCTTCATGGGGCGCGACCAGTGCGAGCTCATCCGGGTAGGGGTACGGCTCGAGGGCCCACAGCACTTCGTCTCCCTTGTGCAGCTTGACCTGTTCGCCGCCCTTGTTCGGGTTCTTGTGGTTGACCTTGAGGTACCAGGAGAGCTTCTTGGTCGTCTTCGACTTGCCGATTCCGCACAAGCCGAGGCCGAATTCCGAGACGAAATGGTCGGTGATCGAGAGTGGCCGCAGGGCCGGCGTTCGCTTCGAGGCCAGCGCCAGCGCACTCAGCGCGCTCGCTCCCTTCACCTGCACCGACTTGCCGCTGCCGCCGGTCCCGCCACCGAGGCAGGTCGCTTTCGGGCTGGTCTTTACCGATGTCGTCTTGGCAGTGACGAATTGTTCGCTCAGCGCCTTGCCGCCACTGCCGACCACGCGCAAGCTGACGCGCGTGCCCTTTGCGGAGGCTGAAGCGGAGACAGAGAGCAGCAACATCAGGGCTAGCGCGCAAGCAGCGAGCAGCCGGAACGGAACGAGTCTTGGCATTTAAGCCACCCTTTCCTCGAGGGTTGTCATGGCTGGCCGGAGGACAGGTCTCCTGGCTTCCGGGGTTCGTCCGCCGCACCTTCCCGGGGATTCGGTGTCCTCCCCAGTGGCCGGCGCTCCCACGCCAGCGGCATCCTTGACCCGGTCACAGTGGCGGGACCGCGCCGGCTTCGCACCGGACTTCCCTTGACCACCGGCCGTCTTTGCGCGGCGAGTCTATCCGTTCAACTTTCGTCCAAGGGTCTTTGCCGGCCCCGGAGGCGTGGCTAGGGTCGCGGCCGCATCGTTTCTCGGACCAAAAAGGGAGGGATGGATGAGACGAGGAATGCGGCTGCCGTCACCGGCATTGGTGGTTGCGGGTTTAGCGCTGTTCGTCGCCCTGGGCGGGACCGTCTACGCGGCCAAGAAGAAGGCGCGAATCGACGGTAAGGCGGTTAAGGTGAAATCGCTGCCGGGCAACCGGGTGAAGCTGCGCTCGATCCCGGCGAACCGGCTGAAGCCGGACGTCTTCGCCACGCTCTCGGCCCAAGCGGGACCGATCACCGGCGCCGAAATCGACGAGCTCACCCTGGGCCAGGTGCCCGAGGCCGCCCACGCGGCCAGCGCCGACACAGCCCAGAGCGCAACCGACGCCCAAACCGCCGTCAACGCGGTTAACGCCGTCAACGCGCAAACGGTCAACGGCCACGGCGCCGGCTGCCTGCCCGGCACCCAACAGTTCGCCGGCGCCTGCTGGCAAAGCTTCGCCAGCGAAACCGCAGTCAGCGCCCCGGCCGCAGCAACCTCCTGCGCCGTCCAAGGCGGAACCCTCCCCGAGCCCCTCCAACTAGCCGCCTTCTCCCAGCAGCCAGGCGTGACGCTGGATGGCGGGACGGAGTGGGCTGATGACATAACGAGTTACACCGCACCAGGTCTGTACAGCGTCAGCACTGTCTCCTCATCAGGGGAAGTCGCCTCCACTGCGTCGACCAACACACGTAAATACCGCTGCGTGATCCCTCTCCTTCGCTAGCGCTCCTGGCAGGGGTGGAACGTCTTGTACTTTTTCGCGTGATTCAGGCGCGGCCCGCGGGGCCGCGTCCCCGCGAAAAAGTTAAGTGAAACCCCTGCCAGGAGCGCCCGGAACGATCAGGTTTCAACCAACCCGTGTTCCAGTGCATATCGAACCAGTTGAGACCGACTCGACAAGCGTAGCTTCTGCTGAATATGCGCCCGATGACTCTCCACCGTACGAATGCTGATGTAGAGCCGTTCGGCGATCTCGGCGTTGGTGTGACCGAGCGCGATCAGCCGCAGCACGTCGCGCTCGCGCTCGCTTAGCTCGTCGCCTTCCCGCTCGTCGACCCCGGCGGCCAGCTTGGCGCCAAGGGTCGGCTGCAGGTAGGTGTCGCCGAGAGCAGCGCTGCGCACCGCCTGCACCAGCTCGGCGTCAGCCGCCTCCTTCAGCACATAGCCGCGCACTCCCGCCTGCAGGGCGCGGCGCGCGTAGACCGGCTCGTTCTGCATGGTCAGCACGACGATCTCCGTCCCCGGCGAGGCCTGGCGAATCTCCGGAACCGCTTCGAGGCTCGACCTTCCCGGCATGTTCAGGTCGAGGATCAACACGGTCGGCTTGTGCCCGCGCACGTAGCGGACCGCCGCTTCCGCATCGCCCGCCTCGGCGACCACCTCGAAACCCGGCTCGGCGTCGAGCAACAGCCGCAGGGCGTTACGCACAACCGTGTGATCGTCAGCCAGGACGATCGTCGTCGTCTCGGTCTCTGGCGCACTACCAGGCAAAACACCCACCCAACGAGGTTACGCTACTCACCACAGCCCACTTATGACAGAGGGGTATGACAGCGGCGCCCTGGACGAGCCCCGCCTGCGGGAGCTGATCGACGTCGGTCGCAGCCTCGTCGCCGAGCTCGACCCAGAGGTCATCTTCCGCCAGGTGCTGGCGGTCGCCAGCGAGCTGACCGGCGCCCGCTATGCCGCCCTCGGCGTACTGGATGAGCGGCGCCAGGAGCTGGAGCGCTTCATCACCCGCGGCGTCGACGAGGCGACTAGGCGGGCGATCGGCAACCTGCCGCGCGGGCGCGGCGTGCTCGGCCTGCTGATCGAGCATCCGCAGCCGCTGCGCCTCCCCCACGTCGGTCGCCATCCCCGCTCCTTCGGCTTCCCCCCGGGCCACCCGCCGATGACCAGCTTTCTTGGCGTCCCCGTGCTGGTCCGCGGCCGCGCCTGGGGCAACCTCTACCTGACCGAGAAGCAAGGCGGCGACTTCGACGAGGCCGACGAGCAGTCGGCGATGATCCTCGCCGAGTGGACGGCGATCGCGGTCGAGAACGCGCGGCTGTATCGCAGCGCGCAGCTGCGCAGCGAGGAGATGGAGCAGGCCGTGCACCGGCTGGAAGCGACCACGGAGATCGCCCGCGCGGTCGGCGGCGAGACCGACCTCGATCGCATCCTCGAAGTCGTCGTCAAGCGCGGGCGCGCCCTGGTCGAGGCGCGCTCGCTGCTGATCCTGCTGCGCGACGGCGAGGAGCTCTACGCCGCTGCCGGCGCCGGCGAGCGCGAGGGCATGGCGAGGGCGCGGGTCCCGATCCGCGGCTCGATCCCTGGCCAGGTGATGAACGAGCGCGCGCCCCGCCGCATCCTCGATCTCGACCCCAGCCTGATGGCCCGCCCGGGCAACCGGGAGCCTGGCGTGGCGGCGCTGCTGGCACCGCTGCTCCACCGCGGCCAGGCGCTGGGGGTGCTGCTCGCGGTGGGGGCGCCCGACGGCGAGGTGGGATTCAGCGCCGAGGACGAAGACGTGCTGCTCTCCTTTGCCGCCAGCGCCGCAACCGCGGTGGCCACCGCGCAGTCGGTCGCCGAAGCGCGGGCCCGCGAGAGCATCGCCGCGACCGAGCGCGAGCGCGGCCGCTGGGCGCGAGAGCTCCACGACGAGTCGCTGCAGAGCCTTGCCGGGCTGCGGGTCCTGCTCTCGGCAGCGCGGCGCAGCGACCCGGAGGAGGTCGGCGGCCTGCTCAGCCGGGGGATCGAGCAGGTCGACAGCGCGATCGCCGAAATGCGCCGCCTGATCGCGGAACTGCGCCCCAGCACGCTCGACGAGCTCGGCCTGGGAGCGGCCCTGGAAGCGCTCGGCGAACGCACCGCGGCAAGCGGCTCGGTCGCGGTGAGAATCGAGCTCGACCTGGCGGTCGAGGCGGGTCGCCACGACGCGCGCCTGCTCGGCGAGATCGAGGACGCCGTCTACCGCCTAGTCCAGGAGGCACTCCACAACGCGGTTCAGCACAGCGCAGCCGGGTGCGTGACGGTCGAGATCGTCGAGAACGGCGAGACGCTGCAGGTACGCATCGAGGATGACGGCCGCGGCTTCGACCCCAACGCTCCGACCGAGGGCTTCGGCCTGCTTGGAATGCGCGAACGGGCGACGCTCGCCGGTGGCGAGCTCGAGCTGCGCAGCGCCCCCGGCACGGGTACGACGATCGTGGCGACTATCCCCGCGGTCCACCGGGACGACAAAGCCAAGTGACTTAACGACCCGCCGTCAGGCGCCTAGCATCGCCCGATAGAAGCTGTAGTCGGGGCGGTCGGGCCGCAGGTTCGAGGCGAGTGCCAGGTGGTGGCGGGCGCGCTCGGTCTCTCCCGTCTTGGCCAGGGCCCGCCCGAGGCAGAAGTGGGCGTAGTCGTTGACCTGGTGGCGTTCGACCACGGCCCGGAACTCGACGGCGGCCGCGGCGAAACGGCCCGAGCGGAAATAGGCACGGCCGAGCGCCTCGCGGATCGAGGACTTCTCGGGAGCACGCCGCGCCGCCTCCTCCAAAGGCTCCGCCGCCTCGGCGAAATCCTCCTCCTCGAGCAGCTCGATCCCGCGCCGGTAAAGCGTGAAGACGGAGTCGGGCTGCGAGCCTGAATGCATCGGCCAAGTGTAGGAGGCGCTTCAGCCCGGCTCGACCGCCCGCCCTCGCAAGCGGTAGGCTCGCCGGCGGGATGGGAAGGCGCGGGCAGTGAAACTCGTGATCGGCATCGTGCGGCCGGAGAAGGCCAACGACGTGCTCGAGGCCCTCTACCGGGCGGAAGTGCGTGGTGTTTCGCTGAGCCGGGTGCAGGGTCACGGCGGTGAGCTGGAGCGAGTCGAGACCTACCGCGGGACCACTGTGCAGGTGGGCCTGGCGGAGAAGGTCCGCTTCGAGATCGCGGTCTCCGACGAGTTCGTGCAGGCGACCGTCGACGCCCTCTGCGAGGGGGCGCGCACCGGCGAAGTCGGCGACGGCAAGATCTTCGTCCTGCCGCTCGACCAGGCGGTGCGCATCCGCACCGGTGAGACCGACCACGGCGCCGTGACGCCGGTGAAGAAATAGGCGCCGTGGTCACGCTCGGCGCCGCCAGCGGGATCGATACGGGCGACACCGCCTGGATGCTCGTCGCCACCGCGCTGGTGCTGATGATGACCCCGGCGCTTGGCCTCTTCTACGCCGGCCTGGTCCGCTCGAAGAACACGCTCAACACCTTCATGATGTGCGTGGCCGCGATCGCCGTGGCGATGGTCACCTGGGCGCTGGTCGGCTACTCGCTCGCCTTCGACGGCAGCGGCTCGATCATCGGCGGGCTCGGCTACGCCGGCCTGCATGGGGTCGACTTCGCCCCCCGCGAAGGAACCACCATCCCCCACCTCGTCTTCATGGCCTTCCAGGCCACCTTCTGCATCATCACCGTCGCCCTGGTCTCCGGCGCCGTGGTCGAGCGGATGCGCTTCGGCGCCTTTCTCGTCTTCGCCGCGCTCTGGTCGGTCGTCGTCTACGCGGTGCTCGCCCACTGGGCCTTCGGCGGCGGCTGGCTGATGTCGGGCGGCACCCTCGACTTCGCTGGCGGCGTCCCGGTCGAGATGGGCTCGGGCTTCTCCGCCCTGGCCGCGGCGCTCGTCGTCGGCGCCCGCAAGGACTACGGCCGCCAGGCGCTGCTCCCCCACAACGCCGTTTACGTCCTGCTCGGGGCCGGCCTGCTCTGGTTCGGCTGGTTCGGCTTCAACGGCGGCAGCGGCTTCTCGACCGGCAACAACAGCGTGCTCGCCTTCACCAACACGCTGCTGACGCCGGCCTGCACGCTGGTCGTCTGGTTCGCCCTCGACCTGATTCGCGGCCGCAAGGTGACCGCGATCGGCGCCGCCACCGCGATCGTCGTCGGCTGCGTCGCGATCACCCCCGCCGGCGGCTACATCAGCCCCGGCTGGGCGATGCTGCTCGGCGCCCTGGCGGCGCTGCCCAGCTACGCGATCATCGTCTGGCGCACCCGCACCCGTGTCGACGAGACGCTCGACGTCCTCGCCGCCCACGGCACGGCGGGCTTCTTCGGCATCCTCTTCATCGGGTTCTTCGCCCAGCTCTCCTGGAACGGAGCCTCGGACGGCCTCTTCTACGGCAATGCCGCCCAGCTCGGCGACCAGGCGCTCGCCGCCCTGGCCGCTCCTGTCTACGCCTTCGTCGCCACCTACGTCCTGCTCAGGCTGATCGGCGCTGTGATGCCGCTACGCGCCTCTGAGAAGGAGGAGGCGCTCGGCATGGACGTCACCTACCACGGCGAGGAGGCCTACGTCACCGGCGAGGGCGCGATCCTCGTCATACCCGAGGACGGCGTCCGGGCCCCCGTCCCGGTCGCCGATCCGGGCTAGCGTTCCAGGCCCCTGGAATGGGACCATTTGCGCATGGCGACGTTCACCGTGGGCTTCGATAACAAGTGGCAGGAAACCTTCGACAATGAGGGTGATGCCGTCGCCTGGGCTCGAGAAGTGGCCGGCACCGGCCGAACCGTTGAGGTCATGAAGAGGCGCTTTGGCTTCTGCAGCTTCCTCACCGGATTCCCAGAGTCCGAGCGGGCCGCGCTGCGTGCTCGCTGGCGACGGCCGGTCGGCCTCTTTATCGGCGCGGCCGCCGGTGGCGCCTACGGCAGCGCCGCCGGGGGTTGCGGCGGAGGCGAAGGTGGTGGCGGAGGCGGCGAAGGCGGGAGTTGCTAGGGCTGGCTGAGCGCTCAGGCCGAGGCGACGTCGGCTTCCGCCGCCACCGCCTTGCCGTGGCGGATCAGGTCGGCGGCGCGCTCGGCGATCGCGATCGTTGGCGCGTTGGTGTTGCCGCGCGGCACGGTGGGCATCACCGATGCGTCGACCACGCGCAGCGCCTCGAGGCCCTCGACCCGCAGCTCGGTGTCGACCACCGAGCCGATCGCGCAGGTGCCGACCGGGTGATAGATCTCGTAGGTGGTCGCCGCGATGTGGGCCCGCAGGGCGTCGTCGGAATCGTCGGCGGGCGCCGTGAACGGCTCCGCCGCGTAGGGCTTGAAGGCGGGCTGGGCGCAGATCTCGGCCGCCAGGCGCGCCGCGTCCATCATCCGCGGCATGTCGGCCTCCTCCGCGTAGAAGGAGTTGCGGATGATCGGCTTCGCCGTCGGGTCGGCCGAGGCGAGCCGCACCGAGCCTCGGCTCTCCGCCGTGAGCAGGCAGGGCGAGACCCAGACTCCGTGCGCCTGCGGGTCCCCCATCCCCTCTTCGACGATGTGGACCGGGGCGACGTGGATCTGCACGTCGGGTGCCTCCGCCCCCTCGCCGACCCGGGCGAAGCCGCCCGACTCGGCCAGGTTGGAGGCGAACGGCCCGGTCTGCGAGGCCTCGAACTCGGTCATCGCCGCCGGCTCGAGCGCCAGCAGCAGGCTCTCCGGCTCGGGCGTGGTGAAGACCGTGTAGGTGGCGGGATGGTCGCTCAGGTTCTCCCCCACCGCCGGCTGGTCGAGCAGCACCTCGACTTCGCGCATCGCCAGGTGCTCGGCCGGGCCGACCCCGGAGAGCATCAGCAGCTGCGGTGAGTTGTAGGTGCCGCCGCAGAGGATCACCTCGCGCTCGGCCCGCAGCTCCTGCGCCTGGCCGAGCTGGCTCGCTTCGACGCCGACGGCGCGCTTGCCGTCGAAGAGCACGCGGTTGACCTGCATGTAGGGCATCACGGTCAGGTTCGGCCGCTCCATCGCCGGGTGCAGGTAGGAGACGGCGGCGCTGGCGCGCATGCCGCCGCGCTGGGTCACCTGGTACATGCCGACGCCGTCCTGGCGGGCGCCGTTGAAGTCCTCGTTGCGGGCCAGGCCCGCTTCCACTCCGGCCTCGACGAAAGCGGGTGAGATCCGGTTGTTCGAGCGCTGGTCGGAGACCGGCAGGGGCCCGCCGATCGCGTGCCACTCCGAGGCGCCGCGCTCGTTGTCCTCGGCCTTGAGGAAGTAGGGAAAGAGGTCGTCCCAGCCCCAGCCCGAGGCGCCCCATTCGTCGTAGTCGAGCCGGTTGCCGCGGATGTAGACCATCGCGTTGACCGAGGAGGAGCCGCCGAGCACGCGACCGCGCGGCAGGGAGACGCGGCGGCCGTTGCAGTTGGGCTCGGGCGCCGAGGCGTAGTCCCAGTCGACCTCGGTGCGGGCGAGCTGCAGGTAGCCGAGCGGCACGTGGACGTTCTGGTTGACGTCGGGCGGCCCGGCCTCGAGCAGGAGGACACTCACCTCCGGGTCCTCGCTCAGCCTGGCCGCGAGCACGCAGCCGGCAGAGCCCGCGCCGACGATCACGTAGTCGTACATGCCGCTCCTTCCCGTTGGGTTCGCCGGCACCCGATCCGGCCCTGCCGAGTGTACGCCCGCCCCGGCGATATGCGAGCGATTTCCCGCCTGGCTGCTACGGTGAAGGGGTCGGGTTCGGCACAACGCCACCCGAGAGGTTCCGTTTCCTCCGTGCGCTCGCAAGCGTTTTGGGGTCGCAGGATCTCCCCTAAACGCTCAAAAAGGAGCCACAACAAGTGTCATTTGCCGACCTCGGCATCTCCAACGACGTGGTGCGCGCGCTTGCCAAGCGCGACATCACCCAGCCTTTCCCCGTCCAGCAGCTGGTCATCCGCGATGGACTCGCCGGCCACGACCTGCTCGTCCAGTCGCCGACCGGATCGGGCAAGACCCTCGCCTTCGGCATTCCGCTGGTCGAGCGGCTCGAGCCGGGCCGCAAGGGCCTCGCCGCGCTCGTGCTGGCGCCCACCCGCGAGCTGGCGAGCCAGATCGTCGACGAGCTGGCCTCGGTCGCCCGCGCCCGCAACCTGCGCGTTGCCGCGGTCTATGGCGGCGTCGGCTTCGGCCCCCAGACCAAGGCCGCCCGGCAGGCCGACGTGATCGTCGCCACGCCGGGCCGCCTCGAGGACCTGATCGCGCGCGGCGTGGTCGACCTCGGCAAGGTGCGCGTGCTGGTCCTCGACGAGGCCGACCGCATGCTCGACATGGGCTTCAAGCCCGCCGTCGACAGGATCGTCGGCCACACCCCGAAGCAGCGCCAGACCCTCTTCTTCTCGGCCACTCTCGAGGGCGCCACCGGCAAGCTCGCCGCCGCCTACACGCGCGACGCCCGCCGCCACACCCACGCGCCGCGGGAGGACCGCAAGGCCGAGATCGAACACCGCTTCGTCCACGTCGACTCCCAGGCAGCGAAGCTCGACCGCCTCACCGGCGAGCTGCGCGGGCCCGACGGCGGCCGCACGCTCGTCTTCGTCCGCACTAAGCGCGGCGCCGACCGCTTGGTCAAGCGCCTGCGCAGCCGCGAACTGGAGGCTGTCGCGATGCACGGAGACAAGAGCCAGGGGCAGCGGGAACGGGCGCTCGCCCGCTTCGAGCGGGGCGATGTGGAAGTGCTGGTCGCCACCGACGTGGCGGCGCGCGGCATCGACGTCGCCGGCATCGGCCACGTGATCAACTTCGACGCCCCCGGTGACCGCGATTCCTACGTCCACCGGGTGGGACGGACAGGCCGCGCCGGCCAGCGCGGCGCCGGCACCAGCTTCGTGCTCGCCGACCAGGCTGCCGAGATGCGGCGCATCGCCCACGACCTCGGCTTGAAGGCTGAGTTCGAGCAGGAGCTCGGCCACCTGGCTCCGGCCAAAAAGGCGGGTTCGGCCCCCTCCCCCGGACCGCAGCGGAAGCCCCGCTCGCGGCGGCGGCGCAACCGCCGGCCAAAGGTCGCCGCATGAGCGCCGTGACGGAAGCCACGAAGTGGACCTGCGAGAGCTGTGGGGTAAGCGCCGGCAACGTGGACGGCGAGCCCGTCCCGATGCCGCGCTCCTGGGTCGACTCGAGCGAGGGAACCTTCTGCCTGGTCTGCCGCCGGGAGCGCGCCGGGGAGGCGGCGCTCGAGACCGCCCCCCTCGATAGTCCCGTCGGCGCGCGGGCAAAACTGCGGCGCGCGGCCCTGATCGAGTTCGAGGTCAGCCGCACTCCCGACCAGGCCAACGGAACGATCGCGCGGGCCTGCCGGACCTCGGTCTCCGCCGTCAGCCGGGCGCGCGAGCGGCTCGAGCTTCCCGACCCGCCGCCGCGGCAGTGCAACTAGGGATCGGCCTCGCCGTTGCCGCGGCGCTGCTGACCAACCTCGCTTCGCTCTTCAAGCACCGCGGTTGCCACCGCACCGCGCCGGTGCGCCTGCAGGAACCGCTGCGCAGCGCCCGCAACCTCGCCTCCTCCCCTTGGTTCGCCGCCGGCTGGGGCGTCGCCGCGCTGGCCTGGCTGATCCACGTCGCCGCCCTCTCGATGGCGCCGATCTCGATCGTCCAGGCCGTGCTCGCGGGTGGCGCCGTGACGCTCGCGGTGATGGCGCAGCGCCTCTTCGGCGACGCGGTCGAGCCGCGCCAGTGGCTCGCCCTGCTGCTCGGCGGCGCTGGCCTCGCCCTGCTCGTCCTCACCGTCCCGCATATCAGCGGCAATCACTCCGGCTTCGCCACCGGCGCCATGCTCGGCTTCGAGGGTGGCCTCGCCCTGCTCGCGACCGGCCTGGCGCTGGGCCACCGCTCCGCCCGCCTGGCCGCGCACAGCAGGGTCCTGCTGGCCGCCGCCGCGGGCGTTCTCTTTGCCCTTGCCGGGGTCGCGATCAAGGGCCTGACCGGCGCCGACGGCATCTCGCTCGCCGTGCTCGGCCCCTGGGTCGTCCTCACCGCGATCGCCGGCATCGGCGCCCAGTACGCCGCTGCGGCGGCGCTTCAAGGAGGTGGCGCGATCGAGACGATCGGTCTCATCGGCCTGGTCGCGAACGCGGCCCAGATCGTCGCCGGCGTGCTCGTCTTCGGCGACCCGCTCGCCGCGAGCCCGGTCGGCCTCGTCCTGCAGGGGAGCGCCTTCGCGATGGTCTGCGCCTCGGCGCTGCTGATCCCCGCGCGGCGGGCTCGGGTCGAGCCGCTCTCGCTGGCGAGCTGAGAACTCAGTGAAACGGCGCGGCGGGCCGGAGCCCACCGCGCCGCGACTTGGACGACTGTCCCGCCGTCAGCTCTTCTTGCCGCAGCCCGAGACCTCGAGCGGCAGCTTGTTGTTCTTGACCTTCTTGCCGTTCTGCCCCTTCATGCTCATCACCGAGGAGAGCGGGCCCTTGCAGATGTTCTGGGAGTTCTGCAGCAGGCCCTTCTTCTTGCCGCCCTTCATGCGCAGGACGAACTTGGTGACGGGCACGTCGGGCACGTTGTTGAACACGGTCTTGATCCCTCCGTTCTTGGAGCTGATCACGCCGTATAGCTGGATCCTCACCTGGCCGCGCAGGTCGGCGACGAGATCCGGCAATTCGTGCTTGGAAGAGACCAGGTAGACCGGCCCCTTCAGCTTCTTCTTCAACAACGGGCTCTTCGCTTCCGCGTGACCGTAGATCGCTGCCTTCGGGCACTTCTTCGAAGCCAGCTGTGGTTTTGTGCAAACCGTGCCGATGTTCCCCTGGTCGAGGAACAGGGTGTGCGGGAGCGCCAGCGCGCTGCGGAGCACGTTGGCATCGCCCTTGCGAGCTTCCAGGATCGCCCGCAGCTTCGGGTGCTTGGCCCGCGTGGTATTGCCCTTGGCGAGCAGGCGGGTGTGCAACTTCGGCTTGAAGCCGAGCTTCTTGCACTTGCTCGCCCGGTAGGGCGCCGACACCTTGTAGCTGCTCCAGGCAGCTGGGTTGGTCGGATCACCGCCACCGCCGCTGAGGAAGCCAGCGGTCGCCTGCTTGGCACAGTTGGTCGGATTGAGCATGAACTTCTTGCGGTTGACGTTGACGTTGATCGCCCGCAGGTCCAGCTTGACGCCGCCGAACACGTCGGGGATGGCGTCGGACACCGCGTTCACCTGGGCGGTTTTCGGGTTGACGTTGAGCGCCACCCGGACGACGACCGTACCGAGGTCGAACGGGCCGGAGAGCGCCGGAGTGATCACCGCCATCGAGAGCGGCGCCCCCTTGTAGGGACCGGCGAGATAGGCGTTGCCGCCCAGCGTCACCGGATGACTGCCGGTTCCGGCCGTGGTCGAGGTGGTGCCGATCTTGCTCTTGCTCTTGCAGCTCGGGTTCGCCTTCTCGGCGGCACCGGGACTGGCAGCCGCAGCATGCAACGACTTCCCGGAGCAGTACGGAACACCCTTGAGCTTTCCGGTCAGCCCTTTCGGCAGCGTCACGTCGACGCCCTTCAGCTCCTGCTGTCCGTCGGTCCGGCCGATGTGAACCTTGAACGGGCTGTACTTGCCGGCCTTGGTCTTGTTGGACTTGGCCGTGTAGGACGGCGCGAACTTCCGCTCGGCTAGCGTCGTCGGGCAGGTACCGCCACCCGGATCGCTGGAGAGGGTGAAGCTGCTGCTCACCGGCACCTGCTGCCCCGGCCGCGCCCACGGTTCCATCTGCCCCGTGGTCTCGGCCGCCGAGCAGGTTGGCGGGCTGGTCAGCACCTCTTTCGCGCCATCGAAATGCAGCGTCACGGATTCGAACGGAGCCTGTGGCAGCCCGCGCGGCAGTTTGCCGGCAAGCGGCCCGATCTCCTGTTCGTCGAACGTCGTCGTCAACTGACCCGTGACCGAATTGGCCGCGGTGTTGCCGACCAGCCGGACAGCCACACCCTCGTTCTGTTCCTTTGCTTCGACGAGGATTCTGAACTCTTCACCCGACTCGGGGTTGGAGCTCTTCTGCTCGCCGATGTAAATATCCCCGGTCAACGGCCTTGCCAGCGGAGGCGAAACGATTGTCGCTGTGCCGATCTTGGAAGCAGCCGGGCATTCATTGCTGTAAGTCCGAACTCCCTTCTTGAACTGCTGATCGGTGCAGGCGACCAGGCCGTTCGAGCCGGAGGGGTTCAGGCCCATGCCAGCGGGCAGTGTCACCTGGGCACGGCGCAGATGCGACTGCGACTGACCCGCGCCGCTTTCCGTAGCGGGGTCGAGGAGCATCCTCGTGACCACCGTCGCCGCCGCCGGGGAGTCGACCTGGGGTGTGCCCGGGGCGACCTCGACGGCCGGTTTGAAGGGCTCGACGTCGCAACCTTCCTGCTGGATCAGGTTGCCCGATGAATCCTCGACCTTGGCCTCCACCGGCGTGGACCCATTTGGGAAGGTCGGGTTCGGTTCGAGCCAGGAGTCAGCCCGGAACCAGGTCGAGTAGAGGTGTTCGTATTCGTTCGGGTCGATGCAGGTGGTCGGGTTGGTGATGAAGGTTCCGTCACCGGCGCGGCCGAAGCCGATCTGCCGGTTTTTCAGCGTTGAGAACGGGTGCGAGGGTTCTGGCTCGTCGATCGTGAACGCCTGGTGGTAGTCGCTTTCCCAGGAGACGTCCGTTTTCAGGAAGATCAGCTTTTTGAAGCCGACGACAAAGCCAAGCAGCGCTGGTTCGCCTTCGTGCGGTTGCAGGTTGTAGACCGGCACTTTCGTCCCGGTTTCTGCGCTTGGCGGGACGACGAAGCCTTTAGGCACTTTGACGCCGGGGAGTTTTTCGGGTGAGATTTCAACTTCGTCTTCGTTCGTCACCAGCGTGACTTCGTCACGACCGACGATCGTGCTCGCATCGCAGGCTGGACTGTGGATGAAAACGCCAGTTTTCACTTCCACAACTCGTTCGAAGTCGGCAAGGCTGCAGCGTGGCGTCGCCTCCGGATTGACTACCAGGCCCGGCGGAAGGTCGGCGCGCAGCGTCTTGATCGTGTGTGCGTCGATGGGTTCTTTGATCGGCGCCAACGCGCTTCCGGGAGGAAATGGAGGCGAGGGAAGCGGCGTTACCGTTCCATGCTGAATGATGTACTGCGTAAACCCGATCGGGGGATGTCCTCCCGCCAGGGTGAAGAAGCGCTCAGGAGTTTCCGGCGAGCAGAAAACCGGCGGGGCATCCTCGATGCAGGTTCCCGCTTGCCAGCCATCTGCGGCCGTCGGTGGATTGTGTTGCGGTTCGATGATGTCCGTGGTGTCGGCCTGCGCGACCGACACCGCCGCTACAAGCCACAGGCTCATTACGGCACAAAAAGCAAGCAAGCGCCTAGCCATTAAGTCTCTCCTCTTCAATTCGCAATGACGTTCCCAGTCGCCCCTGCGTATGGCGCTTGAATTCTCCTCGCGCCTTTAACGGTAGCTGGGTCTACCCGTCGGCATCAAGGGGGGAAACCCGCATAGTCAAATGGTTGACACGGAACGATGCAATGGTCTGAAGGCGATGGCTCTAACAAGCCAAATCAAACGAAATAGTTAGGGATAGTGCCCGTTCCGGCGATCGCTTAGTCTCAATCCGGTGACGGTCGCTAGCAGCAGCTCTCTTCCTCGCATTGACGAGCATGCGGTACTCGTCGACGCCGGCCTCGACGCAACCTGGGCGGCCTGCCAGCGCGTGGTCGATGGCTCGTTTGGGTCCGTCGGCCGCACGGCGCGCCTGCTCGGCTGTGAAGACACGACTGCGTCCGGGCCGCGGCCTCTCGCCACCGGCTCGACCCTGCCGGGCTTTCACGTGGAGAGCGCCGACCCAAAGCGGATGCTGGCGCTCGCCGGCGGCCACCGATTCTCCGACTACGCGCTGATCTTTCGGCTCGAAGGAACGGGCGACGGCGCAACCACGGTCCGGGCCGAGACCCGGGCGAGGTTTCCTGGCGTCAAGGGCGGCATCTACAAGACCCTCGTGATCCGCACCCGCGGACACGTACTGGTCACCCGCCGCCTGCTTAAAGCGATGAAGCGGCGCGCGGAGCGCACCTGACCGGCTGGTCGGCGATACGCCCGGTTCTCACCGGCTTCCTGCTCGTTGCCAACGCCATCGTGGTGATCGCGCTGGTCGCGGCCCAGCCGAAAGGCTGGGTTCCTCCGTTCATCGCCTTCGGTTCGCTGCTGATCGGCATGATCGCCTTCGAGCTCTGGGCGATTCGCCACCGTCACGACGACGGCTAGGCGGCATCGCGGCAGCGGCCCACTCGCGACCTGTTCAGGCGGCGCGCCCGATCCAGACGATGCCGGCGAGCGACGCGGTGGCGAGCAGCATCAGCGCGATATCGGTGCGGTGCTCGGTTCCCCTCATGCTCCTCCTTCCCTACCTATTGGAACACCGGAGTAACGATGGGGATGCTGTGAGTGCGTTAAGCGAACACCATGCGCCGCGCGTTCAATCGCCTCGCTCGTGTTCCTCCGCGTAAGCCCGGCGCAGCGCCTCGTCGAACGATTCCGGTTCGATCCCAAAGGGCTCGGCACCCGAGGGGTCCGTGACAACCGTCTGCGTCGTCAGGCCCTCCACCAGGGGGCGGGCGACGTTGGTGTCGACCGGTGTCACCAAACCAATCCAGAGGGACGAGAGCCAGGGAGTTATCAAGGGCACCGGAACCTTGCGGCGCGGGGACATGCCCATCGCCCTCGCCATGTGGTCGAGCATCTCCTCGTAGGTGATGACGTCCGAACCGCCGATCTGCACCTCTCGCCCCGCCGACTGGGGCACCTCGGGAGCGCGCCGGAGGTACTCGATCACGGTGTCGATCCCGATCGGCTGGGTCTCGGTTCTCAACCAGCCGGGGGCGATCATCACCGGAAGGCGACCGACCAGGTAGCGCAACGTCCGGTAGGACTCGCTGCCCGCGCCGACCACCATCGCGGCGCGGAAGTAAGTCAGCGGCGGTCCCTCCTCGGCGAGGACCTGCGCCGTCCGGTGGCGACTGCGCAGGTGCTCGGAGACGCTCTCATCACCGAGCCCACCTAGATAGATCACCCGTTTCACACCCTCCCGCTTCGCCATCCGCGCGAAGTTGGCCGCCCCGGCGCGCTCGCGCTCGGCGAAGCCCCCTCCCCCACCCATCGCGTGCACCAAGTAGTAGGCGACCTCGACGTCCCGGCCGGCGCCCTCGAGGCTGGCGGCATCGGCGACGTCTCCGACGTGGAGCTCCAGCCCCGCCGCCTCCAGGCGGCGGGCACGCGCCGGATCGCGAACCAGGCAGCGAATCGCTGAGTCGGTACCAGGGCCCGCCAGCGCTTCCGCCAGCCGCCCGCCGACGAATCCGGTTGCCCCGGCGATGAGGACTCGAGGAGCCATCCATCCAAGCTACCCGGCTTGGCTGCGAAGCTAAAGCCATGCGAGTCCACCTGCTCGAGCGCAGCCAGCGAGTCGAGGTCCCGATCGAGCGGGCCTTCGCCTTCTACGGCGACGAGCGCAATCTCGAGCCGCTGACACCCCCATGGCTGCATTTCGAAGTGACCACTCCCCGACCGATCAAGATGAACGCAGGCACCCTCCTCGAGTACCGCCTGCGACTGCACGGCGTGCCGATCCGCTGGCGGACCCGGATCGATGCTTGGGAGCCGCCCACCCGCTTCACCGACTTCCAGGAACAGGGTCCCTACAAGCTCTGGGAGCACACCCACACCTTCGAGCCCGACGGCGAGAACGCCTCGATCATCCACGACCGCGTCCGCTATGCGATCCCCTTCGGCCCGCTCGGCTCCGTCGCCCACGTCCTCTTCGTCCGCAGAGACCTTGAGCGCATCTTCGATTTCCGCCGTGACGCCGTCGCGGCGCAGCTTTCTTGAGCATCTGGTCGTACCGGTTCAGATACGCCGATACACTGGAACAGGTGCGGGGAGCGCGGGGAATAGTCGCGGTGCTGGGGGCGACACTGTTCCTGGCCGGCTGGTCCGGCGAGGCTGGGGCGGCCACACTGCGGGGGGAGTACCGGTTTCAGGGGAATCTCGCATCGGAGGTCCCCGGCGCGCCGGCGCTCGCCAACATCGGGCAGGGCAATCGCTTTGCCTTCGAGCGAATCGCCGGGCTGGGTCGCCACCAGGTCTTGCGCTTTCCGGAGGGCAACGGCTTGTCCCTTTCGACGCCGGGCTTCGTCAACCCCGCCAACAACTCGGTGTTGATGGTCTTCCGGCTGGCCGAGACGCATGGCTACCGGCGAATCCTCGACTTCGCCGGAGGGACCTCGGACAGCGGGCTCTACAACCTCGACGGGCGCGTCGCCCTTTATGGCGGGCGCGACGGCAGCGACGCCAGCGAGGGCGCCGTGCTCACCAGCTCATACACCCAGGTCACGTTGACGAACGCGGCAGCTCCCGGCGATGCGGAGCAGGTCACCGCATACGTAAACGGCGATCAGGTCGCGGCGGCGAAGATCTCCAAAGGGTTCGACCTCAGCTCCGGGGAAATAAGGTTCTTCCGGGACAACAGGGTCGGCGCCTTCCCGGGCGAGGAGTCAAGCGGGGCCATCTCCTGCATCCTCGTCTTCGACGGCACCCTGACCGCCGATGAAGTGAAGCGAGTCGGGAGCGACCCGATGCTGTGCCCCGCGCCGAAGCCCACCCCCGGAAGGGCGGAGGCATCGGTGACCGGAAGACCCGCGGCGTTCATGTCAGGAGGCTCGATCTCGGTCGACACCGGGCTGACCGTGAGCTGCCCGCCCGGGACAAGGCCCTGCACGGCGAGCGGCAGCGTCGATACGGCTCAACGTCGCGAACGGGGAATGGCGTCCGCGAGCAGGCACTTGGGAACGAGCAGGTTCTCTGTCCCCGCCGGCGAGAGCAGGAAAGTCCAGGTGCGCCTATCTGCCCCCGGTGCCCGGAGCTTGCGCGATGCCGGTTCGCTCAGGGTCAGAGTCTCGGCGCAGGTCAAGCCCGCAGGGGGCAAGACTGAGAGGGCGCAGCAGACAGGAACGATCACGGCTCCACGGCCGCCTGCCTTCAGGCCCGGTACCTACACGGGGACGACGAGCCAGGGCCTGCCAATCGTCCTCTCCGTTCGCGGAACCGCGGTTCGATCGGTTCTGTTCCGCTGGCGGCAACGCTGCGACGATGGCAAGACCCACACCAACGCGACTGTCCTCGAAGGAAGGTCCAGGGTCCGCCATGGACGCTTCCTGCTGAAGGGCCGGCTCAACAGCGGCGGCACCGCTCGCGTGTCCGGCACGCTCAGGAGCGCAAACGCTTCGGGCACACTATTCCGCGAGGGACCGAGCGCCTCCGGCGCCAGGTGCGCGGTGGCAAAGATCAAGTGGAACGCCCAGGCGACCAGCGTCGAATCCGGCACCTCCCACTGACGCCAACCGCCAGGTGACTCGCCTTCCTCCAAAGGCCATACCGCTACAGCGATTCGTCCTTAGTGGAGAGATCCTTGTCCCGGTCGAATGCACGGTCGATTTGGCCCCCCCAACGAGAAATCGGCGGAGGTGCTGAGCTAGATCGTCGCACGCGCAGCAAGTCGGATCGTCCGTCCGAAGGTATTCGCTGACCACGAATGAGCCGGGAGCGTTGCGCCGTTCAATTACGGACGATCTCGCACTAGCTAGTCCCAACGACGGAACGGATTCAGCGATTCAGATGCAGGAACTCATAGGACGAATTCGATGGCGCTCGCGATTTGGCTTAGAAGGATCGTCACCGCGACGGCGCCTACGGCGACCGCCAACGCATTGACGACCTTTGCTCCGAAGGTCCGGGGCACTATGGGCGCGCCAACAGCGCTTCGGCCTTCTTCGAAGGCGACGCGGAACTCGCCGCCGGCGCTGAACCGCATTCGGTACCGCTCGTAAGGAGGATGCAGAAGAATTCCAGAAATTTCGACATGTTCGAATTGAGTTCAGTAAGTGACGCGCTAAGTTCTTTTTTCTGACTCGCGAGCGCTTGGCTCATTCCTTCGATTCCGGCACCGACCCGCGCCATAGATTCATTTGTGGATTTGCCAGTAGTTGCAAGCGATTCTTCTACTCGGCGCATGACCTGCACCATTCCCTTGGTCGACTGCTGCGTAGAGCCGATATCTCGACCCACCCCCGCCAAAGTTTCAGTGCTGTCCCCGAGATTCCCCGCCATGGCTTCAGTACTTCCCACCACATCGCCAAGTCCGGAGCTCAATTGCGACAGTTCTTTCTTGACCGCTCCCAGTTTGTTGAACGAGCTAGTCAGACCGTTGAACGAATTCGCAGCCTCTTCCTGCCCAGCGGACAAGCCAGAGAGCGGGCTTAGTTTTTCGCGCAACAAATTGATAGGGGAATTTAGTTTTACCGACAGATGCTTTAGTTCTTCGGCCAGCACATGGTTGCTGGTTTCTTGCACGGGGGGCTGAACTGAGACCGGTGCTGAACCCGTTGTCTGCCCCCCCGCCGTGCTGCCCTGCCCGTCACCGGCAAGCTGGATATTCGCCACCACCAGCAGTAGAACGACGAGCGCACCCACCAGCACATTCAGGATGCTCTGCACATCACCACTACGAGCTTTTGCTTTTGGTTGTTGTTTTGGACCCTTCATGATTCGGGTCCATACTTAGGTTTCAGAGACAGGAGATGACTGTGTGCGTTGATCTTCAGCGTGCTTACACCGAAGTCCTGTCTAGATTCCAGTTCTTCTGAGACAACAATGTGCGGATTTGGACGCAATGCGATCCACGCCGTCACCGCCTGCGTTCCGTTGAACGCTCCGCGATAGGAAACGGATGAGGAAATTCCTGCCGTGCGGACTTTCATGCTTCCGACTCGGAACGTTCGTTTGCCGAGGGCCGAAAAGCTATAACCCCCGTAGGTTCGCCCTCCAAACTGTCCCGACCACTTTGACCCCGAGCCGCTGGCCGAGAGCACCGGTGGGTTCGGGACAATTTCTTGCGATTCGCCAAGCGCCTGAGTCCGAAGGCTCATCAGGTAGACATCTTCCCCTCGAATGACGTAGGTGCTGGTAGTGGCTACGTCAGACGAAAACCGCATCTGGATCCGAAAGCAGGCGTCGGTGCCGATTTTCAGTGCGGGCGTGACAAACAAGTCGCTGCGATCGGGCAGGTCTTTTACCCGCAGCGCCCCTCCAGGAACGACTTGCTTCCCTGTCATCGCGTAGCTGTATACGCCGCGCTTCGGAGCTTCATCGCTCTTTGTCGATTGAGCAGCCTCTTCGGCTGGGAGCCGTGAGAGGGCTTTGGAATCACAGGCCTGCGCGGTCGGCTTTCTGGGCTCAGCGATCGTCGAGCTGGTCCCATCCGACCCCCCCGTCCCACAGCCGCTGAGGACCACCGCGGCGGCGGCCAGGCCAGTCAAGACCAACGATATTCCGTTCAGGCGCTTGAACATAGAGAGTTCCGAGCTTCCTATCCAGCCGTGACAGCCCAGGTGCCTGCCGCCGTCGCGCCAGGTGGTCCTTTTAGCTTGAGCAACGCACCGCTCGCAAAGGGGAAGCTTTCGACCAATTCAAGTCCTTGATTTTCACCCGTGTAAAGGCAGAGGACTCCTTTGGCCGCTCTCGGCAGAGCGACGCTACCGGGGCATTCCGTTGCGTGTTCTTTCCCTTCTTTACCTTCTCCGATGACGAAGACTTCCGGCGGCAGCAGAAGTCGAATTCCAAATGAGATGGCCGTGCCCGCTTCTTTTTTCCCAGTTTCGACTTCGTTTCCTATTGCGGGAGCAATCCATGTTCCTGCCTCGGTTTTCCCGGAAGGCAGCACCCCCCCAGCAGTCCAAGGATTGCCTTCAGGTCCTTGAGGTCCCGCTGGCCCATCTGCGCCACGAACACTCTGGCCGGGAGGTCCCTGCGGGCCCGTCAACCCTTGCGGACCACGCGGACCTTGCGGACCCCGCTTCGGCTTTTGGCGATAGTGAGGACTGGACCCTTTGAGGTATTGCTGAGCAGCGAAAGCCCCACCGCTCATCGCGAAGATCAAAGCGATGACGGCGACAACCCCGGGGACTCCAAACCACTTATTGAATGCAGAACGCATTTGTTCCTCCCATCGACGAGCGATCTATCTCTCTGTTGAATGACGAACCGGGTGCTTACGGGCCGCACAGGTGCCCACCAGACTTGAGCGTCTGGTGACCACCCGGCCACTATGGGCGGTGAGGCGACCAATGACAAACTGCGACCCGACGCATAGGCCACGCTTGTTGATCAGAATTCCCCCTGGGCCTCGGCGCAGCGAAAGCTTGAGCCTCGAAAGCGGAACATCGGGCAGGCCTACGAGGCTCACACCGACCGCATCTCGATCAGTACGTACGGTGCCGAAAGCGTTGAGCGAGACTTGGCCGCGCAGCGCGAGCGCAAGGCCGAGCTGGCCCTTGGAGGACATCAGATAGACCGGGCCTTTCAGCGGTTCGTGGACGAGGGGGCTCCACACCGTCGCGTCGCCAACCATCGATCGGAAAGGACAGCTTTCCTTGGCGAACTGCCCCTTTGGACAGGCCGAGGAGATGTCGCTCACATTAAGAGCCAGAGATGACGGAAGCGTGATGTTTGCTCGGGAGACTGGTGTGGCACCCGTCCTTGACGTGACAACTACCTGCAGCCCAGGGTGCTCGCCGCGCCGGCTCCCCCCCACCAATCTCGTCTTGAGCGTTGGCCCAAAGCGAAGATGGCGGCACCCTCCTAGCTGAAAACGATTGACGAGTTTGGCCGTCGCGCCACCGGAGCCGCCTATTTCAGCGTCCAATTTCATTTCTTCGCAGCTGCTCGGATTCCGAACAAGTCCCGGCCGATCAAGCAACAACGTCACTTGGTCGATCCTCAGGGGGATGCCATCGATCGTCCGTGGAAGCGGATCAGAACTCGCGGTGACCTGTGCGGTGCGAGGATCGACGTTGAGGGCGGTACGGACGACAACTGTGCCCAAGTCAAAAAGCGGATTGGTGTCGCTTCCGCCAGCCACCGCCGGGACAACGGCCACCAAGCTAAGCGGCGCTCCCTGATAAGGACCAGCGAGATAAACCGTTCCTTTCGTGTGAAGTGGACTCGAGCCCGTGCCCGATGCAGCGATGATCGATCCGATCTTTGAATTCGCTGGACAGGAAGGATTCGCCTTCTCGAGAGCTCCTCCGCCCGGATCGCGTCGCGCTTCGGCCTGGGCGATCTCAGCATCGCTGCAATAGGAGACATCGGCCAACGCAGCGGTCAATCCACGCGGCAGCCTTGCCTTTATCGCGCTTAGTTCTTGATCCCCGACGGGCCGATCAATCCGGAAGATGAGCGACGAAGGTTCTCCGGCGCCGATGTCCTTGGTGCCCGCCGTCAACAAAGGCCTAAACGGCAATGATTGAATCCCGTCCGCGCAGGCTGCCTGGCCACCTGTCATTCCAAACGCCAATCCACTTTTTGCGATCGACGGGGGGCCCGACTGCGGCGCACTCCAAGGAGTTAGAGTCGAAATCGCTGTTCCTTCACCGCACACCAGAGGCGTCGCCAATGTAGCCCGAGGCCCATCGAAGATCTTGAGGCTGATGTCTTCGAGCGGAAGCTGAGGCAGCGAAGTCATGGTGGCAGTCAGCCGCCCGGTTCTTGGATCGGTATCGACCTTGGCTGCCAGCTTGATCGTGAACTCTGGACTCCCCAGCACGACATAGAGCGCCATAAGCGAATGGAACGGATTTTCGTAAGGGCTCGCGAAATAGACAGTGGCTCTAATTGGTTCTTCCACCAGAGGTGTCTCAGCAGTTCCAACCCCAATCTTCGACGCATCCGGGCAATGCGCTTCGCCCAATTCGAAGTGAATGGGATTTGGTGCCGGGAAGTTCGAGCCCAAGAACCCAATCTGCGCCGGGGTACAGCCAGACATCCCGTCCGCCGTCGCCGAATTCACCGACAGACCGTCCGGCAGAGCAAACGTCAGATCCTTCAGGGGCGGCGTTTCGGGATCGGTCGTCTCTGTGCTTCTTGGCACTTCCAGCCGAAGGTTCAGGCCAGTGGATGAAGCAGGGGTCTGCGTCGACGTCGATGTCTGAACCGTGGGACTGAAGTGGATCCCTTCGCACCCAACGGGCTCCGGCAGAAACGACCGATATGCAAAGTCTTCTGGATCATCAGGGAGCCAGTGTTCCGGTTCAAGCCAATAGCGGAGTTTCAAATCTGCTTCTAGGACTTCGGAGTTGCAATCGCTTGAGTTGGCCATCAGCGGCGACGAAGGGCCTTCTACCGACGCACCCCACGCTTGCGTCTCAGGATCCCAGCGTTCGAAATCGTGAATCGATGCCCCTGGATCAGCCCAGAACGTGAAGAATGGGGCTGGCGCAAATTCTTCAAGATGGCTGCGGCCTGACAGTGTCATCCCATAGTCGCTATCGGTACGGAGATCGATGCGAAGGATGACTGGCACGCGTTGAAGGATGAATTCGTACGGGAACCCAATTGCTGCAAGGTGTTCGCCGTGCGTGCCGAATAGGTTTTGGATATTGATCTTGTACAGGGGGTAGCTACGATCTCGAAGTTGTCCTCCGTATAGCTCACTGACTACTCCTAGCTGACTGGCAGCGGTGCAATGGGTGGCTTCGGTGTCGTACACGGTGCTTTCGAAGGCGGTCAATCTGCAAGCTGGAACGGCCCCGAAGTTTGCGACGATCCCAGGCGGAAGGTGAATCACCGTGTTCGACGGCACATCTGTTTCGTCGAACAACGTTTCGAGACTTTCGATTTTGAACACGGAGCTGATGGTCAGATCGGCATGAGTTCCGGCGAGGGTGGTTGACGGTGCGTTCGCAAGTTTCGCCGGGTCAACGACGCGTTCGAATTCCGCCGGTGATTCATGGACTTCGAGCAGGGGAACCGAGTCGTGGAGCTTGACTCGAAAAGAACCAGGCGCGACCCCCTTGGCGTAGACGGACTGCGCCCCTAGAGCCGCGACTAGACACGCGCCGATAACGATCGCGGACAGAATCCGAGGGTGAGCTCGATGGTCGCCTCTGCCCCCTGAGGCCGAAAAAGCATTCGACCAAAGGGGACTCGTAGCGCCCCCCAAGCATGACGGTTGGCTTTTGCCCCTGCCCATGAACCCCGAGACTAGGTTCGGGGTGCCGTCACTGGCAAATCTGACCGGCTAGGTGGCGCAGCAGAGCAATGCAGGCTTTGGCGAGGCGGGTACGGCCTGATATTTCCATCGGCCATCTACCCGCTCCCCGACAAACAGTCCTTGTGTTTTGCCCATGGCCGCTAGCCGCAGATCAGTGATCCTTGGGTTCTGGCTAGTCGCAGCCTGCGCAGGTCTGCTGGCAGCCAGCGGTCTCGCAGGTCGACTTAGCAATGTAGTGGGCGTTCCCGGCTCTCCGTCCCAGGAAACCTCTTTGGTGCTGGAAAAGCACTTCCATGAATCTGTGAAAGGTTCGTTCGCGCTCCTTGTAGAAGCCTCTCCATCCCACTGGGCCTCTAGAGCCTTTGTGCGCGATGTCAGGGCCTCCGTTCGGCGCGCAGCGCGCGCGGCCGAAGGCCGAGCCTCTCCCCTGCAAAGCACGAGCCCCAGGGTGAGCTACGCGACACTGCCGACGGAACTTTCTCCCGCTGCTGCACAGGATCTCATCCCTGAAATAAAGCGAGCTGCAGGCCACATTGACGGCGCCCACCTAAAGATCACGGGATTCCCCGTCATCTCTGACGAACTGAGCCAGGTGATCGCGCACGACCTGCGTCGCGCTGAGGCGGTCGCCATTCCGATTTCCGCGCTGATTCTCGTCCTTCTCTTCGGATCCCTGCCCGCGGTTGCAGTACCGCTGCTCTTTGCGTTCGCCACAATCTCGGTGGCTTCGGGGTTGATATGGCTTGAGTCCTGGTTCATCGAGATTCCGGTCTACGCGACCAGCGTCGTAACGCTCGTCGGCCTTGCACTAGCGATCGATTACTCCATGCTCTACGTCGCGAGATACCGCGACGAGGTGCGAAACAGGGGTCCAGAAGGATTGGACCCGCTTGCAGTTGCTACTCGAACAGCTGGGCGCTCTCTCATTATTTCGGGCGTAGTCGTGGCTGTCGGCCTGCTTCCGTTGGCATTCATGCCAATTCCGTTCTTCAGTGGGCTAGGACTCGCAACGATGGTGATTCCTCTCGTCTCAGTACTCGCAGCCATCACCCTCCTGCCAGCAATTCTGGACGTGCTTGGTCCTCGCTTGGAGAGGATGCCCGTGTCTCTTCGTCGTCGAAAGACCCGGCAGCGCAGCTCGAGCACACCTGGCGGGGCTGAACGTCTGGCCAAGGCCGTCATGCGGCGACCCGTGTTCTGCGCTTTGAGCGCAGGATCCGTCATGATCTTGATCGCTCTGCCGGTAACGAGCATGGGAATTACCGGCGGTAGCTCTGAGCTCCTCAAGCGAGCCCAACTTCCCTCGAGCGGCGCGAATCACAGCCAAGACGCGAGCGGCACCGTCCTCCTGCCTTATGAAGTAGTGATCGATAGTCGACATGCAGGGGCCGCCTGGGAAACTTCCACCCTTAAAGCGGAGCGGCACCTAGTGACAAGCCTGGTTACGGACCCAGGCGTAACCACAATTCAGGCTCCGGTAGAAACCCGCTCGCGTCGTAGCGCCCATCGGCTCGGCCTTGTGAACGAAACCTCACGCTTCTCCAGAATGCGCATCGCTGGCTCAGCTGAAAGCGGATCGCGATCCTCAGAAGCATTGATCGAGCGTCTTCGCTCCGACTACATTCCGAAAGCTGGATTTGGCGACATGCACGTCTGGGTCGGCGGACCGGCAGCCGCGGACTATGACTTCGTGCATGCCGTCACGGAGAATGCTCCAATCACCGGGCTAGTAATCGTCGTAGTCATGCTCTGCCTACTGACGCTGATGCTGAAATCCCTGGTCCTGCCTCTGAAGGCAATAGCAATGAGTGCATTGTCAGTAGCCGCTGCCTGTGGCGTAATGGTGATGGTCTTCCAGTTTGGCTGGGGAGAAATCCTCGGGTTCTCGCCAAGCGAACGCATCGAGGCCTGGGTGCCGGTACTCCTATTCGCGGCGCTGTTTGGGATCTCAACTGACTACGAGATCTTCATGGTCACTCGAATGCGGGAGGAGTGGCTCAGTTCCGGCGACAACCAGCATGCCGTGCAGACCGGGCTGCAATTCATCAGCCGAGTGATTACCGCGTCCGCGCTGGTGATGATTGTCATCTTTGCGGGGTTTACGACTAGTCGCTTGGTCGCACTTCAGGAGTTTGGAGTTGGGTTGGTGGCAGGCGTAGTCTTTGAGGCAACGCTGGTAAGGCTTGTGCTTGTGCCGTCGCTCATGAGACTGCTTGGGCGATGGAACTGGACACTCACGCCGCCCGTGCCATTCCGGCATAGCCGCCATGCCGCTGCACCCGAGGAGCCCCCGGCGTGAACGAGGAGACGGCGGAGCGGAGGCGAGATCGGCGCCGGCGCTTTGCGCGGTCACTCCTGCCAGGAGCGTTCGTGCTTGTTCTCGTTGGTGGCCTTCTGGCCGTCCTGGGAGGACCACTCAAAATTTTGGGCTTCCTTGCGCTAGCGCAAGGAATTGGCCTGATCGTCGCGATGATCCCCCTCGCGTTCGGACGTAACCCGATCTCCAAAGACTAGGATCCGCGCCGCCTTCTCCCTGGAGTGCCGTAAGCACTTCATCCGCGGCGCGTTCACCCGACCGCACGGCGCCGTCCATGTAGCCGTTCCAGACGGTCGCCGTCTCGGCTCCGGCCCAGTGGATCGGGCCGATCGGCTCGCGCAGGGCGCGGCCATATTCGGTCCAGCCGCCGGTCGTCATCAAGCAGCCGTAGCAGCCGCGCGTCCACTCCTCCTCCGCCCAGACGCGCTCGATGAACCGTTCCGGCTCGGCCGCCCTGGGACCGAAAAGGCGAGCGTGGCCGGCGAGGATCGCCGCGCGCCGCTCACCTGCCTCGCGGGCGCCCCACTGGCGGGCGAGGCGCCCCTCGAGAAAGCCGAGCAGGACGCCGGGGCTGCCGTCGGGCGGGGAGTTGTCGAAGACGACGCGGGCGGGCCCGCCGTCGGTCGCGGCCTGGCCCGACAGGCCTGCCTCGCGCCAGAAGGGCCGCTCGTAGATCGCCATCGTCTTGATCACCGTGCCCTGCGGCATCCGCTGGGCCAACTGGTCGCGCCGTGCCGGCAGCGGCGGGTCGTAGGCGATACGGCCGGCGAGCGTAGGCGGGACAGCGACGATCACCCGGCGGGCGCTGACCGTCAACCCGCCCGCCCTGCCCCCGGACCCATCGGCGTGAAGGACGACTCCCCCCTCGTCGTGCTCAATCCGCCGCACCGGCGCCGCCAAGCGCACCCGGTCCGTTCCCAGCTGGTCCGCCATCAGCAGCGCGAGTCGCTGCGACCCCCCCTGGAAACGGTCCTGCTGGGCGCCGCCGTCAGTGCCGAGCAGGGCGTTGAAACCGCTGCCGGAACGGATGTAGAAGAGGACGTGCAGGAGCGAAACGTCGCTGGGCTCAGCTGCCCAGACAGCCTCCGTCGTCAACTCAAAGAGACCGCGAGCGGCTGCCGTGCGGACGTTACGACGGATCCAGGTGGCGAAGGTCTGGCCGTCCCAGTCGACCGCCTTCGGGGCCAGCCACGGCTGCTCCAGCGGCACGCTGCTCGCCATTCGGTCGAGGCGGCGACGCCCATATTCGAAGTCGGCGAGAGCAAGTGGTGAAATCACCCGCGAGAGGTCTCGCACAAGGCCGACGCTGGCACCGGTGATCGGGTCAGCGTATGAGGTGAGCTTGCCCGACATCTCGATCAGGTGGCGACCCTCGTCATGGGTTGGGAAGGTCTCGACGCCGAGCTCCCGAGCCAAGGCAGCAATCCGCTCCTGGGTCGGTCCGACCCACTGGCCGCCAACCTCAACCACCTTGCCGCTGCCGATCTCCTCGTTCAGCAGTCGCCCGCCGACTCGCGCCCGCGCCTCGACGACCAGTGGCTGCTTCCCGCCCGCTACAACACATCGAGCCGCAACCAACCCCGCGAGCCCAGCACCCACAACCACGACATCCGCGTCTACGACGTCATTCATGGGACTGCTGCGCTCGGCGCCTCGAACTCCCTGGGCTTGGTCTCATTTGCTCGTCCATTGGACAGCCCTCGTTCGCCCCACCCTAGATCCAATGCCTGAGCGCCGCCCTCCGTTCCAACTCTCCTCTCCAACCACCACCCCGCAACGAGTGAGCTGAGGATGGCAAGCATGACGAGCGACGCGTAGAAGCCACTATCGATGATCTTGGCATCCAGCGCGACCGTCGCTAGGACGATTCCAGGCCCGCCCCGCGCATTCATCGCGATCGCAAAATCCTTAGCGCGAGGCGAGCTCACGCTTGCGATACGAGCTCCCAAGTAGACAGCTCCCCCCTTTACTACGCACGCAAAGAGAAAGAATGTGACAAAGAATCCTGGATCCAACACGCTGAGGTCGAGCCGGAAGCCAACAAGAGCAAAGTAGATCGGAACAAAGAACGCCAGCCCAAAGGCCTTGACCCGTTCGGTTGCCCCAGTCTCTCTTCCACTTCCCACCACAAGCCCTGCGACCAGTCCGCCAAATAGCGGAGGAGCGCTGAGAAGCAAGAGACAGGAGACAATCGCGAAGATAAATAGAAGCTGCAGCGTGAGATCGTGGCGGACACGATTCAGGATGGACTTTGGACGTGACCCCCAGCGCGACAAGACGATCGCACTGCTCAGAGCAACGGTCACGACCGCTCCGTAATAGATGGCACCTGCAACCGACCCGGCTTCGATGCCGAGCAGCGAGACAAGGCCTGCGCTCTCGGCCGAGGTCTGGGTAAGTCCGACAGCGATCCCTAGCACGCCGAAGAGGACCACATCCTCGATAACCGCAGCTCCCAGGACGATGCGAGCAAAGGAAGTAGATAGCAGCCCCAAATCCATCATGATCCGCGAAATAACCGGGATGCTGGTTACCGCAAGTGCCGCGGTAAAAACGAGACCCAGCGCGGTTACGTCGTTCGCGGGGCCGGCGAGATCTGTCGGCTGTAGCGTCGTAAAAGCCACTATCCCAAGGGCAAAGGGCACAGCCATTCCGAGCAGAGCGACCGATACAGATGCACGTCTCTCGCGTCCCGTTGGAAGCACGCGAAGCTCGGATCCCGCAGCAAACATCAACCAGATGAGGCCGAGCTGGTAAAGAGCGCCCAGAGCCGCGGCCGACGGGCCGTCCGGCGGAATTAGCTCAGCCTGCAATCCAGGAGCCAGTGCGCCAAGCACAGTCGGGCCGAGGAGAAGTCCACCCAAAATCTCGCCGATCACGCGGGGCTGACGCCATCTCGCAAAGAGCCCTCCCGTCGCGTATGCCAGGGACAGCAGAACACTCGCGGCGAGCAGAAAGTGAAAGAGGTCCGTTTCGGTCAAGGTCATCCTTCACTCCTCGTCGAGCGCCATATTTCCGTCGCGACCATTGCGTGGCGCACGCTAGACGTCTCAGGGCTTGCCCTACAAAGCGAAGGGCAGCGACCGCCGGGGGCGTTTTGACTTTCCCGCCCACACCAAGAAGCCTTCGAGCCAACGAACGTCGGTCGCGCGGTTCCTGTTGGCCGCCTACCCCCGAGCCTGGCGATTTGAATGCTTCGCATACGAAACGTGCACAAGAACTACGGCGACGTTCGGGCCCTGTCGGGCGTCGACCTCGAGGTAGACAGCGGGAACATCGTCGCCCTACTTGGACCAAACGGCGCCGGAAAGACGACCCTGGTCTCGATCGTTGCCGGCCTGCGCAAGCCTGACCAGGGCCAATTGTGGATCGACGGCACCGAGACAACGGATAGGCCGCAGCTCGCTCAGCGCCAAATCGGCTTCGCGCCCCAGGAGGTAGGCATCTATCCGACGATGTCCGTGCGAGACAACCTGCGCTTCTTTGGCGAACTCAACGGTCTACGACGACAGCGCCTCCGTACTCGCATAGCGGAGGTTGCCGAGGCGTTCTCATTGACGGACCTCCTCGACCGAAAGGGCAGAAACCTCTCAGGTGGCGAGGCGCGACGATTGCACACAGCGATGATTGTGTTGCACTCACCGCCCCTTCTCTTGCTTGATGAGCCCACCGCCGGCGTCGACGTCCAAACCCGCAATCAACTTCTTCACCTCATACGATCTCTCGCGGAAGAAGGGTCGGCGGTCGTCTATTCAACCCACTACCTACATGAGGTTGAAGAGCTCGAAGCGTCCACCGTCGCCATCCTCGTGAGCGGAGGCATCGCTGCTTCTGGGTCAATACCGCACCTCATTGGCGCCCTAGGGGGGGCGTCCGTCGACCTTCGTTTCAGCGGCGCACCCCCAGAGCTCGATCTGCCTGAAGGAACAATTCCAGTGGGTGCCGACACCCTCCGAGTGCCAGCTGAAGACTCTCCCGCCATCACCGCGGCCAGCTTGCTGCAAAGCCTAGATGGCGCTGGGAGCCAGCTGCGTGAGGTCAAACTACGCCAACCGAGCCTGGAGAGCGTCTTTCTAGCGGTCACCTCCGACCTCATTAGCGGAGATGGCGCGCCGTGAGCTCTAGACGCATAGCAGCGATCGCCAAGCGGGATCTCAAGGCCCTACGCACGGATTTCTTCCCCGTGATGCTGCTCATCGTCATGCCCTTCGTTTTGATGCCATTCCTGCAGCCGGCGTTCAAGTTGGCACTAACCGTGGAAGGCCTTCACGAAGCAACGGGGGCTGAGCAGGTAATCCCGGGAATGGCCGTCACCTTTGGATTCTTCCTAGTCGGAAACGTCAGCCTCGGCTTCTACCGCGAACATGGCTGGAACACATGGGAGCGCCTCCGAGCGAGCCGAGCGGAAACCAGCGAGATCTTGATTGGCAAGATGGTGGCCCCTCTACTGCAGGCGGTTGCCCAGTTTGTTCTTCTATTTGGCCTCGGCGGGTTTCTGATGGGCCTTCATGTCAAAGGGTCTTTGCTTGCGTTGTGCGCCGTAGCAGCCGCGTTTGCGCTCTTCCTTGTTACGACAGGCCTCGCAGTGACTGCGCTTTGTCGGAGCTTCATACAGGCCAACGCAGTCGTGAATATCGGGACCTTGCTTCTGGCTGGATTCGCGGGTGCTTTGGTTCCGTACACCCTCCTACCCGGTTGGGCTCAGGACATTTCCCCCGTAGTGCCAAGCTACTGGGCAATGCAGGGCTACAAGCACGCGATAATTGGAGAAGGCGCAAGCGTGATTGAGCCAATTCTCTTTCTGCTTGGATTCGCACTTCTGTCCGCCGTAATCGCTTCGTGGCGCTTCCGACTCGATGACACCAAGGTCGGCTTTCAGTAGCGGCAAGGCACGCGCAATCGAAGCGGGCCTTGCCGGCTCAGAGCGACGCGAGCAGGATGCCGATCAACACTCCGGCCTCTACCCCAACAGCAAAGTTCACACCGCCCCAGGCGCCCTTAACTCGGTGGGGTTCCTGCGCTGGCAGTTGAGACCACCAGCGCAGGATGATCGTGACAAAGACCACGGACAGGCCAACGCCGTAGATCGAATAAACCAGGGCCAGATCAGCGAAGTGTCCAACTAGCACGCTGAAGACCGCCGCAAGAGACAAGAAGAAGATCAAAGCAGCTCTCGTTTTGTTCATGCTCAGAAACCACGGCGGCCAACCCTCGACGCCTACCTTCCTTGTGAACATCCAGAACTCCCACACCGTCCAGAAAAGCCCAACGGTTGAGACGACAGCCATCGTCGGAAGACTGGCGCCCGCCACCTCATGCCAAACCGCGTAGGGATATAGAAGACCGGCGATCGGGCAAGTCTCGTTGACGGCATAGAACACCGCCTGCGATGATTGTGCGGGAGGCGTGTGCTTGAGCAAGGTCGCTATCGCGAACCAAACAGCGATCCCGACGCTGACAGCAAGCAATAGCAGGCTGCACGTTGCATTCAGGGCGCCAACCACCGCAGTAACCGTCACTGCACCCAAGATCAAGCCACGCAAGTGGCGCCGGCCTCCGTCGTCGGATTTGATTCGACCGATGAGCACGTCGTTGCGCAGATCCTCGACGTCATCGATAAGTCGGCGGACCAGGGCCAGCAGGACAGCGGAAATCCCTCCGACGATCGTCGGCCAGCCAAACACCTGATCTCCGTGGGCTTGGCCGTAGAGCAGATAGCAGCACACAAAAGCCGAAAAGACGGTGCCGCCCTGGGAGACGATCAGGAAGCGCGTGGACATATAGGTCCGCACGGCCTGTAGCACCTGGGCAACTCCGACCGGGCCTGACCCGTCTCTCGGATGTCCTTGCATCGTTCTCTCCATGCGTACGTCCTTCAGTTTGGGGTCTGCGAGCAACGCCTGCGCTAATCGAGTGCAACCTGATTCGCAGCACGTTGTGCGGGACGGAACCAGAGAGAACTGCCACCTGTCAAACGGCGGCGAGCGCGCTGTTTGGAGTTTTCCGATATCCGGTCCGAGGTGTTATCAAGGAGAGCATGGGTTCAGGTACAAGCGAAAATGCATCAGCAACTGACGCCGCTGATTTGGTTCTCGAGATAGTCAAGGAGATGTCGCCTGCAGGCGTGACCGAGCTGAAGCCGGACACCAAGCTGGTCGCAGAGCTCGGCTTTGACTCGCTAGGTCTTGTCGAGCTGGTGGTCGCACTTGAGGACTCGCTCGATCTACCCCCTCTCGACATAACCGTGGTCGAAGGAATCACTCAAGTCGCCGATCTTCAGCGCGTCGTGAGCGAAGCCCTGGCCCGAATGCCCTCTGACTAGGAGACCTCGTGAAACGACATAGCTATGGAAGCTTTGTAGAGCCTCTCGCCGTCGCCGCCAACGCCGGACCAGACTTCCTCTCGTTCATATATCTCGATGACGACGAACTGGAGCACAAGGTCACCTTCAAGGAGCTGCACGAACGAGCGCTCGGAGTTGCCCATGATCTGCTCGAGGCTGCCCAACCGGGCGATCGGGCCCTCCTCCTGTTGCCGCCTGGACTCGACTACGTGGCGACGATCTTTGGCTGTTTCTACGCCGGAGTAATCGGCGTATCGGCGCCGCCCCCTGACCCGCGCAGGTTGGAGCGAACCCTCGGCCGCCTGCTGAGGATCGCTGAGAGCGCCGGGGTCTCGACCGTCGTCACCACGACCCCGTTCGTCGACGCAGCTCGGGCCCTAATCCCAGAGGGGCATGCGCTAACCAAGGCCCGGTGGCTCACGGCTGATACGTGCTCCCCGAGCGCCGATACATCGGTGATCGCGAGTCCCGAGCCAAGTGACGTGGCTTTTTTGCAGTACACATCTGGATCTACTGCCGACCCCCGAGGCGTCAAGCTCACGCACGCCAACCTGCTCGACAACTCCCGGTTCATTGCGACGGAGTTCGAGCACGATCCCGCGCTAAGTCTCGGCTTCAACTGGATCCCGCCATTTCATGACATGGGCTTGATTGGGGCAATCCTCCAGCCCGTCTACTTCAGCGCGGTTTACGCCAGCGAGGCAATACGACTACGCGATCCCAATCGAGCCGCGTCGGTCCTAGCGTCCCCCCTCGCTGTGGTGAGGCGCCCCGCTCGATGGCTGCAGGGCGTCAGTCAATACGGCGCAACTGCAAGCGGTGGCCCCAACTTCGCGTACGACATGTGCACTAAGCGCATCTCGGAGGAGGACTGCGAGGGCCTGGACCTCTCCCTTTGGGAGATCGCCTTCAATGGGGCCGAACCGATTCGTGCGGAGACGATGTCCCGCTTTGCCGAGAAGTTCAGCCCCTACGGCTTCCGATCCGAGGCGTTCTTTCCGGTCTATGGACTCGCCGAGGCAACGCTGATGGTGACGGCACCAGCCAAGGTGACGAAGCCGAAAACGATTCGATTCGACGGCGGCCAGCTGCTCACGAATCGCGCCATTCCAAGCGACGAGACCACTGATCCACTGCTAGTCGGGTGCGGCTCCCCTGACTCTGGCCACCGCGTTGAGATCGTCAACCCCGACACCGGGGCCCCGCTCCAGCCGGGGGAAATCGGAGAGATTTGGGTTAGCGGCCCCAGCGTCGCCAGCGGTTATTGGGGCGGAGACAGCGAGATCGGGCGAGTCTTCGAGGCCCCCCTCGCCGGCATGGAGGAAGGCGGCTGCTTTCTTCGCACAGGAGACCTTGGAACCTTCCATTCCGGCGAGCTGTTCGTCCTAGGGAGGATGAGTGACCTGATCATTGTCCGGGGTCGCAACTATCACCCACACGACATCGAGTCGCTTGCCGAGTCGGTCGCACCCCAGCTGCTCCCCCACTCCAGCGCTGCATTCGAACTGCAGCTTGGCGAAGCGGAGCCTGCTGTTGCGCTTGTGGTTGAGTCGTCCAGCGTCGACACCGAAGCCCTACAAGGGACGATCGCAACGGTCAGGAGCAAGGTAGGAGAAGAGCTGGAGTTGCCCCTCTCCCTTGTTGCAGCGTGCCAGAAGGGTTCAGTCCCCAGGACAACGAGCGGCAAGATCCAGCGCGGTCTCTGTCGCTCGCTCCTAGTCGCCGGGGAGATTGAGGTCGTTGAGGAATGGCGATCTCCTTCCCTCCCTCAAGCACTCGAGGCGGTATGAGCGCCGACACCGAGGCAAAGCCTCACGCGGTTCTTGTCACCGGCGCCACTGGCCTGGTGGGGCGCGAGTTGGTCGACCAGCTGAGGCTACGCGGCACCGTCCAAGTCGTCGGTGTCAGTCGCCGTGGTGCTCCAGGCGAGACGGGAACCGTCGCCTGGGATATGGGCGTCGAGTCGCCTCCCGCGCAACTACGCCGGCCCTGGGACGCAATCGTCCACGCGGCCGCGAACACTCGCTGGACGATGAATCCGGAAGAGGCCGAGGCCGCGAACGTCGCCAGCGTGCGAGCCCTTCGCCCGCTGGTCTCAGACCGCACGCGGATGATTCACGTCTCAACTGCCTACGCGCTCGGCCTACGCGGCGACGTCGAATCGAGCAGTCTGGATGACTACCGCAACACCTACGAGTGGTCGAAGGCCCACGCGGAGCGCGTCGCGCGCGAAATCTTTACCCGGCTGACAGTAGTGCGACCGCCACTCATAGTCGGTCGGCGAAGCGATGGCCGTGCATCGCGCTTCTCGGGCATGTATACGCTGATCCGGGGAATCACCGTCGGCACCGTGCCGGCAGTCATTGCCGATCCCGATGCTCGTTTTGACGCAATTCCGGTCGATGCGCTCTGTCGATTGCTCGCTGACTTGGCAACCGGACAAAAGACGAGTGAAGGCACTTCACTAACAATCGCCGCTGGCTCTTCTGCGCCAATGGTCGGGGAAGCGATCGACGCCGTCGTTGGCGCGCTCAATCAATGGCGGCAAGAGCACGATCGGCAGCCATTGGAGACACCTCCCGTTATCCCCCCGGAGAGCTGGGACCGATTCTTTCGACCCTTCGCGCAGGCCAATCTGACCCCTCGACAGCTCATGATCTTGGACCTGCTAGGGAGCTTCGAGCCATATCTCGCCCTAACGGAGCCCCTGCAGCCCGACTACACGGTCACCGACATCGTGCCGTCCTTGGAGATCTCGACTCGGCATTGGGCTGAGGTGAACCCTCGCATCGCCATGCGCACGCCGCGGCCCTGGCGCGGCAGGCCAACGACGGCGAGTGAGGACCTTGAAGGGAAGATGGTCAATGCCTGAGGTAGATATCGATCTGACGGTCCATGCCCCCATAGAGCGAGTATGGGACACAGTTCTCGACGTCGAGCGCTATGAGGACTCGATGGAGACCGTTCGCTGGGTGCGAATCGTCGAGCGCGACAGCGAGCGACATCGCCGCGTGGCGTGGTCAGTCCTGCTCAAGGGATCAATCCTTGAGTGGGAAGAGGAGGAGCGGCTCGATCCAGCCGCCTACACAGTGACCTTCGAGCAGCTCCAGGGAGACCTCGAGCACTTCGACGGCCACTGGACCTTGGAGGAAGTTGGGCCGGAGCACACCAAGGTGGTCTTCAAGGTCGTGTTCGAGATCGGAATCCCAATGCTGGCCGACATGCTCAACCCCGTGGCCCAACGCTCCCTGCAGGAGAATTGCACCGAGATGCTTCGGGGCATCGAGCGCGCCGCCGCCGTTGGCTGATCCAAGACGAGTCATCGACGCATCGACAGATAGAGATCTCGCGAAGGAAACCTTCGCGACGATCGAGAGGAACGTTTCTCCGGGAGCAGCCCTAAGCGCCAAAGTCCTTGGGGGAGGCGCAACGGAGTCAGTGGCGAGCGGCGCAACCGTCGTCCTGTCTGACGGCCGACGACTTCTCGACTTCGGCTCTTACGGCGTCACCCTGCTTGGTCATCGTCACCCCGCGGTTCTCGCCGCACTGTCAGACGCACTAGAGCGGATGCCCACCGCGACCCGGATCCTCGCGAATCCGACCACCACCGCGTTCGTAGCCGACCTGGTCGAGAGATGTGGCGAGCCGCTGCAACGCGTCTGGATAGGCAGCGACGGCAGCGACGCCGTCGAGGCCGCCCTCAAGCTGGCTCGTCGCACAACCAAGCGCATGCGAGTACTGGTCGTGGAGGGGGCGTTTCACGGCAAGACACTGGGAGCTCTCGCGTTGACCACAAATTCAAATTTCCGCGCGGGCGTTGAGCCGCTCCTTGGGTCGGTTGCGGTGCTCCCGCGTGACGATCCCAAGGCCGTTCACCGAGAGCTCGAGCGAGGCGACGTCGCGGCGCTCATCTTCGAGCCGATCCAAGGAGAGGCTGGTGTACGACCTCTCGACCTCGAGGTGCTCCGACCCTGGGTCGACGACGCCCGTGCCGCCGGCTGCTTTGTGATCAGCGATGAGATCCAGGTAGGGCTGGGCCGCTGTGGCCCCTTCTCGCCAGCAATCGCGGCCGGACTCCAGCCCGACGCGGTTCTTTTGGGCAAGAGCCTAGGCGGCGGGCTAGTGCCGCTCTCGGCAATGGTCGCCACCGATGCCTTCGCGGCACCCCTCATTGCCGATCCCACATGGCACACGACCACCTTTGGCGGGCATCCTCTCTCCTGCGCAGCAGGCCATGCCGCTCTGATGGCACTCGATGCGACCGCCGCTAACGGGGCAAGGGTCGGCGAGATGCTTGCCACGGGCCTACGGAGGTTGGCCCAAGAGCACGTCGGCCTAATCGAGGAGGTGCGTGGCGCCGGCCTGATCTGGGGGCTTGAGTTCGCTACCCCTGGCGCCGCCGGAGCGGCGCTCATCGAGCTCGCACAAGGTGGCCTCTTGGTCTCACCGTGCCTCAGCTCGAACAACGTGATCAGACTGCTACCGCCAATGGTGACTTCACCCGAGGAGATTGACGACGCCCTCGGCATCCTTACCGCGAAGCTACCTTCGCTCCGCGCTTACCTCTAGGTCGGCAGTGTCCAGTTGTACGGCAGAGGAGCCTCCTCGCCGACCGCATCCAGCAGCTTGCTCCAGTCGCGCGCCATCGCGATCGCGGGGTAGTGACCCTCCGGAGTCAGGATGTTGGGTATCTCACCGACAATCGCGCATACGCGGCGAATGAGGCTCTCGCAGCGCTCGACGATCTCCTCATTGGAGGCGTCGTCGATTCCCCGGATCAGCTCCCAGCAAGGCTGCCATAGCTCATGCCCCTGGAGCCGCTCGAGAGCCCAAGAGCTGCGCATGGCATAGGGAGGTATTGGTCGCTCGTAATTGACCGCGAGATTTAGCGAAACCGCGCAAGCGTCTCCGATTCTCCGAGCAACAAAGCGCAATAGGCCATCTTGTCCCGCCTCCAAGGCGCCGTGGGCATCCTCGAGATGAATACGGGCTGGCATTCCGATAATCCAAAGGGCCCGACTGCGGCACCAGGCGTAGCGTCGGGCGTCGACGTCTATTGGCCTCATGCGGGCGCCCCTCGGGTCCGCATGGGATGAAGCCCCTCGATTGGTACCCCTTTGTCCCAATGCAGGCTCAGCACCCCGAGCTCGTGCAGTCGCAAGCAGAGCGGCATCCCATCCTCACAGCACTCTTCTAGACTCCACATCGCATCCGGCGACTCGGCCCCACCCGCAGCGAACCGACCCCACGCCGCCGCCTCATTCTCATCTAGGCCCCAGAGCGCGCCAAAGCGGGCCGAAAGCAAAAGACGATCGGCGCCAACCTCGCCGAGCTTCAGATCGGTGTTTCGCCAGTTCGCCGCTGACACAAGCGCGTCGATCTCCAGATCCATCCCCCACATCTCCACGCAAGTGGCGAGTGCCGCATCGACAAAGGCCGAGGCGTCTCGCGCTGGATTCTCTGGAAGCTGCCGAAATGGCTCGTAGACGCTGGCAAGATCGGGCGTCTGGTTGACGAGACGATCGCGCAACCACTTGTCTCCGCTGAACGGTAAGCCGCGGTGAACGACGACAGCGTTCAGGGCGCTCTCGATCGCCAAGCGAGCGTTTGCGACAGCGGCTATCGATCGGCCGCTTCGATAAGCCAATTGGGCCAGCAATGCGGAGGTCCTCATCCGCTCGGCGTACTCGCGGACAACCAAGCTCGACGCCACGGCGCGGTAGTCGCGGCCGCCGATGTCCTCCAGCCCGCCGCCGTCGACGACCACACCAAAGGCGATTCTGTGCAGCAGCTTCAGCTCATCCTCGTGGTCAATGTCGCCGAACGAACCCTCGACGGCCCCCTCTCCGCCAAGCGCTTGCTCTGCGCGCTCGAAGCACTCCTCAACAAGGGCCCGGGAGAGCTTCCAGACATCGACTCGCAGCGAATCGATGAAGTGCTGCATCGGGATCCGTGAGGACTCCACCGTCGCGGTGCCGGTTATGAGCAGATCAAGATCGCTCAGTCGATTGCCGAGACCGTAAGCGAGAGAACCGCCGGCTATGACCGAATCGCCGGCGTCGCGTAGATACGCGATTTCCCCGAGAACTTGCTCAAGCGACACACCATGGAACTGCTCGATCCGTCTCCCAAGATTCTCGCGAGGGGTCATCCTATTTTTCATTCGCTTGCTCCCCCTCCAGGCCGGACAGCTCTATCGCACCTGTTCCGCCGTCGACGGTCAATTCCATCCCACTGCGAACCTGTCGCGTGAGTCCAGGAATCTGAACAATCGTGGGAATCCCTAGCTCTCGTGCCACGATTGCTACGTGGGTAAGGGGGCTACCGCGCTCGATTAGGAGCGCTGACGCTGATCGCAAGACATTCACCCAGCCAGGGTCGGTGCGATACGCAACCAGAACATCGCCCTCGACATCTTCCGGACGCTCGAGAACCCGAGCCTTACCGCACACCGTCCCCGAACTACATGGCGTTCCGCGCAGCTTTCCGTCAACCGGATCTTCCTTTCTAAAAGCCTCTCCCCAAGCACGGTCCAACGCGTCCCAGTAGACACCGCCCCTCGTGACGAAGCGGTGGGGCACCTCGCGTTGACGATTGGCGATCTCTTGCTCCTTTCGAAGGGCCACGAGTGGCCTCAACTCGCGGTGAGCGATCGTGCCCTCGGAGCAGCCACGCAACTCCTCGAGGCGCAGGTAGAAGATCTCGCCGGACTCCTCGAGGGCTCCAACGCGCACCAGATCTTCGCCCGCGGCCCGGAACATTCGCCGCGAAAGGCCGAAAATCCGCGTGCGGCAAAATCGCACCTGCTCCCTCTCGGTGAGGCACCGCTGAACTCGGCGCCGCAACAGCCCGTAGACGCGCCGGCGCCAGCCACGGAGGTGTTCCGCAAGGTAAGCGTCAGCCGTGGGCCGATCATCAGCCACCATGACCTCGCCCGCCTCGAGTCGACCGATGGCGCTCTTCAAGAGCGTAAAGAACGAGGCAGGATCCTCCCGTAGGTCCGGCTCCTCAAGCTTCAGCTCGTTAGCGCTGCGATAGCCAAACTCGTCGAGATAGGAATCGATCTTCTCCACCAAGGCTCGGGTCGATGGCTCCTCCGCCGTCCGCAAAGCATCGTCAAGGACCCCTGCTGACAACGACCGCACTTCCTCTCGCAAGGCAGGGTTTGCAACTACCTCTTCGGCGATTTCGTCAAGGCGACGCAGAGGCTGAACGGATTCGACGTCCGGCGCTGTTTTCACCGCCTCATACAGGAACCAATCAGGCGCATCTGAGAGCCACCGCTGGGTAAGTGCATAGAACACTCCAAACGAGAGCCCGATCGATGTTTCGAGCATATTGATGCGTCCCCATCGCGCAAGCAGACGTTTCTCCATTTCAACGAAGAGCGCATAGAGCTCATGCGCTTCGCGTCCGCTGTAGTCCACTGCATCAAACTCGCCATAGACGCGATAGAAGTGCTCCAAGAAGTCTTTGACCATCCGGTGGATCGTGGCGAAATGCCAAAAGAATCGGAGATTGACGCGAGTCCTGACGATGGCCCCTTCCAACCGGTTTCGAAAGATGAACGGCTGCTGCTGGTCGGCGATCTCCCGGTCGAGTGGTTCGACTCCCAGTGATATCTCAAGCACCCGGCGGTTGATCGAGTAAAACGGGGACATCCCGACGATCCGGTACCAGTTCAGGAGGTTGTAGTACACCCGGCCATCGAAGTATCCGAGCAACTGTTGGAGCCACTCATCCATCTCGTCTAGCTGCCGGTCGGGGACGCCGAGAAGTTCGCAATGACCCCGAAAGACGCCGTGATAGAGATGGCGGGCGAATGAGAAAGTCAGCGGGGCGACAACCTCCCCGTAGCTCTCGATGATGTTCGAGTTATCCCAGATTCGAACTCGACCACTCTGAAGCGGTGCCCCTGTAACCGGACGACTCTGCAATATCCAGAGCTTGCCATCTGCGATAGCCCACTCGACATCTTGCGGTCCGCCCATCAGCTGCTCCAGCCTCTTCCCCACTTGGTGCAGCTCGTCCGTCTCCGACACCGTTAGGACGGGCGCAGATTGATCCCTCGAGCTGACCCCACGGATCTCCCAACCCCCTTCGGGAAGCGGATCTATTCGCTGCTCCTTTGCACCCAGGGTCTCCTGCAGCACCGCGCCCGTGGCTCGTGCCAGGAGGACCGTGTCTGGATCGACAGCGCCCGAAACCACGGCCTCACCGAGTCCATAGGCCGCACTGACCATGAACTCGTCGTTGTTGCGGGTTGCGGGATTGATCGTGAACAAGACGCCGCTCTTATCTGCCGAAATCATCTTCTGGATCACGACCGCCATTGCGATCCCCTGGACCGGCAGATCGTTCACCAGGCGGTAACGCAGTGCCTCGGCCGACCAAGCGGACGCCCAGCACTTCCGAACGCCATCGGCGACTGCAGCCGCTCCAATCACGTTCAACTCGGTCGAATGCTGGCCAGCGAAAGAAAACTGCCTACCGTCCTCACCCACGGCTGACGAGCGGATCGCAACGGGCCCTTCGCCTACTTGGGCGTACGCGGCTAGAAGAGCAGCCTCTGCCTCCGGGGTCAGCTTAGCTTGGAGGATCAGGTCGCCAATCGTCTCCGCGACCGCCTCGACCGTCTTTCCATCCGAGCCGCGGGTCAGATCCTCGAGCGCACTTTCGATAGCGAGATCCAGGCCGGCGGCTGCGAGGAACTCACGAAGCACCTCGGCGCTGAGCGCCACCCATGAAGGGACCGGGATCGCTTGGGCGGTGAGCTTGTAAAGGCCATGTGCCTTTCCGCCAGCTGAGTCCTCGATAGCCGAACGCGAGCTCTCCGCGTTCAGGACGCCGGGCGTCACATCCTGAACGGCCCCAAGCTCAGTCATCAGCAGGCCCTAGCGAAGACAGCACAGGGCCCCGCAACTACAATCCTCCCGAATTGCCGGCGTACTCCAACCGAAGGAGGCGCGTGCAGATGAATGGAAGGAGAGGCAGTGGGCATATTTGCGGATCGGATGGTGGCAGCGATTCAAGCCAAGGGCAATCCTTGCGTTGTGGGACTCGACCCTCGCGTGGAGTCAATGCCCAATTTCATCACCCGCGATCTTCAAGTAAGCACCAACCAAGGGGAGATCGGCGATGCGATTAGGACTTTCCACGAGCGTGTTATCGGCCTTGTGGCCGACACGGTTCCTGCCGTCAAGCTACAAGTCGCCTTCTATGAGCAGTACGGCCTCTCGGGAATGCGTGCGCTTATTGACACGATCGAACTCGCCCGGTCCGCAGGCCTGCTTGTTCTAGTCGATGCAAAGAGGAACGACATCGACTCAACGGCAGAGGCTTATGCCAATGCCTTCCTCTCTGGCACATCCATCTTTGGACGTCGTATCCCTGCCTTTGCCGTCGACTGCATAACGGTTTCGCCCTTTCTTGGTCGCGACAGCCTTGAACCCTTTGTCGATGCATGCGCTGAGCACGGCAAGGGGATATTCGTTCTTGTTAAGACATCAAATCCCGGCTCGAGCGATGTGCAAGATCAGCCCATACAGCGCGGCGGGACGATGTCGACGCATCTCGCTGGGCTTGTCGACGATATGGGTAAGAGCCTCGTTGGAGAGAGCGGCTATAGCTCCGTCGGCGCCGTAGTGGGCGCCACCTTCCCTTCCGAGGCAGAGATGCTCCGCCGTCTGATGCCCGCTGCCATAATTCTGGTTCCTGGGTACGGAGCCCAAGGGGGCACCGCGGAGGGTGCAGCAGTGAACTTCAATGCCGATGGCCTGGGCGCCGTTGTCAACGCCTCGCGCAGCATTACCTACAGCTTCGGAGGGCTCGACCTGAGTCAGGGCGAGTTCGACGAGCGTGTGCGTGGAAACGTTTCTCAGATGGTCACAGGCATGACCGAGGCTGTATCCGCACGCCGCACGCCCGTTTGAGAGGCGCCGCTTCTAGGCCCTCTCGGCTTTCACCCCGTGCCAACTAGCTCACGGCCTGGATATCGCCTCACGCCTGGAGCTTGGGCAAGACATATGACTCAATCTCCGACGCGATCTCCCCGACGGACTGAGCTCCATCTACGACGAGAAGCCCCTCTGGCCACGTCCGCAGCATCTCGTCCTGCACCTTCTTGAGATAGGCGGCACTCTTCTCCTCAAACTTCCTGCGCTCACCGCGCTCCATTACCCGTCTGACGGCGATTAAGGGATCCGTCTTGAGGAAGATGCCTAGATCGGGTTTTGGGACGGCTCTGTTGATGTCCGCGACAAACCCTCGATCAACACCTCGTGCATGGAAGTATCCGTAGCTCGAGTACACGTATCGATTGCAGATCACGTGCGTGCCACCCGCCAGCGCCGGCTCGACTACCGTCTCAAGATGCATCATGCGATCGGCCGCGGCGAGCAGCGCAATAGTGCCGGGGCTCAACGGACTCGCGCCAGAATCAAGATAGGTGCGTACCTCTGGCAGATTGCGATACCAGTCCGAAGGTTGGCGCGTACACGTGACGTCCCGCCCAGAAGCCCGGATTGCTTCGGCAAGGATCTGCTCTTGGGTGCTCTTTCCCGACCCATCGATGCCGCATATGACGATGAGGCAACCCCGGAGCTTCATTGGAGGCTTCTCAAGAGATCTCCCCTGCTTGTGGCGTCGCCGGGGTTACCGACTCAATCCAGTGGCCAAACGCGTGCCGCTTCCCCTCAAGGTAGGTGTGATAGCGCTCATCGCTGGTCACCAGACCCTGACGATCGACGGCAATTCCAGCCTGTTCGATTTTGGCCACCTTTTCAGGGTTGTTGGTTAGCAAACGCACCTTGGTGAGCTGCAGGTGCTCAAGAACAGCGATTGCGCTGTCGTATGAGCGTAGATCACGAGCGAGCCCAATGTGATCAAACGCCTCGGCTGTCGAAAGCTGCTGATCGTCCTGAGCCGCATACGACAAGGTCTTTGCGTGGAGTCCCGCGCCTCGACCATCTTGATCAGCGAGATAGATGAGAACGCCGTTGCCATCTTCGCCGATCAATCGGAGCGACTCCCAAAGCTGCCAACTACAGTCACAGCGATCGCAGCCGAAAACCTCTCCGGACAGGCATGCTGAATTGAGTCGAACTAGGCAGCCATCCCGAATATCGGGGGTGCCACTTAGGGCCAGAACCGTGTTGGCTGATGCGCCATGCCTGACCAGGAAGCTGCGCATGTGAAAATCTCCAAGCACATTTCGAACTGCCACGGGCGGCGAATAGTCGAGTACCTGTGCATACCTGGTCATCGACGCACGAGCCCTCCGTCTATATCGATGGTCGCTCCGTTGAGAGCATCTGGTGCATCCAGCAACACGAACGAAGCTAGATAGGCGACCTCGTCGGGTTGAGCAAACCTCCCGATGGGGATCGCGCATTCGTAATGTTGGCGACGCTCAGCCGGCATGACAGCTGCCATGGGCGAATCGACTGGACCAGGACTAACGATGTTCACCCTGACACCCGCGCGGCCGTGCTCTCTTGCGAGCGACTTTCCCAGCGCAACAAGCGCTGCCTTCGAGGATGCGTATACAGCGTCTGTTCCTCCCGTCGCGCCCGCCTGACTTCCCATTAGAAGCAGGCGACCCTTCCCGCGGGCGTCCATGGAAGGAACCACAAGACGACAGAGCCGTACAGCACTTAGGAAGTTGACTGTCAGAACCTCGTCAACCTCGTCGTCACTCACGGAAGCAACCGCTCGCAGCGGATAAACGCCGGCGACGTGTGCGACCAAGTCGGGAGGGCCGAGCGATTCCATCAACTCGCCAAGCACTCGCTCAAGGCTGCCGTAGTCGCTTATGTCTACGGGCTCCGAGACTAGATCTCCGACCGCATCTCCCTGCTTAATGTCTAGACCGGCGATGCGCACGCCCCGGGCGCGGAGAGACTGGCATAGCGAACTACCAATCGAGCCGGCCGCCCCGGTGACGATGCCCCAGCGATCCTCTTTACTCGTGGCACTCATCGCTAGATGGATCGACAGAAAGCCATCTCACGACGCCTTGGGCGCCTCAAATTTGTGTTCGCACTCTGGGCAGGTCACCATTTTCGTTGACCCTGACTTCGCCGATCCAGAATCCTTCCCCTGTCGCGAACCCCGCAATTCCATGCGCAGATCAGCCACCGACATTCGTTGCTCTGCCGCAACATCGAGCCACCTCTCCTGCTCCTCCGTCTCCAGGGCGCAGACCTCCGCGTGGTGGCTCCAGGTCAAATTGTCCCGACGTCGGTATGGCTCGATCGCCCCGGCGATATAGGCGATGTTGCGCAGGCTCTGAATGTCGTAGCCGGTGATTCGCGCTGCCTCGCTGTACTTCTCACCCCAGCGCGAGGTGCCGTAGCGTATCCAGTCCCCAAGGAGCCACTGACTGCATCGCGTCATGGCCCCCAAGCGGGCGCCAGCTCGGACCCAGGCCACAACGTCCATTTCGCTACTGGGCGTCCAAGCAATGTTCGTGCCTGTGGCACCAGAGCGCGCTCCACCAGAGCGCGCAGGCGTCAGCGTGGCTGCCCCTCCGTCTGCCCCAACCATGTGGTGATTTTATGGTTACGCCAGGGATCTTTTGTGGGCCAATATGCCCCTATTAGTAGAGCGTTTTGGGGCAAAGTGCTACAACAAAAACAGTGAAGGTCCTCAGATCAGGTCTGCCTTCCGCCGATTGCCCGGTGGCGATCGCAGGATCCCAACCGAATCGTTCGCTGACACGGCTATCGCCGCACCGACAAACCCGTCGCTCCGAATCCACTTACCCTCAACGCACGAACTCTTAACGCCCGAGCTTCGAACCTCTGATGAGCTCAGCCGGAAGGAGAATCCCTGGGACGCTCGATCAATCTCCACCTCTCCGCCATGGAAGACCAGTCTCCCCCTCGTGTGCCGAGGCAAGCCCTTATGTATCGCCTCCTTGATGCTGAAAAGGAGGCGGTCCCAGCGAACATCCGGCTCACGATCCATACGCCGCCGCACCCATTCACCCTCACCGCGCGACGCAATCATTTCGAGGACGCGAACCGGCAATGGCCTGTTCGGCTCAACGTCAACACCGATCGCCGCGAACTCTTTTGCGAATCCGACCGCAACCACTCGATAGCCGTCACAGTGAGAGATGCTTCCAGCGATCCCGGGGGGCCATAGAGGTTCTCCATATTCCCCAACCGGGATGGACTGCGGCTGTTGACCGAGTCGCCTTAGTGCCCTCCGAGCACACGACCGGCCCGTCATGAACTCCTGCCTTCGACTCTCGAGGGCACCTTCGATAGCGCGCTCCTCCTCGGGGAAGAGCCTCGTCGCCAGCTCATTTCCGGTGCCAACAACCGAGATGCCATCTGGGAACAGCCGGCTAAACACGGTCCGGCTGCGCTATCCACCTTGGAGAGGCAATCAGCTCCTCCGCTTTTAGTGCAACCTGCAGTTGAGTGTTGCAAGCAGGCAAAGGTTGGCCTAGCGTCTCCTCCACTCGCCGGAGATGACGTTCGGCAGTGTTACGCGAGATCCCCAGGGAAATTGCCGCGCTCGCGATGTTTTGATCCGCCTCAAAGTACGCCCTGAGGGTTTTGCGAAGGCTAAGACCAGAACCTCGCCCCTGGTCCAAGGGAACGAGATAGGTCTCGATGAGAGACATGGCCAGCGACTGGTCACGGATGACGGCTGCGATAAGAATCACATCGCGGCACCTTGTGATTCGACGGGGCTGGTAGAGCCCTACCTGTAGCGCAATCTGGGCTTCGCGATGAGAACGGCGCCACCCATCTAGTCCTCTTCGAGGCTCCCCAATCGCAACAAAAATGTCATGCGCCAACTGGTCGCAGACCAACTGATCGACCTCAACGACAGTCGGGGGCTGGGGTCCTCCCAACCAGATCCAAACGTACTCGGCATCTCGCACGGCGACCAACGATCGATGGCTGCCCCGCTTAGATGCCAGGCGGACACCCTGCTCCGCGTTGGGGCCCCTGAGAATCAGACACACGTGCCAGCCCTCGAAGTCGTAGTCAAATTCCTCTGGCCGCACGGAACTACTGTTCTTCAGCAAGCGCAGCACCCGGTCCGTTTGTCTTTGTGCAGAGGATCGCGATGCTCGTTGGATCTCGTTTGTGTATTCGGTTGACACGGATTCCATGAACCTATCCACCTGTAGTCCTTGATCTTTGAGAATCTCGCAAAGCACTTGGCTTGGAATTCCCTCAGCCTCCGTAACAATGAACTCCTCCAGTGACTTATTACCTGCTGCATAGCGACGGAGAACGGCATCTAGTCCTACGCCATCACGCGCTGAACGTCGAGCCTGTTCAGCTATCTCAAGGGGGATCGGGGCCGCCCAGTCCCCACTCTTCTGAATAGCTAGGAGGCTGTAATTCACCGCGGCAGTGACCGCGTTTTTAATCCCGACCAAATATGTTGGGTCGAGATTGTCACTTGACTCCGCCAGATCTTGGATACGAGCAAGGATCGCCTTTTCGATTTCGGGACGCTTGGCACGCAAACGGGATACAAGTTCGACGCGGATTACTTGTGGTGACCTTGATTTGTTATGACTGCAACCTGTCATCGCACAAACCATCCCTGCATATTTTCCCCTCCCCCCCGGGAGAAGTGGATGGACCGCCCGACCACGCCGATCGAGTACGCAGCCCGACACAAGCAATCCCCCCGGGTGCCTTTTCACCGCCCTGCCCCTGTCTCATGTTCGTTCTCCTCTTATGAGATGCTCAGGCGAAAGCCGAACGTACCGAAGGCAACGCATGCGATGCAAATCCCCTGGACCCCATGAGCGTGGCTTATTGAGTCAAGCAGGGACCTGCTGCGCCTCGGCCGAGCTAGCCAAGGAAGGTGCCTGGGCCATACGGACAGACCGGAGACTCACGCCCGGCCCGAGGACATGAGACCACAGCACTACCCAGCTAGAGATTTAGTCTCTATTGTCTGCGCCCACCTTGAATCCACCAGACGCACTTGGGATTGAGCCAACCACCGACTCTTGGCCAAGCGGAGAATCTCGCCCCAGAATGGTTATTGGCTGCATCACATGCGCTGCCTGCTTGGCTGTTCTTGTGGCTCTGGCTTACCATGTGAAATCGATTGAGGGCCTCGATAACAGCATCCTCAGTCAGCTGAATGCGTCTCCTGGCTCTACAGCTAAAGACCTCGCCTTTCTCGCCGAGCAGGTAGTCACCCCCCTTTCCCAAGTGGTAGCGGTGATCCTCGCCTGTCTGCTCGCGCTGAGCTTAGGTCGACAGCGGCGAGCACTTTTCGCAGTGGCGCTGGTCGCTGGCACCGCAATCATCGTTCAGGTCTTGAAGCTGACACTAGAACATCCACGTTATGAACTGGCTCACGGACCCCAAGTCGGATGGTTCCCCTTTGCTACCTCCTTCCCAAGCGGCAATTCGGCTGGCGCGTTGTCGATAGCGCTGGCATTTCTCTTCGTTGGTCCACGTCAGTGGCGGCAGCCGACCCTCCTCATCGGTATCGGGTTTACGCTTGTCGTTAGCGTGGGACTATTGGTCCTCAACTATCACTATCCGAGCGATGTTCTTGGTGGGTGGCTGGTTGCCGCCGGTTGGTGTTTTGGTCTGCTTGCGTTGACTACCTCGGATTAGCTGAGCGACGCATTGCTGAGATCGGCGAGGAGATAGCCCCGAAAAGGAGCTCCAGGTATCTCCGCATCGGAGATCAAGGAGATGAAAGTCAAACCAGACACCCGAAACCACCCAGCACTAGTCAGGTTGCTCCTTTTGCTTCCAGCGCTGGTGGAGTCGAACTGCCAGGCCCAGCATCACGTAAAGGAGAGCCAAGGTAATAAGTAGGAACTTGAGGCTCGCACTTGTCGTCGCAAAGGGCGGGGCAAAGCTTCCTCCGTGACCGCCAAGTATAAAGAGCCAAACGATGTTTTCGGCGGCATCAAAAAGCGCCGCGGCGATTGCAAAACCCGGAGCAGCAACCCCCAGAGTCGCGAGCAACCTTGGACCTCGTTCTCTCGCAAGGTCCCGAGTCGCTATCGCCGCCAGAGCAAAGAAGGTTCCGTAGCTCGCCATGAATGCGAAGTCGACACATAGAGATAGTCGAGCGAGATCTCGGCCATGACTCCCCCATTCGCCCAAGATTTCAGCAGCACGTGTTTTGCTGCCAGCGAACTCAAGTACGGAAACCGAGGGTCCGCCTGTCGCCTCGATATGCCGATCAAGAACGAGCAGCACAAGGTCGAACGCCACCATCGCAATCCCAGACACCACAAGCAATCGCTTGCGGCTGAAGGAGGCCCATCGAGGCGGAACTGACCGCTCGGAGGATGATGACAAGGACAACACCGCTTCCCAGCGCTACCTGGCTATCTTCGATTGCATGAAGTGCTTGTTATCTGTGAACATGGTATGGGTGCCATATAACTGGTCGCTCTGCTCAAAGACCGCCCATCGAATAACCCAGAGCGACCATCGAGAAGCCAACGATAAGAGAGATGGCGATATTGAGGCAGGCGAGATCGGCACGCTTCCCAGCAATCAAGCGTTGCGTCTCGAACATCCAAGCCGAGAACGTGCTGAAAGAGCCGATCGCACTGGCAAACACCGTGATTGCCTCGTTGTCGAACGCTGTCGCGTTTAGAGCGCCAGCGAAAAATGCCCCAAATAGATTGACAGCGAGGATTCCGGTCGGAAAAGCACGGCCCGTGCGACCGGACACGGCGGAATCGAGGACATAACGACTACTGCTCGAACTCCTCCTTTGCCCGACGCTCTTCGGTATCGCCAGCACCGTTTTTCGCCTCGTCCCGAAGGCGCCGCATGATCCGCTCGAGATCCTCGTAACTCATGGTCAGCTCGATTCGTTCGCGGTCGTCGTGCGGGCTCCAGCCGAGGTCACGCAGAAGGCGCAGGTCGGCCTCGAACATCGGGCCGAGGTGCGCAGCGTCTTTGTAGTCGTTGCGGTCCAGCGCCATCCAAACGTCGTTGAGGCCGGCGAGGTGGTTGATCGTCTGCTTGTAGATCGCGTCTCGCTGGGAGTCCGTGATCGTGATCGGGAGTCGGGGCATCGGGCCGGTTCCTTTCGGTCGGGCGCCGAAGAACCGCTCAGATGCCACCCCGCTATTTGGGGCATTGGCGAGTACCGTTTCGCTTGCATCGAAGGCTTCGTCTTCGGTGCCAGGTGCTGGGGCGTTAGTGCGCCGCCGGCACCCGGCCCCTTCGGCGTTAGCGCGCCGTTGGGGCCGTCATTTATTTGGCAGCACGAATCGAACGGAGCTTTTTGGTTCCTGTCAAGGGCGAGCCGGAGAGTGGGGGGTTGGGCCGCTTGTCTTTCGGAACATCGAGCCCCCCACTTCCTGGCTCGGGGAGCCGAATCGGCGACATATGGACGGCACGAGAGATTTCTCCACTAGGGACGAATCGCTGCGGGCGGAATGAATACGAGGAGTGATCGTCGAGCCCGAAGGGTCATTCGCGCCGAGCGTTGGTGGGATGAGTCTCAAGAGGAGATCTTCTGCTGGAGATCACCGATCGACCTATTCCGGAAGCCGATCTTGTCGCGCTTGAGTTCAACGAAAACCCAACCCCTATCGGAGCTGTGCTTGTAGCTGAGGGCCCGGGCGGGGGTGCGGTCTTGCCCACACGACTCTTCCTGCCAAGCAGTCCCTCCTGGTCTCATGCCGTAGGTCTCCCGTATGGAAGTCCTGATCTAAAACCGGGGCTCCTCCGTAGCCGGGTCGTTTGAGGCCGCCGGGTATTATTGGGCTGGTGTAGGGACCCTCTGCAGGGGTCGTTCTAAAAAGGCTATGACGGCGATGAGCGATGGGGCTCGCTCTGTCACAACCGCGGCTTTCGTCCGCTGATGGCTCCTATCCGTCAAAGGTTGCGCGACGATAGGAGGCAGCGTTGAGATTTCAGTGGCGCCATGGCCAAAGGCGAGCAGTTAGCTGTCATGGCAGGAAGTTGCTCTGGATTAGGGCGGCGCTAGTTGCTGAGACCCGGCCTTGGCCGGCCTTGACGGCCTGCGGGGTTCGTTCTCGTCATGCGGACGCTTATTTCGATCGTCGGCTACCCCTAGAGGGACGAGCATGAGCGCGGGGGCCTGGCTTGCGGTCGGGCTCTTGGGCGGCCTAGCCGCTAGCAGGTCGGCGACTTCGAGGCGGCCGTCGACGCCTGCGAAGAAGTCTTGATCGCGATCGACCTGCAGGAAGGCGCGGGGCCTGATGCGGTCCGCTCCTAGAGACCTTCGATCTTCGATCAACTCCGCGCGCCCTCTCGGTCTCGGGCGCGCCGAGCGGGCGGGATACGTCGAACGGGGAGAGCATCGCGCGGGGCCACCCTCTCCCCGGATCGACCCCGCCCGAGTTCGGCGTCCTCGCTACTGCACCGAGGGCGAGGGCCCGATGAGCGGGGCAGGCGGTCGGCCGGGGAATGGTTCAGCTCGACGGCTGTTCCTCGAGCCGACCCCACCCCGCTTCAATCACCTCCTGCTGACCGGGACCCTGACGGGAGACCCCCGAAGGGGTCGCAGCCCGAAAGGCGAGACCGTCACGGTGCTCGACATCGCCTTCCCGGTCTTCGACCCCGAGAAGCTCGAGGAGCTGTGGAGTTGGGGCAGGGCCGAGATCGAAGCTCCCGGGGCCGTCGCGACGCCGGAGGTGAGGAGCTTGACCGTGGGGGACTTTGTACTAGCGGCCGGCCAGCTCAGCGAGCGCGGCGGTGACGGCTCCGAGGAGCGGCGGAACGTCTTGCTGGCGACCTTCGTGCACCCCGAGCCTCCCCCAGAGACCGGCCTCGTCGTTGTCGGCGAGCCTCCCGACGGGCCGCGATCGGACACGGCAAATGGCAGTACGTCCGCGAGGACAGCCTGGTCGGGGTGATCGACAGCTTCTTCGCCACTCGGATCTTCGGACCCAAACGACTCGCCTACTTCGAGGCTCAGAGTTCCACCCTTGCCGGCGACCTGACTAGGCGCGACGACGAGAAGCGCAAGAGACTCGGCGAGCAGATCGGGGACGTCGACCAGCGGATCGAACGGCAGCTCGCAGCCATTGAGGCCGGGGTCGATCCGGTGGTCGTTGGTGAGCGCATCCGCGCTCTTAAATCTGAGCGCGCCGAAGTGGACATCGTCCTAGCCCAGCTCGAGGACGCCCGACGGGACAGCACCGCCGTCGATCCCGCTGACGCTGCCGCGGTTCTCAGCTCCCTGCCTGACCTCGGCGCAGGACTGGCAGCCGCAGACCCAGACGTGAGGAGGGCGGTCTTCGACGCCTTCCGGCTTCAAGTCGAGATTGATCGCAATGCCAGTCAGGTGCGACTGAAAGCGATGGTGTCAAGCGCCTTTGGAGAGGCAAAGGACCTAACCGACCTCGGCGAGCCCGAAAACGGCTTTCTCTCCACTAAGGCCATACCGCTACGGGGATTCGAACCCCGGTTTCCGGACTGAGAATCCGGCGTCCTAGTCCCCTAGACGATAGCGGCGAGGACGGGGCATTTTAGCGGGATGGGCGGGTGGGTCGTCGAGCCGGTGCGGTCGGGGTCTTGGGCTGCAAGTCGGTAGATTGCCTGGCTCCCGCGGCTGTGGCGGAACTGGTAGACGCGCACGGTTCAGGTCCGTGTGGGCGAAAGCTCGTGGAGGTTCGACTCCTCTCAGCCGCATCGGGCGCTGGGGCGCCCAGGCTCTAGGCGGGCTGCTGGGCGCGGGGCTTCCAGCCCGCGCGGCGCGCGGTGTCGGCGAACTCGTCGGCGAAGACAGGCCAGAGGGCACTGGGGAGGTCGTGTCCCAGCCCCTCGAAGATGCGCAGGCGAGCGCCGGGGATGGCGCGGGCAGTGGCGCGGCCGCCGCTCGGGCGGATCAGGGTGTCGCGGGTGCCGTGGATCACGGTCGCCGGCAGGTCGAGCCCGCGGAGGGCCGCAGAGCGATCGCCGGAGGCGATGATCGCGTGCAGCTGGCGCAGCACCCCGCGTGGATTGTGGCCACGGTCCCAGGAGGCTTCCGCCACGCGGCGCAGGCGCTCCTCGTCGGTCCGGTAGGCAGGCGAGCCGATCAGCTCGTAGGTGCGCTCGATGCGCTTGATGAACGAATCGCGGTCGCGGGGCGCGTCGGCGAGCATCAGGCCGAAGACCTTGAAGGTGGGCTGCCCCACCCAGCGGTTGCCCGTGGTCGAGTGCATCGAGACCAGCGAGCGGATCCGCTGCGGGTGCTCGATCGCGACGGTCTGGGCGATCATCCCGCCCATCGAGATCCCGGCCACGTGGGCGGAGTCGAAGCCGAGGTGGTCCATCAGGCCAACCGTGTCCGCCGCCATGTCGGAGAGCAGGTACGCAGCGGTGCCACGCCGGCGAAGCAGGAGGTCCGAGCGGCTGGGCACTCGCGCCGAGTCGAGCCTGGTCGAGTGACCGATGTCGCGGTTGTCAAAGCGAACGACGCGAAAGCCGCGTTCGGCCAGCATCACGCAGAGCTCCTCGTCCCAGGCGATCATCTGCGTCGCCAGGCCCATGACGAGGACCAGCGGCTCGCCGTCGGGGTCCCCCACCTCCTGGTAGGCGAGCTCGATCCCGTCGTTCGCGGGCGCGAGCCGCTCTTCGCTGAGCTCCGGCATCGCGGAAAGTCTAGCCAGGTTGGCTGGGCAGCCAGCCGCGCCCGTTACCTTGCCGGGATGCGCACCGCGATCGTCTCCGACCTCCACCTCGGCGCCGGCAACGGCGAAGACATCGCCCGCGACCCCGCGGTCCGCGACGTCCTGCTGGCCGAGATCGCCGCGGCCAATCGCCTCGTCCTGCTCGGCGACGCGCTCGAGCTGCGCGACTTCCCGCTGCCGCGGGTGCTCGAGTCGACCCGGAGCTTCTTCATCGCCCTGGGAGAGGCGATGGCGGGGCGGCGGATCATCCTCATCCCCGGCAACCACGACCACTGGCTTGCCGAGCCGCTGCTGGAAGAAGTTGCGCTGGGCGGAGGGACGCTCGGCCTCGAGCACCGCGCCCTGCCGGGCAGCGGCCCGCTCGCGCGCATCGCCTCCTGGCTCGGCGAGGCCGAGCTCAGCGTCGCCTATCCCGGCGCCTGGCTGCGCGACGACGTCTACGCCACTCACGGCCACTTCATGGACTGCCACATGACCCTGCCCCGGCTCGAGTGCCTCGCCGCGGCGGCGGTGATGCGCCGCGCCGGCCGCCCGGCCGACCCCGCTGCCCCAGCCGACTACGAGCGCATCCTCCGCCCCATCTACGGCCTCGCCTTCGGGCTCGCCGAAAGCAATCTGGGCAATGGCGCCCAACGTCCCTCCGAGCGCGCCTGGCACGCGGTCTCGGGCAATCTCCGCAATGGCGGGCGCCTCACCACGGCAACCCTCAAAGCCGCGATCGGCGCGGGCGTCCCGGCCGGCGTCTGGTTGCTCAACCGGCTGCTCCGCGCCGATTTCGATCCCAACGTCTCCGCCGCGGCGATCACCCGCGACGGCATCGCCGCGGCAACCGAGATGGCGCGCCGCCTCCGCCTCGACGCCGCCCACGTGATCACCGGCCACACCCACCGTGCCGGCCCGGAAGAGGGCGAGGCCGAGTGGCGCATCCCCGGCGGCGGAACGCTCCACAACACCGGCAGCTGGGTCTACGCCGACGCCTTCCACCACCCCGGCCGCCCGCCCGGGCCCTACTGGCCCGGCACAGTCACCTGGCTCGACGAGGAGGGCCCGCCACAACGCAAGCGACTGCTGCTCGACCTACCACGGGAGACGCTGCGCGCAGCGGTGGCGCGCACCGCCGCCGGGGCCCGCTAGGACCCGAGCCACTCGGCGACGATCCGGCCGATCTCCGGGCCGGCGTCCTCCTGCAGGAAGTGGGAGGCGTTCTCGACCTGGCGCGGCGGCGGGAAGTCGAGCTGCTCGGAGACCCGTTCGCCGACGGACAGCGGCAGGATCGGGTCCGAGTCCGCCCACAGCACGAGCGCCGGCCGCTCGTCCTCGCGCAGCGCGTCGGCGACCGCCTTGCCCTCGGCGGCACCAGGCGCATCGGGCTCGGTCGGCAGGATCAGCGGGAAGGCGCGTGCGCCCGCCTTCGACTCCGGAGTCGGGAAGGGCGCGTCGTAGGCGGCGATCACCTCGTCGCCCGGGTCCTCCTTGCAGCCGCCCCGCACCAGCACCCCAATCGGCACGTCGGCGTTGTCGCGGACGAACTCGCGGAAGTGGAGCCAGGCCTCGCTCATCCGCTGGTGGCCGGTGAAGGGACCCGTCTCCATGATCACCAGGCGCGAGAAACGCTCGGGGTGCTCAACCGCGAGGCGCAGCCCGATCGGCCCGCCCCAGTCGTGCACCACCGCGGTCGCGCCGCGGACGTCGAGCTCCTCCAGCAGCGTCGCGATCAGCTCGACATGGCGGTCGTAGGTGTACCAACCGACGTCGGTGGGCTTGTCGGACCGGCCGAAACCGGCGTAGTCGGGAGCGATGCAGCGGTAACCGGCGTCGCGCACCGGCGGAATCACCTTGCGCCAGAGGAACGACCAGGTCGGCTCGCCGTGGAAGAAGACGACCGGTGCGCCCTCACCCTCGTCGAGGTAGGCGAGCCGCAGGCCGTCGACCTCGCGGTACTTGGACTCGAAGGGAAAGTCCGGCAACCCGGTGAGGCTCTCCTCCGGCGTGCGAAAGACGTCCATGCGTGGACCCTATTGGGTTGGTTGGCCCAAAGCGGCAAACTTCGCTCCAGAGCAGGAAATACGCGCAACCCCTGGAATATCCTCGCGCATAGTTCCCTGCTTACTTGCGACGAAAGGGTTGCGCATGAACGAGGAGAGCACACTCAGCGGCTGGTGGGTGTTTGCCGGCGTACTGCTGCTGGTTGCCGGCGTCCTGAACATCATCTGGGGGATCGCCGCGATCGGCGACTCGAAGTTCTTCACCGAACAAGGGACGTTCATCATCAGCGGCCTGCACACCTGGGGCTGGATCATCCTGATCCTCGGCGTGCTCGAGCTCGTCGCCGCCTTCTCACTCTTCTCGGGTGGAGAGTTCGGGCGCTGGTTCGGGATCTTCGTCGCCGCCCTCAACTCGATGGGCGCGCTGCTCTCCATCCCCGCCTACCCCTTCTGGTCGCTGGCGATCTTCGCCCTCACGATCATCATCATCTACAAGCTGGCCGAGGGCCCGGAAGGAAGCGTCCGCTAGTTCGGCGACGACCCGACCACACGCTGTGACCGAGGGCCCCGGCTATCCGGGGCCCTCGTCGTGGTGGGGCCGCTGAAAGAGGCGTCGACGGGATCGAGGCGCGACCACGGCGCCGCCGCCCGCTCGTTGCCCTCGTAGACGACCCCCACCCCGCTCATGCGATCGTCCCAGGCCCGGCGCTGCTGGTTGAAGAAGATGCCGACAAAGCCGAGGCCGAAGGGGATCCAGGCCAGCCCGAAGCCGATCAGGCGCTTGACCGAGCGCCCAAGGCGCAGGCCGCGCCCCTCGACGTCGAGCCGGATGCCGACGAAGCGCATGCCCGGGGTCTGGGCCGCGAGCGCCCAGAAGCCGACCATGTAGAGGGCGCCGAGGGCGAACCAGAGCGTGGTGCCAGCGGCGAGGGCAAAATTGGAGACGCCGTTGCCGTTGCCGGTGAAGGCCGAGGCGATCAGCGCCGCCACGGCGGCGAGGCCGGAGAAGCCGAGGTTGACGATCAGCACGTCGATGCCGAAGGCAAGGGCGCGGGTAACGGCGCCGGCGCGGTCGGTCGGCTCGGTGCGGCGCTTGCGGAAGAAGAGCCGCCGCACGATGCGCTCGGCCACGGCGTCGAGACGGCGCGTGCCTTTGCCGATCGTGTGGCCGACGTCCTCGATCAAGCCGACCCCCTGGGCGCTGATCGCGGCACGGAGCTCGGGGGCCTCCGCGATCCGCTCGACCAGGCGCTGCGCCTCGTCGCTGGCGAGCAGGCGGCGCCAGACCTCGTCGACCATCTCGCTGTCGAGCGCCTCGACCAGCGCCCGCTTGACCGCCTCGCTCTCGAGCGCGCTGTTCATCGCCTCCTCGACGACGGGGCCTTTGAGGACGCGGGCGATCGCCCGTTCCACCGCCTCGCTCTCGACCGCGGCCACCACCGCCTCCTCGGCCGCCACCTCGATCGCCCGGTCGATGCCGGTCGCCTTGCCCACAGAGCGTGCGCTGCGCACGCCGGCGCCGAGCAACCGCACCGAGAGCGGCTCCTCTGGCTTGGTCATGAGCCGGCCGCGGGAAGGAGCCCGGGCGCGGCGCTCAGCGGGTGCAGCTCGCCCTCCTCCAGCGCCTCGGTGCGCAGGTGGCCGATCGCTTGGTACCCCGGCGAGCCGATCATCTCCAGAAAGGCCTGGCGGGTCGGGTATTCGACCAGCAGGACTAGGTCCCACCCGCCCTTGCCGAGCAGCGCGGGCGCCGACTCGCCGAGGAAGGCGACGCGCGCACCGGCCCGCTCGAGCAGCGGCGCCACCGCGGCGCCGTATTCCTCGTAGCGCTCGCGCCCGCCCTCCGGCTTGAAGCGCAGCAGGTTGAGCATCGTCACCGGCGCGTCTTCCGCGGCGCGGGACGAGAAAGCCTCGAATCCCGCTTGGTTGATCGCCTCCGGTTCGGGCGCCGCCCCCTCGCTCATAGAGCCAACAACCTATCGATGAACTCAACCTGGGCGGGGTTTATCTTGTCCCGCGCCGCCTGCGGGTCGAACCATTCGGCCCGGTCGACCTCAGGGAACTCCTGCTGGCGGCCCGAGCGCGGCGGCCACTCGATCGCGAAGGTGTTGCTGGCCAGCTCGGCAGGATCGAAATCGGCTTCCGCCGCCCAGCCGTGCACGATCTTGCCGCTCTTTTGGCGCACGGAGCCGAGCTCGGCCAGTCGCTCGGCGGTGAGGCCGAGGGACGAGCCGAGCTCCTCCTCCAGCTCGCGCAGCGCACAGGCGCACGGATCCTCCCCCGCGTCGAACTCGCCCTTGGGGATGGACCAGGCGCCCTCGTCCTTCTTCGCCCAGAAGGGACCGCCGGGATGGACCAGCAGCAGCTCGATCGACTCGCCGCGACGGCGGTAGGGAAGGATGCCGGCGGAGGTGGTTGCCACCTGCCAGACGCTAGCCGACCACGACGCCCATCCGACTTTGACCACACCAGGGTGGGGTCAATGTCGGATGGGCGCTAAGCCACCCGCCTCAGCTCGCCGCGCTGGGCGCCAGCCGCGGCGAGCGCCAGGGCGCCCGCCTCGACGCCACTCGCCCAGGAGACCTCGGAGAGCAGGCCGGGCGCGGCGACCATGTCGCCGGCGATGAAGATGCCGTCACCGCGGTCGACCGCCGGACGGTCGCGCCAGCTCAGGCCGGGATGGTCGAGCGGCCCCGTGCGACCCTCCATCACCTGGCGGCGGCGCCAGCGCTCGCGCCCGCGCAGGTCGGGGTAGGCGGCATCGAGCAGTCGCTCCAAGCGCAGGCCGACGGCGTCGGCGCCTTCCCCGGGTCGCACCGGCATCTGCCCTTGCGCCAGCTCCTCGCCGTCGGGGGAGAGCGAGGGATCGGGAGCGCTGAAGCGCTCGATCCAGCCCGACTCGTCGAGGTCGGAGACGATGAACGGGTCGCCGCGCCGGTGCTCAAAGCCGACGTCGATGCAGACCGTGTGGCCGCTCGGCCAGCGCAGCGAGTCGTCGCCGAGCAGCTCCGCCGCCCGCCCCAGCTCGGTGGCGACGATCACCGGCGCCTCCGGCACGGCATCGACCGCGCACCCGGTCTCGATCTCGACGCCGAGCCGCCGCGCGCGTGCCTCCAGCATCGCAACCAGCGAGCTCCAGCCGCCGTGCAGGTAGCGGGCCGTCGGCGGCGGGCTGAGCAGCACCCGCACCGAGTGCTTCCAGACGAAGGCGGCGGAGAGCTCGCCGGGGTCGTGGTGGAAGGTGTAGACGCCAGCGGCCGCCGAGAGCATCGCCGCGGTGCGCTCATCGGAATGGCTTGCGGCCCAACTGCGGAAATCCTGGTCGACCGGCGCTTCGCGGCCGCGCAGGCGCAACACCGCCGGGATCGTGCCGAGCGGCGGCGTGCGGCGCACCTCGCCCTGCCAGCGAAAGCGGATGCCGGAGAGCGGCGGCCCCGAGTAGCGGGGCAGCAGCTCGCGCTCGGCGAGCCAGCCCCAGAGCGGCCCGTCCTTATAGATGACGTGGGGGCCGAGGTTCGCCTTGTAGGGGCCCTCCATGCTGCGGGCGCGACCGCCCAGCTCATTGCGCGCCTCGAGCAAACGCACCGGTGCGCCGCCTTCGGCGACCGTGATCGCCGCGGTCAATCCCGCCAGCCCACCGCCCACAACCGTGACCCCGCTCATTCCGTCACCTCCGCTGGTCTCGCGCATCCTGGAGACGATGGTAGGTGACGACTGGCCCGCTATACAGTGCCAGTAGTGGGGCGTTCTGATGGACCAGTTGTACCGGGGCTCTTGATCGAGCTCGACCGCGATTCCGACGCGCCGCTGCACGAGCAGATCGAGCAGTCGATCCGCGAAGACGTGAGGGCCGGCCGGCTCGCCGCCGGGGCGAGGCTCCCCTCCAGTCGCGGCCTCGCCGGTGAGCTGGGAATTTCGCGCGGCGTGGTCAGCGAGGCCTACGGCCAGCTGGCGGCCGAGGGCTACCTGGTCGCCAGCCAGGGCGCGCCGGTGCGGGTCGCGCACGCCGTGCGAGCGGCGGCGGAGCGCCCTCCCTCCCCCTCGCTGCTGCCCGACTTCGCCTACCGCTTCGACCCCTGCCTGCCCGACCTCGGGGGATTTCCGCGCGATCGCTGGCTGCGCTCGCTGCGCGCCGCCTGGCGCCAGGCCCCGATCGGCGCGGTCGACTACCCAGACCCGCGCGGCGTCCCCGCCCTTCGCGAGGCACTCGCCGAATATCTCGGTCGTATCCGCGGCGCCGCCGCCGACCCCGAGCAGCTGCTGGTCTGCAGTGGCTTCAGCCAGGCGCTCTCGCTGGTCGCCCGCTGGCTGCGCGGGCGCGGCGTGGAGAGCGTCGCGCTCGAGGACCCGGGCTGGCACAGCCAGCGGCTGGTCGTCGAACAGGCGGGACTCGCGGTCGAGCCGGTCCCGGTCGACGCCGAGGGCCTGCGGGTCGACCTTCTGGAAGAGAGCGATGCGGCGGCGGTAATCGTCACCCCGGCGCACCAGTTCCCCACCGGTGCGGTCTTGAGCAGCGAGCGCCGGGCGGCGCTGGTCGAGTGGGCCGAGCGCGGCGAGCGGCTGATCGTCGAGGACGACTACGACGCCGAGCTGCGCTACGACCGCACCCGCGTCGGTGCCCTGCAGGGCCTGGCTCCCGAGCGCGTCGCCTACATCGGCTCGGCCAGCAAGCGCCTCGTTCCCGGCATGAGGCTGGGCTGGATGCTGACCCCGTCCTGGCTGGGCTGGCCGCTGATCTCGGTCAAGGCGGTCGAGGACCGCGGCTCGGAGGCGCTCGGCCAGCTCGCCCTGCGCGACTTCATCGCCCGCGGCGAGCTCGACCGCCACCTGCGCCGGATGCGCCTGCGCTACCAGGGACGGCGCGAGGCGCTGCTCGACGGCCTCGCCCGGCACCTGCCGGCGGCACGGCCGGGAGACGGTGCTGCCGGGCTCTTCGAGCTGGTCGAGCTGCCGGAGGAGGTCGACGAGGCCGCCCTGGCCAGCGCCGCGGCGGCACGCGGGGTCGGCATCGAGGGCCTGGCGCTGCACCGCTTCGTCCCCGGCGGCCCGCAGGGCCTGGTCCTCGGCTTCGCGGGGATGCCGGAGCCGGCGATCGAGCAGGGCGTCCGCCTGCTCGGCGAGGCCTTCGCCGAAGCTCAGGCTCGATGAAGGATTACCGGTGCTATCGCCCCGGAAATCGCTCAACCAACCGCGGAGACTGCGGGCGGGCGCCGCTCGGCCCACGGGCGCGCCGCTTCGAGCTGGGCGCCGATCCGGACCAGGGTCGCCTCGCCGAACGGGGCGCCGGTGAGCATCGTGCCGACCGGCAGGCCGTCGTCGTTCCAGTACAGCGGCACCGAGATGCTCGGCAGGCCGGTCACGTTGCCGAAGGCGGCGAAGCAGACCGAGCGCACGGTGTCGAAGACGGGCTGCTCCGGAGCGGCGTGCTGCGCCTCCAGGACCGAGCCGGTGGCGGGGGGCAGGATCGCCGATGTCGGGGTCAGCAGCAGGTCGAAGTCGCGCCCCCAGCGGGCGACTTCGCGGCGCGAGAGCCGCTCCAGCCGCTGCACCGCGGTGACGTATTCGTAGGCGCTGACCCGCTCGGTGGCGGCCTCGTAGGCGTGGCGATTATGAGGCTCCACCTTGGACCAATCGACGCCGTCGTAGTCGGCGATGCCGCCGACCGTCATCGTCACGAAGTCCGGCGTCAGCTCCTCCGAGATCGTCCCCACCTCGACTTCGGCCACCTCATGACCAAGCTCCTCGAGCAGAACGGCGGCGTCGCGAGCCGCCGCGATGCAGTCCGGATCGGTGGGGACGCCTAGCGGCGCCTCCGCCATCAGGCCGATCCGCAGCAGGCCGGCCTCCGCCCCGGCCTCCTCGGCGAAGGGCCGCGGCGGCGGCGGCGCGTTGTACCAGGCGAGCGGGTCGGGGCCCGAGGTGACATCGAGGGTGGCGGCGGCGTCGGCGACCGTGCGCGTGATCGTGCCCTCGACCACCGCGCCCATCCAGGTCTGCGCCCGCCGCGGGATTCGCCCGCGGCTGCTCTTCAGGCCGACGAGGCCGCAGTAGGCGGCGGGGATGCGGATTGAGCCACCGCCGTCGTTGGCGTGGGCGAGCGGGAACATGCCGCCCGCCACGGCCGCCGACGCCCCGCCCGAGGAACCGCCCGAGGCATGGCCGGTGTCCCAGGGGTTGAGCGTGTTGCCGAAGCGCGAGTTCTCGGCCACGGTGAGCGGACCGAACTCGGGCGTGTTTGTGCGGCCGCAGAGGACGAAGCCGGCCCGCTGCAGGGCCTCGACCACGAGCTCGCTCTCCTCGCTCAGCCCCTGCGGCGCGCCGTTGGAGCCATAGGTGAGCGGCCATCCGGCGACCGCGGTGAGGTCCTTGATCGGGATCGGCACGCCGAGAAACGGCGCCTCCTCCCCATCGGCGATCCGCCCGTCGGCGGCGCGAGCCGCTGCTCGCGCACCCTCGTCGTCGCGCCAGACCACCGCGTTCAGTTCGGGATTCCGCGCGTCCATCGCCGCGATGCAGGCGTCGAGGAGCTCGAGCGCGGAGAGCTCCCGCGCCCGCAGGGCAGCGGCAAGCTCCAGCGCCGTCGAGGTCGGCCCCAAGTCACCCATGCGCCGATCCTATCCGGGGATGAGCTGGACGATCGGAATCGTCCGGCCCGCCCGCGCCGCTTCCTCGCGGTAGGCGGCATAGGGCGCGAAGACGCGGTCGGCCAAGCCCCAGAGCCTGGCGCGCTCGCTTTCGTCCTCGACCACCGTCGCCCGCATCGCGATGCCGCCGAAGGTGACGTCCGGATCGGCCCGCAGGTTGTGGAACCAGGCCGGATCTTCGGGTAGCCCCAGTTTCGAGGCGACAATCGTCACCCGCTCGCCGTCGTGGAAGTAGATGACGACGTTGCGGCGCCGCGCGCCGCTCCTGGCGCCGCGGGTCTCGAGCAGGGCCGTAGGCAAGCCCAGGCCCAGGCCGAGGCGACCCCGGGTCAGTCTCATCAGGTGCGGATCGAGATTCCAGAGCACGTGCACCGAGAGGAACCGTCCCAAGCGAGTATTGGCGAGCGCGGCGTAGGCACGCTGGAACAAGCCCGCTGGGCGGTTGGGGTCGACGTACTTCAGTGAGGCCACTCCGCCACCGTAGCTGTCCTGCCATTTGGCCGATTTTCTTGAACCGATGCCCTGGTAACGGTATGCCTGCCACTCATTCCTACCCCGGCGCCGCGCGGGCGCCGGCCAGCACCTACTCGAAGCAAGGAGCCACCAGTGAACTCGATGCGAAAGCACCTCACCTACGCAAACGTCGTTTCCAGCATCTGCCTATTTTTGCTGCTCGGAGGAGGCGCCGCCCTCGCCGCGGGCCAGCTCGGAAAGAACACGGTCGGAACCAAGCAGTTGAAGAAAAACGCCGTGACCGCCGCGAAGCTCAAGAACAACTCCGTGTCCGGCGCCAAGATCCAGGCGAACGCGATCTCCAGCGAAAAGATCGCCGACGGCGCGGTCACGCTGGCAAAGCTCGGAAGCAACTCGGTCGACTCATCGAAGGTGATCGACAAAAGCCTCACGGGCACGGACGTCGCGCCCGATTCGCTGACCGGCGGCAACATCAACGAGTCGACTCTTGGGGAGGTCCCGAACGCCGCCAAGCTGAGCGGCAAGGCCCCCAACCAGTTCCTCTCCAGCGCGATCACCAAGAGAGAGTCCGCGGTGGAAGCGGGCGCAACGCTCGGGGATGGAACGCAGGTGATCTCCGAGGCATGCGACCCAGGGGAAGTTCTCCTCTCGGGCGGGCCGGCGAACATCGCCTCGACGACGACCCTGCTCGAGAGCTTCCCCAGCCCGGGCGGCACCAACTCCTGGACAGTACGGGTCAACAAGAACGCACAAACCGACAACTTCAGCGTTGTCGTTCTCTGCGCCCAGCAGGGTTAAGTGACATCGCGAGGTGCGGTGGGCGATTCTCGCCGCACCTCGCGAAGGCAGGGCCCCTGACAATGCCTACGGTCCTTACGGCACCATTTCGTAGGCTCGAAACGCCGGCTTTGGGGTGCCGTCGGCCTGCATCAGGCCCCAGGCAGCCCCGCCTTCATCGTCGGCCTGGTCCTCCAAGGTGAACCAGCCCAGGCCAACCACGTAGCTGGTCCGGCTGGCGATCTGGTAGGCGGCCTTGAGGCGGGCGGCCTGTTCGCGGCGGGAGACGAAGAAGCCGCTGAACAGCTGCAATGGCCGGTCGGAGACGATCGTCCACTCCGAGAGCCAGAGCTTCGGGACCTTGCGGTGGCCGGCGCGGTAGGCGTCCTTGATTTCCGCGTGGAGCGTGTCGATGTCGTTGAACCCACGGAAGCGGCCGAGTGGCTTGTCGGCGAGGTCCGGAAAACGAGCATCGAAGGGATTGTCGCCCCAGAGGTCCATCCGCGGTGGCCGGCCGTTCTTCAGCTTCAACCATTCGAGGAACTGCGGCGGCATCACCGTGCCGCCGTTGAGGGTCATCCCCCCGATCACGATGTTGCCCGGGTTGGCCTGCTTCAGGGCAGCGTAGGAGGCGTCGAGTATCCCGGCGTAGATGCGGACCCCGGTTGGCCGCTTGGAGTCCATCGGCAGGAAGTTTTCCCGGCGACTGGGCTCTCCCCAGATCATCCACCTGTGAATGCTGGGATATCGCTTGCTCACCGCGTAGGCGAAGTCGGCGAAGGTGCGCGGGCTGGTGGGCGCCCAGATCGGCGATCGTCCCCCGTTTGCCCAGCCGGGCGCGCGTTGGATCAAGGCGGCGAGGTCGATCCCGTATTCAGAGGCTTCGCGGACGACGTTGTCGATCGCGCCCCAGTGGTAGGCGGGATCATCCGGGTCGCGGGGATGGACCGGCCGCGTGGGAGCAACTTCGTCCCAGTGGATCTGGAACTGGAAGACGTCGACGCCGAGCTGGCGATAAACCGGGAACGGCGAGCAGGGCTGGCTCACAGTTGGGCAGGCGGCGTTGCCGGCGGCAAATTCGGTCGGCCCCCAGATCGCCTTCAGCAGGCCCGCCTGTGCGCTCGCCGGCAGGGCCAATGCGCCGAGGCAAAGCATTGCCACCATCGCTATCCGTGTCCGAGATCTCATAGGAAAACTATTCGGCGCCTTCACTCAGCTTCCGCAAGCCTGAGTCGAGGGGGTTGAGCGAAAGGGCGCGGCGATAGTACTTTCTCGCCGTGACGCGGTTGCCGCCGCGAACTTCGAAGTCGCCGAGCAGGCCGAGGGTGACGAAATTGTCCGGCTCGCGATCGAGGGCGTCCAGGAGGGCCCGCTTCGCTTCGGCCCGCTTGCCCTCGCTCTCCAGCGCCGAGGCCTGCAGGTACAGCGGCGTGACCGCAACCGGGTCGAACCAGGCGGCGGTGCGGGCGGAATCCAGCTCGGCCTGGGGCGAGTGGAGCGCATCCACCCGAGCCTTGCGGACGTAGAGGTCCGAGAGGTAGAGAAAGGTGACGCCAACCAGTGCCGCGGCCAGAGCGCCAGCGGCGGCGAGCCGCACCGGGCTCCATCGCCTGGGTGCTCCCACGCGATCGGTTTCCTCACCCCCAGCCGCCATCCCGAGCGCGAGCACGCCCAGGCCGAGCAGCCCGGGCAGCAGCCAGAGCCAGTCGACGAGGCATTGCGCGAGCAGGGTCGCTCCCGCGGCGGCGAGCCCAGCCACCCACATTCGCTCCGCCGCGATCGTCTCGCGAGCGCGCCGGGCGATGGCGACGGCCATGGCAACCAGCCAGGTCGCGAAGAGCATCGTCCCGACCAGCCCGGTGTCCGCCAGCAGCCTCAGCGGCAGGCTGTGGGTATCGCTGAGATTGCGGTCGGTGTGCCGGTCCCGGTAATAGGCGAACTGGTAGCTGCCCGCCCCCGCCCCAGCCAGCGGATGGTCGCGAAACTGATCCCAGGCTACGCGCCAGAGATCGGATCGCTGCCCGCCGACCGTGCCCAGCCGGGTCGAGCCCTTGACCGCCGCCGGTTCGACGTCGTTGAATTCCTTCAGCTTCTCGTCGGCGTAGCTGACCGGATTGCCGATCTTCGCCAGGCCCGCGGCACCCGCACCCAGCGCCAGCAGCGCCAGGCCCGCGGCCGCGACGACCCTCATCCGCCGGTCGATCCCGGACGAGCGGAGCCCGTTGTCGAAGACGAAGAGGAGGATCGAAGCGACGAAGATCGCCACGCAGGCCAGGAGCAGAGCGGTGGCGGCATGCTGGATGTCGCCACCGGTGACCGTCCCCGCGCCGCCGTCGAAAGCGTCATACGGAGTCAACAGCGGACCGGAGACTAGGGCGATCGCGAGCACCGCGGCGATCGCGAGCCACGCTCGCCGCAGGCGGTCCGGGCCGATCGCGAGGGAGACGACGCCGCCCAGCGCCAGGCCGATCAGCACCCCCCGCGACTGGGTGAGGAAGGCGAGGCCGAGAACGAGAACAGCGGCGGCGAAGGCCGCGGCACGGGCCGCCGAGGGGAAGCCGCGGCGGGCGGCGAAACCGCTGAGGGGCCAGAAGCCAAAGGCAAACAGCGCCGCCGTGCCGTTGCGATAACCGACGGGCGAGTCGAGCCTGCCCGCCAGGAACAGGCCGTCGGCATCGAAGAGGAGACCCACCAAGGTGACGACCGCGACCGCGGCGATGCCGGCCGTGAGGCCGGCGCCGAGCCGGTTCCGCCACGCCCCGGCGGCGCCGGCGCCCACCGTCAGCGTCCAGAGAGCCGCGTAGAAGCAGGTGCGGGCAGCCTCTTCCCAGGCCAGGGCCGCGCTTTGCGCCCAGGCCGCGGTGAGCAGGACGTAGAGGGCGAAGACCCAGATCGCGACGGTCGCGACGGTGAGCGGGGCATCGCCGCGGAGCCGCCAGCCGCCGATCAGCAGCTGTGCCAGCAGGAGCGCGATCGAGAGGATCGTCAGCGGTGCCCAGTAGCGCAGGTCGAAGGCGCTGTCCCACCAGCCTGAGACGAGCAGCAACAGCCCGACCAGGGCGATCGGCAGGACCTTTGCCAGGTCGCCGGCGGGCGATCCGACTACCATGCCCGGTTCGTGCTGAAACGCTGCGGATTGACTCTCGTGCTCTTGGTCGTGCTCGCTCATGGCCCGGCAGCATATGGTTCGCCTTCCCCGTCGAGCACCGGCGATCCACCGGCCGGCAGCCCGTCCGGCGGGATCTACCAGCTGCCGCTCGAAAAGGGCCGGGCCGACGCCGCTCCCAAGGGCGGCGGCAACGCCAGCTCTCCTGCGGAAGCCGGCGGAGGCGAAGACGAACCCTCCTATTACCGCTCGGAGAACAACTTCGGCTCCTCCTCCGAAGTGCCGGGCGCCCCGTCGGGGGGCGGCGGCTCGGCGGGCGGCGGTAACGCGCCGCAGGAAGCGGGCGCGAGCGGCCCGGGCGGATCCTCCGGCTCGGCCGGGAACGACTCGAACGCCGCTACCGCGACCGGCCAAAAGACGGCCGCTGTCGCCGACACCGGCAACACCTCGGCGGGCGCGAACATCGCGCTGCTGGTCGCGATCGGCCTGGTCGCGGTCGGGGTCGGCGTGCTCGGGGCCCGGGCAAACCGGCTCAGGGCGCGGTAGCCGCCTCGAGCCAGGAGACCAGCTCGCGGGCGCAGCGTTCCGCGGCGCGCCCGTCGCCATAGATCGCCGGGTCGGGTGACTCCTCGCGGCGGCGGGCGATCAGCTCGCCCAGGTCGCGCAGGGCGGCCTCGGCGTCCAGCCCGGCAAGGCGGTTCCAGCCCGAGTCAACCGTCTCCAGCCACTCGGTCTGGGGGCGCAGCGTCACGCACGGCACTCCCGCCAGGTACGCCTCCTTCTGCAGGCCCCCGGAATCGGTCAGCACCGCCCGCGAGCCGCGGATGAGCGCGGTGAAGTCGAGGTACCCGAGCGACTTGGAGACGATGATTCGGGAGTTGGCTTCAAGGGTCGGCATCAGCCCCGCCTCCGCGAGCCGTCCGTCGGTGCGGGGGTGGACGACGAAGACCAGCGGGCCGAACTGCTCGGCGACGGCTGCGAGCAGCTCCGCAGCCCGGCGCAGCGACGGGCCGTCGTCGACGCTTGCCGCCCGGTGCAGGGTGGCGACGAGGTACTCGCCGCGCCGCAGCCCGAGCTGATCGTGGATCCGCGAGCGCTCCTCGGCGATCGGGCCGAAGCGCCGGGCGACGTCAGCCATCACGTCGCCGACGATGCGAGCACGCTCCGCGAGGCCCTCGGCGCGGAGGTTCTCGAGCGCGGTCTCAGTCGAGCAGAGCAGCAGGCCGGAGACGTGGTCGACGACAACCCGGTTCACCTCCTCGGGCATCGAGGCATCGAAGGAGCGCATGCCCGCCTCGACGTGAACGAGCGGCAGCGGCAGCTTGGCGGCGACGAGCGCGGCGGCAAGGGTCGTGTTGGTGTCGCCGTAGACAAGCACGGCGTCGGGTCGCTCCTGCTCGAGCAACGGCTCCAGCCGGGAGATCGCGGTCGCCGTTTGCCGGGCGTGGCTGCCGGAGCCGACGGCGAGGTCGTGATCGGGGAGCGGGATACCCAGCTCCTCGAAGAAGACCGCCGAGAGCTCGTGGTCGTAGTGCTGGCCGGAGTGGACGAGGACCTCCTCCGCCAGCTTTCGCAGCTGCGGCGAGACCGCCGCGGCCTTGACCAGCTGCGGGCGGTTGCCGACGACGGTGAGGATTCTCATCGGGTCGCCAGGATCGCCGCCACGGCGGCGGCGACCTCGCGGGCCTGGTCCGGGCTCAAGGCCGGGCCCATCGGCAGCGCCAGGGACTCGGCGGCAGCCCGCTCGACCTCGCGCAGCGCCCCGGTCCCGGCGTATCGCTGCAGGGCGGGCTGGCGATGCAGCGGGGTCGTGTAATAGGCGCGGGCGCCGATCCCCGCGGCGGCAAGGCGGTCCGCGAGGCGATCGCGTTCTGGCGTGCGGGCGACGTAGAGGTGGTAGCAGCAGCGCCCGCCCGTCGTCTCGCCCGGCAGCTCGACGACATCGCCCAAGCCGGCCTCCGCGTAGGCGGCCGCCGCTCGCCGGCGCGCCGCCGTCCACTCGTCGAGATGCGGAAGCAGGACCCGCAATGAGGCCGCTTGCAGCTCGTCCAGGCGCGAGTTGTAGCCAATCTCGGTGTGGATCTTCCTGTCCTCGGAGCCGTGGGCGCGCAACCTCCGGGCGCTCGCCGCCACCGCGTCGTCGTCGGTCACGACGGCGCCTCCGTCCCCGAATCCACCCAGGTTCTTGGAGGGGAAGAAGCTGAAGGCGCCGGCGTTCCCGAGGGCGCCGGCCCGGCGGCCGCCGATGCTCGCCCCCGCCGCCTGAGCGGCATCCTCGAGCACCCGCAGGCCACGGGAATCGGCCAGCGCCAGCAGCTCCTCCATCGGTGCGGGATTGCCGAACAGGTGGACGGGCAGCAGCGCCGTCGTGCGCTCGCCGATCGCCGCCTCGGCGGTCGCCGCGCTCATCGCCATCGTGTGCGGGTCGACGTCGCAGAAGACGGGAACCGCGCCGGCGTTGACGACGCCCTCCGCGGTCGCGTAAAAGGTCAGGGCCGGGAGCACGACCTCGTCGCCGGGCTTCACCCCGAGGGCTCGCAACGCGATCGCCAGCGCATCGGTCCCGTTGGCGACGCCGACGCAGTGGCGGGCGCCGAGATAGGCCGCGAACTCGGCCTCGAACGCCTCGACCTCGGGCCCGAGCACGTAACGGCCCGACTCGAGCACCGCGCGCTGGCGCTCCCCCACCTCCTCCAGCAGGGGCTGCAAGGCCTCTCTCGTCACGAACAGCGGGATGCTCACGAGCGCTGGCGGATCATCTTGGCTCGACCCCATGGTCGCTCAACGGGCGGCGCTCCCCGCCATCTCGACCGTCGCGCCTTCGGCGCCGAGCGAGGCCTGAAGGGCCTCCAAGACCTGCACGACGCGGACTCCGCTGGCCCCGTCGGAGCGAGGCCGGCGGCCGTTGCGGACGCAGTCGACGAAGTGCCCGAGCTCGATTCGCAGCGGCTCCTCGCCGCTGATCGACGGCGTTCGAGCCGAGCCCGAGCGGGCCACGTACTCGCCGGTGGAGGCGCCGTCGGGGTCGAAGCCCTTGTCGTAGACCGTCAGCTTGTGCGCGGCCATGTCGTCGAACGTGGCCATCCGCTTCGAGCCGACCACGGTGAGGCGGCGCTCCTTGTGCGGGTCCAGCCAGGAGAGGTGCATGCGGGCGGTGACGCCGGTCCGGAACCGGAGGTGGGCGAAGACGACGTCCTCGATGCCATCGCGAACGTAGCTCTCGCCGCGAGCGCTGACCTCGACCGGGAGCTCGCCGACCAGCGCCAGGACCATCGAGACGTCGTGAGCGCCGAGGCTCCAGAGCGCGTTCTCGTCGGCGCGCAGCTTGCCCAGGTTCAATCGCTGGGAGTAGATGTAGTGGATCCGGCCCAGTCCCCCGCCCTCGACCAGCTCCGCAAGGGCCTCCACTCCCGGGTGGTACTCGAGCAGGTGACCCGCCATCAGGACTTTCTCGCCCGCTTCGGCGAGGGCGCGGAGACGGTCGGCATCGGCGGTGTTCTGGGCCAGCGGCTTCTCGACGAAGCAGTGCTTGCCGGCTTCGAGCACCCGCTGGGCGACCGTCGCGTGGGTGGCGACCGGGGTCGCGACGGCAATCGCGTCGAGGCCGGGGTCCGCCAGGAGCTCGTCGAGGTCGAGCGCAAGCCGCGCCGACGGAAAGGCCGCGACGCTGCGCTCGGCGCGGGCGAGGTCGACGTCGCAGCACCACTTCAACTCACAGTCCGGCAGGGCGTCAAAGACGCGGGCGACGTTGGAGCCCCAATACCCGAGACCCACCACTCCCACCTCGACCCGACCCTGAACGGTCACAGCGCGGGTCTCCCTGCTGCCGCTACCGAGGCGATCCCAGGCCGATCGCGAAGAGCAGCGGCAGGATCACGATCAGAGTTACCGCCCCGGCGAACACGAATGGTGCGCCACGCGATCCGTCGTCCTCCGTCCGCCGGTGCTGAAGGGCGAGGATGACCGGCAGGGCGAGCGTCTCGCAGAGGAAGACGAAGTCCCGGAACAGTGAGTTAGACCGTGCGTATTCGAGGTCCATCGCCACCTTGTCCGGCAGCAGGTGCTGCCGGTAGTAACCGTCAGGGTCCTCGTGCAGGTCGAGGAGCTTGGCCTCCACCCCCGCGTAGCGCAGCTGAGTCGGCCCGGTGATTCCCGGGGGAACGGTGAGGATCTGCCGGTACTCCTCAGCATGAAAAGCGACGAACTCCTCCAGCTCGGGTCGGGGACCGACGAAGCTCATCTCACCGCGGAGTACGTTCCAGAGTTGGGGAAGCTCGTCCAGCCTGGTCTTTCTCAGCAGCCGGCCCGCCGGAGTGATCCGCTGGTCGCTGGAGCCGGCGAGGGAATTGCCCGTGGCTTCGCACCTCATGGTGCGGAACTTGAACATGGCGAAGGTCTTGCCACCGATCCCGACCCTGGCGGCCCGGTATATCGCCGAGCCCGGCGAATCGAGAATCACTACGAGGGCGATGAGCAGGCCGACCGGGATCACAAAGGGGGCCAGCAGCAACAGGGCGATGAGGTCGAGGGCGCGCTTGCCGGTCGCGATCGGCTTTTGCGTCATTGGTCGCGCTAGCATAAAGAATGTCTTTCTTGGACATGCGAAGCTAGCGGTGGGGGGAGCAAAGTGAGATGGGAGGTGCCGCTCTGTCGGCCCGAATTCCGGCAGGACGAGCTCGAAGCGCTCGTCGATTCATACCGGTCGGGCTGGTTGACCGTCGGGCCGCGCACCGCCGAGCTCGAAGACGTCTTCAGCCAGTACGTAGGCGCCCGGCACGCGATCCCCGTGAGCAGTTGCAGCGCCGCCATGCACCTTGCCTGTCTCGGCGTCGGCCTCGGGCCGGGCGACGAGGTGATCGTTCCCTCCTTGACCTTCACCTCGACGGTTAGCGCGGTGACCCACGCCGGCGCGACTCCCCGCTTCGCGGACATCGCCGGCGTCACGGAACCCTGGCTGTCCACCGCCGCGGTGGAGGAGCAGATCGGCGAGCGGACGAGGGCGATCATCACCATGGCCTACGGCGGGCACCTCGGCGAGACACCTCAGATCGCCGAGCTTGCCCGCGAGCGTGACCTGATCCTGATCGAGGATGTCGCCCATGCGGCTGGCTCCCGCCGGGACGGCCGCCACGCCGGCACCTTCGGCCTGGCTGGGGCCTTCAGCTTCTCAGCCAGCAAGAACCTCGGCATCGGCGAGGGCGGCATGCTGGTCACCGATGACGCCGAGCTGGCCGATCGGGCCGCCCGCCAGATGTGGCACGGCCTCGGGTCGCAGGCCTGGACCAGGCACCATCAGGCCAGCCCCCAGTACCAGCTCGGCATGCTCGGCTTCAATTACCGCTTCGACGACCCCCGCTCAGCGCTCCTGCTGAGCTGCTTGAAGCGGCTCGACGAGGACAACGAGCGGCGGGCGGCAATCGACCGCTCCTACCGTGCCGCCTTCTCCCAGCTGGACCTGATCGAGCCAACCGACTCCCCCTCTTGCGAGGATCCGGCGAGCTACTGCCTCTTCACGGCGGTGCTCGACCGCTCGCTCGACCGCGACGAGTTCCGCAAGTCCCTCGCCGAGCGCGGAGTTCAAACCAGCGTCCATTACCCGCTGCTCCACAAGAGCGGGTTCTACGCCGATCCGAACGTTCGCCTTGCCAACAGCGAGGACTACGCGAGTCGCTGCGTCACCCTGCCGCTGTTCCCGCAGATGGAGAGCTGGCAAGAGGAGCTGGTCGCCGAGGCGGTCCGGGAATCGCTGAGCCGTCCCGTGCACGCCGCCGCCTGAGGGCCGGTTGGGGGGCTCCGGCACCGATCCCGGGGCGCGTCGCGACAGCGCGGCCGGCGAGCTCGAAGCGACCTATCGTGGCTATGCCGAGAGCAGGCGCAAGCGCCGTGGCTGGTCGGCCTCCAACCGGGGCAACGCCGAGATCCGCGCCGAGCTGCTCGGCGCCGTGCTCGAGCTGGCCAAGGAGCCGCTCGCCGGGAGCGGTGAGATCCTCGACGTCGGCTGTGGCTCGGGCTGGCTCCTGGCGGAGCTCGCGGCAAGGGGCGTCGAGCGGCAACGGCTCCACGGCGTCGACCTGATCGAGACACGCGTCGCCGCGGCGAGAGAGCGGGCGACGGGCGTGGACGTCCGCCTCGCCGACGCCCGCGCGCTGCCGTTCGAGGATGGGCGGTTCGAGCTGGTCGCGATGGTCACGTCGCTCTCCTCGATGCCCGGCGAGGAATCCGTCGCCGGCGCCCTGCGGGAGGCCCGGCGGGTGCTCTCTCCGACCGGCCTCGTCCTCTGTTACGAGCCGTGGCTCCCCAACCCCTTCAACCGCCGGACCGCCACGATTTCGGCCAAGGCGCTATCGGCGTCCCTGGGACCGGTCTCGGACTCGCGCCGGCTGACCGGCTTCCCGCCGCTCGCCCGGCGCCTGGGAGCGCTGGCGCCGCGCCTCTACCCCGCCCTCGCGCGATCCGCGCCCACTCACCGGCTCACGGCTCACCGGCCAGGAGGCGACGCTCCGAGATCACGTGAATGACCACGTCGGGCATCTCCAGCTCGATCGCCTCGAGCGGAGGCTCGGGGGCCCAGAGAAAGACCAAGCGGCGGAAGTGCTCCCCGAGCCAGGGGATCAGGGGCAAGCAGCAGGCGTCGCCGACTAGGACGGCCCGCGGCAGCTCGGGCGCGCCGGCGATCTCGTAGAGGTGGGGCGCCCGGCCGGGCGTCACCTCGAGGTGCTCGGGGGCGGGCATCCTCAGCGCCCGCAGCCCGGAGACGTCGCCGGCCTCGATCTCCTCCTCCCAGCCGCCATCGTCGTCACGGGAGGCCAGCTCTCCGGCGAGGAAATCGAACTTCGGCTTGGCGGCTAGATCGCCGCGGTAATCCCCGCGCGAGAGGAAGCGCGCCTCGCGGGGAAGCAGGGGATCGCCGAGGCTGGCGACGCGCTTGCCGGCCTCCTTGATCAACTCGCGGTGGGCGAAGAAGGCGCCGTGATCGCTCCAGTTGCTGTCGGTCCGCGGGAAGACCCTCCCGGCCCGCCGGGCCGCGACCAGGCTGGGCATCAGGTCGAGGATCTCGCCATCGTTGCGATCGCGCAGGGCAGCGTTGAGCTGGCGCACCGGGCGGTCGGAGTGCAGGCCCAGCCCCTCGGGCAGGAACCGCCCGTAGAGACGCTCCTTCATCGGCGCCACCGCGAAGAGGTAGGGGATGCGGAGGTCGCGCAGGCGCCGGTGGCGCTCGCCCAGCGCTTCGCAGCGGCGCGCCAGCGCGGCGCCCGGCAGCAGCGGCTCGCCGCGCAGCTGCTCGAGCGTGAGGTTGGCGTCGTCGAGCGCGAACAACCACCCCTGCTTGCCCACCAGCGCCGCCGCACCGGGATCGGGCGGGGGCTCCTCGGGGGGAACGAACGGAGCCGGGGCCTCGCTCGCCCCCTCGGGGATGAAGGTGGTCCCGTTCCAGGCGGCGCCGGGGGTCCGCACCATCGTCTCGAACACCTCCAGCGGCAGCACCGCGGCGCGATCGGGTCCCGCGGTGACCCTGATCGTGTGGGTCGGGTCCGCGCTCAGCGACTCGGGCAGAGGCACGTAGAAGCCGTAGCGCCCGTCGCCCATTCCCGCCGCGGCGAGGATCGGCCGCTCGACGTCGGCGATCGCCTTCGCGACGGGCTCGCCGTCGACGAGGATCTCGACCTCGACCGGCTCCTCCGGATGCTCGGGGTCCCAAGCCCAGCCGACCGCCCGCCCGTCGACCACCGCCTCCAGTCGTCCTTCCGGCCCGCCGCTCACCGCCGGTAGATCCCCCAGAGATAATCCGGCTCGACCGCGCCGAGGTCGGTGAGAATGAAGTCGACCTCCATCAGCGTCCTCACCAGGTCGGGATCGCCGTCGAAGTTGCCCATGATTCGGTTGAAGAGCTGGTGGAAGACGGCGCCGCCGTAGGCATGGACGTGGACCGGGGTGAGGTGACGCTCCAGCAGGCGGGGGATCGCCCGCGGGTCGATTGCCTCGCTGGGATCCTCGGCGACGAAGCGCTCGACGTCCGGCCTGCCGGCCACCTCGCGCAGCCTGCCGTCGCCCTCGGCGAGATCGGCCCTGAGCCGGTCGGGCAAGCGGTTGAGTAGGCGGTTGATGATCATCAGCTGTCTGTCGCTCCACTGAAAACGCGCCGGGCCGATGAAGTCGTGGACGTAGAGCAGCCCGTCGTCGGTGAGGGCGCCGGCAATGATCGCGCACCAGCGCTCGAGGTCGTCGAGGTGGTGGAGGATGTCCTGGGCGACGATCAGCTCGTACTTCTTCCGCGGCCGCCAGGACTCCAGGTCACGGACCTCGAAGCGGACCTGCCCGGCAAGCTCCGGTGGCACCTTGCGGCTGGCGGCGGCGACCCGCTGAGGGGAGACGTCGACGCCGAGGATGCGCTCGCAGGCGCCGGTGGAGACGAACCGCAGCTCCAGCTCGCCGCCGCCGCAACCGAGCGATAGCGCGTCGGGGCGCGGCCGCTCGCAGAAGTGCGACTGGAAGAACCGCACTGGATCGAGGTCCGCGGACCCGGTTAGGCGGCGATTGATCTCCCCCATCGCGATCGGGCCCTGCCAGAAGGAGCGCACGGCCGGGTCGCGATCTCCTCCCTCCCAGGCGGCCGCCACACGGTCGGCGTAGCTGCGCCCCCGCGCCGCGCAGCGGAAGACCGCGCCGGCGTAGTCCCCCTCGCGGAAGGCGATCCTTTCGACCGAGGCGAAGCGCTGCTCGAGACGCGCCTGAAGATCGCGCCCGAAGCGCCAGGCGTTGCCGAAGCCGTCGGGCTCGTGCCGCTCGCTGCGCTCGAGCCCGAGGTCGTGCGGAATCTCCAAGAGGGCGACGCCGTCGGGCGCGGTCACCCTGGCGATCCCCTCCAGCGCCCGCTCGTAGTCGGGGATCGCCTCGATCACGTGTTGGGCGAGCAGCAGGTCGAGCTCGCCGTCGCCGATGCCGCCGAGGTCGGTGTGGTCGATCGATTCGTACTCCCAGCCGCGCTCGCGCAGGTAGCCGCCGAAGACGAGCGGGCTGGCCGGCCCGATCTCGAGGCAGCGGCGACCGGCCCCCTCGGAGAAGAGGCCGGCGAAGAGGCGCGCGAGCGCTCGGTGACGCTCGAGCGAGTGGCAGCGCTCGCAGTAGGCAGCGCGACGAGCGCTGAAGTCCCGCAAGGCTTCCGAGCCGCAGATCAGGCAGGACATCGGCTCAAGCAGCCGCGCGATCGGTCCCGAAGCGGCGGGCGTGCTCCGCGGAGAACAGCAGGTACTCCGAGAGCGCCGCGCGGCCGATCGAGTAGCCGGCCGCGGTACGGAGGGCCGCGGCCTGAAGCCGGCGCAGGCGGTCGCGGTCGCGGGCGAGATTGGAGACGACCTCGATCGCGCCCGTTGGGGTGAGCGTGTCGACGGCATGCGCGTTGACGCCGTCCTCGACAAACTCCCAGGCGCCGCCGAGGCGTGGCACCACGGCGGTGCAGCCGCAGGCCATCGCCTCCAGCGCGGTGCGCCCGAAGGCTTGGTACATGGACATGTCGAGGAAGACGTCGGAGCGGCCGAGCAGCGCCGCGACCTCTTTGCGGGCCAGCAGCCCGCGGTGATTCGCCAGCAGCTCGCCCGAGGCGGCGAGGCCGGCGATCTCGTTCTCCTCGCAGCCGAAGGTGACCAGCTCCACCTCCTCGCCCAGGTCGCGCCGCAATGCTTGCAGGACCCCGATCGTCGCCGCCGGCTGGCGGCGCGGGGTGCGAGGCCGGATCATCGCGGCCAGGCGCAGGGGGCCATCGGCGCGCCGGCCGTCGGCCGGCCTGAAGAGCTCCTCGTCGAGGCTCGGCTCGACCTTCGTCACGTGCAGGCCGTGGCGCTTGCCGACGAGGTTGCAGAGCCAGTGCGTCTTCGCGAACAGCAGGCAGTCCGGAATCGCCTCGTAGGAGCGGATCGCCTCGCGGGCGTCGTCGGAATCGCTGGGCGCGAAGAACGGCTCGTAGTCCTGCACGTAGTAGGCGGGGAGGAAGTCCTGGCGACGCTCGCGCAGCTGCGCCAGCATCGCGGCCGATTTGAAGTGGGTGGCCGAGATGACGTCGGCGCCGGCCGTCTTGGCGCTCAGCTGGTCGAGGCCGGCGAACGTCTCGAAGACCTCACCCGCGTCCGCGTATGCGTCCGCGGCCCGCTGCCAGGCCCGCTCGGGGATGAGGATCCGGGCGGGCACGCCGAGAGCCCGCAGGCCGCGGACCTCCTGGTAGATCGAGTGCGAGCCGCCCGAGCCGCCGGCGCCGAGGCCGGGGAGGATGAAGGCGACGTCGAGTGGGTCATGCGTGGCCACGTTGAGTGCGGCGGCCAGCGCGGCGGGACTCGAGAGCCCCTCGCCGATCGCGGCCCGCAGCGGCTCGAGCGAGGTGTCTTCCTCCAGGTCGCTGACCAGCGATTCGACCTTCTCGGCCCCATGCTTGCGCAGGAAGATCCCGTAGTTGCGCTTGGCAAGCGGAGCGCGGGCCTCGGCGGTGAACGACTTCGACTTGGCGTGGAAGACGTAGCAGTCGTCGCTCACCGCAAGCTCGAAGCCAGCCTGCGCGGCGCGGTAGCTGAAGTCGTTCTCCTCGCAATAGCCGCTGGCGAAGTTCTCCTCGTCGAAGTAGCCGATCGCCTCGAAGACGGCGCGCTTGACCACATAACAGAAGCCGTTGATGAAGGGCAGGCGCGGCCGCGAGCGGGGCGAGACCCGCTCGAGCAGCCTGGCGACGCCGTCCTCGGTGACGAAGGCGGGCAGCGGGTTGGTCGCCCAGCCACCCTCGTCCCGAAGCTCGGGCACCGACTGGTGGCTGGCGGCGTTGGAGAGCGGCCCGAGGATCCCGATCCGCTCGTCGGACTCGCCGCAGGCGACGATCTTCTCCAGCCAGCCGCTGGTGACGACCGTGTCGCTGTTGAGGAGGACGACGTAGTCGCCGCCTGCCTCGCGCATGCCGAGGTTGGCGGCGATCGCGTAGCCGTGCGGCGGCGAGGCGTTGCCGATCAGCGTCATCTCCGGGTTGGCGGACGCGGCCTCCCGCAGGTAGGCGCTGGTCTCGGCGCCGCTGCCGTCGTCGACGACGATCAGGCGAAACGGATAGCTCGCCTTGTGGACCAGCGACCAGAGGCACCTGCGGACGTCCTCGAGGGCGTCGTGGACGCAGACGACCACGTCGACGCTGGGACGGCCCGGCTCGGGCTCGGAGCCGGCGGGCCGCAGGACGCCGCGGCGGTCGCGCGGGGAGGGCAGCGCCAGGGGGTCGGCGCCAACGGAGGCGGACGGGCGGTAAGCGGCCGTGAATTGCTCGAGCGCCTCGAGCTCGAGCTGGGAATAGGCGACCGCCGCCTTGCCCGTTGCGCGATCCTCGCTCGCCGGCCTCGCCGGCCTCGCCGGCGTCGCCCCGCCGAGCTCGGCGAGGGTGCTCTCGTGCAGGGCGGCCAGCTCGCCAAGCCTGCGGTCGAGGGCCGAACGCTCGGCTCGTGCGACGTCGGCATCGGCCCGGGCCCGGCCCAGTGCCGCCTGGAGGCCGGCGAGCTGGGCGGTGAGGCGCTGTATCTCCAGCTCGCGCGCTTCCAGCATCTCGCGAAGCTCGGCGGCGGCGTGGTAGCCGGTGTCGGCCTGGGCGCGGGCGTCGTCGAGCCTGCGTTCGAGGCTGGCCCGTTCGTCCTCGAAGCCGGCGACCAGGCGCCTGGCCTCCGCGGCGGCCTCCGCCCTGGCCCGCGCGAGCTCGCCCTCTAACTCGGAGATCCGGGCCGAGCTTGCCTCGCGGCGCTCTGCTCCCGCCTCGATTTCCTCCTCGGCGAGGCGGGCCCGGCGGCGCTCCCGGATCAGCTGGTCCTCCACCTCCTCCTCACGCCTTTCGGCAAGGTCCCGCCTGCGGGCAAGGCGCTTCACCTCACGCTCGGCCTCGTCGAGCCGCGCGCTGGCCTCGCTCAGCTTCCGCGCGGCTTGAGCCGAGGCCTCGCGCTCGCGAGTGAGCTCGGCGCGAGCTTTCTCCGCCCCCCGGTTTGCCTTGCGCCGCCTGATCTCGCTGTCGATCCGGGCGCGCTCGACCGATTCGATCTGGGCTCGCAGGAACCGGGCGCTCGCCGTCCCCTTCAACAGCTTCTTCACTTCCCCCCGATTGGCCAGCAGCTGCTCGACGGCGAGGATCCCCAGGCCGTGCTGGCCGGGGACCTCGAAGAGCTTCCAGTGCTGCTCGCTCTCGGCGAGAAAGTCGTCGATGGCGCCGTGAACGCCACTGTGGCGAGCCGCGGGCAGCTTCGCGTTCGCCAGGTGGGCGTTGATGCCCTCATCGGCCAGCTCGTCGGAGTCGGGGTGAATCGCGCGCCGTTCGTACGGCCGTCGCTTGCCGGCGGGGATGTTGTCCGGGTCGTAGTAGAGGTCGCGGCGGCCGTAGGGCCACCCGACGTCGTGCAGCGCCACGACCGGCGGCGGCGCCTCCTCCGCCAGGGCGCGGCGCTCGAGCAGCCGCAGCTCGTTCAGCACCGTGTGCCAGTTGTGGTCACCGTCCACCAGCGCGAGGTCGAAGCGCTCGAGCCGAGGCAGGACCTCGAGGCTGAGAGCGCGGTGGAACACGAGCAGGCCCGGAAACTCCGCCTCGAGCTCGGCGGGATCGAAGCCCGGCTTGGGGTCGATCGCGTGGACGACGCCACCGTGGGAGCGGGCGTGCTCGAGCAGGGCCCGCGTCGTCGTCCCCTGGTCGGAGCCGATCTCGAGAATGCGCTCCGGTTCCAGGGCCTCGACCAGCGGCTTCAGCACCGAGTCCCAAAAGGCACGCATCGACGGGCCTCGCAGCGGGGGCGGCTGGGCATCGCGGGACGGCATCAGCCAGTGCTCTCCCGCTGGGGCTCGGGCTCACCACGGGCGCCGCGAGGATCGCCGGGCTCGGGCCGGGCGGCCGGGGCGGGCAGGGCCCGCTCCGCGCGCGCCCGCGCCGCTTCGAGCGCGCTCGGCGGCGCCGGGCCGCGGAAGGTCGCCGCGCGCGTGACCCGCCCGAGCCAACGGCGAAAGCGCGCCCAGCGCGAGCGCCCGGCACCGTCGAGCAGCTCGGCGATCTCCTCCAGCTGAGCGCGGGCGGCGAGCAGGCCGGCGCCGAGACGATCCGCCTCCGCGGCCAGCCGCTCGCGCTCGGATTGGCTGGCCTGCAGGGCCTCCTCGCGGTGGGCCAGGCGCCCCTGGGCGAGCCGCTCGCGCTCGCTGGCCTCGCGCAGCTCGCGGGCGCGCAGCTCTGCCTCCTTCTCCAGCGCGGCGACCTGCTCCCGCAACGCCTTCGCGGCCTGCCGTTCGCTGCCCAGCGCCGCGCTTGCCTCCTCCAACCGGACCCTGGCCTCGACCGCCGCCTCGCGCTCGGCCGCCTGCGCTTCCAGGCGCCGGCCCTGGGCGCGCAGGTCGGCGTCGAGGCGCTCGAGGCGCCACTCGAGCGCGCCCCGGCGCGCCCGCTGCTCGGCCAGGTCGGCGAGCAGGGCGGTGCGCTCGGATTCGAGCTCGGCGACCAGCCCGGGCTCCGGCTCGGTCGGACTCGGTGGCTCGACCGGACTCGGTGGCTCGGCCAGACTCGCTGGCTCGGGGGCCGCGACCGGCTCGGCAAGGCCGGCCTCGGCGGCCAGCCGGGCCGACTCGGCCCGCCTCGCCTGCTCGCCGAGGAAAGCCGCCGACCTCAGCTTCTCCAGCACCGCGACGAGCGCCGGCCGCTCTGCCAGGCGCCGCGCTTCGGCCATGACCGCCACCCCGTGGAATCCCGGGACCTCCAAGACCGTCCACTCGAGCTCGCTGGCGGCGATCGCGTCCTCGACCGCGCTGAGGACGCCGGAACGGGGCTCGAAGTCGCGCCGGGCGCACCAGGGCGTCAGCCCGAGCCCTTCCTCGCTGGGATCGCGCTGGCCGGGCAGGAGGCCAAGCTGGGTGTGCTCGCGCAGGTGGGCCGGCGGAATCGCGGCCGGGTCGTAGTAGCCATCGCGCCGCCCGAAGGGCCAGTGGACGTTGTGGACGACCGCCAGCGGCGCGGCCAGGCCCTCCCGCTCGGCGGCCCGCAGCAGCAGCGTCAGCTCGGAGTGCACGCTGTACCAGTTGGGATCGCCGTCGAGCAGGGCAAGGTCCACGGGCTCGATTCGGCCGATCGCGCCAATCGCCCGCTCGGCATGGACTTCGAGTCGCCCTCCCGCTCGGGCGAGGAGCCCGGGATCGAGACGCGGCACCGGATCGATGGCGTGAAGGACGGCGCGCTCCGCCCCCGGGGCATCCAGCACCCTTTCCGTCAGCCGCCCCGTGCCGGCCCCGGTCTCGATCGCCCGGCGGGGTTCGAGGGCCTCGATCAGCGGCGCGATGACGGGTCCGAACAGCCGGTGCACGCGACGAGTCTAAGCGCTAGCGAAGGGCCCTCCGGGCTGCCGCGGGCGGCGAGCGGTGAGGTGCTGGTAGCGGCGGCCGGCGCTGCCGCGCTCGAGGCGGACCTGCTCGAAGCCGGCCCGCCGCAGCTCCCGTCGCGCCGCGCCGCCGGTCAGCAGGCGCACCCGCGAACGGGTTCGGCCGCGCGCGGTCAGCCGCAGCAGCGGCGCGGCAAGCGGGGACGGCAGCTGATGGACGAGCGGCAGGCCGGTGAATGGATCGACCGGCGAGCCGAGGCTCGGGTTGCGCATCGCCAGCCAGCCCCCGGGGCGGCAGATCCTCAGCGCCTGGGCAAGCGCCCGGCGCCGGTCGGCCCGGTCGGTGACGTAGCAGAGCGAGTTGTTGAGGACGACGAGGTCGTAGGCGGCATCCGGAAGCGGCGCCTGCTCGACCCAGCCGCGGCGGAAGCTGGCCGCCAGCCCGAGGCGCTCGGCGACGGCGGCACCGACCTGGAATCGCTCCTGGTTGGGATCGATGCCCGTGACCCGAGCGCCGGCGCTGGCGAAGTAGAGGCTGATCGCCCCGAAGCCACAGCCAAGGTCGGCGACGTCGAGGCCGGCAACCGAGTCGAAGGCACCCCGGCGGGAGAGCAGCTCGACCAGCAGTCGCGCCCGCTGCGGCACCAGGGTCGAGTTGGTGTCCAGGGTGCGCAGGCCCGCCTCGTCCTCGATCGCCTCCCCACGGGCCCGGTAGTGCTCGATGATCTCGTCGCGGAGCCCCCGGCAGGCCGGGGCGAAGTCTCGATCGGCGCGCACGGCGGAGATGATTGCCGATCGCCTCCCGGCCGAGCTTGCCAGCGATATCGTCAGGCCGAGGATGCTCTCGCTGTGGCTTACGCTGGTCGCACCTCTGCTCGAGGCCTCACGGCCGTCGGCGATCGTCGATTTCGGTGCTGACGAGGCCTTCTCGGCTCGCCTGGAGGAGGCGGTGCGCGAGCACGGGGGGAGCGTCCACCGCGGCGGCGAGGACCTCGCCGGCGTCACCGCGCCGCAACTGGCCTTCGTGCACGGCGAACCAAACTGGCACGCCGTGAGCGAGCGGCTCGACCGCCTCGCGGCGATGGCGCGGGCCGGGTCGGCGCCACTGGCCCTGACCCTCGTGCACGGGGTCGACTGGCCCACCGGCCGCCGCGACGCCTACCCGAACCCGGCCGCCGTCCCGATCGGCGCCCGCCAGCCCCACCGTGAGGAGGGGGGCGTCGAGCGGGCGCTGGACGCGCACGACCTCCGCAACGGAGTGATGACGGCGGTCGAGGACTTCCTCGCGAATGCCGCCGACGAGCTCGAGCTCGTCCACGTTCCCGGTTTCGGTGGGACCGCGATCCTGGTCGCGAAACCGCGGATCGAGAACGACGGCTCAGAGCTTTCGCGGCTGCTCGACGGCTGGCGCCTCGGCCCGCAGGCCCAGGCCCAGATCGCGGCGATCGAGGCCGAGCGCGCCGGCGCCGCCGAGACGATTGCCGAGCTGCGGGCCCAGCTCGCGGCCGCCCAGGCCGGGGAGGTCGTCCTGACGGCGGCCGAAGCGGAGGCCCGGCGCGAGCACCTCGAGCGGCTCGCCGCCCGCGTCGCCGAGCTGAGCGAGGCGCTCTCTCGCCGCGACGCCCGCCTGGCGGCGCTGGCGGCCGCGGCGGCGAAGGATTCCACCGCCGCGACACCGGCGAGCATGCCTCCCGAACCGCCGCAGGCCGCGGCGCTCGGCGGGTTCTCGCAACCGCTTCCGCTCGACCGGCACCGGATCCTGCTGGGGGAGGACGAGGAGCCGCCCGCCTCAGGCCCACCCCCGCTGCACGCGATCGTCCGGGCGCGGGGAGACGCCGGGGAGTTGCGCCGCTGCATCTGGTCGCTGCTCGCCAGGGGAGAACGACCGCTGCGGCTGACGCTCGCCGTCGATTCGGGCTGCGGCGAGGAGGTGCGCAACCTGGTTCGCGCCGTGGCCGCGGCCGAGCCGCGCGTCCGCCTCGCCGAGGGGGAGCCCGAGGAAGACCCCGCCGAGTGGAGGCTGCGCGTCGAGGAGCCGGTCGAGTTCGCCCACGGGACGATCCGCAACCTGCTCGCCGCCGCCGGGGCAACCCCCAGCCCCGTCGCGGCCTGCTCGCCGCAGGCGCTCGGCCTGCCGCCCTGGGCGGGCCCGAGCTGCCTTGCCCTGCTGCTGGCCGGCGAAACGCTGGCGGAGCCGGGCTTGAGGTTCGCCGCTCCCTGCGTCGCGCTGGCGCCGGGCGTCGAGGCCGGGCCGGCCGCGGCGGTCGCCCTCGACGCCCCCGCCAGCCCAGGCGGGCAGGAGGCGGGCGATCTCGAGCTCGGACCGCTGGCATGGCTCGGCGCGGCCTGGGAGGACGAGCCGGCGCTCGCGGCGGCGCTGAGCGAGCGGCTGCGGGATCCGCTGGCGATCGCCTACGTGCTGCCGGGCTTGCCCGCTGAGGGGTCGGGCGGATCGCACTCGATCTTCCAGGAGGCGCTGGCGCTGGCCGCCTGTGGGGCGCAAGCCCGGGTGCTGGTCGAGGCCGAGTTCGCCGAGCATGCCCAGCGGCTGTACCCCGCGGCCTCCGAGCTGGTCGAGCCCTACGGCTCGGTGCGGGAGCTCAGGGAAAAGCTCGCCGGCTTCGACGTCGCGGTTGCCACCGAGGCTCCCTCGGCGCGGCTGGTCGCCGAGCACGTCCGCGGTCGCGACGACGTCGTCGGCGCCTATTACGTCCAGGACTACGAGCCGCTCTTCTCCCCCGCGGCCGGCCCCAGCGCCGACGCCGCCCTGCTCTCCTACCGCTACGCCGAGGCGCTGCTGGCCTTCGCCAAGACGCACTGGCTCGGCAACGTCGTCGCCGCCGCCCACGCGATCCCGGTGGCAAAGGTCAGCGCCAGCCTCGACCGCGACGTCTTCAACGATGCCGGCCGCAGAAAGGGATCGGTCCCGGTGCGGATCGTGGCCATGGTCCGTCCCCGCACCCCGCGCCGGCGAGCGGCGGAGACGCTGGCGGCGCTGGCACGCCTCCAAGACGAGCTGGGCGACCGCGTCGAATGCCTCAGCTTCGGCTGCGGCACCGAGGAGCTGGAATCGCTTCCGCCGGCCGCCGGCGTCGACCATCTCGGCACCCTTTCCCGCGCCGAGGTCGCCGAGGTCCTGCGCCGCAGCGACCTCTTCCTCGACTTCTCCGCCTACCAGGCCTTCGGCCGCACCGGGCTGGAGGCGATGGCCTGCGGCGCGGTGCCGATCCTGCCGCGGGCAGGCGGCGCGGTCGAGTATGCGCTCGACGACTGGAACGGGCTCCTCGTCGACACCGCCGACGAGGACGCCGTGCTCGCCGCCGCGCGCGCGCTGGTCGAGGACCCCGCCCGAATCGAGCGCCTGCGCGCCAACGGCCAAGAGACGGTGCGGCGCTTCTCGGCGATCCGCGCCGCCGCCAGCCAGTACGCCTGCTTCGCCGCCAGGCGCCAGGCGCTGCGGGAAGCAGCGTGAGCGGCGACCCCTTCCTGGAGCGACTGAAGGAGCGGGCGAAGCGGCCGCCACCGAGTCCGCCAGCGCCCGCCCCGGTGGCCTCGCCCGCCCCGGCGGCCGAGCCAGAGCCGCCGGCCGAGCCGGTCGACGCGGCGCCGAAACCCAGCGAAGGCGAGCGCCGCGCGATCGCTTTCTGGCAGAGCCCGGTGGCGAACGCCTTCATCCGCGAGCGGATCAGCGGCGACGACCAGGTCTCGCCCGCCAGCTTCTTCACCACCCTGACAGGCGAGGCCGCGCGGGGCGGGGCGGCCCTCTCGCTGCGCGCCGGGGACCCCCAGCTCGAGTGCGAGCTGCTCCGCCTCGGCGCCTGCGCGAGGGTGACGATCCTGGCCGAGACGCCGGAGCGGTGCCAGTACGTCGGCGCCCGGATTCCGGATGAGCTGCGGGCTCGCGCTCGCCCGGAGCAGGCCGAGGCCCTGGAGTTCACGCCACCGGAGCCGTTGTCCCTCGTCATCGCCAACAGCGCCCTGCACCGCTCGCCCGATCCCGACGCCCTTCTCTCCCGGATCGCCGGCTGGCTGGCGCCGGGCGGCATGGTTTACGTGGACGAGTTCGTCGGCCCGAACCGGTTTCAGTGGACCGAGGCGCAGGTCGAGATCGTCAACCAGCTGCTCGGCGCGCTGCCGGAGGAGCTCCGCCTCGACCTTGCCGGCACGGCGGGCCAGCTGAAGAGCGAGATCCGCCGCCCGGATCCAGAGCGCTTCTCTCGCGACCATCCCGCCGAGGCGGTCGCCAGCGAGCGAATTCGAGCCGCCCTCGAGGCAAACCTGGAAGCGGTCGCGCTGAGGCCCTACGGGGGCGCGATATACCATCAGCTGTTCGCCCGGATCATGGGTAACTTCGCTGGCCGGCCCGAGCTGGTCCGCGCGATCCTCAGCTTCGACGCGATCCTCACCGAACGGGGAGTCGTCGACTCGGACTACCTCTGGGCCGCCTACCGCAAGCCGAGCTAGGGAAGCGCCGGCGGCCGGTCGCTGCCCCGGCCGGGCAGGAGTGCCAGCAGCCGATCCTGCCAGAGCGCCGCGCCCGAGACCCAGTTGTTTGGATGGGTGAGGCAAAGGATCGGGCTCTGGCGCTGGGCCAGCAGCGAGAAGGGGTCGAGGTCCTCGCTCCAGCCGCCCTCGGCGCTGCTGCGATCGGTCAGCCAGGCGGCGAGCGCGTGGCGCCGCATCGCGTCGTTGGCGTCGTAGTCGAGGCCGTAGTCCGACCACTCCTCGCCGCGCAGGAGGTCGCCGTTGCGGACGCCGGGGACGCGGGTGTCGCCGTGGGCGGCGGCGCTGCGGATCGGCCCGAACATGGCGGCGAAGGCCTCGACCTCCTCGCGCAGGCGCCGCCGCGGCGCCTCCAGCCCGGCTTCTGGGACGGCCGCCCCCGGGTCGCGCAGGGCCTCTCGCGAGAGCGTCTCGTAGTGGAGGCCGATCTGCCCGCCCCGCCTCCTCAGCTCCTCGATCACCGCGGGCTGGGCGGTGCGCCAGCGGAAGTACCAGGTCGAGCGCACCCCCAGCGCGACCTCGATGTCGGACATCCTCAGCGCCGAGCGGGCGTGCTGGTCGACGTCGTGGCGGAGGATCAGCACCGGGTCGGGCCCCGGCGGCACCACGCCGTCGAGGAAGTCCTCCAGCGGCACGACCCGGTAGCCGGCGCCGAGCGCCGCCTTCAGCAGCCAGCCGTATTCCGGCCAGCGCGCCCGGGAAAGGGTCCGCGAGAGGCGGCGGCGCGTTCGTGGCCGCCGCGGCTGATTAGACTCGGCCGCCTGAGTCGAGGCCACGGCCGGATCATAGGCCGGTTCGGGGCGCCGATCGAGCCATGTCTGACCCTCGCGCCTACGAGCAGCTCTTCGAGTCCCACCTGCGGCAGGTCGCGGATCGACAATCCGCGCGGCGCCTGTTGGAGCGCGAGCGGCGGATCGCCGAGCTGAGCGCGGAGCTGGCGCAGCGCGAAGAGGAGATCGCGCGGGAGCGCTCGCGGCGGCTGGACTCGCGCGGCGCCGAGCAGGAGGCCCAGCAGCAGGCCGAGATCCTGGAGGCGCGGCGCCTGACGGCCGAGACGCGGCTGCGGATCGCCACCAGCGAGCGTGACGCGGCGCTGCGGGAGGTTGAGCGCCGGGCGGCGCTGGCGGAGGGACTCGAAGCCCGGCTGCCCGAGCTGGAGGCGCAGCTGAGCGAGCGCGACGACGTGGTGGCGGAGCTCACGGCACGGGTCGCCGAGCTCAAGGCACGGGTCGCCGAGCTGGAAGCGCAGCTGAGCGAGCGCGGCGACGTGGTGGCGGAGCTGCGCGGGGCGCTGGAAGCCGCCGAGCTGGCGGGCCGGCGCCAGGCGGCCGAGTACGGGGGCCGGATCCGCGAGCTGCAGCAGCTGGCCTCGATCCTGGCCGTGGGGCTGGCGCAGACCAAGGCCGACATCGATCGCGCCGCGGGGTCGCGTGCCTGGCGCTGGGGACACGGGGTGACCAAGGCGATGCGGCGCCTGACGCTGCGGCGCAAGGTGACCGAGGGAGCCCTGGCGAGGGCGCTGAAGCGAATCGAGCAGCTCGAGGCTTCGAGCCCGGCCCTCTCGGCGGGGCCCGCGGCTGCCCCGGCCCCCGCCCCCGGCCCCCAGGCCGCAACGCCACCGCCGGCCCGCGACGAGCGTGAGGAATCCGAGCGCGCCGAGGCGCGGGCCGCGCTTGCCGCCGAGATCCGCGAGCGGCTCGGGCCCGCGCCGGAGCTTCCGGCCTGGCCCCCAGTTTCGATCGTCGTCCCGACCCGCGAAGGCCTCGCCCACGTCGAACGCCTCCTGGCCGGCCTCGAAGAGCGGACCGACTACCCGGAGCTCGAGCTGATCGTCATCGACAACGCCTCGAAGGACGGCACCCTCGAGTTCCTCGCCGAACGCGAGCTCCCCTTCCCCCTGGTCACGATCGCCAACGACGAGCCCGCCTCCTTCTCGGCGGCCAACGCGCAGGGCGTCGAGCGCGCCCGCCACGACCTCGTCCTCTTCCTCAACAACGACATCGAGCCGTTCGAGCGCGGTTGGCTGCGCGAGCTCGTCGCCGCCCACCAGCGCGAGGAGGTGGCGGCGGTCGGAGCGACGCTGCTGCGCTCGGAGGCAGGTAACGACCCCGCCAGCCGTGACCGCACCGTCCAGCACCGCTCGGTCAGGTTTCGCGCCGAGGCCGGCGGAGTCAGGGCCTACAACCACGGCGACGGCGAAGATCTCTTCGACGGCGCCTTCGGAATCGAGCAGCGGGCGCCGGCCGTCACGGCAGCCTGCCTGCTGGTCGAACGCGGTCGCTTCGAGGCCGCGGGCGGCTTCGCCGGCGGCTACCGCTTCGGGACCGAGGACGTCGACCTCGGCCTCTCGCTGACGGCGGCCGGGGACGCCGTCCTCGCCACCGGTCGCTCGGTCCTTTACCACCGCGAGTCCGCGACCCAGGACAGCGAGGGACTGGACTTCAAGCGCACCAACCGGCTCGCCAACCGGCGCCTCTTCCTCGAGCGCTGGGGCCCGCGAGTGCGCCGCGAGTACCGGCTGGCCCGCCTCGGCGGCGACCCGCTTTGGACCGACGGAGGCGGTCCGCACGTGGCGATCACGGTGACCAGCCTCGACCCCGCCGACGGCTGGGGAGACTGGTACACCGCCCACGAGCTCGGCGACAGCCTGGCGGAGCTCGGCTGGCGGGTCACCTACGTCGAGCGCAAGGGGGACGCCTGGTATGAGCTGCCGCGCGACCTCGACTACCTGTTGTCGCTGATGGACCCCTTCGACCTGCGCCGGGCGCCGGCCGAGGTGACGACGATCGCCTGGGTGCGCAACTGGACCGAGCGCTGGCTGGAGCGGCCCTGGTTCGAGCGCGCCGACGTGCTGCTGGTCTCCTCGGGCCGCTCGGCGGAGCTGATCGAAGCGGCGACCGGGCGCCAGACGATCCGCTTTCCGCTGGCGACCAACCCGGCCCGCTTCGCTCCTCTCCCCCCCGACCCCCACCGCGCGGCCGACTACGTCTTCACCGGCAACCACTGGGGGAAAGACCGCGACATCCAGGCGGGGCTGGCGCCACGTTCGGGAGAGCGGCTCGACGTCTACGGCAGGGGCTGGGAGGAGGTGAGCGAGGTCGCCCCGCACGCCCGCGGCCCCGCCGCCTACGAGGAGCTGCCGGCGATCTACTCCTCCGCGAAGCTGGTCCTCGACGACACCTCGGGGCCGACGCTTCCCTACGGCGCCGTCAACAGCCGCGTCTTCGACGCCCTCGCTGCCGGGACGCTGGCGATCACCAACTGCGAGTCGGGGGTGCGCGAGCTCTTTGGCGAGGACTTCCCGGTCTGGACCTCGCCGCAGGCCCTGCGCGAGCAGCTCGACTCGCTGCTCGGCGACGAGCAGCGCCGCACCGCTTTGACGAAGCGCTTCCGCGCTGAGGTGCTGCGCCATCACACCTACGCCCACCGCGCCCGCCGCCTGGCCGAGGTCCTGCGCGAGCACGAGGCCCGGCCCTCCTTCTGCCTCAAGATCGGCGCCCCCGACTGGGAGCAGGCCGAGCGCTGGGGCGACCTTCACTTCGCCCGGGCGATCCAGCGCGAGCTGCGCGGCCGCGGGCACCGCTGCCTGGTCCAGGTACTGGAGGAGTGGGAGAACGACGAGGGGCTGCACTACGACGTCGTCGTCGTGATCAGGGGCCTCAGCCGCCACCACCCGAAGCCCGGGCAGTTCAACATCCTCTGGAACATCAGCCACCCCGCCGAGGTCAGCGGCGAGGAGTGCGACGGCTATGACCTCGTCTGCGTGGCCTCAGAGCAGTTCGCCGCGACGCTGCGCGAGCGCACGGCGACGCCGGTGGTCGTGCTCGAGCAGGCAACCGACCCAAGCGTTTTCTACCCCGACCCCTCGCCGCGCTACGCGCACGACCTCCTCTACGTCGCCAACTCACGCGGCGTCCTGCGCCCGATCGTCCGCGACCTGCTGCCGACGGAACTGGACCTGGCGATCTACGGCGCGAACTGGGAGGGCCTGATCGACACCCGCCATGTCGTCGCCGAGCACATCCCCAACCAGGAGCTGCGCCAGGCCTATTCCTCGGCCAAGATCGTCCTCTGCGACCACTGGGACGACATGCGCGAGCACGGCTTCATCTCGAACCGGATCTACGACGCCCTGGCCTGCGGGGCGACGATCGTCAGCGACGAGGTCGTGGGGCTGCGGGATAAGTTCGACGGCGCCGTCCTCACCTACTCGACGGCGGAGCAGCTGCGCGGGCTGATCGACGAGCAGCTCGCTCGCTCCGACGCCGGGCCGGGGACCTCGCTGCCGCCCGGCAATCGCTTCGCCGACCGCTGCGAGCAGCTGCTCGCCCACGTGGGAATCCCGGGGCGCCTCGGCCAGAGCACCGCGAGCCCCCCCGTCTCGGCCGCCTCGGGCTGAGCGCCCCGATGCCCCGGCGATACCAGCCGATCGAGATCCGCCCGCTGGCGGCGCAGCCGCGGCTGCGCCTCACCGACCCCAACGGCAAGCGCGAGGACGTCAGCCTGACCGAGGTCGCCGGCGACCGGAGCCTCGCGCTGCGCAAGCCGGTCCTCGCGCTCGACGAGTCCGGCGAGCGGCAGTTCCTGCCCGAGGCGATGCCGGCGCGCGCCGCCGCCCCGGCATACGTCGCGAGGCTGGCCGGCGGCATCGTCGCGAGCTCGCCCGCGACCAACCGCGCCTACCTGCTCAGCTCGCGGGGAGAGCTCGCCGTCGACTCCGTCGACGCTTCCCCGAACGTCTGGCGGCGGGCCGCCAAAGACTGGGAATCCGTGGCCGGGCTCGACCGGGAACCGGCCGCGCGCGGGGGCGACGTCGTCCTCCTGGCCGGGCAACGCAGCGGCTACTGGCACTGGTGGATCGACATCCTTCCCCGCCTCTGGCTGCTGGACGACATCGGCCGCGCCGCGACCGACCCGCTCATGGTCCCTCCCCTCCAGCCGGGCTTTCAGCGCGAATCGCTCGACCTGCTCGGGTTCTCCTCCCGCCTCGAGCGGCTCACACCTGGGTTGTCCCGGTTCGGCAGCGTCACCTTCACCCCAGGGATCACCGCCGGCGGATCGAAGTTCCCCTCGCGCGCCCTCGCGGACTACGCCGGCTGGCTCGGCACTCGCCTCCGAGGCGGGGAGCGGGAGGAGCCGACGAGCCCTGGCACGCGGCGGCTCTTCGTCAGCCGCTCCGGAGCAAGCTCGCGGCGGGTCGCCAACGAGGCAGAGCTCGCTCCGCTGCTCGCCGAGCACGAGATCGAGATCGTCGAACCCGGTCGGATGCCGGTCCGCGACCAGGTCGCGCTGTTCTCCGAGGCGCGCCTCGTCATCGGCCCCCACGGCGCCGGCCTGACCAACCTCCTCTTCACCCAGCCGGGCACCGGCGTCGTCGAGATCTTCGCCGCGAGCGCCGCCCAGGATGTCTCCAACTACCGGGTCCTTGCTTCCCATCTGGGGCTCCCCTACGGCCGCCTGCTCGCGACCCCGGTCGAGACCCCGCGCGCCAAGAGCCCACACGACCTCGACATGCGCGTCGATCCCGAGCTGCTGGCCGCCCTTCTCGCCGCTTGCGGGTGAGGATCGGAGCCGGCTACTGCGCAGCCTCGGCCCGGCCGGCGGCCCGGCCGGCGCGGTCGAGTGCAACCTTCACCGCTCGCGCGAGGGCCTGCGGCGCCAGCCGCGACCCCTCCTCGGCGATGAGGACGAACCGGCCCCTGCTTTCGAGCAGGGCGTCGCGGAGTCCCTCCTTGCCCTCGACCCGCACGACCTCGTGCCCCTGGGCAGCGATCTCCGCGTGCTCCTCGCCGTCCAGGGCCAGCACGCTGGCCAGCTCGCCGCCGTCCTCGCCACCCCCGCTGACAAGCGCGTCCTCCACCGAGTCGATCACCGGCAGGACGACCTCACCGCTGCCGCCGCCGCCGGCCTGGAGGATCATCAGGCCGTTCCAGAGGGTCGGATGGCGGGCCCCAGCCGTTCTCTGGTCGTAGACCACCTCCCAATTCAGGCGGCTGTCGGCGGCGAACTGGAGGGTTGCGTCGCGCGCGCGGTCGAGGTTGGTGTCGTCGACGACGATCACCGCGTCCTCGGCGTAAAAGGGGTCGGCGACCATCAGGCCGCGGTACTGGTTCTCGAAGCTGTGCTCGCCGTCGTAGAGGTAAACGCCCAGCGGCCGGTCGAGGCCGGCGGCGAAGAAATCGACGTAGTCCTGGTCGAAGAATCGGTGGCTGGGCGACCGGCGGCTGGTGAAGCGCTCGAGGAACTGCTCCTTGGGACCGCCGAACTCGGAGAAGTTGTCCACTCCGATGCAGAGCTTCTCCGCGTTGCCCGCCATCGCCGCGAGCATCGTGAACCCGTTCCAGACCCCGACGTTGACGAAGGCGTGCCCCTCGGCCATCTCGCTGACGGCGAGGTTGAGGACGGCGGCGTTGGCCAGCCTCGACATCCGCTTGACCGCCAGCAGGGGAACCAGCAGCCGCTTCAGCTCCCGGTCCCGCGAGCCGAAGTCGACTATCGGCGCCTCGAGGCGGCAGGAGGCCGTCTGGAGCAGGGTGGCCACCGTTCCATCGGGCCGCCGCACATGCAAGTACCCGTCGCCGGCAAGGCGGGCCTCGGGCCCGACCAGGCGAAACGAGAAGTCGGAGAGCAGCGAGCGGATCACGGCTGCTTCCAGCTCGAGAGGTCGCGCTCCAGCATCTGCTCGAGGCGATCGATGTCCTCGGTGAAGTACGGCGCGAGGGCAAGGCGCTCGTCCTCGCTCAGCGCTCGCCTGCCCCCGCCGGGTCGCGAGTAGCGCGAGTCCGGCGGCGGCGTGCGGCTGAAGACGACCTGCTCGAGCTCGTCGGGCACGAAGGAGTCGTCGACCCCGAGCTCCCCCAGCGCCGAGGCGTACACCGCCCGCGGGTCGGCGCGGGCATCCTCGTTGAGGATCACCGTCAGCCGCGGCCCAAACCGCTTCATGTAGGGCTCCAGGCTGCGCGCGTACCAGCCCCCCGCGACCAGCTGAAGCTGGTCCTCCTCGGGCGGGACACCGCGCACGCGAGCGAGAAGATCCTCCTCCGGACCGATGCGGCCGCGCTTCATGTGGTGAATGAAAGCCGAGTAGAGCCGGTCGACCGGATCGCGCAGGACGGCGAACAGCTTGACCCCGGGCAGGTCGCGATGGATGCGCTCGGCGACCAGCTCGGGCTCGTGCCTCCAGATCATGTAGCCGGGGGTCGCCTCGCCGACCACGCGCTCTCCATTCCATCCTTCGAACGAGCGGCGATAGAACTCGATCCCGCGCCGGTATCGCTCCGTGTTGAAGAACGCCAGCTCCTCCTCGGCGGTGAAGATCTCCGGGTGGCGGCCGAGGTTCAGGCGGAACCACCGTGTAGCCCCCTTCTGGGCGCCGACGATCAGGAAAGACGGGCTAGGGGGCAGCGGCTCGGACAAAAGGTCCTTCCTCGGAGAGGCCGACGAGGCGCTCCAGGTCGAAGCCCTTCAGCACGGAGAGAATGCGATCGAGATCGACCGGCCCGAGCGCGGCGACGATCACCAGGTCCCGGTGTATCGGCGGGTCGAAGGTGACCTCCGGGCGGGGAGGATCGACGCCCTCCTGCCAGTGTGAGCGGTCGAGCGGAGCATCGGCGGCGTGGACCCAGGCGTGTGAGGAATCCCTGATCCGGCGCATGCGACCCTGAGCGTAGTTCTCAATCCCGACTCCCTCCACGACCGCCAGCAGCTCTTCGATCGAGAGGCGGCAGGTGTGAGCGCTCATCGTCAGGTGGGCCAGCGTCAGGCCCTGCGCCTCGAGCTCGGCCGCATAGTCGAAGATCGGCTGCTCGATGTAGATGAACTCGGTACAGGCCTGGGCAAGCTTCCAGAGCACGAACCCAACCACGTACTCGTTCGGCATGTGCTCGAGCACGTGCCGGCAGACGGCAAAGCGGAAGCGGAGTCCCTCGGTCGGGAAGGCGGCGATGTCGCCGGTATAGACGGGATAGCCAGCCCTCAGGGCCCGTTCGGCGCGCCGCGGGTGCAGCTCGATGCCCAGCCCCTGCTTGCCGCCGAGGTGCTGGCCCCATCTGATTCCGCCGCCGCGATGGGTCCCCATGTCGACGAAATCGAAGTGGCCGGCCCGTGCCAGGGAGAGCAGATGCTGGTTGCGAGCCTCTACGGGTAGATCGGCGAGCTCGACGATGGACTCCGGCGCGAGCTTCTCGACGTCTGCGCCCATTGGAGCGGCAGGCTAACAGGGGAACAGTCCTGTCCTATCCTGGCCCCGTGCCCACCCGCACCGACCTCCCACCTCCTGCGCCGGAGGTCGGCACCAGCCGAATCATGACCCTGTACGGGCAGACGATGACCCGGACCGGGAGCATCTTCGCGCTCGGACTCGCCGCGGTCGTCCCCTTCGGGGTCCTCAGCATCGCCGTTACCACGAGGTACCTCGCGCCCGACGAATATGGACACCTGGCGATTCTCTTCGCCGTCGCCTCGTTCGTGACGATGTTCTGCGGCATCGGCTTCCTGCAGGGAACGATGATCTCGGTCTACGGGATCGCCGACGACGGGGATGGCGACGGAGACGGGGACGTCGACGGCTTCGACACCACCATTCGGGAGATGACCCTGGCCGAGGCGGCGACAGGGCCCGAGGAGAAGAAGCGGCTGCTCGGCTCGGGCCTGCTGGTCGTCGTCGCGACGACCTCGTTGCTCTGCGGCGCGGTCGGCTTGATCGGCGCTCCCTTGGCGACGGCGCTGTTCGGCAGCGGCTGGGTCGGGCCGGTTCTCTGGATGGCCGCCTCCGCCTGGGCGGGCGGGCTGTGGCGGCTGATGCACCAGATCCCCCGGATGGAGCGGCACTCGACCCGCTGGGCGGTCCTCCAGTGGGCCCGCCCGGCCCTCGTCGTCCTCGGCACCTGGCTCGCCCTCGCGGCGGGCCTCGGCGTCAGCGGCGTCCTCATGGCCACCGCGCTGGGGACGCTCGCCGCGACGGCGATCGCGTTCGTGGTCTCGCGGCACTCCTTCCGGGTGGCGCCTCGCCGCGGCGATCTCGCCTACCTCTGGAAGGCGGGAAGGGCCTGGGTGCCTCTGATCTTCGCGGTCGCGGTGCAGACCAACATCAGCGTGTTCCTGCTTGGCATCCTCGCGACCCCTTCGAGCGTCGCCCTCTTCCAGGTCGCGACCCGCATCTCGCAGTTCCCGATCTACTTCGCCGACGGCTTCGTGACCGCCTGGCCGGCGATGGAACGCAGTCCGATCAGCCTCGCCGCGAAGGCGCAGAAGGGGCTGCGCGAGTACTCGGCGGCCGCCTTCACCCTGCTGGCGCTCTCCACCCTCGGCCTCCTGGTGATGGTCTGCCTCTTCGCCGACGCCCTGATCCACATCGCCGCGCCGTCCTACCGATCGGCGGCCTCGCTGATCCCGATCGTCGCCGCGGGCGCCGCGGCTCACGTCGCCTTCCGCGGCGTCTTCCGCGCCACCGGCTTCTCGAGGCGGAGGTACTGGTACACCTTCCTCCACCTCCTCTGGGTGGCTCCCTATGCGGCGGTGACCGCGCTTCTGGTCCCGCTCAACGCGAGCTACGGCGTCGCCATCGCCCAGCTCGCGGCGGGAATCACCGTCACCGCCTGCTTCGTTCTCCTCGACCGCCACAGCGAGGTGACGACTCCATTCCAATGGCGGCGGCTGGGCCTGGCGCTTCTGGTCGCCTCCGGGTGCGTGGCCGTCAGCCAGCTGATCCCGGCCGAGGGAGTCGCCAGGGCGGCGCTGTCGGTCGCCGCCGTCGTCGCCTTTCCGCTCCTGCTGGTAGCCACGCGAGCGATCCCCCCGCAACAGGTGGGGACGATCTGGGCGATCGCCGGTTCGGTCGTGCCGCGCCGCGTCTCCCGGGCGGCGGCCCGCCGGCGCCTGGCGGCGGTCTCGCCGAACGAGCGACAAGCGCTCTACCTCGTTGCCTCCGAGCGCCGCGACCCCGGTGCCGCCGCGCGGCTGCTGGGGATCCCGGAGTCGGTTCTGCTCGCCCGCGTGGCCCGGGGCCTGCGGCAGTTTGGCGAAGACGAGAACCGGGCGACTCCCTACGACCACATCATCGGCCGCTACCTGCTGCACGGGGGGACGACGATCGAGCAGGACGCGCTCGCGGCGCACCTGCGTGCACTCGGCATCGATCCCCTCGAGCTGCACCTCCTCGATGACGCGGCGCGGACGGTGGCGAAAGTGAGACGCGGCGCCGGCGAGGAATTCGGCGCTTTGGCGCCGAATTCCTAGGCCGCCGCAGCTGCCCGCAGGTCATCGAGCCACGGTGGCTCGATCCCCAGCTCGAGCAGGATCTCCGCGTCGGCGAGGTATCGCCGCGAAAGGATGGCGCGCAGCCGCTCCGAGATTTCCTTCCCGGACTCATCGGGGTCGCTGTTCCAGAGATGGCGCAGCCACCAGATGAAGCCCCGGCGGGCGTCCTCCCCGACGCCGGAGAAGGCGCCGACGCGGTCCAGCTCCTGCATCAGCTCCTCCAGGGCCGCCGCCGTCACCAGCTGCCTGGTCCCGCCGATGTGAATTCGCGGGGTTCCGGGCGAGTGCTCGGGGTCCACCCCCAGGAACTCGAAGAGTCGCCGGTAGAGGCGGGCGGGATCGGCGTCGAGTTCCTCGGTGAAGAAGACTTCGAGCTGGTCGCGATCGAACGCCTCGAAGTAAGGGGAGAGGATCCGCCCGTAGTCACTGGCCCTGATCAAGGGGACCTTGCTGAGCTTGCCGCGTTTCTTCACCAGCCGCCGGACGTGGGCGTCGAAGGTCTCCTCCCTCCCCTGGCCGATCTTCTTCATTCGCCGGAACTGCGAGATGGTGCGCTCGACCGGGTCGCGCAACAGGGCGATGATCTTGGCCTCGGGACAGGTGTCCTCGATCCGGCTGACGATCGTCTCCAGCGCCCGGGTATTCGGCTGCATCAGCTGCGGCGTGACCGTGCCCAGCACCTGGTCCTCCCTCGCCCCCGCGAAAGTGCGCTTCATGTATTGCTCGATCCCGCGCGCGTAGCGCTCGTCGGAGCTGAAGAACTCACGCTCCTTGTCCGAGGGCACCCGAATCTGGGGGTGGGAGTCGAGGCCGCGCCAAAGGCTCGTGGTTCCCGATCGCGCTGCTCCGATGATGAGGAAGTCGAAAACCCGGGTGGACTCCGAACCCGGCTGGGCTGCGGATTGAGGCGCTATGGGATTGACAGCCATGGCGGCGGGCGGGAGTGTAGCCGCCTCCAAAGCGCCTGCGGGCCGGGTCTTGATCGGGCATACTCCTGCCTTCCCTGGAGCGCCTTCGCTCCGCCCCTGCCATATGCGTCGCCAGCCAGCTACCTTGCCAGCGAAGATCTCTCCGCCCGGCTGTCTCGTCGCGATAATCGGCCTGCTGGTCGGCTGTGGCGGCTCCTCCCCACCGCCCAGCACCTCAGCCGAAGCGAGGACCTCGGCCGGGCCCCCGCCGGCGAGCTCCCCCAAGGATCCCTGCGAGCCGCACCAGAGCTCGAGCGAGGTCGAAGGCCCCGCCGCCACCGCTGGAGCCGGGGAGGCGACCGCCATCGAGATCGGCGATACGAAGGCGGCCCTCACCCTCTTGCGGGCGTCCTCACCGGCCGCGATCCGGGTGACCTACGGCGAAGAACGCAAGTTCGAGGCCCCTGCCGGATCGATCCTGGTCGCGGTGACCTACCGGCTGGGCAACCGCGGGCCGGGGGAACTGAAGCCCTCGGAGGACGTCAACAGCCGCATGCTGCTGCGAGTCGCGGGCAACTTCTACCCATACGCGGCCGCCCTGCCGTGCGACGTTCCGATCACCGCTTCCTGGGCGGTGGCCCAGGGCGGTTCCAACCCGGCGCAGCCGGTGCCGGTGGGGCAGTCGGCGACGACCGCTGTCGTCTTCATCGCGCCAAAGCCCAGCCAGGAGGCGGGAGCAGCGCTGGTGGTCCCAGGTGAGGTGGAAATTGAGCTCCCCGGGATCGGTTCCTGAGAGCGCGAATACCTGCCCGATCTGCGGCTCGACCGAGCGCCGGGAGGCGATGGGACGGCCGGCCGCACTCTGCCCCGGGTGCGGCTCGCTGGAGCGGCACCGGGCCCTGGCGCGCAGCTGCGAGGGGCTCCTGGCGGCGGCCGGCGGCGGCCGCTGCCTCGAGGCGGGCCCCGCAACTCCTCGCGTCTTCGGCGAATTTCTAGAAGAGCGCGGTTGGGACTACGAATCGGTCGACCGCTGGCGAACCGGGAACCCCCGCGACCCGCGCGCGGTCTCCTTCGTCGATCGCGAGGCGGACCTGACCGACCTCTCGGTCTTCGCCGACGGCGAGTTCGACCTCTTCATCGCCCAGCATGTGATCGAGGAGATCGAGGACTACGAGCGTGCGCTGGATGAGATCGCGCGAGTGCTGAAACCGGCGGGGACCGCGCTGCTCGAGATCCCCTTCGACCCGGGCCGGGAGCGATCCGAGCGCCAGCCCCCCGACCACTTCGGGAACGTCTGGAACTTCGGCGCCGATCTGCTCGAGCGGCTGCGCGCCGGCTTCGGCGAGGTAGAAGCCCGGACCCTGGCGGAGGGCGGCTACAGCGGCACTCTCTTCGTCTGCGGGGGAGGCGAAGGGCGCGGCGAGGAGCCTGGCGGCGCGGTGGCGCCCGCGCCCCGCCCGCCCGCGGCGCGGTCGGTCGCTGAGAATGCCCTGGCCGGCGACGAGAGCTGGTGGGGCGGCCGCAAGGCGCCAGCCCACGCGATCGAGGGCTATCCCTCCTGGCCCAGCGTCGAGCCGGGCGGGCGGCTCCAGCTGCACGTCAGCACCAGGCCCGCCGCCCGTTACCGGGTGTCGATCCACCGGCTCGGCTGGTACGGCGGGGCCGGCGGCCGCACCGTGGCCCAGTACCCGGAGTCGGGGGACTTGCAGGGCCTGGCACGGCCGGTTCCCGAGGTCGCCGCCGGGCCGGCGATCGCCTCCTGCGACTGGCCCGTCACCGACGCGATCCCGGTCGGCGACTGGGCGAGCGGCCAGTACCTGGCCAGGCTCGTCCTCACCGGCGGCGAGCACGAGGGCAACATCGCCTTCGTCCCCTTCGTCGTCCGGGCGCCGCTCGCCGAGCGCGCCGACGTCCTCGTCCAGATGCCGTTCACCACCGCCCACGCCTACAACCACTGGGGCGGCAAGAGCCTCTACCCGTCCAACAGCAGCGACGAGGTGCCGGCGGTAAAGGTCACCTTCGACCGGCCCTTTCCGAGCTGGCACGAGGCCAACCTCAACGCCCGCTGGCCCTTCATCTGGGACATCCAGCTGATCCGGTTCCTCGAGCGAGAGGGCTACGACGTCGCCTACACCACCGACCTCGACACCCACCGCGAACCCTGGGGCCTGCTCGGCCACCCGCTGGTGATGACCTCCGGCCACGACGAGTACTGGAGCGGCGAGATGCGAAGCGCCTTCGACGCGGTTCGCGACAGCGGCGCCAGCATCGCCTGCATGGGGGCGAACAGCGCCTACTGGCAGGCCCGCTTCGAGGACGGCGGGCGGACGATGGTCGAGTACCGGCGGCACGACGCCGACCCGGAGCCCGACCCCGCCCGCAAGACCGTGCTCTTTCGCGACCTCGACCCGCCCCGGCCGGAGTGCCTGCTCTGGGGGGTCCAATACCAGGATGGGATGACCCCGCCGCGCCAGCCGCCGCGCCACTATGAGCTGAGCGAGTTCTGCCTCGGCGACCCGTGGCTCGAGGGGACGGGGTTCGAGCACGCCGCGACCCTCGAGGGGCTGGTCGGCTATGAGTGGGACGCGCTCCAGGCGGGCCAGGAGCCACCCGAGGCGACGGTCTTCTTCCACTACGAGAACGAGCGCTCGAACGCGGACGCAGTGCGCCACCGGGCTCCGGCCGGGGGGATCGTCTTCGCCGCCGGCTCGCTCCAGTTCAGCTGGGGCCTCGACGACTGGGCCCGGCCGGGCATGGCGGACGAGCGGCTGCAGCGCTTCATGCGGAACGGGCTCGACGAGATGATCGCGGCGGGGCGCCGGGCGACCGCGCCTAACTAAGATCGTCGCCGTGGCGGCGGCGATCGATTACGCGCAGACCTCCCGCGCCCTCGCCGATCGCCTCAGCGGCTACCGCGACCGCATCGACCAGGCGATCTCACCGGGGGACGAGATGTTCGACGGCGACCTCCCCGATTATCTGAGCGTCAGCCACTCCGCGGTCGCCCAGGTCGTCCACGCGATGAGCGTTTGCGGCCGCACCTCCCTGCCCCGCATCCTCGACTTCGCCTGCGGCCATGGCCGCGTGCTGCGTGCCCTGCGAGCCGCCTTCCCGGAGGCCGAGCTGACCGCCTGCGACGTCAATCGCGACGGGGTCGAGTTCTGCGCCGAGCGGTTCGGCGCCGTCCCCGCCTACTCCGATCCCGATCCGGGCCGCGTCTCGCTCGACGGCGAGTTCGACCTGATCTGGGTCGGCTCGCTGCTGACCCACCTCGACGCCGGCGGCTGCCGCGCCTTCCTCGAGCTCTTCCGCGCTCACCTCGCGCCCGGCGGCCTGCTCGTCTTCTCTTCGCACGGGCGCAACGCCGTCAACCGCTGGCCCAGGGGCGACGAGCGCGCCCAGGCGATAGTCGCCGGCTTCGAGCGCGAGGGCTTCGGCTATCGCGACCATCCCGGCGTCACGGGCTACGGGACCTCGGCCTTCACCGCCGCCTGGATCGCCGGCACGCTTGCCCCCTGGACCGACCTGATGCTCGTCGGCTACGTCGAGCGCGGCCTAGCCGACCACCAGGACGTGGTCGCCGTGCTGAAGACCGACGTCCACCACCGCCAGAACGACCTGCTCCTCGCCTAAGCGGCCGGCCGGTAGACCGCGGCGAGGGCCAGCTGCTCCCGCTCCCACACCGTCTCGGCGGCGAGGCGGGCGGCCGCCTCGCGGAACTTGGCCTGCGCGACCGGGTCGAGCATCGCCCGCATCGCCGCCGCCAGCGCAGCCGGGTCGGCCGGGTCGGCGATCACGCCGAGGCCGTGGCGGCGCACCTCCTCCGCCAGCACCGGGACTTCGCTGGAGAGAACCGGCAGCCCGGCGGCGACGTACTCGTAGAGCTTGTTGGGCAACGTCATCCGGTAGCTGAGGCAGGCAGGCTCGATCAGGGCGAGCCCGAGGCCGGCGTCGGCGAGGACGCTCGCCGCCTGCTCCGGCGCGACCGGGTCGAGGATCTCGAGGCGCTCGTCGACGCCGAGCTCGGCGGCGAGCTGTCGCAGCTCGGCCCCGTAGCCCCAGGCCTCGGGACCGACGAAACGCATCCGCAGCTCCGGAACCAGGGCCAGGGCCCGCAGCGCCGGGGCGAGGCCGCGGTTGCGGGTGATCGCTCCGAAGTACACGGCGAGCGGCGGCGCAGCCGGGTCAGGGCGCGGGCTTGGCCCGGCGCGCCAGGCGGCGACGTTGCGGACCACCCGCGGGGACGGGATCCGATAGCGACGCGCCAGCACCTGGGCGTAGCCCGGGCTGGTCGTGATCACCTCGTCGGCAACCCGTACGAACAGCGCCTCGCAGAGCAACAGCCAAGGCCGCGGCTCCGGCCGCAGGTTGCGGTCGGGCCAGAGCTCGTGGGAGTCGTAGACGAGCCTGCTGCCGGTAAGCCACTTGCCCGCCGCCCCGATCCAGGCGGTGTTGTAGTCGTTGGCGTGGATCAGCCGTGGCCGCAGCCGCCGGACGATCCCGATCCCGCGGCGGTAATAGTCGGCCGTCGCCAGGAGGCGTCGCAGTCGCCTTCGTGGCGAGTTCGTCTGGAGCCGCGCCGCTGCGTCCGGCCTGGCGGCCGCATCGGCCCCGGCCGCCGCTACCGGACGGCGGAGAGTCGATGCCCGCAGCCGCGCCAGCGCCCTCCGCGGGCCGCCGCCGGGGTCGATGCGAGCCACGCGGAACCCATCGAGGCGCTCCGAGCCCGTCTCCCCGGGGGCGCTGGTGGCGACTCCGACCACAGTCGTCTCGAATCCCATCGCACTCAGAAGCCGCGCCTCTCGCAGGATCCGGGAATCGTGGGAGACGCCATTGCGGACCAGCACCACCGCGGCTTCGCGCCCGTCGTCTTGGGCGGGGGCGAGCTCGGCGTATGCAGCGACCAGCTTCGCCCCATCCGCCGGCCACAGAAAGGGGCTCGGGAGGGCGGGACGGGGCCCGTCGAGGGCGGTGCGCAGGGCGGCCGCGATCGCGACCTCGTCGGTCGGGTCGACCAGCACCGCCTCCGGCCGGTCGCCGAGGGTGCGCCGCAGCTCCGGGAGGTCGCTAGTGACCACCGGCACCCCGGCCGCCAGGTACTCGAAGACCTTGTTCGGCAGCGCCAGCCTGTGGTTCTCGCAGGTGTCTTCGAGCAACGAGACGCCGACGCTCGCCTGGCGCGCGTAGGCGAGGATCCGGCCGACCGGCACTGGCCTGCGGAAGTGGACTCGCTCAGAGGCGCCGAGCCCGGCGGCCAGCTGCTCCAGTCCCGCCGCGTAGGCCCCCTCGGCGCCGAGGAAGAGCAGGTGCACCCCCCGCATCCGCGCCACCGACCCGACCAGCGCCTCGCAGCCGCGGTCGAGCGCGGCTGCGCCGAGGTGCAGCACCAGCTCCGCCCCCGCGGGAAGGCCCAGCTCGCCCCGCAGGTCGGGGGCCTGGAAGCCGGCGTCGCAGGCCCGGGGATCGGGAAGGTTGCGCACGACGACCGGCCGCCGCGGCAATCGATACCGCTCCTGGAGCCGCTCGGCGATCCCCTCCGAGACGGTGATCACGAGAGCGCAGCGGGGGACGAACAGTCGCTCCAGGGCGAAGACGAGCGCGGCCCAGGCCCGATCTCTGTAGGGCACCCCGGCGGCGTACTCGTGCGAGTCGTAGACGAGCCGCGCGCCGGCGGCACGGGCGCCCGCCCAGCCCGGCGCGAGCATCGCGGCGTCGTGCGCGTGCACGGCGTCCGGTCGGAGGCGGCGCAGCGCGAGCACGAAGGCGCCGAAGAAGACGAGCCGGTAGAGGAGCGGGGGCAGGCGCTTGCGCACCCACGCGGGCGGCGTCACCGACCGCACCGCGAAGCCGTCGAGCTCGCCGTCGAGCTCGCCGCGCGCCGGCGGCAGGTGGAGCACGGTCACCGTGTGGCCGCTCTCAGCCAGCTCCCGCGCGGCCCGGCGGACCCGCGAGTCGTGCTCGACCGACTTGTGGAGCAGCATCGCAATCCGCATTCGGCTGCCAGGATACGCGCGCGGCGGGGAGCATCGCCGCGGGCGCGGCCAGAGGCGACTGCGGTTTACTTCGGCCGGTGAGAGTCACCCTCCTGACCCAGTACTACCCACCGGAGGTGGGAGCACCGCAGGCGCGGATCGCGGCGCTGGCAAGAGGGCTGGCGGCTCGCGGTGCCGAGGTAACGGTTCACACCTGCTTTCCCCACTATCCGTCGGGCGCGATCCAGCCTCCCTACCGAAACCGCCTGCTCAGCCGGGAAAGCGATCGGGGCGCGAGGCTGCTCAGGAGCGCCGTCTACCCGGCCGCCAACCGGGGCTTCGCCCGCCGCCTCGCGGGACACGCCTCGTTCGCGGCGTCGGCGCTGGCGACCGCCCGCGCCGCTGGCCCGGCCGACGTCGTCGTCGTCGAGACCCCGCCGCTCTTCCTGGCGGGCGCCGCGGTTCCCTATGCGCGTATCGCTGGCGCCCGGCTGGTGGTGAACGTCGCCGACCTGTGGCCAGACTCGGCGATCGAACTCGGCGCCCTGCGCTCACCGGCGGCGATCCGGGGCGCTCGGGCCGTGGAGCGCGCCGCCTACCGGGCGGCGACCGCGATCACCTGCCCCACGGAGGGCATCGTCGCGTCTCTGGAACGGCGTCCCGAGTCCGCCGGCAAGGTGTCCCTGATGCGGCCCGCGGTGGACCTGGAGAGATTCGAGCCCGCGGCGGAGACGGCCGTCGCACCGGCGAATGGCCGCCCCATGCGCATGCTCTACGCCGGCACGGTCGGCATGGCAGCCGGGTTGGACACGCTGCTCGAAGCGGCCGAAGAGTTCGAACGCGCGACCGGCGCCCCACCGGTCGAGGTGACGATCGCCGGGGACGGAGCCGAGGGCCCGCGGCTGCGGGCACGCCTCGCAGACGGCGGGCCCGCCAGCGTCCGCATGCTCGGGGCGGTGCCGAGCGAGCGGATTCCCGGCCTCTACGCGGACAGCGACGTCGCTGTCGTGATGCTGAGGGACCGCCCGATCTTCCACGGCGCCCTCCCGACCAAGATGCTCGAGGCGATGGCGGCAGGCCGTCCGGTGATCCTGTCGGCCCACGGCGAGGCGGCACGCTTGATCGAATCGGAGGGCGCCGGCATCGTGGTCGAGCCGGAAAACCCAACCGCCCTCGCAACTGCCATCGCCGAGCTGGCAGCCGACCCTTCGCGCCGCGCCCAACTCGGCGCCGCCGGGCGGCGGGCAGTCGAGAAAGGCTTCGGCCGAGAAGCATGGCTAGACCGCTGGTGTGACCTCTTGGACCGCTGACGAAGGCGCGTCCCGCCTTCCGCTGACGCCGTATCGGCATCCTCGCTATCGAGACTGCTCATCGCCGGGGGACTACTCGTCTCCTTGGCGAACCCTGAACCCGACCGGGCGCTTTGCGTTTGGGGGAGGCGCAATCAGTTGCCTCAGCGCCTCGAAGATCTGGCGAAGCTGCTCATCGTGCTCGCTGAGCCGCGCGCCGATATCCAGTTCCATCTGGTCGAGCTGCTCCTGCAGCTCCCGAAAGGAACCAGCGACTCGCCGCAGCTCGACAAACGCCCGCATGATCTCGATGTTCACCGTGATCGCCCGCTCGCTGCGGAGCACGCCTGAGAGCATTGCCACGCCTTGCTCGGTAAAGACATAAGGCGCGTAGCGGCGGCCGCCGCGGCCATCGTTTGAGGTTGCAATTTGTGACCTCAAAGCCTCCGTCTCGGCTCTGGCCAGCTGAAACATGAAGTCGCCGGGGAAGCGCTTTAGATTCCGTTTGACCTGCTGGATCAGCCGCTTGGTCTCTACGCCGTAGAGGTCCGCCAGGTCTTCGTCGAGCATCACCTGCCGCTCGCGGACAACGAAGATCCGCTTTTCGATCGCCTGCGCGGCAACGATGTGCAGCTCCGCATTTTCCTCTGCCGAGTCGGCCATGCCGCCATATTGGCAAACCCGCCGGAACCTATTGTCTGCATCGGGGAGACAGGATTTGAACCTGCGACCGCTCGGCCCCCAGCCGAGTGCGCTACCAGACTGCGCCACTCCCCGTGGCTGATTACATTCTGACGGATTCGCGTGCGGCGGTAGCTCAATGGTAGAGCCCTAGCCTTCCAAGCTAGTTATGCGGGTTCAATTCCCGTCCGCCGCTTCTTCGGATCAGCCTCTCGGCCGAAACCGTCTCCAACCGCGAAATTGCGGTTCGCCTCTCAGTAGCCCGGCGGATGGCGGGCGACGAAGCCGGCGGGCGGGGTGCCGGCGACGTGCCAGCGGGGGCCGCTGCCCCGGGCGTCGCCGACGGTGTCCCAGCGCAGGCCGGCGATCACGGCGTAGGCGTGCGTGGGACTGGCGTAGATCGTGATCCAGCGGCCGGGGCCTGGGGCGCCGTAGGACTCGAGCTCGCCCGAGGCCATCGGGTGCGAGAGGAAGCCGCCGCCAGCGAGCGCGAAGCTGACCGCGCCGGAGCAGTCGTAGCCGCGGGCATACCAGGAGCCGTGCCCCCCGCCCCAGACATAGGGGCTGCCGACGATCATGTTGGCGGCGTTGATAGTCGCGGCGACGCGTTCGGGCGCACTGGGCGGCGCCAGGGCGATGCCGCTCACGTAATTCGCGGGCGGGTCGCCAAAGGAGTTCGGCTTGGCCGGAATGCGGGCGACGAACGGTTCGCCGTGGCTGGTGCCCGGTGCCGGTGCGACCGTGGTGCCGTTCGTGCCCGCCGAGGCCGGAGGCAGCGGTTCGCCTGGTTTCCAGCTGCTCGCCGCGGGCGCCGGCGGGTTGGGCGCCTCAGCGAGCGCGTGCGCCGCAGCCTTCTCCCGCTTCGCGCCTTCGTACTTCGTGCCCAGATAGAGCAGGCCGCCTTCGATCGCCTTCAGCACGCCACTTGCCCTGGCCGTGACCAGCAGAACGCGGCTGAGCGGGTCGGCCTGCGGAGCTTCCGCGGCGGCAGCCGCGGAAGCGGGCGCTGCCACCGCGACGATGACCGTCACCAGGGCGCCCAGCAGTCTCGCCTTGCCTCGGGCGAACATGGCCAGGGACTGTAGCCCGATCGAAATTCGGCCATGTGAAGCTCTCTTTGCTTCAGTCCGGCTACCCTCGACGGCGATGCGCGCTTCATGGCACCGCCTGGGCCTGACAATCGCCCTGGGGCTGGCGGCCCTCGCCCTGGCCGCTCCCCTGGCCTCGGCTGAGCAGGTCCCTTGGGGAACGGGCTGCATGCCGACGCCCGAAGGCGCGACGCGCACCAGCGCCAACTGCGGCGCCAGCCTCAGCAACGGGCTCGCGACGGCGCCCCCCAGCGCACCCCCCGCGGTCAAGCTGGCGATCGCCGCCGCCAACCAGATCCGCGGCCGCCCCTACACATGGGGCGGCGGCCACGCCAGCTTTCTTTCGCATGGCTACGACTGCTCGGGCGCGGTGAGCTACGTGCTGCACGCGGCCGGCCTGCTCGACTCGACGATGGTCTCCGGCCAGCTCGCCTACTGGGGCGAAAGCGGGCTGGGGCGGTGGATCACCGTCTACGCCAACGACCAGCACGTCTTCATCGTCATCGCCGGCCTGCGCTTCGACACCCGCGACGACCCGGCCGGGGTCAACGGCCCGCGCTGGAAGCGCGCCTGGGCCGACGCCCGCCGCTTCGCCGCGCGCCACCCGGCGGGTCTCTGAGCCCGGATCAGCGCTCGTCGCGACGCGCCGGGTCGTCGGTGTGCACGGCCTGTTCAGCCCGCTGGCGCACTTCTTCGCCCGCCTCGCGGGTCGCCGCCACCGCCTCGTCACCAACTTTCGCCAAGCCCTCGCTCGGCTTGCCGCCGATGATGTCCCGAAAGGCTTCCTTGAAGCGCTCGGTGCGGCGATCGGGGCTGAAACGGTCTTCGGCCTTGGCCTGCTTCTTCGGCCGCCGCTCGCCGTAGCGGCGCCGCGCCCAGGCGGAGTCCGGCTTGCCGATGCGCGAGGCGCCGTAGATCGCCACCGGGAAGACGAAGAAGCCGACGACCGCGTGCAGGATCCTGCCCTTGAAGACGCAGAAGGCGACCATGACGAAGACGAAGAGGGTCGAGACCACGCTGAGGATCACCACCCCGGTCGAGCCCGACTCGATCGCGAGCGGATTGGCGCCGAGAACGATCAGCAGCATCGCCGAGGCGGCGATCACGGTGGCGTCGATCGAGCTGCGGCCCTCCTTGGCCCAGTAGACGTCCTCGAGATGGACCCAGAGGGCGAACTCGTCAATCGTCAGCCCGACGCCGATGCCGAAACCCAGGGCGCAGATCTCGGTGAACGGCGTGCGGCCGTCGGCGACGAAGGCCAGCGTGCCGGCGACCATCATCGTCACGATCCCAAAGACGAGGTGATGGACGTGGACACCGCTTTCGCTTTCGATGTTCCCTGGCCACCAGGAGATCGCTTCGCTGCGAATGATTCGCGTGCTCATCCGGATGAAGGCAAAGGAGCCGAGGAAGCCGACGAGGACGAGGAAGATCGCCTGCTCGTGGTGCTCTTCCAGGTTGTTCCAAAAGTCGGCGATGATCGAGGCGTCGGGCATCTACCAGGCCAGCTTAGGTCGTCACAAGGCGAAGAGTCCGCAGTCCTCCAGCGACGCGCAGCCGCAGGCTCCCGCGGCGACCAACCAGTCGCGCCTTGCCTGGGCACGCTCGATCTCGGCTTCGGCCCGGGGCAACCGGCGGGCCGCGAGCTCTCGCAGCCGCTCGTGCGCGGGGGCGCCCTCGTCGATCGCGGCCAGCATCGCTTTGACCTCGGCGAGCGAGAAGCCGGCTCGCTTCGCCACGGCGATGATCTCGAGGCGTCGCGTGGTTCCCACGGCGAACCGGCGTTGCCCTCTCACCCGCTCGGCGCGCGGCAGGAGGCCGTTGCGCTCGTAGTAGCGGATCGCCGAGGCGCTGACGCCCGCCATCTCCGCGACCTCACCGATGCTGAGCCTTGCCTCTGACATCCGCCCTTGACCTAAACCGAGGTTGAGGTCCAACACTAGCGCCGGACCACAACCGGAAGGACGGAGAAATGACCGACGGAAACCCAATCGCCTGCTCGCTCGGCCCCGGCGACCTGCAGCGCCGGCTCGGAGAGATCGCCAAGCTCTGCGACGAGAGCCTGGTTGCCCAAGACACCGAGGGGGACCGCCAGCTGCTGCGCTTCCGCAACGACACGGGAACGCGCCAGCGTCTCGAAGCGATCGTCGCGGCCGAGGCCCTGTGCTGCCCGTTTCTCGATCTCACGCTGGCGGAAAGCGGCGACGAGCTGGTTCTCACCGTCGTCGCCCCCGTATGAGCGGGGCAGCCAGGACTCGAACCTGGAATCGCCGGTTTTGGAGACCGGTGCCTTAGCCAGTTGGGCCACTGCCCCGAGGTGGCTCATGCTAGCCGGGCGGGGACGCAGGGCGCCCCCCGGGCCATCGATGCGGGCGGAGGGACTTGAACCCCCACGGGCCGAAGCCCACCAGGACCTAAACCTGGCGCGTATGCCAATTCCGCCACGCCCGCGTGGCTCCCGGAAACCGGGCCTTAACGCGTAACCAATGCCGCGTCGGTTCTAGATTCTATGATCGTTGCGTGGCAGTTGGAGAGGTCAGGCCGGGTTATGAACTGTGGCGGCCGAATCGGGAGAAGTCCAAGGCGATCACGACCAAGTTCGTGCTCGTCCTGCTGCTGGCCGCGACCACGGTCCTTGCGGCGCTGATCACGATCACCGGCTTCTCCCTGATGGTCGGCGGCAGCGGCATGTCGGTCATCTGCCTGATCTACGTCCTGCTCTACGCCTTCTTCACCTTCCTCGTCATGCGCTGGAATCGCGGCATCCTGCCCGTCGTGGCGTCGCTCTCGGTGATCCTGGCGATCTTCTGCGCGACCGGCGCCAACAGTTGGTTCTCACGCGACAAGTCCGGCTTCGACGAAGGCCTGGTCTCGAGCTCGGTGATCGGCGTCCTCGTGATCATCCTCCTGGTCCTGCAGCTCGTCGTCGCTGCTGTCGCCCTCTACGCCTTCAACCAGAACTGGCACGTCGAGGAGGAGCGGCCGATCGGCTACGGCGAGGACTACGGCGCCGGCGCCACGCCCGACGACGTCGAGCCGCTGCCCGCCTGACACTGGGCGATGCCGGAGGCGGGAGTCGAACCCGCACGCCCTTGCGAGCAATTGATTTTGAATCAATCGTGTCTACCGTTCCACCACTCCGGCGCGGCATAAACGATAGAGCGGTTTAGACTGCCGCGCGGGCATGAGGATTCACCACCTCAACTGCGGGACGCTTTGCCCTAACGGGGCGCGAGCGGTCAACGGCTCGGGCGGCTGGCTGGAGCCGGCGCGGATCGTCTGCCACTGCCTGCTGGTCGAGAGCGACGGCGGGCTGGTCCTGGTCGACACCGGCTTCGGGGTCGAGGACACCCGCAAGCCGCGCCAGCTCGGCGCCGCCTTCGCGCTGATGCGGCCGCGGGCCGATGTCGGCGAGACGGCGCTGAAGCAGGTCGAGGCGCTCGGCTTCAAGGCCGAGGACGTCAAGCAGATCGTCACCACCCATCTCGACCCCGATCACTCCGGCGGCCTGCCCGACTTTCCCCTGGCCGAGGTCCATGTCTTCGCCGACGAGCTCGATGCGGCGATGAACCCGAGCCTGCGCGACAAGCCGCGCTACCGCCGCGTCCACTGGCAGCACAACCCGCAGTGGATCCGCCACCGGGCCGAAGGCGACGAGTGGTTTGGCTTCGACGGCGTGCGCATCCTGCCGGACCTCGGCACCGAGATGCTGATGGTGCCGCTGGCCGGCCACACGCTCGGCCACACCGGGATCGCGGTCAAGGCCAACGAGGGCTGGATGCTGCACGGCGGCGACGCCTACTTCCACCACGACGAGGTCGCCACTCCCCCCTCCTGCCCGCCCGGGCTGCGCTTCTTCCAGAACCTCAACAACGCCGACCGCAAGCAGCGCCTGGCAAACCAGGGGCGGCTGCGCGAGCTGGTCGCCCGCCACGGCGAAGAGGTGCAGCTGTTCTGCTCGCACGACCCGCATGAGCTGGACCTGGCGCAGGCGGCCACTGCCAGCGCCGCGGCGGCGTGAGCGCCGGCGCACCCGAGAAGCTCTGGGAGCCGCCAGCCGAGCTGGTCGAGCGCTCGCGCCTGCGCGAGTACATGGGCTGGCTTTCGACCGAGCGCGGGCTCGATTTCGCCACCTACGACGAGCTGTGGCGCTGGTCGGTCTCCGACCTCGAGGGCTTCTGGTCCTCGATCTGGGAGTTCTTCGAGGTGCAGGCCGACGGCGAAGTCGAGCGCGCCCTCGGCAGCCGCGAGATGCCGGGGGCGAAGTGGTTCGCCGGCACCAGCCTCAACTACGCCGAGCACGCCTTCGCCGGAAAGGACGATGCCGAGACGGCGATCCTGCACGCCTCCGAGCTGCGGGAGCTGAGCGAGCTGAGCTGGGGCGAGCTGCGCGCCCAGGTCGCCGCCGTCGCCGCCGGCCTGCGCGAGCTCGGGATCGGGCGCGGCGATCGCGTCGTCGCCTACATGCCGAACATCCCCGAGGCGACCGTCGCCTTCCTGGCGAGCGCCAGCATCGGCGCGGTCTGGTCGAGCTGCTCGCCAGACTTCGGCCCTGCCAGCGTCGTCGACCGCTTCGCCCAGATCGAGCCCAAGGTCCTCTTCGCCGTCGACGGCTACCGCTACGGCGGCAAGGACTTCGACCGGCGCGAGACGCTGGCCCGGCTGCAGGCCGAGATGCCAAGCCTCGAGCGCACCGTCGTCCTCCCCTATCTCGAACCCGAGCCCGACCTCTCCCCCCTGCGGGGCGCGATGCGCTGGGAGGAGCTGCTCGCCAGCGGCGAGGACACCGGGCTGAGCTTCGACCGCGTCCCCTTCGACCACCCGCTCTGGGTCCTCTACTCCTCCGGCACCACGGGCCTGCCGAAGGCGATCGTCCAGTCGCAGGGCGGCATCCTGCTCGAGCACCTGAAGAAGCTCCACCTCCACGTCGACGCCCACCCCGGCGACCGCCTCTTCTGGTTCACCACGACCGGCTGGATGATGTGGAACTTCATCGTCTCGGGACTGCTTACCCGAGCCGTGATCGTCCTCTACGACGGCAACCCGGGCCATCCCGACATGGGCGTGCTCTGGGACCTGGCCGAGCGGGCTCAGGTCACGATGTTCGGCACCAGCGCCTCCTACATCGCCGCCTGCATGAAGGCGGGGGTCGAGCCGGGCGGCGGGCGCGACCTCAGCCGCCTCAAGGCCGTCGGCTCGACCGGCTCGCCGCTCTCGCCCGAGGGCTTCGACTGGATCTACGAGCACCTCGGCGCCGACACCTGGCTCTTCTCGACCAGCGGCGGCACCGACCTCTGCACCGCCTTCGTCGGCGGCTGCGCCCTGCTCCCCGTCTACCGCGGCGAGCTGCAGGCCCGGGCGCTGGGGGCTGCGGTCGAGGCCTGGGACGAGGACGGCAACGCGGTGACCGACGCGGTCGGCGAGCTCGTCGTTACCGCGCCGATGCGCTCGATGCCGGTCTACTTCTGGGGCGATGAGGACGGCAGCCGCTACCGCGCCAGCTACTTCGAGATGTTCCCCGGCACCTGGCGCCACGGCGACTGGATCGAAATCACCTCGCGCGGAACGGCGGTCATCTATGGCCGCTCAGACTCGACGATCAACCGCTCCGGCATCCGCATGGGCACGAGCGAAATCTACCGAGCCGTGCTCAGCCTCGATGAGATCGTCGACGCGCTCGTCGTCGACGTGCCCCGCCCGGGCACCGAGGGCTGGATGCCGCTCTTCGTCGTCCTCCGCGAGGGGGCCGAGATGAACGAAGAGCTGAAGAAGGAGATCGCCCGCCGCGTGCGCGAGCGCTGCTCGCCGCGCCACGTGCCCGACGAGGTCTTCGTGATCGAGGAGGTGCCGCGCACATTGAGCGGCAAGGTGCTCGAGGTCCCGGTCAAGCGGATCCTGATGGGCACCCCCGCCGAGCAGGCAGCCAGCCGCGACTCGCTCGCCAACCCGGCGGCGCTCGACTACTTCACCGAGATGGCCGGCCGGCTCGACGGCTGACGCGCCGGGCGGTAACCGGCCTCGAACAAGCGCAGGCCCGCGAGCGCGGCAAAGCCCCAGGCCGAGGCAACGAGAATCCCGCCCAGCACGTCGCTCGGGTAATGCCAGGAGAGGACGAGCACCGAGCAGCCGACGGCTGCGACGAAGCAGGCACCTAGCGCGGCGATCGCCGGGAGCAGGCGGGACGGCACGACGAAGGAGAGGGCGATCGCCGCGGTCGCCGCCGCGGTCGCATGGCCGCTGGGGAAGCTGTTCCAGGCGATCTGATCGGCGCCAAGGGCCGCCTGGAAGCGCGGGTGAGCGAGGGCGGCCTTGAGCAGCTGCGTGGTCAGGTTGGCGCCGGCGACGACGGTCACCGCCGCGAGGACCGCCGCCGGGCTGCGCCGAAGCAGGCCGATCGCGATCGCGAGCCCGAGCAGGAGCAGCAGCGCCGCGGGGTCGGCGAGGCGTGCGATGCCCGTCGCCAGCAGGTCGGCCCGCGAGCCTGGGTAGGCGTCGGCCCTGGCCAGCAGCGAGGCATCGACCCGCTGCACGGGGTCGAAGCCGAGCGCCAGCACGGCGAGAACGGTGAGGGCTCCGGCGCAGGCAAGTGCGGCCGCAAGCGGTGCTCTGGCGCTTTCCCGCATCCGAAAACCGTAGCGAGAGGCGCCACTCGCGCCCCGGAGCTCCAGCCGATTCATCCGAATTTAGGCAGGGGTGACGGGGTTGCGCCGCGTGGCGAAGGAGCGGTCCTTGCCGGCCGCCATCGCGAAGCGGCGGATCAGGTCCTCGCGCAGCCTCGCGGGGTCGACCACGGCGTCGACGACCAGCTCGGAGGCGAGGTGGAGGATGTCGATGTCCTCGGCGTATTCCGCGCGCTTTTGGGCGACGAAGGCCTCGCGCTCCGCCTCGTCGGAGATCGCCTGGATCTGGTTGAAGAAGACGGCGTTGACGGCGGCCTGCGGTCCCATCACCGCGATCGAGGCGCTGGGCAGGGCGATGCAGCAGTCAGGCTCGAAGGCCGGGCCTGCCATCGCATAGAGGCCGGCGCCGTAGGCCTTGCGAACCACCACCGAGATCTTCGGCACGGTCGCTTCGGAGACGGCGCTGATCACCTTTGCCCCGTGGCGGATGATCCCCTGGCGCTCGACCGCGGTGCCGATCATGAAGCCGGGCACGTCGGCGAGGAAGAGCAGCGGCACGTTGAAGGCGTTGCAGGCCTGGATGAAGCGCGCCGCCTTGTCGGCGGAGTCGACGAAGAGCACGCCGCCGGTGTACTTCGGCTGGTTGGCGACGACGCCGACGACCTGGCCGTCGAGCCGCCCGTAGCCGACGATCAGCTCTTTCGCCCAGCGCTTGTGCACGGGCAGGAAGCTCTCGGCGTCGAGCAGCGAGTCGAGCAGCAGGTTCATGTCGAAGGGCCGGTTCTCGTCCGCCGGGATCAGCTCGGCGATCGGCGTCTCCGATGCGGGCGCCGCGGGCGGCGCCAGCGGGGGTTTCTCACGCCAGTTGCCCGGCATGTAGGAGAGGTAGCGCTTGGCGAGGTCGATCGCCTCCTCGTCGGACTTGACCAGGAAGTGGCCGCAGCCGGAGACGCCGGTGTGCATCTTTGCCCCGCCCATCTCCTCCAAACTCACCGTTTCGCCGATCACCATCTCCGCCATCCGCGGCGAGCCGAGGTACATCGAGGCGTTGCCGTCGCGCATGATCACGACGTCGCAGAAGGCGGGGATGTAGGCGCCGCCCGCGGCGCTGGGGCCGAAGAGCAGGCAAACCTGCGGCACCTGGCCGGAGAGCCGGACCTCGTTGTGGAAGATCCGCCCAGCGCCGCGGCGGCCGGGGAACATCTGCACCTGGTCGGTGATCCGCGCCCCGGCCGAGTCGACCAGGTAGACCATCGGCACCTGCAGCGAGAGCGCCCGCTCCTGGATGCGGAGAATCTTCTCCACCGTCTTCGGTCCCCAGGACCCCGCCTTGACCGTCGGGTCGTTGGCCATCAGGGCGACACGGCGCCCGTCGATCGTGGCCAGGCCGGTGACGACGCCGTCGGCTCCCAGCCCCTCGACGTTCCAGTTGGCAAGCGCCGCTTCCTCGGCGAAGGAGCCGGCGTCGACGAGCCGCTCGACCCGCTCGCGCACCGGCAGCTTGCCCTGTTCCTCGGTCTTCTCGTGGTGGCGCTGCGGTCCCCCGGCGAGGGCGGCCTCGAGCGCTTGCGCGAAGTCCGTCACGCCCGGGAGCCTATTCCCGGTGCCAGTCCACAGGCCCCGCCGTCAGCACGTGGGAGCCGAGGGGGCGCCCGAGTGCCTCTTGCGCCTCGCGTGAGGCATCGAGCAGGGCCGGCAGGTCGATTCCCGTCTCAATCCCCATCTCGTGCAGCATCGAGACCACGTCCTCGCTGGCGATGTTGCCGGTGGCGCCGGGCGGCACCGGGCAGCCGCCGAGCTCGCCGAAGCTCGACTCGAAGGACTCGACCCCCTGCTCCAGCGCCGCCAGCACGTTGGCCAGGCCCTGGCCGCGCGTGTTGTGGAAGTGGGCGGTCAGCTCGATCTCGCCGAGGCGCTCACCCGCGGCGCTGAAGAACTCCCCGACCTGGCGCGGGTTCGCCATCCCGGTGGTGTCGCCGAAGCCGACCTCCTCGCAACCGGCGGCGGCGAGCCGCTCGGCGATGGCGAAGACGCGCTCGGGCGGCACCTCGCCCTCGTAGGGACAGCCGAACGAGGTCGAGACCACTCCCTCGCAGCGCAGCCCGGCCTCGCGCGCCCCCGCCAGCGTCCGCTCCAGGCCCGCCAGCGACTCTTCGATCGAGCGGTTGACGTTCTTGCGGTTGTGGGTCTCCGAGGCGGAGACGAAGACGTTGATCTCGTCGAAGCGCTCACGCAGCCCCAGCGCCCGCTCGAGCCCCCGCTCGTTCGGGATCAAGACCGAGAAGGAGACGCCCTCGCGCCGCTGCACGCCGGCCAGCACCTCCTCCGCGTCGGAGAGCTGCGGGATCACCTCGGGGCGCACGAACGAGGTCACCTCGAGCCGTTTCAGGCCGGTCGCCGAGAGCAGGTCGACGAGGCGGATCTTCTCCGCGGTCGGGATCGTCTCCGGCTCGTTCTGAAAGCCATCGCGGGGCCCGACCTCGCGGATGCGGACCGTCTTGGGCAGCTCGCTCATGGACGGCAAGCTTAGGCGGCTCGCGTCCGCTCGAGGCGCGACACGACCGCGGCCAGGGTCTCAACCACATACACGGCCTCGTAGCGCACTTGCGCGTGGGTGAAGCGGAGCGGGGTGAGACCGGCGGCAAGGTGGGCCTGATCCCGAATGCGATCGCGTGCCTGTTGCGCAGGGGTGCGGTGGTACGCCAGCCCGTCGGTCTCAACGACCAAGCCGAGATCGGGCCAGAAGAAGTCGACGCGAAAGCCGGCGACGTTCTGCTGTGTCAGCGGCTGAGGCAGCCTCGCTTTCTCGACGATGCGCAGGAAGCGACGCTCCAGCTCCGAATCGGTGAACCGAAAGGTTCGCGCTCCCAGCATCGAACGCAGCGGACCTACCCCGCGCACTCCCGGGTATTCGTCCAGCGCCGCAAGCAGCCCCTCGGGACTGAACAAGCCGAGCCGATCCGCCTCGTTGATCACTCTCTCCAATCGCGCTGGACTGAGGCGCGCGGCGAGATCGATCGCGGTGCGCACCGGCTTCGTCACCGGGATGGCGTTGTGCACGGCGACGTGGGTCGCCAGGAGGTTCGGCCGCCGGTGGACGCGAATGCCGTCGCGCCTGCGCGGAGATGCCACGGGGATGGTGACCTCGATCGTCGAAGGCAATGGCGCGATCCCCCAGAGCGCCGCTGCGCTCTCGTAGCTCAGCGCGGCTCCGCGTCCGCAGGCAAGAACGGCGGCGATCCAGCGACCCTCCTGGCCGAGAGCGGGCCGCCCCACTGCATAGACGCCGCGGTGGATCCGGTGCAATCTCCCCTTCGACAAGCGGTGCTGGATGGACTGGGCGCTTAGGTCGAGCTCAAGCAGCTGCCGCCGTGCGATCACTCCATGCTGCTTCGCAGCGAGCGCCCAAGCCGTGCCAGCCAGCTTCTGATCGGTTGATGACCCCATAGGGTCATAAAGGCATCAGAACCTTAGATTCTCCCCGAGTCCCGAAGGGCTAGGCGGTCGGCGGGCCGGCCTGGCCGACGACGCGGCGCTCGTGTGTGCCGACGCCGATCGTGCGCTCGCCTTCGCTGACTTCGACCTCGAAGCGCAGCTTGCGGCCGTCGACGACCTCGCGCAGGACGGCGCGGGTGCGGCAGGTCGCCCCCTCGGCGGCCGCGGCGACGTGCTTGATGCAGACCTCGAAGCCGACCGTCGCCTTGCCCTCGGGCAGGCGCTCGTAGGCAAGCATCTGGGCGCTGAACTCCATCATCCCGATCATGCCCGGGGTCGAAAGCACGCCGCTGCCGATCGTGCCGCCGACGTCGGTGACCAGCGGCGGCTCGACCGTGAACTCGTCGCTGCGCTCGATGCCGGGGAAGAGTTCCCCCACCGGCACGGCCATCAGACCATCCCCAGGCCACCGCTGACGCCGAGCGTCTCGCCGGTGACGTAGGTGGCATCGTCGGAGACGAGGAAGGCGGCGGCCGCTGCAACCTCCTCGGGCTGGCCGAGGCGGCCCATCTGGGTCGAGGACTTCATCGTCTCGATCACCTTTTCGCCGATCTCGCCGAACTCCATCGCGCCCATCAGCAGCGGCGTCTCGATCGGGCCGGGGGCGATCGCGTTGGCGATGATCCCGTAGCGAGCGTTCTCGCGGGCAATCGCCTTGGTGAAGCCGATGATGCCGGCCTTGGCCGCCGAGTAGACGGCCGAGCCCTTGGAGCCGACGCGGCCCGCCTCCGAGGAGATGTTGAGGATGCGGCCGTATTTGGCCTGCTGCATGCCGGGCAGCGCCGCGTGGGTGCAGTTGAGCACGCCGCCGAGGTTGATCGCGATCACCTTCTGCCACTGCTCCGGTGTGGTGTAGGTGAAGAAGCCGAACTCGTCGGTGCCCGCGTTGTTGACGAGGATGTCGAGGGTGCCGCCCGCCGCCTCGACCGCGGCGCGGGCCGACTCGAGCTCGGTCACGTCAAGCTCGATCGCGTGGCCGTTGACCTCGCCGGCGACGCGCCCGGCGCCCTCGGTGTCGATGTCGCCGACCCAGACCTCGGCGCCCTCGGCGGCCAAGCGCGCGGCGATCGCGGCGCCGATGCCGCTGGCGCCGCCGGTCACCAGTGCCTTGCGTCCCTCCAGCCTCATGCGCCGGGGAGCATAGACTGGCCGACCCGTGACGGACCTTCCCACCATCCCGATCGTCGGCGGCACTGGCGCGCTCGGCGCCGGCCTCGCCACGCGCTGGGCCCAGGCAGGTGCCCCGATCGTGCTCGGCTCCCGCTCGGCCGAGCGGGCCGGGGAGGCGGCGGCGAAGCTGCGCGAGAAGGTGCCCGGCGCCGACGTGCGAGGGCTCGAGAACGGCGAGGCCGCCCGCGAGGCCGAGATTGTCTTCCTCACCGTCCCCTTCCGCGCCCAATCGGAGAACCTCAACAACCTGCGCGAGGCGCTGCGACCCGGACAGATCCTGGTTGACTGCACGGTTCCGCTGGCCGCCGCGGTGAGCGGCAAGGCGACCCGCTCGCTCGGTGTCTGGCAGGGCTCGGCCGCCCAGCAAGCGCAGGAGATGGTCCCCGAGGGAGTCACCGTGGTTGCCGCCCTGCATACGGTCGGCGCGCCCACGCTCGCCGACCCCGAGGCGAAGCTGGACGAGGACGTGCTGGTCTGCGCCGACCGCAAGGTCGACAAGGCGCGCGTCGCCCGCCTGATCGAATTGATTCCCGGCCTGCGCCCGGTCAACGCCGGGGCCCTGGAGATGGCCCGTATCGTCGAGCAGCTCACCCCCCTGCTGATCTCGGTCAACACCCGCTACAAGGCCCACGCCGGGATCAAGCTGACCAACCTGCCCGACGCCGACCACTGGGCCTAGGGCATGCGAATCGCGCTCCTCGCCGGCGGCACCGGCGGCGCCAAGCTGGCGGCCGGGATGCAGGAGGAGATCGGCTCAGACCTCTCGGTTATCGCCAACACCGGCGACGACACCGAGGCGTTCGGCGTCCACGTCTCCCCCGACCCAGACCTCGTCACCTACTGGCTCAGCGGCGAAATCGACGAGGAGCGCGGCTGGGGGCTGCGCGACGACAGCTTCACCGTCTTCGAGCGCCTGACGAAACTGGGCGCGCCAAGCTGGTTCGGCCTCTCCGACCGCGACCTCGCCGCCTGCCTGTACCGCCGCCAGTTCGTCGAGGAGGGCGGCAGCTTCAGCGCGGCCCAGGCTCAGATCGCCCGCTCGCTCGGGGTCGAGGCCAGGGTGCTGCCGATGTGCGAGACGCCGGTGCGGGCCAAGGTCCACACGGCGGCAGGCGTGCGCGGCCTGCAGGAATATTTGATCGTCGACGGAGGCCAGCCCGAGGTGCACGGGGTCGAGCTCGACGGGATCGCCGAGGCCGAGCCAAGCAAGGAGGTTTTGGAGGCGCTGCGCTCCGCCGAGGCGATCGTCATCGGCCCCTCCAACCCCGTGATCAGCATCGGCCCGATCCTCGCCGTACCGGGGATGCGCGAGGCGATCCGCCAGTTCGGCGTCCCGGTGATCGCGGTCAGCCCCTTCGTCGCCGGCCAGGTCGTCAAGGGCCCAACCGAGCGCTTCATGCAGGCGCTGGGGCGACCGTCGACCGCAGCTGGCGTCGCCTCTCTGTACGCGGGTCTCATCGACGCGATGGTCGTCGACGAGGACGATCCGGACCCGCCGCCGAGTGAGATCCCCACGCTCGCCACCGCGACCCTGATGGAGGGCGCGGCCGGGCGGGTGCGCCTGGCGCGCATCGTCCTCGACTACGCCGCTAGCCTCGTCGAAGGTGGCTGAATCTCCCTCGCACGAAGCTTGAAGGCGACCGCCGTCCTGCCGGTCAAGCGCTTTGCCGCGGCAAAGCAGCGGCTGGCGCCGGGCATGGGCGCCTCGCACCGCGCTGAGCTCGCCGCGGCGATGCTGGAGGACGTGCTGGAGGCGATCGCCGCGGCGCGCTCGGTCGAGCGCACGGTCGTGGTCAGCAGCGAGCCACGCGCGATCGAGCTGGCGAGCGCGGCCGGCGCCGAGCTGGTTGCCGACCCGGATGAGGGCGGCCACTCCGGCGCCGCCCTGGCCGGCATCGCCCGCGCCCAAGAGCTCGGCGCCGGCCGCGTCGTGCTGCTGCCAATCGACTGCCCCCTGCTGGCGCCGCGCGAGCTGGAGCGCCTCCTCACCGGCATGCCGGAGCGCTACGTCGGGATCGTCCCCGACCGCCACGGCACGGGCACGAACGCGCTGGCGCTGGCGCCGCCCGATGCGATCGAGCCCTCCTTCGGTAAGGGCAGCTGCGCCCGCCACCTCGCCGCCGCGCGCGCGGCCGGTGTCCCCTATGGCGTCGAGGAGCTGCCTTCGCTGGCGCTGGACCTCGATACGCCCGCCGACGTCGTCGCCCTGACCATGGCGCTGGAGCGCGACCGAAAGCGCGCCCGGCGCACCGCGAAGGCGCTGGGCATATGAGCCTCCCATCCGTTCCGGTGCGCTTTGTCCACCCATATCGGAGCAAGGGAGCACAGGAGCGATGAAGGTGGAGGCGATCGGGGTCGAGGGAATGCCCGAGGTGAAGGAGGGGGCGCTGCTCGGCGAGCTGATCGCGGCGCGGGGGGAGATCGTGCCAGGTGACGTCCTCGTCATCTCCCAGAAGATCGTCTCCAAGGCCGAGGGCCGCCTGCGGCGGCTCTCCTCCGTCATCCCGGGCGCCGAAGCGCGCAAGCTCGCCGCCATGCTTGGCAAGGAGCCAGCCCTGGTCGAGCTGGTGCTGGAGGAGAGCAGCGAGATCCTGCGCGCCGAGGGCGGCGTGCTGGTCGTCGAGACCCGGCACGGCTTCGTCTGCGCCAACGCCGGCATCGACAGCTCGAACCTGCCCGAGGAGGACATGGTTTGCCTGTTGCCAGAGGACCCCGACGCGTCTGCCCGACGAATTCGTCGGGAAATCCCTCCAAGGCTTGCCGTCGTGATCGCGGACAGCTTCGGGAGAGCTTGGCGCCTGGGCCAGGCCGAGGTGGCTATCGGCTGCGCCGGCCTGCAACCGCTCGATGACTGGCGTGGCCGGGCAGACGCTCACGGCCGGGAGCTTGCGGCGACTGAGATCGCCGTGGCAGACGAGGCCGCCGCGGCTGCGGACCTCGTTCGCAACAAGAACAGCCGCGTCCCCGCCGTCATCCTCCGTGGCCTCGACCGCTTCGTCACCGCCGAGGACGGCCCCGGTGCGGCGGCCCTCCGTCGGCCTCGCTCGGAGGACCTGTTCCGCTGACGCGGATCCATCCTGGTGGGGGTGGAGCGTCTTGTACTTTTCGGTCGAGCGCTTGAGGCGGCAGCCTCCGGCCTCTCCACTCGAAAAGTTAAGCGGAGCCCCCACCAGGATGGATCCGCAGCACCGCAGCTCCTCGGAGGCTGCCGTCGCGGATCGACTCCAGCGCCCGGTTGGCGTCCTCAAGCGGATGCAGCTCGACCTCGGTGCGGATCGGGACCTGGGGCGCAAGCGCGAGGAACTCCTCACCGTCCTCTCGCGTGAGGTTGGCGACCGAGCCGAGGGTGCGCTCGCCCCAGAGCTGCTCGTAGGGGAAGCTGGGAATGTCGCTCATGTGGATGCCGGCGCTGACGATGCGGGCGCCCTTGGCGCTGGCGCGCAGCGCCGTCGTCATCAGCCCACCCACGGGGGCGAAGACGATCGCTCCGTCGAGCTCCTCCGGCGGCGCCTCCTCCGACGACCCCGCCCACTCGGCGCCGAGCTCGCGCGCAAACGCCTGGCCCTCCTCGTCGCCCTCGCGGGTGAAGGCGAAGACGCGCCGGCCCTGGTGAGCGGCGACCTGGCAGAGAATATGGGCGGAGGCGCCGAAGCCATAGAAGCCGATCCGCTCGGCGTCGCCAGCCAGGCGCAGCGCCCGGTAGCCGATCAGCCCTGCGCAGAGCAACGGCGCCGCCTGCTCGTCGGGGTAGCCCTCCGGGATCGGAAAGCAGAAACGCTCGTCGGCAACCGCCAGCTCGGCGTAGCCGCCATCGATGTCGTAGCCGGTGAAACGGGCGCGATCACAGAGGTTCTCCCTGCCCGAGCGGCAGTAGCGGCACTCGCCGCAGGTCCAACCGAGCCAGGGGACGCCGACCCGCTGCCCCGCCGCGAAGCGCTCCGCCCCCTCGCCGCCCTCGAGCACCGTGCCGACGATCTGGTGTCCGGGTACCAGCGGCAGCTTTGGCCGCTCGAGGTCGCCGTCGGCGACGTGCAGGTCGGTGCGGCAGACGCCGCAGGCACGAACCGAGACGAGTACCTGGCCGGCGTCCGGGCGCGGGTCCGGCAGCCCGGCGAGGCGCAGTGGCTCCCGCTGGCGCTCCAGGACCATCGCCCGCATGGGCTCAGGGTGCGGCGGGCAGCGGCGAAACGACTTCGACCTCGACGCAGCTGCCTTCCGAGCTGAGCTGCGTGACGAGAGTGCGCGCGTCTTCGAGATCGCCTTCGAGCTCGAGCGTCTCGACGCTTCCATCGGCAGCGATGTGCTCGAGCACGATCCCCACCCCTCCGCCTTCTGCTTCCAGCGGCGTGATCGTCAGCGTGTATTCCTCAGCGCAGGCTTCTTCATCGCCTTCGCCGGGTTCTTCCTCCCCGCCTCCGGGTTCTTCCTGCTCTTCACCCGGCTCTTCTTCCGCTTCCCCCGGCGATCCCGGTGTGTCGGCGGAGACAGGGCCACCCGGCGTTTTGCCCGCGGGCGGAACGCTGGGCGGGGTCGCGGGGACCGAAGCCAGCTCGGGCGCCGGATCCGCGGCTGGCGGGGCTTCGGGCGGCGGTGAGCTTTCGGCGGGCGGTGTGAATTCCGGCGCGCTCTCCGCCTGCCTGCCGGTGGGCGCCGCTACCGCCAGGCCGGGGCCTACCGCGGTCGCGCCTTCGCGTCCCTCGCTCTCGCTCGGACGCGTTCCCGGGCGAGAAGCGAGCTGTGCCCTGCCCGGCGCCACCGCGGCTTCCACCACCGCAACTGCCGGACCGACGGTCGGCACCGCAACCGCGTCGCCCAGCCGCGCTTCGAGCGCGGGCTTGGGGGCGTGCGGGACGGACTCTTCAGGCTCCCAGGGCTTCAGGCTGAGCATCGTGACCGTGCAGGCGAGCACCGCCAGTCCGAGCAGCGCGAAAACCGCCAGGACCGGGAACCTCCCCCCAAGTGAGCCCCGAGTGCCGATGGGTCCACCATAAGCCCTCGGTCAATAAGTCTCAACTATCTCGTAGAGCGTGGTGCGCTGGGCGGGCTCGCGGCCGCCGGCGCGAGCGGCGCCGATCAGCTGCTCGGGCTCGAGCCGGACGCCGTGCTGGGAGCCCGCCATGCGCGAGATGTTCTCCTCCATCAGGGTGCCGCCGAGGTCGTTGACCCCCCAGCGCAACGCCTCGGTGGCCGCTCCGAGCCCCATCTTCACCCAGCTCGCCTGCAGGTTTGGGATCGTCTTGCCGAGGGCGAGGCGGAAGGCAGCGGTGTGCTTGAGGTTCTCCGCCGCCGAGATCTCCTCGATCCCGTGCGTGCGGCCGAGCATCGTGTTGAAGGGAATGAAGCTGAGCGGCACGAACTCGGTGATCCCACCCGTGCGCTCCTGCAACGCCCGCACCACCGCCATGTGGCGGGCCAGCTCGCGCGGCTCCTCGATGTGGCCGAACATCACGGTCGAGGTCGAGCGCAGGCCGGCGCGATGGGAGGCCTCGATGATCTCGACCCAGCGCTGCGCGGGCAGCTTGTTCGGCGAGATCCGCTGCCGCACCCCGTCGTCGAGCACCTCCGCCGCGGTCCCCGGCGTTGAGCCCAGCCCGCACTCGATCAGGTATTCGAAGACCTCATCCGGCCCCTTGCCCGAGCGCTCGCACATGAAATGAACCTCCATCGGCGAGTAGGCGTGCAGGTGCAGCTGCGGCGCCACCTCCTTTGCCAGCTTCAGCCACCTCCCGTACTCCTCGAGCGTCAGGTCGGGATGGATCCCCCCCTGCATGCAGAGCTCAGTGGCCCCGAACGCGACGGCTTCGCTTACCCGCTCCGCAAAGTCCTCCTCTGAGACTTCGTAAGCGTCCGGCGACCGCCGCCCCTGCCCAAACCCGCAGAAGGCACAGCCGACCGTGCAGATGTTGGTGAAGTTGATGTTCCGGTTGACGACAAACGTCACCCGGTCCCCCGCAAGCTCCCGCCGCAGCTCATCCGCAGCAACCCTCATCTCCTCGATGACAGCGGGTCTGGTCTCGGCAAACATCGCCGTCAGCTCGTCCTCAGTCAGCTCTTGCCCCGCGCGCCCTTTGGCGATCGCCTGCTCAGCGAGCTTCCCGTCAAGCGTCTCTTCGCTCCTGCGCCCGGACCCCTTGCGCGGAATGAAGCTCCAGTACTTGAGCTTGATCACGTCCAGCACCCCTTGCTCCATCCACTCGGGGTCCATGTACTGCGGATAGACGCAGAGCCTCTCGGTTAGCGCATAGCCCGTGGGCGCCAAGCTCTTCCGGACCTCGTGAGGGCTTGGAAAAGCGTGCTCCGGCGAGATGTGGTCTCCGTTGGCCGAGAGCCCACCAAGATCGGTCGCACCTGCCTCGACCAGCTCATCCCAAGCATCAGAAAGGTTCGGCGGCACCTGGATCCCCACGTCCGGCATCAGCCTGCGGCACTCGGAGATCAGGCGCTTGATGTCGTCCACTCCGACGGGAGACGCCCAAGCGGGGGCGGGCAATGGGGGGCCCTCCAGCCGAAGGCTCTGCGACCCCGCCTCGAATTGGCTCCCACGATCAGCTGCGCGACGGTCTTCGGTGGAGGGCCCCCCATTGCCCCTCCAGCGCTCGCGCGCAGCCTCGTCAGCAATGTCCGCCACTTCGGCCCCGTAGTACCTCGGATGCGCCACAAAGTTCTGCAGGATGACCTCCTGCAAGTGCCCGTACTCCTTGTGCAGCGCAGCAAGGGCTTCAAGCGACGCCACTTGCTCGTCCTGCGTCTCGCCAATCCCGACCAGGATCCCGCTCGTGAACGGAATCTTCAGCTCCCCGGCAGCCTGAATCGTCGCCAGCCGCTTCGCCGGGTGCTTTGTCGGGGACCCGGCGTGAACCGTCTCCATCAGCCGCTCGGACACCGACTCCAACATCAGGCCCTGGGAAGCAGTCACCTCCCGCAGTCGAGCCAGATCCTCGTGGTCGAGCACCCCGATGTTGGTGTGCGGAAGCATTCCCCGCTCGAGCGCCCGTTCACAGCTCCAAACGACGTAAGAGGTGAAGTCCTCGTGGCCCCACTCGGCCAGCTTGGCTGCGACGACGGGGTTGACCTCCGGGCGCTCGCCGGTCAGCACCAGCAGCTCCTTGGCATTGCGGCGGACCGCTTCGTCGAGAAGCTTCTCGACCTCCTCCGGATCGCGGATGTGCGCTTGGTGCGTGGCGAAGGCGCAGTACTTGCAGTAGCACTGGCAAGTCCGCGAGAGGGAGAGGGTGTAGTTGCGGGAGAAGGTGACGCGCCGCACGGCTGCCCAAGCTACTGCAACAAAGCTCCGGGCCGGCAATGCCGGCCCGGAGTCAAGTCAGTCGAATCAGAAAGCGGAGTCCCGGCTCAGCGGGCGCCCTCGGAGTACTTCGGGGCGGGCGGCCGCACCGGCTCGGCCGGCTCGGTGGGCGGCAGGCCGCCCTTCTCCAGCACGAAGCGGAAGACCGCGGCCGCGAGCAGGGCGCCGACGATCGGGCCGACCAGGTAGGGCCAGACGCCGCCCCACTCGTTGCCGACCAGCGCCGGGCCGAACCAGCGGGCGGGGTTGAAGGAACCGCCGGTCAGCGGGCCGCCGACCATGACGATGAAGCCAAGCGTGGTGCCGATCGCCAGCGGCGCCCACTCCTTGAAGCTCTTGCGGGAGTAGACCGCGGCGAGGATCACCAGGACGAGGCAAAAGGTGCCGATCGCCTCGACGATCGAGCCCCGGAAGTTGCTCCCGAGGATCGGGCTTACCGTCGCGGCGCCGTAATGGGTGGCGCGACCCTCGTCGAGCAGCAGCCCCTTGCAGAGCAGCGCGCCCAGCACGCCGCCCGAAAGCTGGGCCAGCATGAAGATCAGCGCGTCGACCGAGGAGATCCGCCTGATCACCCAGGCAGCCAGCGTGACCGCCGGGTTGAAATGCCCGCCGCTGATCACGCCGAACATGACGATCAGTCCGAAGAGCAGGAAGGCGTGGACGAGTCCGATGACCGCGAAATCAGTCCCGAACTGGGCCTGTTCACCGGTCGAGACGAAAAGCACGACAACGCTGGTAATGAAGAAAACCAGCAGGAACGTGCCTATTAGCTCAGCAAGGTATGCCGGAAGTCCTCTCTCCTGCACTCTCTCCTCCTAAATCCCTGGTATTCGACTGGGGCGGCGCCAGTCTACCCATATTGAGCGAATGAAATAGCTTGCCGCACCAGATGAAGTTGGCTGTCGCGCTGCTGGCGGCCGCCTCACTGCTCGCCGGTCTCGCCGGCTGCGGTGGGAGCGGTGCGGAACCGGGCGCGCCTCACGGCGCGACGCTCGTGCTCGACTTCACCCCGAACGCGGTCCATTCCGGCATCTACGCCGCCCAGCACGAGGGCTACTACGAGGACGAAGGAATCGACCTGTCGATTCAGCAGCCGGGCGAATCGACCGACGCCCCCAAGCTGCTCGCCGCCGGGCGCGCCGACTTCGCCATCCTCGACATCCATGACCTCGGCATCGCCAGCGAGCGCGGGATCGAAATCGTCGGCACGATGCCGCTGGTGCAGCGACCGCTGGCGGTGGTGATCGCCCGCGCCGGCCGCGGCATCGCCGCCCCGCGTGAGCTGGAGGGACGCACGGTCGGCGTCACCGGCCTGCCCTCCGACGAAGCGGTGGTCGACTCCGAGGTCAGCGCCGACGGCGGCGATCCGGCTGACGTGAAGCGGGTGACGATCGGCTTCAACGCGATCTCCGCCCTCGCCGCCGGCAAGGTCGACGCCGCGACCGGTTTCTGGAACGCAGAGGCGGTTGCGCTGCGCCAGCAGGGGGTGCCGATCCGGGTCTTCAAGGTCGACGAATACGGGGCCCCGCCCTACCCCGAGCTCGTCCTCGCGACATCGCGGCGGACGGCCGAGGACGATCCCGGCCTGGTCCGCTCGGTCCTCGCCGCGACGACCCGGGGCTACGAATTCACGGTGGCTCACCCCGCCCAGGCCCTCGATGACCTGCTCGCCGAAGTGCCCAGCCTCGACCGCGCCGAACAGCGGGCGCAGCTGGACGCGCTCCTGCCCGACCTGCGTCCGGACCCCTTCGACCCAGCGGCGCTGCGCGCCTGGGCAAACTGGGACTTTCAGCACGGCCTGCTCGAACGACCCCTCGCAGTGGACCGGGCGTTCGAGCTAGGCTTGCAGCCGTGAGCCTGGCCGCCGACTTCCAGCAGGTGCTTGACGCGATGCCGCCCGACTGGACCGACCTCGAGCTCGACCTGCGAATCGACGACGAGAGCCGCTACGTCGACGCCGCGGTGGCGCTGAGCCAGGTCAACGCCCGCCCCTACTCGCGGGCCGACTGGGACTGGCGGCTGATCGTCGCCCACAGCTTCGGCCACGCCGCCGCGCCCGAGACCGTCAAGGGCGTGCTGGCGAAGCTCGACGCCGCCGGGGTCAGCGGCACGATGCAGCTGCGCGAGGTGCGCGAGGGCCGCTCCGAGATCGTCCAGATGTGGGGCCGGCCGGAGAGCGTTCGCGAGGAGTTCCGCGAGCGCCGCTCCATCTAGTGGCCCGCGTTATCGCGATCTCCGCCGACCTGCTGCTGGGCAGCAAGGTCGAGGCGATGCTGGGAGCGGCAGGCCACGAGGTGACCCTCTCCCCCGCCCTCGCCGAAGCACCCCTGGACGAGGCCGAGCTGATCGTCGCCGACCTCGACGCCGAGAACCCCGAAGCCCTGGTCGGCCTCGGCATACCCGTCCTCGGCTACTACTCCCACGTCAATGTCGAGACCAAGCAGGTCGCCGAAGCCGCCGGCGTCGACCTAGTAGTCCCAAGATCCCGCATGTCCAGGGAGCTGGTGACGTTGGCAGCAGGTCTTCTCGACCGAGCCTGAGAGGCGGGCCGGGAGGCCCCTCCGACGAGCCTCCCCGCTGTTGCTCGGCGGAGGGGCCTCCCGGCCCGCCCCCACGCCCTTCAGCCGAAGAACACCTGCTGCAGCAGGAAGACGTTGAGGGCGATGATCATCGCCGCCAGCACGGCGACGACCGCGGTCAGCCAGGGCGGGTTGACCAGCTCCCCCATCACCTCCCGGCGCGAGGTCAGCATCACCAGCGGCACCAGCGCAAAGGGGATGCCGAAGGAGAGCACGACCTGGCTGGCGACCAGGGCGTCGGTGGGGTCGAGCCCGACGGCGAGCACGAGCAGGGCCGGTGCGAGAGTGATCGCCCGCCGCACGAAGATCGGGATGCGCCGGCGGATGAAGCCCTGCATCACTACCTGGCCCGCCATCGTCCCCACCGAGGAGGAGGCGAAGCCGGAGGCGAGCAGGGCGACGCCGAAGATCGTCGCCGCCCGGTCGGAGACGAGCGACTTGAACCCTTCGAAGGCGCCGTCGATCGAGTCGACCCCGGTCAGGCCGCTGCCGTGGAAGAGCGCGGCGGCGACGATCATCATCGAGAGGTTGACGGCGCCGGCGATGGCGAGGGCGATGACCACGTCGATGCGCTCGAAGCCGAGGATCTTGCGCCGCTCGCCCGCGTCGCGGCCGACGACCCGCTTCTGGGTCAGCGCCGAGTGCAGGTAGATGACGTGGGGCATCACGGTGGCACCGATGATTCCCGTCGCCAGCAGGATGCTCTCGGTGCCGGAGAAGCCGGGGATGACCATGTGGCGGGCGACTTCGCCGGCATTTGGCTTGGCGTCGAGGAGCTCGAAGGCGAAGGAGGCAACCACCACGCCGACCAGCACGGTGATGCCCGCCTCGAGCCGGCGGAAGCCCTTCTGCTGCAGGGTGAGGATGCCGAAGGCACCCGCCCCGGCGATGATCCCGGCGGGGAAGAGCGGAATGCCGAAGAGCAGGTTGAGCCCGAGCGCCGCGCCGACGACCTCGGCGATGTCGCAGGCCATCGCCACCAGCTCGGCCTGCAGCCAGAGGCCGATCGAGGCACGGCGGGGGAAGGCGTCGCGGCAGAGCTCCGCCAGGTTCCTGCCGGTGGCGATCCCCAGCTTCGCCGACTGGGTCTGCACGACCATCGCGATCAGGTTGGCGCCCAGCACCACCCAGAGCAGCAGGTAGCCGAACTTGGCTCCGCCGGCGATGTTGGTGGCGAAGTTGCCGGGGTCGATGTAGGCGACGGCGGCGATGAAGGCGGGCCCGAGGAAGGGCCAGATCCGCGCGAAGCCGCGCGAGTGGCCGTCGAGGGAGCGGCGCGCGGCTTGGGCGACGGCCGCCTCTCCCGGCAGCACGTCCTCGACCGTCGCCTCGCTCACCGGCGGGGGCGGCGGCTTCACCGGGCCCCCTGCTCTGGGGGCATGCGCAGGTCGGGCCCGGGGATCGGCGTGCCGTGCGGGTCGTGGCTGGGCTCGCCCAGCTTCGCCGCGATCAAGAGCTCCAGATCCTCGGAGATGTAGTGCTCCAGCACCTCGGCCTCCTCGTGCACCCGGTCCTCGGGCATGCCGAGCGCGTCGGCCAGGTAGGACTCGATCAGGCGGTGGTGGCGGATCACCTCGAGCGCGACCTTTTCGCCCGCTTCGGTGAGCATCACGCCCTTGTAGGGCTCGTAATCGACCAGGCCCATCTCGCCGAGCTTCTTCAGCATCGAGGTGGCCGTGGCCGGTGTCACCCCCAGGCGATCGGCGACTTCACCGTTGCCCACGGGCCCCAGGCGCAGCTGCGAGAGCGCGTAGATCGCCTTTGCGTAATCCTCGATCGCTTCCGAAGGTTTAGACATGTCAAAAAGAGTTTGACAGGTCTAAAACACGAACGCGGGACGAGGGCGACGACCCCCTCACTCGCAACAGCGGGGAGGCTCGTTCGGGGGTCATCGCCCTCGTCCCAAGGATCCGCCTTCTTAGACTTCAAAGAGATGGCGGAGACATTGGTTGAGATAGATGCTCAATATCGGCAGCTGCGCGAAGAGTGCGGGGTGCTTGACCGGTCCGCGCGGGGGAAGCTGCTGGTGACGGGGTCGGAGGCGGCGGAGTTCCTGCAGGGGCAGCTGACCAACGACATCGAGGCACTCGCCCCCGGCGAGGGCTGTTACGCGGTGCTGCTCGATCGCAAGGGGCACATGCAGGGCGATATGCGGGTGCTGGCCGTGGACGGGGAGAAGATCTGGATCGACACCGAGCCGGAGGCAATCGACGCGGTCCGCCGCCACCTCGGGATGTACAAGGTCGGGCGTGACGCGGACGTGGTCGACGCCGGCCCCGAGCGCGCGATCGTCTCGCTTGCCGGGCCGCGCAGCGCCGGCCTGATCGGCGCTCCCCCGCTGCCCGAACATCGCCACGCGGAGATCGCGATCGACGGCATCGAGTGCCTTGCGGTCGGGACGAGCTTCGGCATCGACCTGATCCACCATTCCGGTGACCGCGAGCGCCTGGTCGCGGCGCTAGCCGCGGCGGGCGCGCCCGAGGTCAGCGCCGAGGCGGTCGAGATCCTCCGCATCGAGTCCGGCACCCCGCGCTTCGGCAGCGAGATGGATACGGCGACGATGCCCGCCGAGGCTGGCATCGTCGAGCGCGCCGTCAGCTTCACCAAGGGCTGTTACATCGGCCAGGAGACCGTCGCCCGCCTCCACTACAAGGGCAAGCCGAACCGCCACCTGCGCGGGCTGCGCCTGAGCGCACCCGCCGGCCCCGCAGCCCCGCTGCAACTGGGCGAAAAGGAGGTCGGCAGGCTCGGCGGCGGCTGCGTCTCCCCCGCCCACGGTCCAATCGCCCTCGCCATCGTCCGCCGCGAGGCGGAGCCGGGCACTGAGTTGCACGTAGGTGAAGATGGCGTTACGGCTCGGGTAGTCGACTTGCCCTTCGGCTAGATTCCGCCCCGATGGGAAGTGGGAGAGGAAGACTCCTCGTTGCGGGGTGCGCAGTCGTCGCGCTGGGCCTGATCGGCACCGGCTGCGGCGCCGAGACCCACCCCAACGAACCGCGGTCACAGCCGCCGACCAGGGTCAGCGTCACGGTGACCCCGAAAGCGATCACCGTGCAGCCGCCGCGAGTCGCCTTCGGGCCCGAACCGAAACAGCAGATCCCCCAGAACCAGCATGCCGCCCAGCCCGAGGTCCGCTCGAAGGCCCCGGTCGACGTCGTCTTCGTCACCGCCAACCTGACCGAATTCGACTCGCGGCTGGAAATCCACGGGCCCAAGAGCGCCAAGTCGGGCAACCTCGTGGCCAACGGCAACAACTCGATGCTGGCCTCGCTGCCCACCGGCGAATACAAGGTGAGCGCGGCCGACATCCCCAGCGCCAAAGCGGTCAGCTTCACCGTCGGGCCCTATCGCAGCTCCTCCCAGAACGACCTGCTGCTGCCGTAAATAGCGGCTTCGCGGGCGCGCCGCAACGTCTGCCCCGGTCGTCACCATCGTTTGGATGATCGTCGCCCTCGCCATAGCCGTGCTGGCGCTCGCCGCCGCGCTCGCCTACGCCATCGCCCGCCAGCAGGCCCGCGGTGCGGAGCTCTCCGAGGAGCGCCTGGCCGAGTTCATGGCCAGCACCAGCGCCCAGATCCAGGCCCAGGCCGGCGAGGAGCTGCGCAAGAGCGCCGAGCACGTGCTCGAGCTCGGCAAGGAACAGCGGGAACGGGACCGGGAGACGACCGAGGCGACGCTGCAGAAGCGCGAGGCCGAGTTCCGGCGCCTGACCGAGCCGATCGGGGAGAACCTGAAACGGATCGAGCGCGAGGTCTCGACGATGAGCCGCGACCGTCGCAGCGCCGACGGCGCGGTGCGAACGCTGCTCGACGAGATGAAGGTCGGCCTCGGTGACCTCGGCACCCAGACCGGCACCCTGGTCAAGGCGCTGCGCCAGCCGCAGACGCGCGGCAAGTGGGGCGAGGTGCAGCTGAAGCGCTGCGTCGAGATCGCCGGCATGACCGAGCACGTCGACTTCGAGCTGCAGCAGACCTTCAACGACGGCGAGTCGATCCTGCGGCCGGACGCGGTCGTGATGCTGCCCGGCAACCGGCGCGTCGTGATCGACTCCAAGGTCCCGCTCGACGCCTACCTCGAGGTGCTCGAGGCCGAGGACGACCCGACCCGCCGCGGGGAGCTGATCCGCCACGCTCGCCAGGTGCGCGACCACATCACCAAACTCGCCTCGAAGCGCTACCAGGACCAGTTCGAGAGCGGCGAGTCGCCAGACTTCGTCGTCTGCTTCATGCCCTCCGAGGCGGCGCTGCACGCCGCCTTCGAGGCCGAGGCTTCGCTCTACGACTACGCGCTCGAACAGAAGATCCTGGTTGCCACGCCGACCACACTGGTCGGCCTGCTGCGCACGGTGGAGCTCGGCTGGCGCCAGGAGCAGATCGCCGAGCAGGCGCAGGAGATCGCTTCCGCCGCCCGCGAGCTGCACAGCCGCACCGGCTCCTTCCTCGAGCACTTCGCCAAGGCCGGGCGCCAGCTCAACTCGGCGACCAAATCCTTCGACGACGCGGTTGGCTCGCTGGAGAGCCGGATCCTGCCGCAGCTGCGCCGCATCGAGGAGATGGGCGCGGCCTCCGGCAAGGAGCTGGAGGAGCCGCACCGCGTCGACCGCGCCGTGCGCCCGATCCTCGCCGAGCTGAAGGAGCTCGACGGGGGTGACGAGTCCAAGGCCGCCTGAGCGGCGTTAGGATTCGCCGCCCGTCCTTTTCCCTTACCGACCGCGGAGGATCACAGTTGGCCGTTGACACGAGCACCGTTGCGAAGCTGGACGTCGAGCCCGGCACCCTGCCCGAGACGATGGCCGCCTGGGTGATCCGCCAGGAGCGCGAGGGCGAGCCGACCGATGCCTTCCAGCTGGAGGAGATCGAGGTGCCGGAGCCCGGCGCCTTCGAGGTCGTCGTCCGCGTCATGGCCGCCGGCGTCAACTTCAACAACGTCTGGGCGGCGCTCGGCAAGCCGGTCTCGATCTTCGGCTACGGCGACCATCCCGAGTTCGGCCACCACATCGGCGGCTCCGACGCCTCCGGCATCGTCTGGAAGGTCGGCGAGGGCGTCACCCGCTGGAAGCCCGGCGACGAGGTCGTGATCCACTGCAACCAGGCCTCCTACGAGGACGTCGAGGTGCACGGGCTCGACCCGCTGGCCGCGCCGAGCCAGCGGATCTGGGGCTACGAGACGACCTGGGGCTCCTTCGCCCAGTTCACCAAGGTGCAGGCGCAGCAGCTGCTGCCGCGCCCCCAGAACCTCTCCTGGGTCGACTCCTCCTCCTACGGCCTCACCTACTTCACCGCCTACCGGATGCTGATGGACCAGTGCAATCTGCAGGCCGGCCACAACGTGTTGATCTGGGGCGCGGCCGGCGGCCTCGGCGTCTTTGCCGTGCAGCTCTGCAAGGCGGCGGGCGCCAACGCCGTCGGCGTCGTCTCCTCCGATGAAAAGGGCGAGCTGGTCAAGCAGCTCGGCGCCGTCGATTACATCAACCGCAATGAGTTCGGCGAGATGATGCGCACCGACGCCAACCTCGCCGACCCGGCCGCTGACAAGGAGCGCTTCAAGGCCTCGCGCGGCTTCGCCAAGCGGGTCAAGGAGATCCTCGGCGACGCGCCCGACATCGTCTTCGAGCACGTCGGCCGGGCGACCTTCCCGACCTCGGTCTTCACGGTCAAGCCCTTCGGCAAGGTCGTCATCTGTGGCGCCACCTCGGGCTACCAGCTCGACTTCGACGTGCGCTACCTGTGGATGAAGCAGAAGCAGATCATCGGCTCGCACTTCGCCAACGCATATGAGTGCATGAAGGCCAACCAGTTGATGGCCGAGGGCAAGGTCCGCCCCGTGATCTCGCAGACGATGGGTTTCGACGGCGTCGCCCAGGCACACCAGCTGATGCACGAAAACAAGCACCTGGGCAAGATCGCGATCCTGGTCGGGGCCGAATCCGAGGACGAGGGCAAGAACGAGGACGGCCCGGGAGCGATCCGGGCAGAGGTGGGAGCCTGATGGCGGAGGTCTGCGTACTCGACTGGCACATCGCGCCTTTCCGGGCCGACCGCTTTCTCGACGCCTGGGAACCGGTGGCGGCGCGGATGCCCGCCTACGGCGCCAAGAGCTGGTCGCTCACCAGGGCGGTCGACGACCCGCTCTCGATTCGCCAGTCTTCGGTCTGGGAGAGCCGCTCGGACTTCGAGCGCTACTGGTTCTCGGAGGAACTCGAGCAGGCTCGCGCCGCCGTGATCGACCTCTACGACCTGCCGCTGCTGCCCACCTGGCACACCCTGCTCGCCGCCGAGTAGCGGCGGCAACCGCGCTAGCGCTTCGCCGGCTTCTTCTTCGGCAGGACCTTCCAGCTGAACTTCGCAGCCGGTCCCTGGCCACCGGGCCCGGAGGCGATGACCTGGAAGGTATGGGTCCCGGGCCGGAGGTTGCGGTAGACCTGCGGTGAGCCGCACTGCTTGAAGCTGGCCCGGTCCAGCTTGCACTTGAAGCTGCTGCCCGGCTGGTCCGCCGAGAATTCGTAGCGAGCACGCGTGCTGTGCGTGCGCTTGCCGGGGTGGAGCGCGATCGAGGCGACCGGCGCTCGCGGGCTTGGCGCAGGCGGCCCCAGTGGCACCGGGCCCGCGGGCGACGGATTCGGTTGCGTTTCTTCACCCGGTTTTTCTTCTCCCGGCGCGGCGTATTCGGCGACATAGTTGTTCGACCCCGGCTGCGCGACGATCAGGTGGGTGCGAGCGCCTCCATCCGACCATTTCTGCCAGGTGTAACTCGTGCCTTCTATTTCCACCGTTTCGGGAGCGGACACTTCCACCTCGGATTTTTCGATGGCTTCGACCCCGAATGGCGTCGGTTCGGTCTGCAGGCTGGCCGAGATCGTTACGCCCGGCGGGTTGGAGCGGATGCCGAGAAAGGAGACGTTGGGGTAGAGATTGATCTCTTTCGTGGCCGAGAGGCCGCGCGAATCCGTCGCGGTGAGCGTCAGTTCGATGTGCGAGGGCAGGTCGTGATCGGGGGCGACCAGCGTCCCCGCGGCGACCGAGGGGAAGACCCGAAGGGGATGCGCGTGGCAGGACTCAGGCCCCCCTGGGCAGTGATAGAGGCGCGAGCGCCAGTACAGGCCGGCGTCTTCGAGCGGTGTTCCTTCGCCATCGGTCGCCTCGCCGGCGAAGTGGATCGCGTCGCCGACGCCCCAGCGAAAGCCATCGGAGGGTTCGTCGATTTCCGGATGAGGAGGAGAGTCCCCGGGGTAGACCGTGAGCTGGGCGATGCTGCTGTGGCCGTCTTTGTCAACGACCCGTACCGAAGCCGTCACGTTGGCCTGGGGGTCGCTGTAGGTTTCCGTCGCCGTCGGCGTGGGGGTGGCGGCGCCGAAGCTGCCGTTCCCGTCGAGGTCCCATTCGTATTCCAGTTCTTCGCCCTGCGGGTCGGTCGATTCTTCGGCGTTGAACTGAATCGCCAGCGGCACGTTGCCCCATTCCTTGTCCGCGGCCAGCTTCGCGCGGGGAGCGTCGGGGTCATAGGAGATCCGGTGGATCGCACCCGAGGTGAAACCGGGCCCGTAGAGATTGGCGTAGAAGAGGTCGCCTTCGGGGCCCTGCTCGATGTCCACGCCGGGATAAAGCCCGCCTTCGGTCAGGAAGGGTTCGACCGCGGAAGGGTCGGGACGCCCGTCCTCCCCAGGCCGCATCACGTAGATGCAGCCGCGCACCGCGTCGGCGAAGAAAAGGGCGCCGTCGTAAGAGGCTGGATATTCGCCGCCCCCGTAGAAGCTGAGCCCGGAGAGCGCCGCGCCTTCTTCGTAGGGGCAGTGGTCTTCCGGGGTCACCCCGGAATTGTGCGAGTAGTAGAAGAACGGCTGGGCCGTCGAGCCCGGCGTGTTGTAGAGCTGAGTGCAAACCGTGAGGCCCCGGTTTTCATAAAGTTCGCGTTTTTTCGGGCCCTCATAACAGGGCCAGCCGGAGTTGAAGACCTGGCCCGGGGACGGCGCAACGCGGTCGATCTCCTCGTACACCGAGGAACCCACGTTGTCGACGTAGGCCTCGCCCGTCGCCGGGTCGATCGCGAAGCGGAACGGATTGCGAAAGCCCTTGCCGACGATGCGGCGTTCGTTGGCATTGGAGCTCGCGGAGAGCGGGTTGGCAGCCACCCCTTCGCCGGTGTCGGGATCGATCCGGATCAGCTTGCCGTTGAGCCTCTGCGAGTTCTGTGAACGCAGGGCCCCGCCTTCGGAGGAGGGCGGTTCCTCGATCCCGCCAGCGACGTTCGACGGGGGATCGGCGCACGGGTTCACCTGCGGGAACCCGTACTGGCCCCAGTCGACCTTGGTGAAGCTCGCCCCCTCGCCGCCACTGGCCCAGAGGTTGCCTTCGGCGTCGAACTGGAGGTCGCCGACCGAATGCGAGGAGAACTGCTGGCACCAGTCGGTGACCAGCGGGGTCTCGCCGGTCGATTTGCCGGTCGCGAGGTTCGCGGTCAGGCGGGACAGGCGGCCGCTGATGACGCAGCCATTGGTTTCCACTCCCGGTGGATCGGGACAGCCGTCGCCGTCCTCCCCGGGGGTTCCCCAGCGTGGCGGCGGCGCCGCTTCCCCCAACTGGTGGTCGTAGGCGTAGAGAACGTAGACGTAGGGACGCCCTTCGTCGAATTCAGGATCGAGGGCGAGCCCGAGCAGGCCGCGATCGTTGCCGTTGTAGACCTCCGTGCGCAGGTCGGCGAAGAGCGTCGGCGTGTGGTCGGCCAGGCTGTCGTAGGCGAGGATCTTCCCCGACTTCTCGCCGACGAAGACCCTGCCGTCCGGAGCGAAGCGAAAGACGGTCGGTTCTTCGATGCCCTGGCCTGCCTGCAGGCCTTCGAACGGCAGGACCGTGTCACGGAACCCGCTCGGCAAGACCGGAGCGCCCAGAGCCCCCGGGGCAGCCCAGGCCGCGACCAGCCACAGCCCGGCCGAGACCAGCGAGAGAACCCGCCGAACCCGGGTCATCCACGCTCCAAAGGCGCCATCGTCAGGCCGGCCGAGTCCAGCTGCGCCCAGTAGTGCTCGGCGGGCTCCTGGGGCCCGGACCAGACGATCGCCTGGCCGTTGTTGTGGATGCTGTCGGCAAAGCGGTGGCCCTGGTCGAGCGAGACCCCGGGCAGCACCCGTGAGAGCGTCTCGGCGACGTGGTCGAAGGTGTTGTGGTTGTCGTTGCGCACGATCACTCGCCACTCACCGCCCATCCCGGAGCCGGGTCCGCCGGTGCGGGGCCTCTCCACCGTCGTCGTCGACATCACGGGCATTATGCGGAACTTCGGCCCAGCGGCGGGCGGGGTCGCGGCACTAGAACGTCTGTCTAACTTTAAGTTCATTGAACTACTCAAAATAGTTATGCCCTAGACTGCGGCCGCATCGCAAACCCCTGGGAGGCTGGATCGCGATGGCACCCAAGCTCCGATCAATCGACCCGCGCTTGGCGAAGGCGCTCTCCAGCGAAGTCCGCGCCCTTGCCCTCGAGTTGCTCGCCGCAGGGGCGTGGAGTCCAAAAGAGATCGCCGTCGAGCTCGGCCTCGACGTCCGCGGCGTCGCCTACCACGTGCGCGTGCTGAAGAAGCTGGGCTGCATCGAGCTGGTCGAGACGCGACCGCGCCGGGGAGCGATCGAACACGTCTACCGCGCCGCCGCCTGGGTCGGCGAGGGCTAGAACGGGCCCGGAACCCTGATCACGACGTCATCGACGCTGGCCTGCACGCCCTTGGCGGCCTTGGTCGCACCGGCCGAGAAGCCGGAGGCGCGGCCGCTCAGCTCCCCGGCGGCTTCGTCGGTGACTTCGGCGATCACCTGGCCGCCGACGGTGGCAACCAGGTTGCAGTGGCCCTTTTCCGGGCCGGAGGTGACGTTGAACGCCTGCAGGCGAAGCTGGGTCGGCTTGTCGAGGCCGCCGATCTGGGTGACCCCCTTCTCGATGTCCAGGTACTCGATCGAGCCGTCGGCGAGCACCTTGCGGACCTGGGCCTTGCGCTGCGTCGGAAAGGCGGCCAGCTGGTAGCGGGCACCGCCCCCGGCGCGCAGGTCGAGCGCGAAGTAGGAGGAGCGCAGCACCGATTTCGGCACCTGCGGGCGGTTGAAGAGGCGCATCGTCGCCGCGATCTCGAGGTCGCGGCCGAGTACGGGCGTGCGGTAGGAGCACTCCTTGGTCGCCTTGCCGACCGTGATCGTGAAAGCCCCTTCGCTGCCACCGCGGGCGCAGCGCGAGCCGGAGAGCTTGAGGATCTGCCCAAGCTGCCCCTTGCTCTCCATGCCGTTGCGGTAGATGCCAACGAGGGCGCCGGAGGCGCTCGCCGCAAAGGCCAAGACGGCGGCGGCGAGCAGGGCAAACACGCCTGTGCGCAGGAGCTTCACGGTGCCCACCCTAAACACACCCCGGCCGGAAAGATGCGGCTCAGGGGCGGGTGAACGGCGTATTTCGGGCCGGGCCAAATAAGATTCGGCAGATGAGCAAGCACCGCCTTCCCGAGCGCGATCGCCCCTGGGTGATGCGCACCTACGCCGGCCACTCCGACGCCAGGCGTTCCAACGAGCTCTACCGGGGCAACCTGGCCAAGGGCCAGACCGGCCTCTCGATCGCCTTCGACCTGCCGACGCAGACGGGCTATGACCCCGATCACGTCCTCGCCCGCGGGGAGGTCGGCAAGGTCGGCGTCTCGATCGCCAACAAGGGCGACATGCACCAGCTGCTCGACCAGATTCCGCTCGACGAGATGAACACCTCGATGACGATCAACGCCACCGCCGCCTGGCTGCTCGGCCTCTACATCACGGTCGCCGAGGAGAACGGGGTCGAGCGCTCCCAACTCAAAGGCACGACCCAGAACGACATCATCAAGGAGTACCTCTCGCGCGGCACCTACGCCTTTCCGCCGGAGCCCTCGATGCGGCTGATCGCCGACATGGTCGCCTTCACCGTCAACGAGGTGCCGAGCTGGAACCCGACCAACATCTGCAGCTACCACCTGCAGGAGGCGGGGGCGACACCGGTGCAGGAGATCGCGTACGCGCTCTCGACCGGGATCGCGGTGCTCGACGAGGTCAAGGCGCGCGGCCAGGTCACCGGCGACGACTTCCCCAAGGTCTTCGGCCGCATCTCCTTCTTCGTCAACGCCGGCATCAGGCTGATCGAGGAGATCGCCAAGCTGCGGGCGATGGGCCGGCTCTGGAACGAGCTGGGCCGCGAGCGCTACGGCGTCACCGACGAGAAGATGCTGCGCTTCCGCTACGGCGTCCAGGTCAACTCGCTGGGCCTGACCGAGGCGCAGCCGGAGAACAACATCCAGCGGATCGTGCTCGAGGCGCTGGCGGTGACCTTGAGCCGCGACGCGCGGGCGCGGGCGCTGCAGCTGCCGGCCTGGAACGAGGCGATGGGTCTCCCCCGCCCCTGGGACCAGCAGTGGAGCCTGCGCATCCAGCAGGTGCTGGCCAACGAGACCGACCTGCTCGAGTACCCCGACATCTTCGAGGGCTCGGTGGTGATGGACGGCCTGGTCGACGAGCTGGTCGAGGGCGCCCGGGCCGAGATGGCCGTGGTCGAGGAGCACGGCGGCGCCGTCGCCGCGGTCCCCTACATGAAGGCGCGCCTGGTCGAGTCCCACCGCGAGCGCGTGGCGCGGATCGAGGCCGGCGAGCAGAAGGTGGTCGGCCAGAACAGCTTCACCGAGACCGAGGACTCGCCGCTGACCGCGGGTGCCGACGGCGGCATCCTCACGCCCGACCCCGAAGTCGAGCGGGAACGGATCGAGGCTTTGGAGAAGTGGAAGGCCGAGCGCGACGAGGCGGCAGTGCAGGGCGCTCTCGAGGAGCTCGGCCGGGTCGCGGCCGACGACTCGCAGAACATCATGCCGGCGACGATCGCCGCCGCCAAGGCGGGCGCTACCACCGGCGAGTGGGCCGGGGTCCTGCGCGACGCCTTCGGCGCCTACCGCGGCCCGACCGGCGTCAGCGGCGCGGCTCCGGCCACCGACCGCGAGCAGCTCGAGCAGGTCCGCCGCCGTGTCGACGAGGTCTCCGAGCAGATCGGCCACCGGATCAAGATCCTGGTCGGCAAGCCCGGCCTCGACGGGCATTCCAACGGCTCCGAGCAGATCGCCCTGCGCGCCCGCGACGCCGGCATGGAGGTGATCTACCAGGGGATCCGCCTCACGCCTGAGGAGATCGCCGAGTCCGCCCTGCAGGAGGACGTCGACGTGATCGGCCTCTCGATCCTCTCCGGCTCCCACCTGGAGCTGGTGCCCGAGGTGGTGCGCCGCCTGCGCGACGAGCAGGTCGAGGCGCCGGTCGTGGCCGGCGGCATCATCCCCCCGGCCGACGCCGAGCGCCTGCGCGAGGCCGGCGTCGAGGGCGTCTACACGCCCAAGGACTTCGACATCAACAAGATCATGGGCGAGATCGTCGACCTCGTCGCCCAGCGCGCCGGCTCCCCCGCCGCGGCCTGAGCGGGCCCCGCCCGTGCACGGGCTGCCGCCAGCGGAGTGTGACTTCACCGTCGTCGGCGGCGGGATCCTGGGCCTGGCCGTCGCCCGCGAGCTGCTGATCCGGCACCCGGATGCGCGCCTCTGCGTGCTCGAGGGCGGGCGGGGGATCGGAGAGCACCAGACCAGCCATTCCAGCGGCGTCATCCACGCCGGCATCTATTACCGGCCCGACTCGCTCAAGGCACGGCTCTGCGCCGAGGGCGCTCGAGAGCTCTACGCGTACTGCGACGAACGCGGCGTCACCTACGCCAAGGCGGGCAAGCTGATCGTCGCCACGTCGGAGGCCGAGCTCGCCGGGCTGGACGAGCTGGAGCGGCGCGGCCGCGCCAACGGGGTCGCGGGCCTGCGCCGCCTCGCCGCCGGGGAGATTCGGGAGGTCGAGCCGGCCGCGGCCGGCGTCGCCGCCCTGCACTCGCCCGAGACCGGCGTCGTCGATTTCCTCGCCGTCGCCGAGTCCTACGCGGCCGACATCGCCAGGGCAGGTGGCACGGTCCACTGCGGCGCGAACGTGACCGGTGTCGAGTCCCAACCTGGGTTCCTCCGGCTGCGCCACGCGCGGGGCGAGACGCGCGCCGCGACTGCGGTCTTCTGCGCCGGCCTCTGGTCCGACCGCCTAGCAATCGCCTGCGGCGCCCCGGCGGACCCGCGAATCGTCCCCTTCCGCGGCGGCTACCTGGAGCTGGCCGGCCCGGCCGCCGGCGCTGTGCGAGCCAGCGTCTACCCGATTCCGGATCCCGAGCTGCCCTTCCTCGGCGCCCACCTCACCCGCACCCTCGACGGTCGCCTGCTGGTAGGGCCCAGCGCCCTGATCGCGCCGGCCCGCGACGCCTATCGCCTCGGCACCGTCCGCGGGCGCGACCTCGGCGAGACCCTCGCCTGGCCAGGCACCTGGCGACTCGCCGCCCGCCACTGGCGGGCGGGAGTACGCGAGCTGCGCAACGCCGCCAGCCGCCGCGCCTTCGCCGGGGAAGCCGCTCGTATGGTCCCGGCGCTGCGCGGAGCCCGAGCGATCGCCGCCCCGGCCGGCATCCGCGCCCAAGCCGTGGCGCGCGACGGCACCCTGATCGACGACTTCGTCGTCCACCGCACCGAGCGTGCGGTCCACGTTCGCAACGCCCCCTCCCCGGCCGCTACCTCGTCGCTGCCGCTGGCGCGCCTGGTCGCTGATGAAATTTTCCGCTGATGGGGCGTCGGGATGTCGGACGCGCGACAATGGATCCATGAGCTCGCTCAACGGGGACCGCTCGGCCTGGCTGCGCTGCTACCGCTGCTGGTCCCAGAACCTCGAGATCCAGATCCACTACGACGCGATCCGCCGCGTCGATCCCGAGAGCGGTGCGCTCGCCGAAGGCATCGACGAGGTCCAGGAGGCGATGGTCCAGTGCGTCGACTGCATGCACGACCAGCCCCACCTCACCTTCCAGGACAACCAGGTGGTCCCGATCGAGGACCGCTGGGAACGGATGGTCGCCGGCACCCCCTGGGTCGCCTCCTGCACGGTGCGGGTCGACCAGGACCGGGTCGAGAACTGCTCCGGTCCCGAAGCCGCCGAGTTCCTCACCTACGGAGCCTTCGGCGACGCCGGCGTGCGCGAGTTCTTCACCCACGTCCGCTTCCACAAGCACGACGAGGAGGAGGTCGTCGTCCACGCCCTGGTCGAGCTCTACGCCCGCTCCGCCGAAGAGGCCACCGACGTCCTCGAGGAGGCCGCCCAGGGCCCCCTCGAGATCACCTCACTGGCCGAGGAGTCCCGCCCCCCGGCCCACGCCTCCGACGAGGCCCACTAGCCATCCGGGAGCCGCGGGGTACGGCATGTCCCTGCCGCTAGGCCACGCGAGGCGCGCGGCGACTCGCGTCAGCGATCGGACGAAAGCCGTGAGGCTGGCAGCGAGCTACAGCCCAACCGTAGGTGTCACTCGACGTCGCCCTCGGCCTTCGGAGCCTCGCCGGGGTTCTTGCGCGGCACCAGGACGAGGCGCTTGAACTCGGCGACGAGGACGCCGTCCTGGTTGAGCACGCGGGTGTGGACCTTGACCACGCCGCGGTCGGGCTTCGATTTGGAGGGCTTTACGTCGAGCACCTCGGTCTCGCAGAAGAGGGTGTCGCCGTGGAAGACCGGGTTTGGGTGGCTGAGGTCTTCGGTGGCCAGGTTGGCGATCGCCTTGCCGGAGACGTCGGAGACCGACATGCCCAGGGCCAGCGAGTAGACGAGCGGGCCGACGACGACGTTTTGGCCCTGCTGGGATCCGCTGGCGTAGACGTCGTTGATGTGCAGCGGGTGGTGGTTCATCGTGATCAGGCAGAAGAGGTGGTCGTCGGCCTCGGTCACGGTCTTGGCCGGCCAGTGCTTGTAGACGGCGCCGACCTCGAACTCCTCGAGGTAGCGGCCGTAGGCGTGCGCGCCGGACGCCTCACGCTCGGCCTGGTCGGTGGTCAGCTCGTAGGTCTCGCTCATTCTCGCTTTCGTCTCCTGTCGGGGGTGGCGGCGCGGCATCCTACCTAGCCCCGGCCCGCGGCCGCCTGCCGCGAGGCTAGACTGCGCCGCGTGAAAATCGGAATCATCGGCCTCGGCTACGTCGGCCTCCCCCTCGCCGTCGCTTTCGCCGAGTCAGGGCATGACGTCGTCGCGCTCGACTCGGACCCGCGCAAGGTCGAGAGCCTCGGCCGCGGCGAGAGCTACATCGAGGACATCCCCAGCTCCGCCCTCGCCCCGCTCGGCGAGAAGCTCCACCCCACCACTCGCCATGCCGACCTGGCCTCCTGCGAAGCGGTGATCATCTGCGTGCCGACGCCGCTGACGGGCTCGCGCGAGCCCGACCTCACCTACCTGCTCGACGCCGGCGCGGCGCTAGCCCAGGTCCTGCAGGCCGGCCAGCTGGTCGTGCTCGAGTCGACCACCTACCCCGGCACCACCCGCGAGCGGCTGGCGCCGATCCTCGAAGAGTCCGGGCTCAAGGCCGGCGGGGACTTCCACCTCGCCTTCTCGCCGGAGCGGATCGACCCGGGCCGCACCGACTACACCGTCCGCACCACGCCGAAGCTCGTCGGCGGCCTGACCGAGACCTGCACCGAGCGCGCGCGTGAGCTCTACTCGCTGATCTGCGAGCAGGTGGTGGTGCTCTCCGGTCCCGAGGCGGCGGAGCTCTCGAAGCTGCTCGAGAACATCTTCCGCTCGGTCAACATCGCCTTCGTCAACGAGCTCGCACAGCTCTGCGACCGCCTCAAGATCGACGTCTGGGAGGTGATCGACGCCGCCTCGACCAAGCCCTTCGGCTTCATGCGCTTCGACCCCGGGCCCGGGATGGGAGGCCATTGCCTCCCGATCGATCCCTTCTACCTCGCCTTCAAGGCCCGCGAACACGACTTCTACCCCGAGTTCATCGAGCTGGCGGGGAAGATGAACCAGGCCCAGCCGGCCTACTGCGCCGAGCGCATCGAGCGGGCCCTGAACGACGCCAGAAAGCCGGTCAAGGGGTCGAAGATCCTCATCCTCGGGGTCAGCTACAAGGCGGGGGTCGGCGACATGCGGGAGTCGCCGGCGCTGAAGATCGCCGAGCTGCTGCGGGACCTGGGCGGAGACGTCTCCTACCACGATCCCCACGTCCCTGAGCTGCCCCAGTTCGGGCTTCGCTCGGTCGAGCTGGAGGCGGCCGCCGCAGGTGCGGACGTGGCCGCGATCGTCACCGCGCACCCCGGCATCGACTACGAGGCGGTGGCCGCGGCCGCGCCGGTGCTGGTCGACTTCCGCGGGGTCACGCGCGACTTCGAGGCCGAGAACCTAATCCGCCTCTAAGTCCCCGCGCCTGCTCAGTGGGCCTTTTTGAGCCGGGCGCGTTCCTCTTGGCGTTCGACAACCTGGGCGATCAGCTTCTTGACGTTCGAGTCGCCGGTCGCCTTGATGTGGCCGGTCTCATACGCCTTGCGGTAGCTCTTCAGGCTGCCGTTCTCGGCCAGCTGGTTGAACTGGGCGCGGTCGATCTGGACCAGCACCCGCTCGTCCTGGGCCAGGTCCTTCTTGATCACCGGGCCCGGGACCTCGACCCGGTAGAGCTGGATGTCGTGTTTGGCCCGCAATTCGAGGCCGAAGACCAGCTTCAGCTTCTGCAGGGCAGGGACCTCGGCCTGGAACCGCTCGATCGCGGTTTTGATCAGGTCCGAGGTCGACGCCATGCGGTTAGCGGCGCTCCATCTAGATCTTGGCCCGGTCCAGCACCTTGCGGCCGATCACCATGCGCTGGATCTCGGAGGTACCCTCGCCGATCAGCAGCAGCGGCGCGTCGCGGTAGAGGCGCTCAATCTCGTACTCCTTCGAGTAGCCGTAGCCGCCGTGGATGCGGAAGCTTTCCTCAACGCAGAACTTGCCCGTCTCCGAGGCGATCAGCTTCGCCATGCCTGCCTCGAGGTCCGAGCGGACGCCGGCGTCCTTCATCCGCGCCGCCTTGCGGGTGAGCAGGCGGGCGGCTTCCAGTTGGGTCGCCATGTCGGCGATCTTGAACTGGATCGCCTGGTGCTTGGCGATCTCCTTGCCGAAGGTCTTGCGTTCCTGGCTGTAGCGAAGGGCCAGCTCGAGCGCCCGCTGGGCGATGCCGACGCCGCGGGCGGCGACGTTGACGCGGCCGACCTCGAGCGCGTCCATCATCTGCACGAAGCCCTGGCCGAGGCCCCCCTCCTCGCCGCCGAGGATCCGCTCGGGGGGGCACTTGTAGCCGTCGTAGACGAGCTCAGTCGACTCGACGCCCTTGTAGCCCATCTTCTTGATCTTCGGCGGGACGGTGAGACCGGCGAAGTCGCCCTCGTTGACTTCCTTCCAGGGCTCCTTCTCGGTGATGAAGCAGGTCATCCCCTTGTAGGGCGGTTCCGCCGTCGTGTCGGTCCTCACCAGCACGAAGACGAGGTCTGAGCCGAGCCCGTTGGTCACCCACATCTTCTGGCCGTTGAGCTCCCAGTTGCCGTCCTCTCCCTTGGTCGCGGTCGCCTTGATGCCCTGGACGTCGGAACCGGTCTCGGGCTCGGAGAGCGAGAAGGCAGCGCGGATCTCACCGGTCGCCATGCGCGGCAGGTAGTGGCTCTTCTGCTCCTCGGTACCGAACTTCATCAGCAGGTAGGCGCCGATGAAGTGGGTGTTGACGACACCGGAGATCGAGATCCAGCCACGCGAGAGCTCTTCGACGATCATCGCGTAGGTCGTCAGGTCGAGTCCCATGCCGCCGTACTCCTCGGGGATCGTCGCGCCGAAGAGGCCGAGCTCCTTCATCTGCTCGACGATCGGTTCCGGGAAGGAGTCCTCGTGGTCGTAGTGCTCGGCGTTGGGGATGATCTGCTCGTCGGCGAACTGGCGCACCATTTCGGTGATCGCCTGCTGCTCGTCAGTTTGATCGCGGTAAGCGGCGGTGTCTACGGCCATGGCTCCTAGCTCGTTCTCGGGGGTTCGGGTGGGAGCGGAAGGATATCGCCGGACCCAAAGGCGGAGAGGGGCGCCCGCGCCTTGAGCAGCATCTCCTCGAACTCCTCCTCGGGCTCGGAATCCAGGACCACCGCCCCTCCCGCACCCACCGAGACTCGCTCCCCCTCGGTTACGATCGTCCTGATCGCAACGCTGAGATCGCAGGCTCCGCCGCGCCCGAACCAGCCGATCGCCCCCGAATAGACACCGCGCGCCTCCCCCTCGAGCTCGTCGATGATCTCCATCGTGCGCAGCTTCGGCGCTCCGGTCATCGAGCCTGGCGGGAAGCAGGCGCGAACGGCGTCGACCGGTCCCATCTCAGGACGCAGCCGCCCCCGCACCCGGGAGACCAGCTGGTGGACCGTCTCATAGGTCTCGACCCGCATCAGGTCGGGCACGCTGACGCTGCCGAACTCGCAGACCCGGCCGAGGTCGTTGCGCATCAGGTCGACGATCGTCACGTTCTCGGCGCGGAACTTGGCGCCAGCACCCAGTGAGGCCGCGAGGCGAGCGTCCTCCCCGGGAGTCTCCCCGCGCCGGCTGGTCCCCTTGATCGGCCGCGTTTCGGCCCAGCCATCCCGGCCAACGGAAAGAAAGCGCTCCGGCGAGGAGCTCAGCACCGCCCGGCCGCCAAAGCGCAGGTAAGCGGAGAACGGCGCTGGATTGGCGCGGCGCAGCATCCGGTAGAGGTCGAGCGGGTCCGCCGCGGCGCTCGCCTCCGCACGGTTGGTCAAGCAGATCTCGTAGCTGTGCCCAGCAGCTAAGTAACGCTGGCAGGCCTCGATGTCTTCGCGGTAGCGCCGTCGCGGCCGTCGCAACACGAAGTCCTCGCGCGGCGGCCCGGGACAAGGCTCAGCCGGCTGGGACAGCTCCGCGAGGTGCTCCGCCGCCTGGTCGAGCCACGGGTCGCCCGGCGTCAGGCTGAGCAGGTACGCGTGACGCTCCCGATGGTCGAAGGCGATTAGGCGGCCGGCGCGAACGAGGGCGGCATCGGGGGCCGCGGCGCGGTGTGCAGCCGAGCCGCCGCACTCGGCCTTGAGCTCATAGCCGAGGTAGCCGGCGAAGCCGCAATCGAACTCGAAGGGAAGCGCGCCGTCGATGCCCTCTACCCGGGCCGGGCCGCCGGACACGTCCCCCTCAGCTTCCTCGCGCGCGAGGAAGCCGAAGATCGATTCGCCCCGGGTCTCGACCTGCCCCGCCGTTTCGATCCGGGTCTCGGCGCGCTCGACGTCGTAGGTGACGACGGCGCCGAGGGGGCCGCTGGCATCGCCGATGAAAGAGAAGCGGCCGCGCTCCCCCCTACTGCTGCTGTCCAGCCAGAAGGCGTTGGGACTCGCTCCGTAGAGGTGGACGAAGACGCTCTCCGGGTCGGGCAGCGAGTCGAGCCGGCGGGCGAGCAGCATCGGCGGCAAGATATCCCGCAATGCCAGCACCTCCCCACGCCGACCCCGGCTGGGGCGTCTTCGAGACGATGCTCGTCGTCGCCGGGCGAGTCGTCGAGCTCGACGCCCACATCGCGCGGCTCAGCGCCAGCGTCGCGACGCTCTACGGCAGTGCCCTGCCCCGGGAGGCGCGGACGCGGGCGGCGGAGCGGGCCGAGTCGATCGAGTGCGGCAAAGTGCGCCTCACCTTCGTACCCTCTGACAGCGCCGCCTCCGGGGCGCCGCCCGGACCGGACCTGCGCGTCGACGCCGAGGAGGTCGAGCCCGCCACGGTCTTCCCCGGCTCCGAGCGCAGCATCGGCCTGCGTTCCACAACCGTCACCGGCGGCCTCGGCGAGCACAAGTGGGCGGACCGGCGGCTGCTCGAGCGAAGCGCCGCGTCGCTGCCACCCGGCGAGCTGCCGCTCCTGCTCGACGCCGGCGGCAGCGTGCTCGAGGCTTCGCGGGCCAGCGTCTTCGCGATCGCCGGCGGCCGGGTGCTGACGCCCCCGACCGACGGGCGCATCCTGCCCTCGATCGCTCGCGCCCAGGCGATCGAGGCGGCAATCGCGGCCGGCATCGAGGTCCACGAAGAGCCCTTGACCCTGGCCGGCCTGGGCGCCGCCGAGGTCTTCCTCACCGGCTCGGTGCGCGGCCTCGAGCCGGTCAAGGCAATCGACGGCAGGGCACTGGCTCCCCCGGGGGAGGTCAGTGCGCGGATCGCGGCTGGGCTGCGAAGCCGCTGGCTGCCGGAGCGGGCAGCGGAACTCGTTGCAGCTGGCGCAGCCGGGCGACGAGACGATCCGCCCGGGCGCTGAAGTCACTGAGGCTGTCCTCGGCACCTTCCCCGCGCGTGGCCGCCGGCGGCGGCGAGCCAGCAGGCCGCGGCGCGACCGCGGTCGCCGCGGCAACCCGTTCCTGGGCGTCGCGGGCGGAGATGCTCGCCAGCTCAGCCAGCTCAGCCGCACGCCGCGCCTGCTCGGCGGCATCGATCGCCGCCGCGCCCACGGTCATCACGGCGTCCTCGGAGGCGCGTGCCGTCGCCAGCGCCTGCTCCACCCGCTGCTCCAGCTCGCCGATCAGCGGCGGTCGCGAGGCTTCGGGAAGGAGCCAGTCAGAGGTCGTGTCGCCGGCATTGCCCACCCCACAAAGTACGGCGGCTGCCGGTGAACTCCTCTGTGATCCATCCCCGAACGCGCGTTTGGCTTTTGCCATAGATTTCGCCCGACCAAACGACGAGCAACGAGGAGCAGCGTGAGAAACCCAAGAGACTTCTTCCAGCCCCAGGCGATCGGCGCACCGGAGCCGTTGCGCGAGATCCCGGTGAAGCCCTCGCGGATGATCCACTTCCTCGACTTCTCCAACGAGAAGATGGTCGCCAAGGCGGCCGACATCGCGACCAAGACCGACATCCTGCTCGGCAACCTCGAGGATGCGATCCCGGTCGACCGCAAGGAGGCCGCGCGCCAGGGCCTGATCAAGGCGGCGCAGGAGTCCGATTTCGGCCAAACCGCGCTCTGGACCAGGATCAACTCGCTGGAGAGCCCCTGGGTCCTCGACGACCTCACCACCCTCGTCGGTGAGATCGGCGACAAGCTCGAGGTCGTGATGGTGCCCAAGGTCGAGGGCGCCTGGGACATCCACTACGTCGACCGCCTGCTGGCCCAGCTCGAGGCCAAGGCCGGGCTCGACCGGCCGATCCTCGTCCACGCGATTCTCGAGACCGCCCAGGGCGTCGTCAACGTCGAGGAGATCGCCGCCGCCAGCCCGCGCATGCAGGGCATGAGCTTCGGTCCCGCCGACCTCGCCGCCTCGCGGCGGATGAAGACGACCCGCGTCGGCGGCGGCCACCCCGGCTACCGCTCGATGGAGGACCCGGCCGACCCGGAGAACCCCGAGGCCGGCGAGCGAATCACCGCCCAGCAGGACCCCTGGCACTACTCGATCGCCCGCATGGTCGACGCCTGCGCGGCGACCGGCATCCTTCCCTTCTACGGCCCCTTCGGGGACATCAAGGACACCGCCGGCTGCGAGACCCAGTTCCGCGCCGCCTTCCTGCTCGGTTGCGTCGGCGCCTGGTCACTGCACCCAGTGCAGATCGGGATCGCCAAGAAGGTGTTCAGCCCGCCGCCGGACGAGGTTAAATTCGCCAAGAAGGTGCTGGAGGCCATCCCGGATGGTCGCGGGGTCCACATGATCGACGGCAAGATGCAGGACGACGCCACCTGGAAGCAGTGCAAGGTGATGGTCGAGCTGGCGGAGATGCTTGCGGCCAAGGACCCGGAGCTCGCCGAGGCGTATCGCTCGTAGTCACAGCGCAGCTCGCGGCTGACAGTGAACCAGTGCGGGCGTTTTAACCGTAATCCTGTATTTCAACTCTTTCCTTTCCGCGCTAACGTGAGCGGATGACCCTGCCGATAGGGGGAGGGAACTGGGAATTCCCAGTCCAATGCCAAAAAACATCAGAAAACTTCCCTAAAAGAAGGTAACCCTCCCCCCATGCAAAGCTCGACCGACATTCCCCTCGACAGCGCTTTCCCCGCCGCAAAGGAATCGCGCCGCGGTGCCCTGGTCCAGGATCGCCCGACGCTCGGAAGCTTGCCCCGCGCCCATCGTGGGCTCGGCTGGTGGGTCTCTCCGGCGATCGACTTTCTCTCCTCCTCGATCGCCCTCGCGGTCGTCACCTTGGCTGTCGGCGCCGCCGTCTTCCCGGCCTTCCCGATTGCCCCCCTCCTGCTCGTCGGGCTCAACGGCCTGCTCGGGGTCTACGGCGCGAACCTGACCAAGGGCGCCCTGGGCGACGAGGGAGGAATCGCCTGGCCGATCATCAGGCTCCTGATGGCGGCCGTCTTTGCCTGGGCCACCTCGTTGATCACCCCGCTCGACGGTGCTGCCCAGCTCGGCCTTTGGCTTGGCTTCGCGGCTCTCGACACGGCCGGCCGCGCCTTCAGCGCGCCGCTCCGCAACCAGCTCGAGAGCGCCGAGCGATGGGTGCTCGTCGGCGACGAAGGCACCGCTACGCGCCTCAAAGCGTACGAGCCCCTGCGCCGCTACGCGACCGTCGTCTGCACCGTTGCCCCTTTCGAGGATCGCTCGACCCCGGCCGATCGCGTTGCGGCTTTGGAGATCGTCGACCGCTACCACGCCGACCGCGTGGTGATCGCCACCGCCCACGCCGACGACGAAAGCCTTCTCGACCTCGTCCGCGCCTTCAAGTCGATCGGCGTGCCGGTCAGCATGCTGCCCCGCCCGCTCGACCTGCTCGAGGCTCCGGCCGCGACTCCAAGCCAGGTTGGGGGCGTGCCGCTGATCGAGATCGAGGAACTCGCCTCGCGGGACGCCGTTCCCTATAACGGCCCCGACCGGCGAGCCAGCCGCAAGACCAAAGTCAGCGTCGTCGTGCCCGCGATGAACGAGGCGAGGAACATCGGCCACGTGCTCGAGCAGCTGCCCGGCGACCTGCACGAGGTGATCCTCGTCGACGGCAACTCGGCGGATGACACGATCGAGGTCGCCCGGCGCGCCTATCCCGAGATTCGGGTGCTCGTGCAGAGCGGCCGCGGCAAGGGCGACGCGTTCCGCACCGGCTTCGCCGCGGTCACTGGCAACCTCGTGGTCATGCTGGACGCCGACGGCTCGGCGGACCCGGCTGAGATCCCCCGCTTCGTCGAAGCCCTCGAGGCCGGCGCCGACTTCGCCAAGGGCTCGCGCTACCTGCCCGGCGGCGGCAGCACGGACATCACCGGCCTGCGCAGCATGGGCAACAAGGTGCTGAGCGGCTCGGCCAACCTGCTGCACGGCACCCACTTCACCGACCTCTGCTACGGCTATAACGCCTTCTGGGCCCGCTGCCTCCCCTTCATCGCGCTCGACGTGCCGGGCTTCGAGGTGGAGACGCTGATCAACCTTCGCATCGCAGGCGCTGGCATGAAGATCACCGAGGTGCCGAGCTACGAGCTCGACCGCATCCACGGCGAGAGCAACCTGAAGACCTTCCGCGACGGCGCCAGGGTGCTCGCCACGATTTTCAGCGAGGCGCGGCGGCGGCGCGCGATCGGCAGCAGGCGGCCCGCCGTGGCGGCCGAGGCCAAGGTGACGGAGGCCGGGACGCCTTCGGCTGCCTAGGCGCGGCAGCGCGACGGCCATGAACGTGGGAATCGGCGCGCAGTCGCCGAAACCTTCCATGAACGTGAACGCGGCAAGCCACAGCAGCGTCTCTGTCGTGGTCCCGGCGTGGAACTGGGCAAGGCGCGAGGAACTCGGTGCCTGTCTCGAAGCGATCGAGCGGCAAACGCTCGCCCCGCTCGAGGTGATCGTCGTGATCGACCACAACCCGGAGCTGCTCGAGTGGGTCGGCAACCGCTTTCCGCGGGTCCGGGCCGTCGAGAACCGGCACGAGCGGGGCGTCGTCGGAGCCCGCAACACCGGCACCGGGCTGGCCCAGGGGGACCTGGTGGTGCTGACCGACGATGACACGGTCGCCGAACCCACCTGGATCGAGAATTTGGAGTCGTGTTTCGCCGACCCCAGCGTGGTCGGCGTGACCGGGGAGCTCCTGCCCCGCTGGAGCGGCGAGGAACCCGAATGGTTCCCCTACGAGTTCTACTGGGTGTTCGGCTGCAGCTACGCCGGGCTTCCGTCCGAGCTTGCGCCGGTGCGCAACCCGATCGCCGCCAACATGGCGGTGCGCAGGTGGGCGCTGGAGGAGGTCGGGGGCTTCCGCCAGGGGGTGGCCCCGCGCCAGATCCGCCACAGGGGAGCGGTGGTCGCCGGAGGCCACGCGCTAGAGGACACCGAGCTCGGCATCCGCATCGGCCGCAAGTGGCCCCAGATGCAGTGGCTCTACCAGCCGCACGCCACCGTCTTTCACCGCGTCAACCCCGAGCAGGCGACGCCGGGCTACCTGCTGCGGCGCAGCTTCGAGGAGGGCGCCGGCAAGGCCGCGCTCGCTCAGGCGATCGGCCCCGGGCAGGGGCTCGAGTCCGAGCGGCGGCACCTGCTGACCGTGATTCCGCGGGGAATACTCGGCGGCCTGGGGGCCTCGCTCCGCGGCAAGCCCTCGGGCCTGGCCCGCTCCGCGATGATCGTCGCGGGCATCGCCGCCGCCGCCTGCGGCTACCTCAGCGCGGTTCTCGGCGCCTGGCTCGCTTCAGGCGACGACGAGACCGGCGCGACAGCCCCCGGCCCGATAGCCGATGACTTTGCCCCGATCGACATCGTCGAGGTCGAGATAAGCGAGGCGTTGCCGCGGCTCGAGGCGCGGCTTGGAGAAGCGGGCGTCCGCTACGGCTCCATCTTCTGCCTGGTGCGCTTGCACGGGACGCCGCTGGGCATCGTCGAGGTCGCCCTGCCGCCGTCGGGGCTCGAGCCCAGCTCGCTGGCCGAGAGCATCGAGAGGGAGCTCGCCAGCGCGATCGACGAGCACCTCAGCGCCGACGGCCTGGAACGGCACCCGCTGGGCGCCGAGGGGTTGCGGGGTCCCGAGCGGCCCCAGTGCCAGCTGGAGCGCGAGGAGTTCCTCGCAAGGGCACCGTTCGTCTCGGTGGTGATCCCGACGCGGGACAGGCCCGAGCGCGCCGCCGCGGCGATCGACTCCGTGCTGCGTTGCGACTACCCCGCCGGCCGCTACGAGGTGATCCTCGTCGACAACCGCCCGGATGGCGCCGCCGACCTCGCCGGCGCAACCACCGGCACGCTGGCCGACGAGCGGGTGCGCGTCCTGCACGAGCCCGTGCCGGGAGGGGCCAACGCCCGCAACACGGGGATGGCCAACGCGCGCGGTGAGATCGTCGCCTTCACCGACGACGACGTGGTCGCCGACCGCGACTGGCTGGTGACGGTGGCACGCGCTTTCGACGGCCAGCCCGGCGTCGGGGCGGCCTCGGGGCTCGTCATGCCGCTGGAGCTGGAGACGCAGTCCCAGGTCTGGTTCGAGGGATACGCCCGCTTCTCCGGCCGCTTCCACCGCCGCGCCTATGACCTGGGGGACAACCGGCCCGCCGACGACCCGCTCTTCCCCTTCGACATCGGCATTCTCGGCACCGGCGCCAACATGGCCTTCCGGGTCGAGGCGTTGCGGGGGGCGGGTTGCCTGGACCCCGCCTTCAACACCCAGGCGCTTCCCAATGGCACCGACGTCGAGGCGCTGCTGCGGGTGATGCTGCGTGGCTGGACGGTGGTCCACGACCCCGGGGCGATCGTCCAGCACGCCCACCAGCGCGAGTACCACCAGCTCGAGCGCCGGGTCTACGGCTACGGGCTCGGGCTGACCGCCGTGCTGACCAAGTCGCTGCTGCAGAACCCGCGCCTCGTGCCGGAGCTGGCCCGCAAGCTCCCCCGTGGCATCTCCTTCGCGCTTTCACCCGGATCGGCCAAGAACGCCGACAAGAAGGAGGACTTCCCGGCCGCCCTCTCCCGCCTCGAGATTCGCGGCATGCTGCGCGGCCCGCTCGCCTACGCTCGCGGCCGGCGAGAGGCCCGGCAGCGGCGCGAGGCAAACGCCGCATCCCCTGGCCGGTGACCAGTGAAGGTCCTGCTCGTCACAGACTCCTACCCTCCCCTGGTCGGCGGCGCCACCTTCTGGTCGCAGCAGGTGGCCCGCCTGATGAGTGCTCGCGGCCACTCGATGACGGTGGCGACGACCTGGCAACCGGAAACCGAGGCCTTCGAAATCGACGGCTCGGTGGCGGTGCACCGCCTGCGCGACCTCACCAGCCGGGTCCCGGGAATCTCCGCCGATCCCTTTCGCCACAATCCTCCGCCCTTTCCCGACCCCGAGGCGGTGCTGCGCCTGCGCCGGCTGGCCAGGCGGCTCGAACCCGACCTGGTGCACTCCTACGGCTGGCTTACCCACTCGGTCGCCGCCGCCCTGCTCGGCTCCAAGGTGCCGCTGCTGGTCTCGACCCAGGACTACGGCAACATCTGCGCGCTTCGCACGCTCTATCGCAACGGCGAAGAAATCTGCTCGGGATCCGCCCCGGCCAAGTGCCTGCAGTGCGCGAGCGCCAACTACGGCGCCGCCAAGGGCGCGGTCGCCGTCGGTGGGATCTTCGGCTCGCGGCCGCTCCTGCGCCGCCGGGTGACGCGGGTGCACAGCATCAGCCGCTATGTCGCGGGCATGATCGAACAGGACCTGAAGCCGAGGGCGCCGATCGAGATCGTGCCCAACTTCGGCGAGGACCTCTCGGCAAAGCCGGTCGACGAGGAGATCCTCGCCCAGCTCCCCGAGCAGCCGTTCATCCTCTTCGTCGGCGCGCTGCGCCGGGTCAAGGGCATCGTCGAGCTCTGCGAAGCCTATGAGCGGCTCGACTCGCCGCCGCCCCTGGTGCTGGCGGGGCCGCCGGCCCCCGACACCCCGGAGAGCTTCCCCGCGGGCGTGACGGTGATGCACAGCGTGCCGCTGCCGACCGTGATGGCGATGTGGGAGCGGGCCCTCTTCGGCGTCTTCCCCTCGAAGTGGCCCGAGCCGCTCGGCAACGTCGTCTACGAGGCGATGAGCAAGGGCCGCGCGGTGATCGGCACCCGGCCCGGCGGCCACGAGGACATGATCGAGGACGGCCGCTCCGGGCTGCTGGTCGGCGCCGGCGACGTCGAGGCGTTGCGGGGGGCGATGGCGAGGCTGATCGCCGGCCCCGAGCTGCGTGAGGAGCTCGGCCAGCGGGCGGCAGAGCGCGCGCGTGCCTTCACCGAGGCCGCCGTGCTGCCCGAGCTGGCACGGCTGTACGAGGAGACGGCGAGCGTGCGGGTGGGGGAACAGCGGCGCTGAGCGCGAAGATTCGGCCATGAGACGCGACCTGGCGCTGGTAGCGGCGCTTGCCTTCCTCGCCCTGATTGCGGCGCTGCTCTCCGCACCTGTCTGGCTGCGCGCCCCGCTGCTGGTCCCGCTGGTCCTGTTCCTGCCCGGCTACGCCGTCGCCGCCAACCTCTTCGCTCCGAAGACGGTCGGCATCACCGAGCGGGGCATCTACGCGGTCGTGCTCAGCATCGCGATCACCGCCGCCGGCGGCCTGGTGATCCAGGTGGTGCTCGGCCTGGGGCGCGAGGCCTGGGCGATCTTCCTCGCCGGCGTCACCCTCTATGCCTCCCTGCGCATCCTGGTCGAAGGCCAGTCGGATCCGCTCTCGCTGCCGAGCTCGGTCTCCTGGAGGATTCCGCTGGCTGCCGCGGTCTTCGTCCTGGCCGGCGTGATCGCGACCCTCGCGGTGATCTCCGCCGGCGAGGGCCTGCGCGACGCCCAGGCGAAGATCCGCTTCACCGACTTCTGGCTGCTCCCCGGCGGCGGGCCCGGAGCCGAAACGGACGACCTCTTCGTCGGGCTGCGCAGCCACGAGGGCCAGCCCCGGCGCTACGCCCTGGAGCTCACGCGCAATGGCGAAGTCCTCGCCCGGGCGAACGTGCGGCTTCTGGCCGGAGAGAAATGGGAAAAGAGCTTTGCGGTCAGCGCCGCCCCCCGCGGCGTGCCGGTGGTCGCCGTTCTCGATCGCGACGGCGCTCCCTACAGGCGACTTGACGTGGTCCCGCCGCCGTGAGCTTTGCCCGGCCAACTCGCGGGGCCAGCCCGGAGCCGACCAGCTCGCCGGGCACTGCCCGTACCGTCCCCTCCCGACGCGCGTCGAGACTTCGGGGCGCCGCCTGGCGCTACCAGCTCGGGGCTGCCCCCCTGCTCGCCCTCCTCGCCGCCGCGGGCCTTCTTCTCATCGCCACGGCCAATAACGCCGCCCGGCTCGAAGAAGCCGGCAGCGAAAGCACCTTCTGGCTCGGCCTGCTGCTGATCTACCTGCCGATTGCCTGGCGGCTGTTCGGCCGCAGCGCCGGCGCGGCCGAGCGGCTCGCGCTGGTTGTCGTACTCGGCATGGCGCTCTACGGCGTCAAGGTCGTGCACAGCCCGGCCGGCTTCACCCTCCACGACGAGCTCGCCTCCTGGCGAGGGGTCTGGAACCTGCTCGAAAGCGGGCGCCTGTTCTCCGACAACCCGCTGGTCGGCGGCTACAGCGTCTTCCCGGGGATGACCGCGGTCACCGGCGCCCTCACCGACCTCAGCGGCCTCTCCGTCTTCGTCTCTGCACTGGTCCTGATCGGGGTGGCCCGCGCGGTGCTGATGATCGCCCTCTTCTTGATCCTGCAGCGGGCAGCGCGCTCCGCCCGGGTCGCGGGCATCGCGATCGTGGTCTACGCCTGCAATCCGAGCATCCTCTACTTCGACTCCCAGTTCGGCTATGAGTCGCTCGCCCTCGCGATCGCCGCCGGCTACCTGCTCGTCGTCATGCGCGGCGCCGGCATCGACCCCCGGCGCAAGCGAGCCGGCGAGGCCGGGATGGTGGCGGCGCTGGCGATCCTCACCGCCGGCCTGGTCGTCACCCATCACCTCACCGCCTACGCGATGATTGCCTTCCTGGGCCTTTGGACCGGGGTGATCTGGTTCGTCAAAGGGCAGCAGCCGCTGCTGCAGCTGCTCCGCCCGCTCACCCGCAAGCCAACCCGCCTCGCGGCGCATCTCAACCGCCTGCGCGCCGGGCCAGCCCTCGGCTGCGCGATGCTGGGCGCCGCCGCCCTCTTCTGGTTCGCCTTCGTCGCCGGCGGCGCCACCCAGGACGAGCTCGGCAGCGTCTTCACCGAAGCGATCAGCGCCCTCTTCCACCTCGTCTTCGGCGGTTCGGGGACGAAGACCCTCTTCAAGGCGGGCACCGGACAGGTCGACCCGCTCATCGTCCGCGTCCTCGGCCTTGCCTCGGTCGGCGTGCTGGCGCTGGTGATCCCGCTCGGCGTCTGGCGGATCTGGAAGTCCTATCGCCGCAACACGCTGGCGATCTCGCTCGGCGCCGTCGCCCTGCTCTACCCCTTCACGCTGGTCCCCCGGCTCACCCAAGCCGGCTCGGAGATCTCCCAGCGCGCCTCCGAGTTCGTCTTCGCCGGCATCGGCTTCGTCGCCGCGGTGCTCTTCCTTCACCTGACCGACTCGGCCGGCCACGCCCGCGCTCGCCTGATGGCGGTGGTCGCGACGGGCCTTGCCGGGCTCGTCTTCGTCGGCGGCGTGATCCTCGGCGAGTCCCCGGTGACCCGCCAGCCCGGGCGCTTCGAGGTCGGCGCCGAGTCACGCTCGATCAGCCCGCAGGGCACAGCAGCGGCGCGTTTCGCCGCCGAACACCTGCCGCGCAACAGCCGCGTCCTCGTCGACGGGCCCAACGGCCTCCTGCTCGGCTCCTACGGCCACCTCGAACCGGTGATCGGCAGCATCCGCGGCATCCCCGTGCCAATCGTCTTCTTCAGCAAGGAATTCGGCTTCAACGACCGCATCGTGATCGTTCACGACGCGATCGACTTCATCGTCGTCGATCGCCGCCTGGCCCACTCGCTGCCGGTCGACGGCTACTACTACGACCGCGAAGAACCGCTGGCACACGAACGCGAGCGGCCGATCGCCGCCGCTGCCCTGCGCAAGTTCGACGGGGTTCCCGGGATCGACCGCATCTACGACAACGGGCCGATCGTGATCTACGACACGAGGCGGATAGAGCAGCAGTGAAGCACGCTCGCGGCGATCTGCTCGGGCGCCTGCGCGAGGCAGCCGAGACCCACCGGACGATCCTCAGCAACGCAACCTCGATGATGCTCGCGCTGGGCACGTCGTCGCTGCTCGGGGCCGCGTTCTGGTGGCTCGCGGCGCGGCAGTTCGACCAGCACTCCGTCGGCGTCGCCGGAGCCGCCGTCTCGGCGATGACGCTGCTCGGCTTCGCGGCGACGATCGGTCTCGGCACGGTCCTGATGGGGGAGCTTCCCCAGCGCGAGAGCCGCGCCCACGGCCTGCTCAACGCGGCCCTCGCCACCTCGGCGGCCGTGGGCGTGGGCTTTGGCCTCGCGTTCGCCCTGGTCGCGCCCCTCTTCTCCTCCGGCTTCGACCCGTTGCGGGCAAGCGCGCTCGCCGTCTTCATCTTCGCCGCGGGAGTCTCGCTCACCGCCCTCACCCTCGTCCTCGACCAGGCGCTGATCGGGTTGCTGCGCGGTGCACTGCAGCTGGTTCGCAACATCGTCTTCGCGGGGGTGAAGCTCCTCTTCCTGGTCGCGGTCGCCTCGCTCGGCGCCGCCCACGGCGGCATGGGCATCTACACCGCCTGGGCGCTGGGCGCGCTGGTTTCGCTGGTCGTGCTGGTCCCCTTCTACCGGCGGCAGGTCAAGCCCCTGGGCTCGCACTTCGGGGAACTCAACTCGTTGCGGCTCGACGCCGCCAGCCACCACGCCTTCAACCTGGCGCTGCGGGCGCCGGACCTGCTGTTGCCGGTGATGGTCCTGGTCGTGCTCCAGGCCAACCTCAGCGCCAGCTTCTACATCGCCTGGATGATCGCCAGCCTCCTCTTCAGCATCCCCCAGTCGTTGAGCACGGTGCTCTACGCGGTCGGCTCCGGCGATCCGGGAGACCTTGAAAGGCGCTTTCGCTTCACCCTCGCCATCTCGGCGGCGTGCGGCGTCGCCGCCGTGCTGGTCCTGCTTCCAGGCAGTGAGCCGCTGCTGCACCTCTTCGGGTCGAGCTACGCCGCCCAGGCCACCGTCGCCGTCCAGATTCTTGCCCTCGGCGTCTTCCCGGAGGCGGTGCGCACCCACTTCGTCGCCGTGCGTCGCCTGACCCGCCGCATCGGCACCGCGCTGCCGCTGGTCTGGGGCGGCGCCGTGATCGAGGTGGCCGGCGGCACCGCCGGAGCGCTGGTCACAGGCGACCTGACCGGCGTGGCGATCGGCTGGCTGGCCGCGATCTGCATCGAGTCCTCGCTGATGAGCCGCGACGTCTGGCGGATGATCACTCCCGGCCACCGTGCCGAAAAGGCCGCCGCCGCGGCGTCTTCGGCCGACGAGGCGGGCTCGCCGCCTCGAACCGCCTAGCGCGTCACGACCCTGAAGGCGGCCCGGCGCTCACGAGAGTGCTTGCCGTTCGCCAGCGCCCGCACCGAAACCCTGTAGCCACCGGGCGTCAGGCGCCGGCCGGCGACCCTGGTCGAGAAGTGGACCGTGTTGCGGCCGGAATGACCGCGGCGACGGAGGGTGACGTGGCGCCGCGGGTGGCTGCGCTGCTCGATGCGGATCTCGACCTTTGCCGGTTCGGAGAGCCGGTAGCTGATCGTGCCGGTGCGGGGAGCGCGGCGCGCTGGCTTCACCCGAGGCGGCTTGTCCTTGGCGTGGATCCGTTTGGTGACGTTGACGTCTTCGACAACCGGGCTGGGTTCGGTGAAGGGCGCGTAGGGGACCGGGCCGCCGTAGAGCGAGGAGGCGGCCACTTCGCGGAATGCTTCCAGCGAAGCCGGGGAAGAATCGACGCGCCAGTCGGACTCCTTTTGCACGTCGAACCAGATCACCGCCGAGGTGCGCGGGAAGAGCTGCGGGATTTCGTTGAGGAAGCCGCGCCGGATCCAGTTGGCCTTTTCGCCGCCGGTCTCCGCCGAGGCGGTCTCGGTGATCATGAACGGCTTCGAGCTGAGGCTGGTGATGGTCGCGTAGGAGGAGGCGAAGGTGTCGCCGACGCTGAGCCAGCTGTGGCCCTGGGCGGAGAAGGCCGAGCCCCAGTTGTAGCCGTCGAGCCCGACGTCGTCGACCCATTCGTCACCAGGGAAGTATTCGGTGAAGGGGATGCCGCCGTCGTCGACGTTGGGGGCCCACACCCACTCGGCGTTGCTGGCGCCGTCGGCGCGGAAGATCGAGACGACGTGCTTCCAGGCGGCGATGTAATCGGAGGCGGTGTTGCCGGCGAAGGCACCCGGGCCGCCGCCCCACGGGATACCCGCATGCGGCGAGAGGTTCATCTCGTAAGCGAAACGGATCAGCAGGCGACCGCTCCAGCTCTTGGCGGTGGCGGCGGCTTTGTGGATGTAGCTGTCGTATTCGCCGGCGGCGATCTTGGCGAGCGGGATGTCGTTGCCGTCGATGTCGACCGGCTCGAGGCTGACCATCGGCGTGGAGCCGCGGGCCGAGAGGTTCGACATCTCGCTCGAGTACATCAAGGGCTGGTCAAAGCCGCGGTACCACATCACGATCGAGGGTCGCTGGCCGACGAGGCTGGCGTATTCGTCGAGCTTTTGGGTGCTGCCCGGAGCTTCGCGAACGTAGGCGCCGAGCTGAATCGAAGCCGAGGCGGCGGGGGCCGAAGCGGCGCCGAGGGCCAGCGCGGTTGTGGCAATTGCCGCGAGGGCTGCGAGCCGGGACCGGAGTGCCTGTCGGTTGGATGCCTTCACGCCCCCCGTATCGGCGCACGCGAGGCGCATTCGCGGGGAGCGTCCACTCTCTGGACGTATGTCCTAGAACGGCTGAAAAATGGCTTGCGTCAGCGGGAGCGAGGCGCTATGCGCGCGAGCCGCGACGCCCTTCCCCGGCGTACCAGCGCCGAGGTCTTCAGGCGCAGGCGCAGGCGGCTGTCGTGGCGATAGATGCCCTCGCGCAGCAACCCAAAGCGCTCAACCGGCGCTCCTGGGCGAAGCAGGCTGCCGGCGGGGATCGCAAGCTCGTTGTCGAGGATCACGGCGGACTCATATCCGGCCGCTCGGGCGGCGTCCATCACCCGCCTGTCGTGCGCGCTGAAGGGATAGGCGAGCGAGCGGCACGGTCGCTGCAGCTCCTCCTCGCAGCGGCGCTTGGAGGCGGCCAGCTCCTCCCGCAGCCCGGCGTCGCCCAGAGAGGTCAGGTCCGGATGGCTCACGGAGTGCGAGCCGATCTCCCACCCCGCCGCCGCCAGCTCGCGCACACCGTCCCAGCTCATGCAGCGCAGCTCGTCCCGGTGGGGCGTGCCGGCCCAGCGCTGCATCGAGTCCCACTCGAGCGCCCCCTCCCCGCTCACGTACCCGGTCGGCACGTACATCGTCCCCGGCACCCCTAGTGCCGCCATCACTGGCAGCGCCCGCTCGAGCACCGAGGCATAGGCATCGTCGAAGGTGACGGCCAGGGTCTTCTGCGCGGGCGGCCGCTCGAGCGCCTCGGAGAGCGTCGCGGCCCGGTAGCCCCGGCGCCTGAGGTCGTGCAGCTGCTCGCCGAGTCGCCGGGGAGAGACAGCGAAGTCGGTCGGCCAGTCCTCGCTGACAGCGTGGTAGCAGAGAATGAGCAGGTCGTTCATCGGTACACGGCGCGCGGGCGCGGGCGCCGCCGGCGCCTGAGCAGAAGCGCGGCGCCTCCCAGCAGGACCAGCGCACCGGCGCCGATCAGGACCCAGACCGCGTCGCCGAGCCGGTCGTGGAGCTTGCGCCAAAGGCGCTCGGGCAGCGGCGGCTGGCCGTACCCGGCGTCGGGAACCGGGATCGGCTTCACCGCTTCGGCCAGCCGCAGCGGCGTGCCGAGCAGGTCGCGCCGGCCGGCGGCGTAGAGCGGCTTCGCGATGCCTTGGCGGAATGCCTGCAATGCCGACGGAGAGCTGTTGATGCGGAAGTCGGCGCGATCGAACGCGTTGTACCAGACCACCGCCCGCACCCTGCCGAAGTTGGGCAGCTCGTCTTCGAGCGCGCTCGTCACCCAGGCCGCCTTGTCTCCCCCGGTCTGCCCCGAGCCGGTCTCACCGATCACGATCGGCTTCGTCGTCTCCTCGGCGAGCTCTTCGTAGGAGCCGGCGAAGATCTCGCTGATCGAACGCCAGCCAATCGAGCCGCCCCAGTTGAAGCCGTCGAGGCCGACCCAGTCGACCCAGCTGTCGCCCGGGTAGTACTGCATGAACGGCAGGTGACCGGTGTTGACGTTCGGGCACCAGACCCAGGTCACGTTGTCGGCCCCTGCTTCGCGGAAGACCCTGACCACATGGCGCCAGGCGAGGACGAAGCTGCGCGGGGTGCTGCCCACGTGGCCGTGCTCCCACGGCGCCCATTCGCCGTTCATCTCCTGGGCGAAGCGCAACATGATCGGCTTGCCCCATTCCCGGGCCTGGCGCGCCGAGCGCCTTACGTAGCCGTCGTAGCGCCCGCGAGCGATCGCCCACAGCTTCGCCGGCTTGCCGGAGCTGCTCCAGGGCTCCCAGCTGACCATCGGCAGCGCCCCGCGCCGGGCGATCTGAGCCAGCTCGGGGGGATAGAAGGGCTTCACGTCCCAGCGCTTGTAGGAGAGGACGATCGCCGGCCTGCGGCCCACTTCCCTGGCGAAGGCGTCGATCAGCTTCGGGTCCTTCCACTGGTCTTCGATGTAGGCCCCGAACGCGATCGGCGGGCGCTGCGCCGCAGCGGCGGAGGGCACGAGGAGAACGAGCACCGCCAGGGTGAGCGGCAGGACCTGCAGTCGCTTCAATGACCCAGCCGGGCCAGGCGCGCGGCCTGCGCGGACACTCGATTGACGAGTGCGGCGCCCCCCGAGTAGAACGGCGAGCCGATCCCTTCCCGGAACGCCGCGAGAGCGCCGGGTGAGCTGTCCACGCGAAAGTCTGCGCCATCGGTCGCGTTGAACCAGACGACCGCCCTGACCCGCTTCAGGCGGGGCAACTGGCGGTTCAACGTCCGGCGCAGCCAGCGGGCCTTGTTGCCCCCGCTCTCGTTGGAGCCGATCTCGGCGATCATGATCGGCTTTCGCGCGAGGTGCGCCAGCTTGCGGTACGACGCATCGAAGATCTTCGGAAAGGATTGCCAGGCGGCCGGCTGGCCCCAGTTGAAGCCATCGAGCGCAAGCCAGTCGACCCAGCCGTCGCCCGGGTAGAAGTCCATGAAGGGAAGGCTGCCGTTGTTCACGTAGGGACACCAAACCCAACTCACGTTAGTGGCTCCGGCGTGGCGGAAGATGCCGACGACGTGACGCCAGGCGGCGACGAAGCTGGGCCCTGTCGTCCCATTCACCCCCCGCTGCCAGGGCGCCCAGCTCCCATTCATCTCCTGCCCCAGGCGGACCAGGATCGGGCCGCCCCAAGCTCTCGCTTCCTGGGCCGATCGCGTGAGGTAGGCGTCATAGCGGCCCTTGGCGATGGCGGTGAGCCGGAAGCCACGGTCTGCTTCGTTCCACGGCTCCCAGCCAATCATCGGCACGGCGCCGTGGGCGGTGATCTGCGCGAGTTCGGGGATGTAGAACGGAGGTACGTCCCAGCGCTTGTAGGCGCCGACGATCGCGGGCGGCCGGCCGACTTCCTGCGTGTAGCGGTCGAGCAGGCCAGGACTGTCTTCGATGCCGCGGATATAGGTGCCGAGGGCGATCTTCTGCGCGGACGCTCCGCTTGGCAGAAATGCGAGGAGCGCGACGAGCGCGAGCAAGAGCGCCGCCGCACCTTGAGTCGCCGCGAGCGTGCGGCGGGGCATCAGGGCGATCATCGCAACGACGAGCGTGCCGGCGTAGAGGACATACGGGACCTTGATCGGCGCGGCCACCAGCGGCCAGAGGAATGCAATTCCCGGCCCAGTGGCCACATCGCGCAAGAGGTGGGCGGAAACGCCGAAGGCGACTCCGAGCCAGGCCTGGCGCCTGTCGGCTCGCTTGGAGGCGAGGCCAATCGCGACGAGCAGGCAAGCGAAGAGCAGGCTGTGGGTGTAGGGACGGGGCATCGATCCGACGATCAGGTGCGAGCCAAGATAGCCCGGGAGGTGGTCGAGATCGATCGCCACGCTGGCGATCAAGGCGGCGGTGAGAAAACGGGTGGGAAAGCGGGAGCCCCGGATCGCAGTCGCGGCGAGCAGCGCGATCACACAAGTCGCGAGGTGCGCCGGCTCGTCGATCAGCCCGTAGGCGACCGTGCCGGTGGAGCCTGCGAGCAGGGTCCACAGCAGGTCCAGCGACAGCACGGCCGCGACAAGCGCGGCGACGGGCACGGGCGACTCCTGGCGGCGAAACGGCAAGCGACAGAAGATAGCCAGATGCCGCCGCGCCGCCTAGGAGGCTCTTCGTCCAGGCGCGGAACTCTTCTTCCCGGCGCGGGCCCGGCGCGCGGCCTAAGCCAACCGCGCTTCGAGCGCTTCCAGCTGCGCCGTCAGCGCCGCCGGCAACTTGTCGCCGAACTGCGCCAGGTGCTCTTTGACCTGGGGCAGCTGCTGGCGGACCAGGTCCTCGTCGACGGAGAGCAGCTCCCGCATGGCTCCCTCGTCGATGTCGAGCCCCTCGGTGTTGATCGCACCCTCAGCGGGGAGCAGCCCGATCGCGGTCTCGACCGCGTCGGCTTTGCCCTCGCAGCGGCGGAAGACCCACTCGAGCACGCGGCTGTTCTCGCCGAAGCCAGGCCAGAGGAACTTGCCGTCGTCGTCCTTGCGGAACCAGTTGACGTAGAAGATCCGCGGCAGCTGGGCGCCCTCGCGCTTGCCGGCCTCGAGCCAGTGGGCGAGGTAGTCGGCCATGTTGTAGCCGCAGAAGGGCAGCATCGCCATCGGGTCGAAGCGCAGTTCGCCGACGTTGCCGGCGGCGGCGGCGGTCTTCTCGGAGGACATCGTCGCGCCGAGGAAGACGCCGTGCTCCCAGTCGAAGGCCTCGTGCACCAGCGGCACCGTGGTGGCGCGGCGGCCGCCGAAGAGGAAGGCGTCGATCGGCACCCCGGCCGGGTCCTCCCACTCGGGGGCGATCGTCGGGCACTGCGCGGCCGGCGTCGTGAAGCGTGCGTTCGGATGGGCCGAGGGGTTCTCGGACTCCGGCGTCCAGTCGTTGCCGTGCCAGTCGATCAGGTGCTCGGGCGGCTCGGAGGTCATGCCCTCCCACCAGACGTCACCGTCGTCGGTTTTGGCGCAGTTGGTGAAGATCGAGTTGCTCTCGATCGTCCGCATCGCGTTCGGGTTGGTGCCCTCGCCGGTGCCGGGCGCGACGCCGAAGAAGCCGGCCTCGGGGTTGACCGCGTAGAGGCGACCGTCCTCGCCGAACTTCATCCAGGCGATGTCATCGCCAACCGTCTCGACCTTCCAGTTCGGCAGGGTCGGGATCAGCATCGCCAGGTTGGTCTTGCCGCAGGCCGAGGGGAAGGCGCCGGTGACGTACTTGACGGTCCCCTCGGGTGAGGTCAGCTTGAGGATCAGCATGTGCTCGGCCAGCCAGCCCTCGTCTCGGGCCATCGCCGAGGCGATCCGCAGCGCAAAGCACTTCTTGCCGAGCAGGGCGTTGCCGCCGTAGCCAGAGCCGAAGGACCAGATTTCGCGCGTGTCCGGATAGTGGACGATGTACTTGTTGTCCTCGTTGCAGGGCCAGGAGACGTCCTCGATCCCTTCGACCAGCGGCATGCCAACCGAGTGGACGCAGGGGACGAACTCGCCGCCGGTGCCGAGCACGTCGAGGGCGGCCTTGCCCATCCGGGTCATGATCCGCATCGAGACGGCGACGTAGGGCGAGTCGGTCAGCTGCACGCCGATTTCGGAGATGTCAGAGCCGAGCGGGCCCATCGAGAAGGGCACCACGTACATCGTGCGGCCGACCATGCAGCCCTGGAAGAGCTCGTTGAGGGTCTCGCGCATCGCGGCGGGCTCGCGCCAGTTGTTGGTCGGGCCGGCGTCGGCCTCCTTCTCGGAGCAGATGAAGGTGCGGTCTTCGACCCGGGCCACGTCGGCGGGGTCGGAGAGGGCGAGATAGGAGTTGGGGCGCTTGGCGTCGGAGAGGCGCTCGAAAGTGCCGGCCTCGATCAGGGTCTGGGCGAGGGAGTCGTACTCCTCGGCCGAGCCGTCGCACCAGTGGACGGCGTCGGGCTGGGTTAGGTCTGCGATCTCCCCAACCCAGTCGAGGAGCTTTGCGTGCGTGGTCGGCGCTGCGGCCGCGATGGTTTGGCTCATCCGCGGCACTTTATTCATTGGCAGGACGGAGGTTGATCACACTTGTGTCCGCATTTTGGTTGCGAATTTCGATCGTTGCCACTTGCTTAGCGCCTTTTTCGGGCCTGACCGTGCATTCGAAGGTAGTCCCTTTTTCGACCTTGACCCCGGACGGGCAGTCGACCGAGACCACCTTTTCTCCCAGGGAGTTGGAGAGGCTCGCTTTCAGCTGTTCCTCCATCTTGGTGCTGTCGAGCACCGTTTCCCCGCAGCCGACAACCAGCACAGCGGCCACGACGAGCCCGAGCACCAGGGCGGGGGCCCTGAACAAGCTCCTCTTTCCTGCGGCGGGGAACACCTGTCCCGAAGTATCCCAGGAGGGCTGGGTACCCCCTCCGGCGGCTTGTACTTTTTCGTCGATTCCCTCCTCGGACGACCCTCACCGATCCACCGAAAAAGTTGAGCCGGAGGGGGTACCCAGCCCTCTTGCGTCCACTTGGATAGGGTTCCGCGCCGCTGATGAGGTTCTTTGAGTACGAGGCGCGGAAGATTGTCGAGCTCGCCGGGATTCCGGTGACGAAGTACGGCTTCTGCACGTCCGCCGAGCAAGCCCGCAAGGTCGCCGAGGAAATCGGCGGTCCGGTCGTGATCAAGTCGCAGGTGCTCTCCGGCGGCCGGATGAAGGCGGGTGGGGTCAAGTTCGCCGATACGCCGGATGAGGCGGCTGAGCACGCTGAGGCGATCCTGAAGCTGGAGATCAACGGGCACATGCCGCGCGGCGTGCTGGTCGACCCGAAAGCCGAGATCAAGCAGGAGTACTACGCCGGGGTCGTCTGGGACGGCACCGCGAAGCGGCCGCTGATGCTGTTCAGCGACATGGGCGGCATCGACATCGAGGAGGTCGCCGAGACCCACCCCGACCACGTCGGCCGCGGCCACGTCTCCAACCTGCTGCCGATCGCCGACTTCGAGGCCAAGCAGGTCGTCGCCGCCACCGGCGTCACCGGCTCGCAGCTCAACCGGGCGACCCCGGTCCTGGCCAAGCTCGCCCGCCTCTTCCGCGACAACGACATGACCCTGGCCGAGATCAACCCGCTGGCCGAGCTGACCGACGGCAGCTTCGTCGCCCTCGACGCCCATATGGAGATGGAGAACGAGGCGGTCGGCCGCCAGAAGGGCCTGCTGCGCAAGCAGCTCGAGATCGCCGAGGACGACACGCGCGAGACCTATGAGCCCTCCGACTTCGAGAAGAACGTCGCCGCGATCGACGCCGCCGACCACCGCGGCGTGATCCAGGGCAAGGACCACGGCTTCACCGGGAACCTCGGCCTCGTGATCGGCGCCGGCGGCGGCTCGCTGACGCTGACCGACGCGGTCCGCAGCCAGGGCGGCAAGCCGGCCAACTACTCCGAGATCGGCGGCAACCCCTCCGTCGCCAAGGCCTGCGGCCTGGCCAAGGAGGTGCTCGAAAAGGACGGCGTCGAGAAGATCGCGGTGATGATGTCGATCGTCTCCAACACCCGCGTCGACATCGTCGCCCGGGGCGTGATCAAGGCCTGCCTCGAGCTCGGCAAGGAGCCGGGCGAGACGATCGCGATCTTCCGCATCCCCGGTGCCTGGGAGGAGGAGGGCTTCAAGATCCTCGAGAAGTACGGCGTCGAGTACTGCGACCGCTCGGTGCCGATGTGGGAGGCCGCCGGCCGCGCGATCGCCAAGATCCAGGGAGCCCCCGCATGAATCCGACTTCGATGAAGCATCACCGGGGCTAGAGCCATGTCGATCCTTCTTTCAAAAGACACGACCTTCATCGTCCAGGGCATCACCGGCCGCGAGGCGGTCAACCTGACCCGCGAGTGCCTCGACTACGGCTCAAAGGTCGTCGGCGGCGTCACCCCCGGTCGCAAGGGCCGCGAGGTGCACGGCGTGCCGGTCTTCGACACCGTCGCCCAGGCGGTCGAGCACCATGGAGGTCCGATCGACGGCTCGGTCGTCACGGTCCCCCCCGCCTTCACCAAGGACGCGGTGCTGGAGGCGATCGAGAACGAGATCAAGCTGATCGTCATCGTCACCGAGCGCATCCCGCGCCGCGACGTCGCCCAGATGGTCGAGCTCGCCGAGATGCGCGGCGCCCGCATCATCGGGCCCAACTGCCTCGGCCTGATCGTCCCCGAGGTCTGCAAGATGGGCGGCATCGGCGGCCCCGCCAAGGACGCTGCCAAGGCCTACGCCCCCGGCCCGGTCGGCGTGATGAGCCGCTCCGGGGGCATGACCACGGAGATCTCCTCCTCGCTGACCCAGGCCGGCCTCGGCGTGTCGACCGCCGTCTCGATCGGCGGCGACGCGATCATCGGCTCCACCTACGCCGAGCTGATGCCCTACTTCGAGGCCGACGAGCAGACCCAGGCGATCGTGATCTACACCGAGCCCGGCGGCCGCATGGAGGCCCAGCTCTCCGAATGGGTCTCCGACAACGACTCGCGCCTGCCTATCGTCGCCTTCATGGCGGGCAAGTTCATGGACGACGAGGAGATGAAAGGGATGAGCTTCGGCCACGCCGGCACGATCGTCGAGGGCAAGGAGGACACCGCCACCGAGAAGATCGCCCGGCTCGAAGCGGCCGGCATCCGCGTGGTCGAGCGGATCGACGAGATCCCCGACGCGGTCAAGGAGAAGCTCGGGGTGACCGCGTGAGCGAGACGCTGAACAAGGTCTTCATCGACGTCGAGGTCGACGCCTCCGTCGCCGGCGACACCGAGCTGGCGCGCAAGCTGGAAGAAGTCTGCCCCGTCGACATCTTCAAGGCGACCGACGCCGGGGTCGAGGTGGTCGAGGAGAACCTCGACGAGTGCGTCCTCTGCCGCCTCTGCATCGAAGCCTCGCCCGCCGGGACCGTGCGGGTGAAGAAGCTCTACGACGGCACCGAGCTCGCCTAACTTCGCGCGGCGGCCGCCGCGCTTCAGGCTGGGCTGAGGGCCAGCGTGGGGGCGGCAGCCTCTGCTTCCGCGCGCAGGTGGTCGGGAATGACCACCATCGCGCGCAGGCGCTCGAGCAAATCGCGGTCGCCGTCGATTTCGACGTTGCCCGCCTCCAGCTCGCCGACCACCAGGGTGGCGACCACCTCGACCGGAGTGCCGGCCAGAGAGAGGCCTGGCTCGAAGGCCTCGCCACGGCCGATCGTGGTCCAGCCGTCCTCGATGTGCAGCCAGTAATCCTCGCCGTCGGTGCGCAGGCCAAGCGTCGCCTCGAAATCCGGCGGCGGCTGCAGGATCACCCGGATCGCACTGGGCAGCGAGGAGGGCGCGAGGTGGATCACGTCATCGAGCTCCTGCAGTCCCATGCCCCAGCGCCCCAGCTCGACCATCGGCCGCTCCAAGCCACGGCCGAGCTCGGTCAGCTCGTAGACGGTTGCCGAAGCAGGCGGCTCCAGCTCACGCCGGGCGACGACGCCGTGCTGCTCGAGCTCGCGCAGGCGCTTGGTGAGGATGTCCGTCGGGGCCCCGCCGACTGCGCGGACCAGCGCCGAGAAGCGCATCGGGCCGAGCGAAAGCTCGCGTACGATCAGCAGCGTCCAACGCTCGCCGATGCGATCGAGAGCGTAGGCGAGGCTGCATGCTTGCCCGTACTGGCGAGAACCCATATTTAGGATGATAGCAATAGAGTAATTGGGGATTCCAATAGTTTCATTGGAAGTTCCAAGTTACCACTTTGAATTCTGGTACGGTTCCCGCGTGCTCGTCTCGCCCCCACTCGCCCCGGTCCAGGCGCCGCAATGACGCGAATCGCCAACCTGACCTGGAAGCACCCAAAGCTGGTGCTGCTTGCGGTGGGTTGCTTCGCCGTGCTGGCGGTTGCGTTCGGGCACAACGTCGAACACCACCTCAAGGCGGCCGGCTTTACCGACCCTTCCTCTGAGAGCGAGCAGGCAACCGACCTGCTGCGCGAATCGCTCGGCTACGACCCCAATCCCGCGATCGTCCTCGTCGTGCGCTCGCCCGACGGCGGCCGGCTCAATCTCGGGAACCCGTCGGTACGACGCCAGATCGACCGCCTCGGGAGCGAAGTGAACGGGGTCCAGTACGTCGGTCGCGTCCTCAACCCGCTGCACGACCGGCGCGCCGGCGCCGAGCTGATCGCCAGGGACGGTAGATCGCTTGCGATCGCCGCCTATCTCTCGACCAACGACATCGAGGACGCCGGCGGCATCGCCGCCGAACGGGTGAAGGTCCTGGCCGACGCCAGTCCGCTCGACGTCGCCGAGGGCGGCTTCGCCCAGGGCTTCAACGAGACCAACGACCAGACTCGCGAGGACCTGACCAAGGCGGAGCTGATCGCCTTTCCGCTGCTCGCCCTCTTCCTCCTCTTCGTCTTCCGCGGCGTCGTCGCCGCCGCGATTCCCCTGTTGATCGGCGGCGTCTCGATCGTCGGCACCCTGCTCGTGCTGGAGGTGATGTCGACCTTCGTCGACACCTCGCTCTTTGCCCTCAACATCGCCACCGGGCTCAGCCTCGGCCTCGCGGTCGACTACGCGCTGCTGATGGTCTCGCGATATCGCGAGGAGCTCGGCCGCGACGGGCCCAGCCGTGAGGCCCACCAGCGCACGGTGCTCACGGCCGGGCGCACCGCCGTCTTCTCCGGTCTCACCGTCGCCGCCGCGATGGCGGCGCTGATCTTCATGCCGCAGCGCTTCCTCTACTCGATGGCGGTGGCGGGTGCCTCGGTCGCGATTCTCTCCTCGCTGATCGCAATTCTCGTCGTTCCCTCCCTCCTCGCCCTGCTCGGCACCCGCATCGATGCCCTCTCGATCCGCCGTGGGCCGGCGGTCTCCGACAGCTCCGACGGCTGGTACAGGCTTGCGCGCGGCGTGATGCGGCGGCCGCTCGCAGTCGCCCTCGGCAGCGGCGCCCTGCTCCTAGCCGCAGCGGCGCCGCTGCTCTGGACGACCCTTACCGGACCGAGCGCCGAAGCGGTGCCGCCCGGGCAGCCCTCCTACGACGCCTATCGCTACCTGGAAGCGCACTATCCGCGCGACGTCACCGAAGCGGTCACCGTCGCCGTCGACGGGCGCGCGAGCCGCGACCAGCTCGCCGCCTACCGCCGGCGCGTTGAAGCGAGCGGCGACGTGGTGCGGGGCACACCCTTCGCCCGCGCCTCGAGCGAGATCGCCTACGCCAACTTCGCCCTCTCCCAACCGGCGCTCTCCACCGCCTCGCAGGACGCCGTGGGCGAGATCCGCGGCCTCGACCCGCCGGGCGCGTCGACCGTCCTCGTCTCCGGCAACTCGGCCCGCTTCATCGACCAGAAGCAGAGCCTGCTCGAGCACGCGCCGCTGGTGATCGCACTGATTGCCCTCACCACCCTCGTCGTCCTCTTCCTGCTGACCGGCTCGGTGCTGCTGCCGCTGAAGACGCTGGTGATGAACTCGCTGACGCTCGGCGCCACGCTCGGCATCCTCGTCCTCGCCTTCCAGGCCGGCTGGCTCGACACGCCGCTCGACTACACCGGCCCGGCGGCGATCGAGGTGACCAGCCTCGTCTTCCTCTTCGCCGTGATCTTCGGCCTCGCCACCGACTACGCGGTGCTGGTGATGGCGCGGATCAAGGAGCGCCACGACCTTGGCGATTCCAATGAGGAGGCCGTGGCGACCGGTATCGGCAAGACCGGCCGGGTGATCACCGCCGCCGCGGTCGCGATCGCGCTCGTCTTCCTCGCCTTCGGCGTCAGCTCTGTCTTCTTCGTCAAGCAGATCGCGATCGGCATGGCCTTCGGCGTGATGATCGACGCGACGATCGTCCGCGCCCTCCTCGTCCCCTCCCTGATGCGCCTCTTCGGCGAGTGGAACTGGTGGGCACCGAAGCCGTTGCGGCGGATCTACCTGCGCTTCGGCTTTTCCGAGGCCTGAGCGGCTTCCCCACCCTCGGCCGATGCCGGGCCGTAACGCTTTTTCGATGGACGGGGAGGAAAAAGCGTTACGGCCCCACACGTGCGATCGGTCACATTACGCATATATAAATTTATATCCGGGTAACGTAGACGCGGATGGCCGCGACCTCCTCAACCCGCTCCCGTCTCTCCAAGGCAGACCGCATGGAGCAGGCGCTCCTCGCCGCCCACACGCTCTTCGCCGAGCGCGGCTATGCGTCGGTGACGATGGATGAGGTGGCGGCCGCCGTCGGCGTCACCAAGCCGCTTCTCTACAACTACTTCGGCAACAAGGAGCGGCTCTACATCGCCTGCATGAAACGGGCGGGCGACGCGCTCGTGGCGACGATCCTGGAGACGGTCGCCGAGGCGACCAACCCCAGCGAGGCGCTCAACGACGGCTTGCGCGCCTTCTTCGCCTTCCTCGACGCCGACCGCGCCGCCTGGGCGGTGCTCTTCGACGAGACCCTGCCGCACAGCGGCGAGCTCGCCGACGGCGTCGCCGCCTACCGCGGCCGCCTTACGAACCTGGTCTCCGAATCGCTGCTGGCGCAGCTGCCCGCGAAGCGCCGGGCGGCGGCGCGGATCGAAGTCGAGGCCCTCTCCACCGCGCTGCTCGGCGCCGCCGAGGCGCTGGCGCGCTGGTGGCTGCGCACCGAAGCGACCAGCGCCCAGGAGGCGGCCGAGCTCTTGATCGCAACCGTCGAGCCCGGCCTGCGCCTGCGCTCCACCCCATCTGCCAATTCCTCACGACCGAAACCGAAAGGCGAAAGCAGTTGACTGAGAAAACACGACGGGTCGCCGTCATCGGCGGCAACCGGATCCCCTTCGCACGCTCCAACTCCGTCTACTCGCGGGCGTCGAACCAGGACATGCTCACCGCCGCCCTCGACGGGCTGGTCTCGCGCTACTCGCTCGAGGGCGAGCGCCTCGGCGAGGTCGCCGGCGGCGCCGTGCTCAAGCACTCGCGCGACCGCGACCTCACACGCGAGAGCGTGCTGGGCACCAGGCTCGCGCCCGAGACTCCCGCCTACGACGTCCAGCAGGCCTGCGGCACCGGCCTCGAGACGACGATCCTCGTCGCCAACAAGATCGCCCTCGGGCAGATCGACGCCGGGGTCGCCTGCGGCGCCGACACCACCTCCGACGCGCCGATCGGCCTCAACGAGGGCCTGCGCGAAGTGCTGCTCGATGCCAACCGCGAGAAATCGACCTTCGGCCGGGTCAAACAGCTGACCCGGGTCCGCCCCAGCCACGTCGTGCCCGCGATCCCGCGCAACGAGGAGCCGCGCACCGGCCTCTCGATGGGCGAGCACTGCGCGGTGATGGCGGAGGAGTGGGAAATCGGCCGCGAGGAGCAGGACGAGCTGGCGATGCGGAGCCACCACAAGCTCGCCGCCGCCTATGAGCGCGGCTTCATGGAGGACCTGGTCAGCCCCTACCTCGGGCTCGAGCGCGACCAGAACATGCGCGCCGATTCCTCGCTGGAGAAGCTGGCCAAGCTCGGCCCGGTCTTCGGCGGCCCCGAGGGCACGATGACCGCCGCCAACTCGACCCCGCTCTCCGACGGCGCCTCGGCGGTGCTGCTCGCCAGCGAGGAGTGGGCCAAGGAACGCGACCTGCCGATCCTCGCCTACTTCGTCGACGGCCAGGCCGCGGCGATCGACCACGTGCACAAGCGCGAAGGACTCTTGATGGCGCCGGCCTACGCGATGCCGCGCATGCTCGACCGCATCGGCAGCGGCCTCGGGGATTTCGACTTCTACGAGATCCACGAGGCCTTCGCGGCGCAGGTGCTCTGCACGCTGAAGGCCTGGGAGGACCCGGCCTTCTGCCGCGAGCGCCTCGGCCGCGATAAGCCGCTCGGTTCGATCGACCGCGAGCGGCTCAACGTCAACGGCGGCTCGCTTGCCGCGGGCCATCCCTTTGCCGCGACCGGCGGGCGAATCGTCGCCAGCCTCGCCAAGGCCCTGCACGAGCAGGGCTCGGGCCGCGGCCTGATCAGCATCTGCGCGGCCGGCGGCCAAGGCGTCGTCGCCGCGCTCGAAGCCCCTGGAGGAAAGGACCGATGAGCGACCTCTACACACAGGTAGTCAACTCGCCCCCGGGCCGGATGATCGCGGGCCGGGTCGGCCTGCCGCAGCCGGCCAAGCTGGAACGGCACGAGACCGGCGCTGCCGAGATCGCCGGGGCCGTCCTTGCGGGCGGTGCCCCCGGCGGCCGCCTGGCCAAGCCGGTCGAGCGGCTGCTCGGCGACCTCGGCGCGCCGCCGCCAGCCAAATCCGACAGCCCGGTCAAGGCGCTCGTCTTCGACGCCACCGGCATCGCCGACTCGACCGAGCTGGTCGAGCTGCAGCGCTTCTTCCATCCCAACGTGAAGCGGGTGCAGCGCTCCGGCCGCGTCGTCGTGCTCGGCACCCCGCCGGCCGGCCTGCCGGCCCGGGCGGCGACCGCGCAGCGGGCGCTGGAGGGCTTCACCCGCTCGCTCGGCAAGGAGGTGGGCAAGGGCATCGCCGTCCAGCTGGTCTACGTCGCCGCGGGCGCCGAGGAGGAGCTCGACTCGACCCTGCGCTTCCTCCTCTCCCCCCGCTCTGCCTACGTCTCCGGCCAGGTGATCGAGGTCGGCAAGCCGGTGGCGAAAGCGGAGGAGCTCAACTGGACGCGGCCGCTGGAGGGCAAGCTGGCACTGGTCACCGGCGCCTCGCGCGGCATCGGCGAGGCGATCGCCACCACCCTGCACCGCGACGGCGCCCAGCTCGTCCTGCTCGACGTGCCGGCCCTCTCGGAAGACCTGAAGGCGGTGGCCGAGCGGCTGCACGCCGAGACGATCGAGCTCGACATCACCGACGCCGGCGCACCGAAGCAGATCGCCGACGCGATCCCCGGCGGGGTCGACGTGATCGTCCACAACGCCGGCGTCACCCGCGACCGGACGATCGCCAAGATGCCCGAGGACCGCTGGAGCTCGCTGATGGAGATCAACCTCTCCAGCGAGGAGCGGATCAACGACGAGCTGCTCGGACGCAAGCTGCTGCGCCCCAACGGGCGCATCGTCTGCGTCTCCTCGATGAGCGGCATCGCCGGCAACTCCGGCCAGACCAACTACGCCACCTCGAAGGCCGGCGTGATCGGCATGGTCGAAGCGCTGGCGCCCGAGCTGGCCAAGCGCGGGGCGACGATCAACGCGGTCGCCCCCGGCTTCATCGAGACCCAGATGACGGCGAAAATGCCGATCGCGATCCGCGAAGCTGGCCGGCGCATGAACAGCATGTCGCAGGGCGGCCTGCCGGTCGACGTCGCCGAGACGATCGCCTGGTTCGCCAGCCCGGCCTCGGCCGGTGTCAACGGCAACGTCGTCCGCGTCTGCGGGCAGAGCCTGCTGGGGGCCTGATGGCGACCCGCACGCTCGACAGCTCACCCAGCATCCTGCCGCTCTACGCAAGGGCGGCGGCGCCGATGGTCCCCGGCGCCTCGCGGCTCCCGTTCGTACCGGGGGGCGGCAAGGAGATCCCCGAGATCGAGCTCACCCTGCCTCGCGTCCGTGCCGGCGCCGAGCAGGTCGCCGCCTACTCGCGGGCCTGCGGCTTCGCCCTGCGCGACGCGCTGCCGCCGACCTACCCGCACGTGCTGGCCTTCCCGCTGCACATGGCGGTGATGGCCGAAGGCAGCTTCCCCTTCGGGGCGGTGGGCCTCGTCCACGTCGAGAACACGATCACCCAGCAGCGCCCGATCGGCATCGGCGAGGAGCTCGAGATCAAGGTCAAGCCGACCAAGCTCAAGCCCCATCCCAAGGGCCGCACCTTCAGCCTGCAGACCAAGGTCAAGGCCGGCAACCGGATCGTCTGGGAGTCGACCAGCACGATGCTGCGGCGCGGCAGCGGAGGAGATGCCGCCAGCGCCGAGTCGCATCGACACGAGCATCCGGCCGGCAGCCAGCTCGATGGACCCGGCGAAGAGGCGCTCGCGAACGCGGAATGGCGGCTCGGCGGCGACCTGGGGCGGCGCTACGCCGCCGTCTCCGGCGACCGCAACCCGATCCACATGCACGCCTGGACTGCGAAGCCGCTCGGCTTTCCGCGGGCGATTGCGCATGGCATGTGGACCAAGGCCCGCTGCCTGGCGGCGATCGAGAGCCGCCTGCCCGACGCCTTCGAGGTCGGGGTTCGCTTCCGCAAGCCGATCCTGCTTCCCGGCAAGGTCGAGTTCGCCAGTGCCACAGAAGGAGACCAGATCAGATTCGCGGTGCGCGACGCAAAGCGCGGCACGCCGCACCTCGACGGCCGCATGGAGCCGCTCGAGGCCAAACCCAAGAACGGGAGGAAGTAGATGTCCACCGCAACGCAGGACAAGGGCGTCGCCGAGCGCAGCATGGGTCTCGGCCTGCGCTGGCTCAACAAGCTGGCGGGCTCGGACCTGCTCGACCGCATCCGCATCCGCAAGCAGGTCGAGCGGGCGCTGTTCAGCGGCACCAAGAACGGGTTCCGCTCGGCGACCGCCGCCGGGCGCACCTTCAAGGCCGCCCAGAACCTGACCGGCCCGGCCCGCCAGAAGACCGGCAAGCCGCGCAGCCTCTTCGATATCAGCCCCGACGACGAGCAGCAGATGCTGCAGGAAGGGGTGCGCGACTTCGCCGAGGCGAAGGTGCGCCCGATCGCCAAGCAGGCCGACTTCGACCGCTCCACGCCGGAGGAGGTCCTCTCCCAGGCCAACGAGCTCGGCGTCAACATGCTCGGCGTTCCCGAGGAGCTCGGCGGCGTCATGCACGAGCAGGCCGCCGTCACCAGCGTCCTGATCGGCGAGGCCTTCGCCCATGGCGACATGGGCGTCGCCTACGCGGCGCTCGCCCCCGGCGCTGTCGCCACCGCGATCGGTCACTGGGGCACGCCCGAGCAGGAGGCGACCTACCTCCCCGCCTTCACCGGCGAGGACACCCCCGCCGCAGCGCTGGCGATCCTCGAGCCGCGGCCGCTGTTCGATCCGCTGAAGCTGGAGACGACGGCGCGCAAGGACGGCGAGGACTGGGTGCTGAACGGCGTCAAGTCGCTGATCGCCCGGCCCAAAGAGTGCGAGCTCTTCCTCGTCGCCGCCGAGGCAGAGGACCTCGGCCCGGCCCTCTTCGTGATCGAGTCCGGCACCGACGGGCTCGAAATCGAGGACGAGCCGGCGATGGGCCTGCGCCCCGCCGCGACCGGCCGCCTGCTGCTCAAGGACGTGAAGCTGCCCGGCCCGGCGCTGCTCGGCGAGGGCAGGCGCGAGGACTACGTCGAGTGCGTGCAGCGCGCCCGCGTCGCCTGGTGCTCGCTGGCCGTCGGCACGGCGCAGGCCACGCTCGACTACGTCAAGCAGTACGTCAACGAGCGCACCGCCTTCGGCGAACCGATCTCCAACCGCCAGGGCGTCGCCTTCGCGGTCTCCGACATCGGCATCGAGAGCGAAGGCATGCGGCTCGCCACCTACCGCGCCGCCAGCCGTGCCGACCAGGGCCAGGAGTTCGCCCGCGAGGCGGCGATGGCCCGTCGGCTTTGCGCCCAAAAGGGTATGCAGATCGGCTCCGAAGGAGTGCAGCTGCTCGGCGGCCACGGCTTCGTCAAGGAGCACCCGGTCGAGCGCTGGTACCGCGACCTCCGTGCAGCGGGCGTGATGGAGGGCGCCCTGCTCGTCTAGCCCGGCTAGGCACGAGCGAAAGGACTCACATGATCAATCTCGAGATACCGAAGAAGTTCCAGCCCCTCGCCACCCAGGCGAACCAGGTCGCGACCGAGGTCTTCCGGCCGATCTCGCGCAAGTACGACGAGGCCGAGCACTCCTATCCCAAGGAGCTCGACATGCTCGCCTCGCTGATCGACGGCATGAACGAGGGCTCCGACATCGGCGGCGCCGGTGCCGCCGGCGTGCGCCGCAGCTCCAACGGCGACAAGGAGGAGGGCAACCGCAACGGCTCCAACCTCTCCACCGTGCTCGGCATCATCGAGCTCTGCTGGGGCGACGTCGGCCTGCTGCTCTCGATGCCCCGCCAGGGCCTCGGCAACTCGGCGATCGCCTCGGTGGCGACCGAGGAGCAGCTGGAGAAGTACGGCGGCAAGTGGGCGGCGATGGCGATCACCGAGCCCGAGGCGGGCTCGGACTCGGCGGCGATCCGGACCACGGCCGACCTCAGCGGCGACGAGTACGTGCTCAACGGCGAGAAGATCTTCGTCACCTCGGGCGACCGGGCTGACCTGATCGTCGTCTGGGCAACGCTGGACCGCAAAGTCGGGAGGGCGGCGATCAAGTCGTTCATCGTCGAGCGCGACAACCCCGGCCTGAAGCTGGACCGGCTCGAGCACAAGCTCGGGATCCGGGCCTCCGACACCGCCAACTTCACCCTGCAGAACTGCCGGGTGCCGAAGGAGGCGCTGCTCGGCAACCCCGAGATCGACACCAAAGCCGGCTTTGGCGGCGCGATGCAGACCTTCGACAACACGCGGCCGCTGGTCGCCGCGATGGCGGTCGGCGTCGCCCGCGCCTCGCTGGAAGAGACGCGCAAGCAGCTGGAGAAGGCCGGGGTCGAGATCGACTACGACACGCCGGCGCTCTCGCAATCGGCAGCCGCGGCCCGTTACCTCGAGATGGAGTCGGACTACGAGGCGGCGCTGCTGCTGACCCTGCAGGCGGCCTGGATGGCCGACAACGGCAAGCCCAACTCGCTGCAGGCCTCGATGGCGAAGGCGAAGGCGGGGCGCACCTGCGTCGACGTGGCGCTTGGCTGCGTCGAGCTGTGTGGGTCCGTCGGGTACACCGAGAACGAGCTGCTCGAGAAGTGGGCGAGGGACGCGAAGATCCTCGACATCTTCGAGGGGACGCAGCAGATTCAGCTGCTGATTGTGGCTCGGCAGTTGCTTGGAAAGAGCTCGTCGGAACTGAGGTAGCGCTTAGAGGGCCGGTGCCCCTCCCCTGAAGGCGCGTCGCGCAGCTGAGTCGTCTCTGGCGATTCGAGGCGCTGCAGCTGAGCCTTCCGGGGAGGGGCACCAGCCCTCTTTCCGGAAACGGCAGGTCCGCAGCGAGTCTCCACGCCGCCGGTCACGACCTCGCTTCAAAGCTTCCTAGGGCAGACTGCGGGCCTTGAACTTCATTGAGCTCATGGAGGGGTCGCCTGCTTCGCGGCTTGGGATCGTCGCGGTGGATGGGGACGGGCGGCGGCGGGATTGGTACTTCGGGGAGCTGATTGCTCGTTCGGCCGGACTGTCTGGAGCGTTTGCGGCGCGGGGCGTCAAGCGGGGGGATGTGGTGATGACGCTGGTGGGGAATCGGATCGAGTGGGTGCTTTCGCTGCTCGCCTGCTGGCGGATGGGAGCCGTTGCGCTGCCCTGCAATACGCAGCTGCGACGGCACGACCTGGCGGTGCGAGTCGGGGCCGCCAATCCCGCGCTCTGCGTCGGTGAGGACGCGCTGCTGGCTGAGCTGCCGGATGGGGTGGTGACGATGACCATGGGCGAGGTCGCCGCGGTGCTCGACGAGGATTTGCCGCAGGATACGCCGGCGCCGGTGGAAGCGATGGACGCGGAGGACCCAGCGTTGATCGTGTTCACGTCGGGGACCACGGGCGAGCCGCGCGGGGTGGTGCATGCGTACCGGTACCTGGAGGGACAGCGGGCGCAGGCGGAGCACTGGCTCGGGTCACGGAAAGGAGAGCTGGCCTGGTGCACGACGGCGACCGGGTGGTCCAAGTCGGCTCGCAACGTCTTTCTGGCGCCCTGGCTGACCGGCGCGGCAGCGGTGATCCACGACGGGCGCTTCGACCCGGCCGAGCGGCTCGATCTCGCCGAGGCGCTCGGGGTCAACGTGCTCTGCCAGGCGCCGACCGAGTACCGGATGATCGCCAAGCGCACTGGCCTGCGCCCCCTCCCCGCCCTGCGCCGCATGGTCTCCGCCGGCGAGCCGCTGGAGGCTGAGACGATTGCCGCCTGGCGGGCCGCGACCGGGCTGGAGGCCGCGGATGGCTACGGCCAGACCGAGACCGGTCACATCAGCGGCAATCACGCCGGCGTGCCGGTCAGGGAGGGCTCGATGGGGAAGCCGCTACCCGGGCTGGACGTCCGCCTGGTCGAAGGCGAGCTGCAGCTGCGCGCCGCCTCCTCCCCCACCTTCTTCTCCCGTTACCTCGACGGCGAGCGCTTCGAGGATGAGTGGTGGCCGACCGGCGACCTGGTTCGCGAAAACGAGGACGGCTACCTCTACTTCGAGGGCCGTGACGACGACATCATCCTCTCGGCTGGCTACCGGATCGGGCCCTTCGAGGTCGAGTCGGCGCTGCTCTCCCACCCCGCCGTCGCCGAGGCGGCAGCCGTCGCCGCTCCCGACCCGGAGCGCGGCGCGGTCGTGCGGGCCATCGTCGTCCCTCGCGAGCGCGAGCCGAGCGAGGAGCTCGCCCGCGAGCTGCAGGAGCACTGCAAGCGCGAGACCGCCCCTTACAAGTTCCCCCGCATCGTCGAGTTCGCGGCGGAGCTGCCAAAGACCAGCAGCGGCAAGATCAAGCGGGCGCAGCTGCGCCAGGGGTAACCTGGGCCGCCCCATGGCAGCCAGCAGCCAGCCAGCCGATGCCGCAACCGTCGGCCGCGCCTACTTCGAAGCGGTCGGCAGGCACGACCTCGATGCGATGACCGCCTTCTACGAGCCGGACGGCACCGGCGAGATCCACGGCCTGGTCGAGCTGCACGTACCGACCTCCTACCGGGCCTGGTTCGGCGATCTCTTCGCCGCCTTCCCGGACTTCGAGCTGGAGATCGCCGAGGTGATCGCCGAGGGGGGCAAGGCGGTCGTCCGCTGGCGCGCCACCGGCACCTTCAGCGGCTCGGCGCGCTTCGAAGGGCTCGATCCCAACGGCGCCAAGGTCGATATCCAGGGCTGCGACGTGCTGGCGATCCGCAACGGTCGCATCCAGCGCAACGACGCCTACCTGAACGCCGCCGACCTGGCCCGCCAGCTCGGCGCCCTGCCGCCCGCCGGGTCTCCGATCGAGCGGCTGATGACGGCCGCGCTCAACGTCAAGACGCACGTGGTCGACGCAGTCCACCACCAGCGCGGCTAGGAGGGATTGGCGTTTCGATTGGCGAAACGCTTGCCCTTGATCGCTGAGCCGTCTTAGCTGCGTCGGGTCCAAGCAAATTGGCCCCCGCGCAGCGCGAACTGCCGGGGGCCGTGACATAGGAGCGTGAACCCCTATGTGCGATCACCGTACCCCGTCAGGGGTAGCGGCCCAGCGAGCCGTTCTAGGGCTGGTTCTTGACGCCCATCCGAACCCGGTCGCCATCCCCGACCTCGCCCGTGAGATAGACGCAGGCGACGCCGTAGAGGTCGCCGTGCGCGAACTCGTCGCCGTTGGCCTCTTGGAGTGCAGCGGCGTCTCGGTTAGCCCGAGCGCAGCAGCGCTGTGCTTCTACCGGCTCGACCTGCCGTGAGTGTCGCGCAGTTGTTCGGCGCCAACCTTGCCCATTGCCGAAACGCCGCCGGACTCTCGCAGGAGGAAGTCGGCATCAGGGCAAACCTTCATCGCACCGAGATCTCCCAGCTTGAGCGCGGTGGGCGCTGCGCGCGCATCGACACCCTCGTAAAGCTGGCGGGCGCGCTCGGAATCACTCCCTCCGAACTGCTCGCCGGGATCGAGTGGCGGCCTGCGGAGATTCAGCCCGGCGCTTTCCACATACCCGAGGAGGCCGGGCCGTAGCGGCCCGCGCCCTCACCAGAGCGCAGGCAAGCTGGGTGAGGATCGTGAGGTCGGCGTGCAGTCGGACCCGATCTAACCCTCGGACTCGCAGCGGCTTCAATCCCCACGTGGTCTTCAGCCTGCCGAACTCGCGCTCGACCGAAGCGCGCTTTCGGTAGGCAGCCTTCCAGCGCTTCGACTCACGGGGGATCAGGGGGTGCAGGCGGTCAGCCTTGATCCAAGTCGAGGCAGGCTTGCACTCGCCCGTGGGGCATCGCCACTTCGACGCTTCGCGCTTGCGATCCGACCCAGCGAAGGTCCACTCGCCATGTGGGCAGATCGGCGGCCGGTGGTCGCCACGCTTCACGTCGGGCGTCTGCCGCAGCGGGATCACCGGCAGGCAGTCGCGCTCCATGCACTCCGCGTAGACGCGGTTGTTGTCGTAGCCCTTGTCGAGGGCGGCGGTGTCTGCCAGTGCCCCGCGCCTCCTCGCCGTGTCGATCAGCGGAGCGACGAACGGCGTTTCGTTCGCCTTCCCCGTCTCGACCGTCCACGCGATCGGCAGGTCCGTCGCCGCGCAGACAGCCGCATGAAGGCGGTAGCCGTAGAAGCCGCCGCCTTTGCGGGTCGCCACGGCGGAGCGGTGTCCCCATGAAGCGTCTGGGTCGGTGTGCCAGTTCCTTTCCGGCCCGCCCTTGTAGACGTAGCGCTGGCCGTTGGCATACGCGGGCATGTCTGAGGCGTCGATGGCGAGGTCCCGCCCGTAGCTCGGCAGCTTTTCTTTGAGGCCGGCAATCACTCCGTCGATACAGCGCTCGACCATCTCGCCGTTGTCGCGCAGCTTTTCAGCGAACCGATACGCCGACCAGACGGATGGCGGATCGCCTTCGCAGCCAAGCGCTCGCTGCAAAGCCCAATGCTCTTTGACCAGGGCGACGGTCCTGGTCCAGGTCGGGATCGCGTACCGCGCCTTGACCAAACAGAGCCCGATCATCGTTCGAATTGGGAACCCTGGGCGACCCGTCCAGCGCGTTTCCTGAAGCTCGCGGATCAAGGCCGCAATCTCCGGCAGATCGAGGAGCTTTTTTGACCTCGGAACATGCCGGGTCCGGTGCTACGTTGGAAGACGCCATGCGAGCCTTTACCTCGGATGGTCCGGCCCCCGGAAGCGCCAACTTCGCGGGGGCCCTTTTTCTGGATTTTCTAGAGCGGAATCTATCGTCTAGATCGGACGGAAAAGCGCTCTAGAAAGCCAAAAGATCGCACTAATTCGACTCTCCGCGAGGCGCGCGAACGGATGTTCGGGTGCCCTAAGTTCGTCCGATTGGCGGGTAAATTTCGTGGTATAAGAAGGACTCTGCCCGTACTTAAAGGCCGGTTAACGTCTATTGGGGAGAATGTCGATGATGCCGAAGGTGAAACGCCAAGAAGCACCGCAATCTGCCAAAAAGGCGACTCGTGCCGTCCCGGCGTTTAAGACGCTGACGGAGCCTGCCAAGAACTCCAGCGCACCCACCGAACAAAGCCCGGACTTCTGGGCATCGGGAATCGACTACGCAGCGGTGTCGGCGCCAAAGCCGATGGCTTCAGATGCATCGTCATTCGAGGACCGTATGGCCGTCCTCGAAATGATCGACGACTAAGCACCGAGCGCGGTCCCGCTCCTTTGGCCAAGAGGAAGGCTCTCAAGACGCACGATGACGTGCTCGACCAAGGCGACATCTTGTCTGACGTTCCCTTGGTCAAATGGAAGGACGGGCAGGCTGCTCACGGCTCTCCGAATCGCGCAATCGTCACATCGCACGGGTGCGTCTGTGAGGACTACGACCGAGCGGTCAAGGATGGGAAGTCGAGCGCTGCGGATCGGGTTTTCATCCAGGTTGCGCCACTGCGCCCAGCAAAGGACTTCCGCGACAAGATTGGGCTAATTCAAGAAGGAAAGCTGCTGGACCTCTTTTTCATCGAAGGGGATGGCGGCAAGCTCGCCCACCAAGTCGCTGATCTCACCCGTGAGCAACCAATTCCCGCCCGCGTGCTCGCCGACTGCAAGAAGGTGGCTCGTATCGCGGATTGGCAATGGAATGCCCTGATGGTTCACATGACCGTGGCCAGGTTCCGTAGCGCTCCGGCGGATATCTTCCACCCAGATCTCTTGAAGGCCGAGACGTGAAGCTAGACACCCTGATACTCGCGGATGCCGTCGCAATCGCGGACGGTAAATGCTTCGTGCATGGGGGCGGATTCACCCGCTACGACATTGCGTTCCTACCGGCGCCGATCCCAATCAGCATCTTCGCGCGTCTGCTGATCGAGGATGGCGACTACGAGGCGCCGCATCACTTCGAGTTCTCCCTCTTCGGGCCAACCGGGGACTTGAATGTGCCCTCGGTCGGAATGCAGGCGATACCGCCGCCTGATCGCCCCGACCTAGTCGAAGGCGAGGAACCGGCATTCCAGGTCTCGGCGGAAATCCCAGCGGTGGCGGTTCGCGTCGGGGTTTATCGGTTCGAGATGACAGTTGATGGGACTTTGGCCCGGACGCTTGAATTTCCCGTGGTCTTAGAGGAGTCCGGCTTCAACAACTGACACGAATCCCACGTCGAAGCTGGGGTAGAACCCCGCCGACGACGAGGTATCCGTACTCCAGCTACCCCGGCGATCCCATGTCCAGAGCGGCGTGGCTAGTTTCGCCAATCTCTCCTAGCCCAGCCGCGCTCGACGAGCCTGCGGCCTAGAGCGCCTCGGCAACGTCGACCGGGCGGCCAAGGTGGTAGCCCTGGGCCATGTCGACGCCGTATCCGCGCAGCATCTCCGCCGTGACGTCGTCCTGCACGTACTCGGCGATCGTCGTCTTGCCGAGGCCGCGGGCGATTTGCACGATCGCCTGAACCGTGAGCTGGTCGGCGTCGCTGTTGGGCATGTCGCGGACGAACGAGCCGTCGATCTTGATCAGGTCGAAGGGGATGCTCTTCAGGTAGTGGAAGGGACCGAAGCCGGCGCCGTAGTCGTCGATCGCGACCTGGCAGCCGAACTCGGTGATGCGGTCGGCGAAGCCCGCCGCCGCTTCGTAGTTGTGGACCTTCGCCGTCTCGGTGATCTCGAAGGTGCAGCGTGTCGGGTCCGCCCCGCCCTCGTCGAGACGGCGCTCGATGAATTCGAGCACCGAAAGGTCGGCGACCGAGGCGCCGGAGAGATTGACGTGAAGTGAGACCGGGTCGCCGTCCTGCTCGCGCTGGGCGAGCAGCTCAAGCGCTTGGGCGACGACCCAGCGGTCGAGCTCCTGCACCATGCCCGAACGCTCCGCGGCCTCGATAAAGGAGGCGGCGGGCAGCAGCTCGCCGTTCTCGCCGGTCATCCGCAGCAGCAGCTCGTAGCGCTCGATCCCACCGGAGGCGAGACTGCGGATCGGCTGCGTGTGCAGGCTGAGGCGATCCTGGGTCAAGGCTTCGCGGATCCGCGCCGTGGTCGTCTGCTGGCGCCGTTGCTGCTGGCGATGCGGCTCGCCCGGGTCCTGGAAGAGGGCGATCTGGTTGCGGCCGTCTTCCTTTGCCCTGTACATCGCCTGGTCGGCGGCCACCAGGATCGCCTCGGCGCCGATGCCGCGCTCGCCGCCGAACATCGTGATGCCGACGCTGATAGTCGCCTGCTCGGTGTCGAGCCCGGCGGCGGCGTCGTCGGCGACTTGCGCCCGCAGGTCCTCGCCCAGCTGCAGCGCCCCGGCGGTATCGGTCTGCGGCATCAGCACCGCGAACTCGTCGCCGGAGAGGCGAGCGACGATGTCGGTCGTCCGAACCCGCTCGCGCATGATCGCGGCGACGTGCCGGATCAGGTTGTCGCCGGCGTGATGGCCGAGGCTGTCGTTGATCGCCTTGAGGCCGTCGATGTCGATGATCATCACCGCCCCCTGGCCGCCGTAGCGGGCACTGAAGGAGACGAACGTGTCGAGCTCGGCGCGGAAGCGGCGCCGGTCGAGCAGCCCGGTCAGCGAGTCGTGGTCGGCGATGTAACGCAGCTCAGCCTCGGTCTTCTCGGCTTTGGCAAGCGCTTCGTCGATGACCTTGCGGTCCTCTGGAGCGAGCTTGGCGAGAACCGCCTCAACCGCCGAATTGTTCTGTTTTTGAAGCTCTCCCTCGGTCAACCAGCTGAAGTTAGACCTTTCCGCGGCGGCATGGATCGGGTTTCAGGCATGAGGGCCCCTAATCCATACGAATTTCACCTAATCGATTTTGTGAAAAGCCATCGCTCATAGGTCCATTGGAGCCAATCCGGCCGTGACGGGTGCGAGGCGGCGCCCGGGGTAGTGTGAGGCCATGCCCAACCGCCTGGCGGAGGAGACCAGTCCTTACCTGCTCCAGCACAAGGACAACCCGGTCGACTGGTACCCGTGGGGCGAGGAGGCCCTCTCGCGTGCGCGTTCCGAGGACCGCCCAATCCTGCTCTCGGTCGGCTATTCCGCCTGCCACTGGTGCCATGTCATGGAGCGCGAGTCCTTCGAGGACCCCGAAACGGCCGCCTACATGAACGAGCACTTCGTCAACGTCAAGGTCGACCGCGAGGAGCGCCCGGACGTCGACGCCCTCTACATGGAGGCGGTGCAGGCGATCAGCGGCCAGGGCGGCTGGCCGATGACGGTCTTCCTCGACCCCGAGGGCGTCCCCTTCTACGGCGGCACCTACTTCCCGCCCGACGAGGGCCGCGGCATGCCCAGCTTCCGCATGGTGATGGAAGCGGTCGCCGGCGCCTTCGAGCGCCAGCGCGACGAAATCCGCGAGCGGGCACCGCAGATGCGCGCCCGCCTCGGCGCGATCGGCCAGGTCGAGCCGGCGAGCGAGTCGCCCGAGGCCGCCGTGCTCGAGGAGGCGGTCGAGGGCCTGCGCGCCAGTGCCGACATGACTCGCGGCGGCTTTGGCGGCGCCCCGAAGTTCCCGCCCGCCTCGGCGCTGGAGCTGCTGCTCGCTCGCGGCGAGACCGCGATCGTCGAGCGCACCCTCGACGCGATGCTCGCCGGCGGCATCTACGACCAGCTCGGCGGCGGCTTCGCCCGCTACTCGGTCGACGCCGCCTGGCTCGTCCCTCACTTCGAGAAGATGCTCTACGACAACGCCCTCCTCGCCCGCGCCTACCTGCACGGCTGGCAGCGCCTCGGCCACGCGCGCTACCGGCGCGCCTGCGAGGAGACGCTCGATTGGGCCCTGCGGGAGATGCGCGGCCCTGAGGGCGGCTTCTACTCCGCCCTCGACGCCGACTCCGAGGGCGAGGAGGGCCGCTTCTACGTCTGGACCCCTGAGGAGCTCCGCGCCGTTCTCACCGATCCGGCGGCGGCTGAGCCGAACTGCATCAAATTCTCGCCCCAGCAGGTAGAGAATTTGATGCAGTTCTACGGGGTTACCGAGCGAGGGAACTTCGAGGGGCGAAACATCCTGCACCTGGCGGGCGGCGCCGGCGCCCCAGAGCCGAAGGGACTCGAGGAGATGCGCCGCGCCCTCTACGAGGCGCGGGCGAAGCGCATCTGGCCCGGCCTCGACGACAAGCGGCTGACTTCCTGGAACGCCCTGATGATCAGCGCCCTCGGCGAGGCCGGCGCCGTGCTCGGCCGCGACGATTACCTCGGCGCCGCCCGCGACTGCGCGGAGTTCGCCTGGGGCGAGCTGCGCGATGAGGGCGGGAACCTCCTCCGCACCTACAAGGACGGCCGCGCTCACCTGAAGGCCTATCTCGAGGACCATGCCTTCCTGCTTGAAGCGCTGCTCACCCTCTACGAAGCCAGCTTCGAGGTGCGGTGGTTCGAGCGCGCCCGCGAGCTCGCCGAGATCCTGATGACCCGCTTCGCCGACCCCGAGCGCGGTGGCTTCTTCTCCACCGCCGATGACCACGAAACGCTGATCGCGCGCCGCAAGGAGATCGGCGACCACCCGATCCCCTCCGGCAACTCGGCCGCGGCGCTCGGCCTGCTTCGCCTCGCCGCCCTCACCGGCGAGCGCTCCTATGGGCAGGCCGCCGAGGGCGTCTTCCGGCTCTTCGCCGGACCCGCGACGCGCCATCCCGAGTCCTTCGCGCACCTGCTGCGCGCGATCGACTTCCACCTCGCCCCGACCAAGGAGGTGGCGCTGGTCGGCGAGAGCCTCTCCGAGCTCGCGGCGACGGTCCGTACAACATTCCGCCCGCACCTCGTCCTCGCCGGAGGACCGGAGGGCAGCGACACGCCCGAGCTGCTCGCCCAGCGCCCCACGGTCGCCGGCCTCTCCACCGCATACGTCTGCGAAAACTTCACCTGCCGGCAGCCGGTAACCGACGCCGGCGCCCTGGCCACCCTGCTCTAAGGCGTCGCCTCCGAGAGCCCGCGCGCCGCGCCGCTCGTCTGATAGAGATGCGGAACCCAGTGCGAGGCTCCCTCTTCACCTTCGTCGCCGGCCGCCGCTCGAAGTGGGTCGTCTTCGCGCTCTGGTTCGCGGCGATCTTCATCGCCATCGGCGCCAACCTGCCCGGCAAGTTCGAAGACGCCGAAAGCAACGAGGCGACCTCCTACCTGCCGGGAGACGCCGAATCGACCGCCGCCCTAAACGCGACCGAGTCGCTGCAGAAAGGCGAAATCGCGCCCGCCGTGATCGTCTTCCGGCGCGAGTCGGGGCTCACCCCCGCCGACTTCGCGACGATCGAAGAGGACGCGGGCAAGATGACGCAGAAGCGCTACCCGGGCGTGATCGCCGACGGTGCCACCGCCGCCTCCGGCGGCAAGCAGCGGCGCCAGGGACCAGCCGCAAAGGCTGCTCTCGCCAAGCTGCCGCCGGGCTGCGCCGGCCCGACCAGCACGGTCCCCGGCCAGCCCACGGGGTACGCCCCCTTTGTCGGCCCGGTCTGCTCCCGCGACGGCAAGGCGGCGATCATCAGCGCCTACATCAGCGCCAACGGCGAGGGCGAACGGATCCTCGACCCGGTAAAGGACTGGCGCGAGGCGATCACTGACCAGGGCGGTGGCCTCGAGGTGAAGATCACCGGCGGTGCCGGCTTCTCCGCCGACGCGATCGAAGTCTTCGAAGGGATCAACGGCACCCTGCTGCTGGCCGCGGTCAGCCTGGTGATCTTCCTGCTGATCGTCATCTACCGCTCGCCGATGTTCTTCTTCATCCCCCTGGCATCGGTGCTCTTCGCCGAGACGCTCTCGCGCTCGATCGGCTACGGCGTCTCCGAGCTGGGCGTGACGATCAACGGCCAGTCGAGCTCGATCATGTCTGTGCTGGTGCTCGGCGCTGGGACCGACTACGCGCTGCTGCTCGTCGCCCGGTATCGCGAGGAGCTGCACCACACGGTCGACAAGCACGAGGCGATGCGCACCGCGCTCGCCTCCGCCGGGCCGGCGATCTTCGCCTCGGCGGCGACCGTGATCGCGGCGCTGCTCTGCCTGACGATCGCCAAGGTCAACGGCACGGCCGGCCTCGGCCCGATCGCGGCGATCGGCATCGCCTGCGCGGCGCTCTCGATGCTGACCCTGCTGCCGGCCCTGCTGACGATCTTCGGCCGGCGAGCCTTCTGGCCCTTCGTGCCGCACACCCCGGAGACGGCGCCCGGCACCGCGGAAGTCTCCGAGCGCGCCCAGGGCGGCATCGTCGAGGGTTCTGGCTTCGGGGCGATCGCCCCCGTCATCCTCGCCAGCCTGCTGGTGCTCGTGCTGTTGCCGCTGGTCCTGCTCAACTGGCTCCTGCGGGTGCTCAGCGGCCGCCGCATTCCCTCGCTGATCGTCGGCCCGCTCGACAAGGCGGTCTTCAAGCCGTATGAGATCCGCCGCCACCGGCTCGAGCACACCGCTGACGTCACCCACGGCTTCTGGGCGCGGGTCGGCAACCGCGTCGCCGTCTCCCCCCGCCGCGTCATGGGCGGCTCGATCGCCGTCCTGCTGGTCTTCTGCGGCGGCTTCGCCTTCTTCTCGACCGAACTGACCAGCGAAGACAGCTACCGGACCGAAGTCGAATCGGTCGGAGGACAGCACCTGCTCGACAAGAGCTTCCCCTCCGGGACCACGGCGCTCACCGACCTCGTCGTTCCCGATCGCGCCAGCGTCCCGGCAGTTCGCCGTTCGGTATCTGGAGTCGATGGCGTCGAGGCGGTCTCCGGGCCGGTGGCCGCGGGCCCGCCGGGCGTCCTGATCCAGGCGGTGCTCGAGCCCAACCCCTACTCGACCGAGGCCTTCGACCTGGTCGAACCGATCCGCGAGGCCGCGCACTCGACCTCGCCGGAGACCCTGGTGGGCGGTCCGACCGCGGTCGAATTCGACGTCCGCGACGCCGCCAGCCGAGACTCGATCGTGATCCCGCCGCTGATCCTGATCGTCGTCCTGCTGATCCTGATCGCCCTGCTGCGCGCCGTGGCGGCACCGCTGGTCCTGATCGGCACCGTGATCCTCAGCTTCCTCGCCGCGCTGGGGGTCGGCTACTTCGTCATCGACGTGATCTTCGGCTTCCCCGGCTCGGACCCCTCGATGCCGCTCTTCGCCTTCGTCTTCCTCGTCGCCCTGGGGGTCGACTACAACATCTTCCTGATCGCCCGCGCCCGCGAGGAGACGATCGAGCACGGCTCCGAACAGGGCATCCTGCGCGCGCTCGCCGTCACCGGCGGCGTCATCACCAGCGCCGGCATCGTTCTCGCCGGCACCTTCTCGGTGCTCGCCGTGCTGCCGCTCACCTTCCTCACCGAGCTCGGCTTCGTCGTCGCCTTCGGCGTCCTGCTCGACACCTTCCTCGTCCGCAGCGTCCTCGTTCCCGCGATCGCCCTCGCCATGGGCGACAAGTTCTGGTGGCCCTCCGCCCTATCGCGCGGCGAGGCCGGCGGCGGCGAACCGCCTAGAGAACCGGCAGGAACTGTTCAATCTCAAACGGGGTGACCTGGACGCGGTACTCGTCCCACTCCTGGCGCTTGATCTCAACGAAGCGGCGGAAGGTGTGCTCGCCGAGCGTGCGCAGGACCAGCTCCGACTCGGCCGCCACCTCGATCGCCTCGCCCAGGGTCGCCGGCAGCTGCTCGATTCCCTGGTGGGAAAGCTCCTCGGGCGAGAGGTGGTAGAGGTTCTGCTCCATCGGCTCGGGCAGCTCGTAGCCCTTCTCGATCCCTTCCAGGCCCGCCTGCAGCATGCCGGCGAAGCAGAGGTAGGGATTGCAGGCGGGGTCGGGGCAGCGCAGCTCGGCCCTGGTCGCCCCCTCCTTGCCGGGGTGGTAGAGCGGCACCCGGATCAGCGCCGAGCGGTTGCGGCGCGACCAGGCGAGGTAGACCGGCGCCTCGTAGCCGGGCACGAGCCGCTTGTAGGAGTTGACCCACTGGGCGAAGAGCGGTGAGATCTCGCGCGCGTGCTTGAGCTGGCCGGCGATGAAGGCCTTCGCAGTGGGCGAGAGGAAATACTGGTCGTCGGGGTCGAAGAAGGCGTTCTTGCCGCCCTTGGTCAGCGACTGGTGCACGTGCATGCCAGAGCCGTTCTCGCCGAAGAGCGGCTTGGGCATGAAGGTCGCGTGCCAGCCGTACTTCATCGCGTACTCCTTGACCACGATGCGGTAGGTCATGCAGTCGTCGGCCATCGCCAGCGCGTCCTTGTAGCGCATGTCGACCTCGTGCTGGGAGGGG